>Ga0315336_1002468_pt1 | contig 28140 bp, 19 predicted proteins | sample ASW5metaG_FD_204512 | JGI IMG/M metagenome (GOLD analysis project Ga0315336, IMG submission 204512) | Ammonia-oxidizing marine archaeal communities from Monterey Bay, California, United States - ASW #5 | ecosystem: Environmental > Aquatic > Marine > Intertidal zone | place: USA: California... | reverse complement strand
CAACGCGGGGGCCTGACGAACAAACTGGACTCTGGTATTAAATACCATGCTAACTCGACACCGCTGGGGGGCGACGATCGGCGCCGCGCTTCTGGCGTGCCTCGCCATTTCTCTGTCGGCGTGGTGGATGCTGCGGGATCGGACCCCGGCCCGGCAACCCGATCTGATCTTTGTCGTTCTCGACACGGTGCGGGCCGACCACACGGGTCTGTGCGGCTACGAACGACCGACCACCCCAGTGCTCGAGGAACTGAGGGATGCGGGTTGGGCGTGGACATGCCGGGCCGTGACCCCGGGACCGTGGACCCTTCCCAGTCACGCGAGCTTCTTTACGGGCCTCGACGTCGTGGAGCTGCGGTCCCGGGTCGACCTCCCGACGGACCGGGACACCCTGGCCGGTCAGCTGGCCGAGCGCGGCTACCACACGGTGATGTTGTCGGCGAATATGGTCCTCGCCAAGCCAGATTTCCTCGGCGCAGGCTTCAGGGAACGGCACCTTCCCAAGGTCTTCAACAAGTGGAAAGGGGCCGCGCTGGGCAAGAAGCTGGAGTCGATCCTCGCCGAGGTGAGCGAGGACGAGCCGCTGTTTCTCTACGTGAACATCCTGGATGCCCACGCGCCTTACCCGGCGATTCCCAAGGGCGTCGGCTGGGTCGAGCCGCAAGGGCCGGTTCAGCACCGGATGTTCAGCCGGAACAAAGACAATCCCTTCAACCGCTTCGTCGCTGGGGAGATGTCCGACGACGAGGCCAGCGCCTACTCTGGCCGGCTGCGGAACGGCTATGACTTCGGGATCCACCACGCCGACAAGAGCCTGGGGCGTGTGCTCGCGCTGCTGCAAGAGCATGGCCGAATGGACAACTACCGAATCGTCGTCACCTCAGACCACGGAGAGTTCCTCGGCGAGCACCAACAGATCGGTCATGGGGCCACCCTGTACGAGCCTGTGGTCAGGGTCCCATTCCTGTATTTTGACTCCTCGAAAGCCGGGAAAATGGCGCTGCCCGAGCCCTTCCCGGCCCTGGCTGCCTTCCATCTGATCCGCGATGGCGCGCTGCCTGCGGAGCCGATGTTGCCCACCTCGGTGACCTACGAGTCCCCTGGGCGAAGGACCACCTGGAACGGCGTGGCCATCTGGGATCAGGACAACAACAAGCTGCTCTGGCGGGACGGGGCGTACGAGTTGTTCCGGCTCTCCGAAGATCCGGGGGAGCGGCATCCGGCCGATGCAGCCGACCACCCCTTGATTTCGACACTGGAGTCGGTGGTCGACCGAAACGCGGAGATCATCGAGCGGGGACCGGATGTGGACACCCCCACGCTCGAGCTGCTCAGGCGCGTCGGGTACATCGAATGAGATGCAATGTTGAGTCGCGCGGGGGTCGGATATGCTTCTTCGGTGAGGAGACTTCCCCCATCCACAACTGCGGCATTGTCGGCCCTGCTCATCGGTTGCGGGCAGTCTGTACCGGGTGACTCTGCCTCTGAAAACTGCGTGATGGCGACGCCATCGATTGTGATTGGGCAGGAGCTCGATCCCAGTCAGCCGCTGGCAGCCGGCGCCGACCTCACCATGGTGCATGGTCCACAAGGAGGTTGGCACATGACGACGTCGGAGCTCGTCGGCGACAGCTCCGGGTTGGTCAAGCTGCACAGCACCGCCGAGCTGGTGAGTACTGGCGAGGCCGTTGCCGGGGAACAGGTGCCGCAGAACCTCGAGCTGCCGGACTACGATCGCGGGTCCTGTGTGGGCCAGGTGAGCGGATTCCGGACCTTCCTCTCGGTCGGACAGGAGCGGATCTGCTCGCTGGCCGGAGAGCGCATCCGGGTCCACATCGATCTCACCGACCTCGAGACGCTGGGGGAGACGACGGCCAGTGTCGAGGTCACCGCCCGTCTCGATCCGATGGACGTTGCCTTCTGTGAGTAGGGCGTTCCTGTTCGCTGTCCTGACGTCGTCGACGTCACCGGCGCTGGCGGCGGATGTCGTCTGGCAGGACGCGTCGTCGGACCTCGGCGAGGTGCGGATCGTGAGCGTTCCCCAAGGGGGCTCGGGCTACTCCGGCGTCGCCGCCTTGGACTACGATCTCGACGGCGACCTCGACCTGTACTTCGGCAACGGTCCCAATCGGGACAATGTGCTGCTCTCCAACGACGGAACAGGGGTCTTTCGGGATGTGACCCTGGACGCGAGAGCGGAGGTTGGAACCGGAACGCGTGGCGTGTTGGCTGCCGATCTCGACAACGATGGCTATCCGGATCTGGTGCTTCCGGGCGACCGCTCGCGGCAGAACGTGCTCATGAACAACGGGGACGGCACCTTCACCAACGTGACCGAGACCTCGCAGCTGTGGGGCGCCTTCCGAACGAGCTCGGCTCACGCCGCCGACGTGAATGGAAACGGTCTGCTCGACGTGTACGTGGCCGCTGCGGTGCTCCCGCAGGAATCGATGGCGAACAGCCTGTATTTGAACAACGGAGACCGCACCTTCACTGAAGTCGGCACCGCCGCCGGCGTGGACACGGACCGCGGGGCCTGCTCGGCGACCTTCACCCACTTCGATGACGACGCGGCGATCGATCTGGTGGTGGCCAACTGCGCGGAGATCACGGAGGGGGTCGGCCTGCTTCCGTTCGAGATGTACCGAAATCGCGGGGACGGCACCTTCGAGGACATCTACGAGCAGTCCCAGGTCTGGGGTCTGGGCCACTGGATGGGCCTCGCCGTCGCCGACTTCGATGGCGACGGCGCCCAGGACTTCTTTGCGACGAATGGGGGGCTCGACCGCGACCAACCCAATGGGCTCTACCGCAACAACGGCGATGGGACCTGGAGCGACGTGGCGGCGGAGGTCGGGGTCAAGGACTTCGAGTTCGGGTGGGGAGCCGTGGCCACCGATGTCGACAACGACGGCTGGCTCGACCTCTACTACGTCGGCAAATCCCAAGCGCGAGACAACTGCTCGTCGCCGGGCAACCTCTTCATGAACGAGGGCGACGGGAACTTTGCGCCGCCATTGATCCCCATCGACCTCAAGGAAGTGTGGACGACCGGGCTGGTGCACGGCGACTTTGACGGCAACGGCTTCGAGGACCTGGTCATCGTCGCGACCGAGAACATCGGCGGGCATGGCATCCCGATCTTCCTTCGGAACCTGGGCAACGACAACCACTGGCTCACGGTCCGATTGGTCGGCACGACGTCCAACAGCGCCGGCATTGGTTCGCGGATTCGGGCGACCGCGGGGGGACGGGACCAGCTGCGAGAGGTCCAGGCCGGCAGCAGCTACCTGTCGACCAACACGCCGTGGCCCTCCTTCGGGCTCGGATCCGAGACCTCCGCCGAGATCTGCGTCCGTTGGCCAGACGGGAAAGGCGAGAACTTTGGGGCTTTCGAGGCCGATCAGCTCGTGGAGTTGGTGCAGGGCGAAGGGCTCGGCGCCGGCGACTGCAGCATCTCGGTGTCGAACGCCGGTGGCAGAGACGGCAAGGAGACCGAGGACGGTAAGTGCGGCTGCGAGGCGGGCGGGTCGCCGACCTGGCTGTGGCTCCTGATCGGACTCGTCGCGGTGCGGCGGTCGCGATGGAGTGTGCTCGGCCTCACCGCGATCGCGTGCGGGAGCAGCCCCGAAAAGCCGGGTTCGGGTCCCACTCCGGACGATACCGCTGTAGTCGTCGCTCCCTTGGCTTCGGTGGCAGACGCCGAGGCAAAGATCACAGGCGAGGCGGGCGGGGACTGGCTGGCGAGGCAGGTGGCGCCGGCGGGCGACGTCAACCAGGATGGCTTCGCGGACATTGTCACGGGTGGCCTCTGGAACACAGAAGGCGGGCTGGACGCCGGTGCTGGCTACCTGTTGCTCGGCCCCGTGAGTGGGACCCTGAGCGCCGCTGACGCCGACGCCAAGTTCGTCGGAGAGAGTGAGGGCGATGCGGCCGGCGTGAGCGTCTACGGGGCAGGGGATGTGAACGCCGACGGCTTCGATGACCTGTTGATCGCCGCCGATGCCCACGATTTTCCGTTCGAGAACGCCGGCGCCGTCTATCTGATGTCGGGGCCGGTGACGGGCACCCACGATCTGTCTACGGCCGACGCCAAGATGGTCGGTGAGAGCCGGGGCGATCTGGCCGGCATCAGCGTCAGCGGCATTGGCGACCACAACGGCGACGGCTTCGATGACGTGCTCATTGGCGCACGCCTCCAGAACCAGGCGGGACCCGACGCGGGCGCCGCATATGTCGTGCTCGGGCCCATGAGCGGGCTCCTGTCCCTCGAGGACGCGTCGACGAAATTGCTCGGCGAAGCTCCAGGCGACCAGCTCGGCATCATTGTCGCGGCGGGCGGCGACGTGAACGGCGATGGCTTCGACGACCTGCTGGTCGGCGCCCGCTACAACGACCTGGGCGGCGAAGACGGCGGGGCGGGGTATCTGCTCTACGGGCCGACTTCGGGTCTGGTGAGCATGGTGGCTGCCGACGCAAAGGTGTTTGCCGAGGCGGCTTTCGACCGCGCCAGCCGCGTCGCCCGAGGCGGCGATCTGAATGGTGATGGCAACGACGATGTGCTGCTCGGCGCGCGCTACCATGACGCCGCGGCCCCGGGAGCCGGGGCGATCTACGTGATGCACGGGCCCATCGTCGGGAACATCAACGCGTCCGAAGCCGACGCCAAGATCCTGGGAGAGGCCACCGGGGATGGCATGGGCCTGCGGCTCGCCAGCGCTGGAGACGTGAACGGCGATGGGCATGAGGACATCGTGGCGGGCGCGGTGTTCGAGCGGACCGCCGGGATCGAAGCGGGGGCGGGCTACATCGTGCTCGGACCGCTCGCCGGCATCCAAGATCTGTCCGAGGTCGGTCACAAGCTGGTCGCCGAGAATCCGCATGACTGGCTGGGTTCCAGCGCCGCGGGCGTTGGTGATGTGAACGGCGACGGCTTCGACGACTACATGTTCGGCGCGACGATGGAGGACTCGGCCGGGCCGGACGCCGGGGCGGCCTACCTCATTCTCGGCGGCGACCTGTAGCGACGGCGACGAGCATTAGCAGAGGGAGTACCGGGATCGGGCCAGGCGGCGCGGCTGCACATCCGCACTTGCGACCTTCGTCGACCTTCTTGTTCTCGGCTTCCGGATCGTCGGCCATCGGTCGTTGGCAGGGGACTTCGCCGATTCCCTGTCCCTGGACCAGGTCGACGATCTGATCGGCGTCGAAGACCCCGAAGTCCTCGCCGGTCCCGTCGGGCCAGCGCACACAGATCTCCACCGTGGTCTCGGAACCCAGCCCGAAGCTCGGCCACGGCGTGTTCGTAGACATGTAGCTGCTGCCCGCGTTCACCTCGCGAACCTGGTGATGATCGCCCGAGACGGCCCGAATCCGGGCGCCGATGGCCTGGCGATTTACGGTGACGCCACGTGGACGGACCGTGAGCCAGTGGTTGGCGTTGCCCTGGTTGAGCATCAGCACCGAGTCCGGGTTCTGCGGATCCTGGGGGTTGTCGCCGACCACCACGACGATGTCCGTGAAGCCATTTCCGTCGAAGTCGCCGACCGCCACCCCCAGCGACCAGAGCCCGTACATATCGACGGGGACCGTCGGTTCATGGAAGGTGCCATCGCCGCGATTCATGAACAAGTAGCCCGGAGATCCGGGCTCGGGGCTGACGTGCGGCCAGCCGGTGTAGTACAGGTCCACCCATCCGTCGTTGTCGAAGTCGGCGGCCACCGCACCCCAGCCAAACTCGTACTCGGCCAGGCCGGCCTCCGCGGCGACCTCGCTCCAGGTCCCGTCGTTGTTGTTCTCGTACAGGACGTGGGGCTCGCCGTTGGGGTTCGGACCGTGGTTGGTCGAGAAGAAATCCATGGCGCCGTCGCCGTTGTAGTCCCCGATGGCCACCGCCATCCAGAATCCGAGGTTCCAGACCCCGGCGCTGTCGGCGATGTCGGTGAACGTGCCGTCGCCGTGGCCCTGGTACATCTCGATGGGCATGGCGCCGATGCCCACCGACGAGCAGTTCACGACCACGAGATCGATGTCATCGCCGTCGTCGAAGTGGGTGAAGGTCGACGCACATACGCCCCAGGAGGTGTCCACCCCCGCCGCCGCCGCCTGGTTGACGTACTTCCCATCGCCCTGGTTGACCCAGAGCGTGTTGATGTAGTTCTCGGACGGGACCAGCGAGGCGCCGATGTACACATCCAGCAGGCCGTCGCCGTTCACGTCTGCGGCGTGGGCGCTGTTGTTTCGCCGCGCCCCGAACAGGCCCGTGAACTCGGTGCGATCCACGAAGTCGCCGCCTATGTTGCGGAGAAGGCGGAGGTTCGATCGGTCGCCGGGCAGCACCAGGTCGGTGTATCCGTCGTTGTCGATATCGGCGGCGAGCACGCTGCGACTGCCGGTTCCAAGCGCCGCGCCCCGCTGCTCGGCGACGTCCACGAACAGGCCGGTCCCATCATTCTCGAGAAGCGCGTTGGGGCGATTCGGACCGTTGCCGAAGTACAGGTCGAGGTCCCCGTCCAGATCGTAGTCGAGCACGCCGACGCCCGAATAGCCTGCGCCATCGGGAAAACTGTAGATCTGCAGCCCTCCATCGAGGTTTGGCGACGCGTCGACGAACACCGGCTCTGCCGCTCCCGCGGTTGGGGGAAGGACCACCGATAGCAAGGCTGCAATGGCGAGGTAGCCATGCTGGAAAGGGCGCAGCATTCAGGATCCTAGCAGCCACGCCGCCAACATGCCCATTGCGAACAGTATCGCCGCCGCGATCGCGAGGGCGGCGGGGGTCAGGGGTCGATTCGACGACACCTCGCCCGGTTCGGCTGGTTCACTCGCTGCGAGGACAGGCAGATCACCAAATGTGGGGACGGCGGGCACGACGACATCGGCCAGCAGCCGCTCCGCGAGGGTCTCCAGGCTCGCGCCGCTCTGCAGGATATCGGGCGGAAGGTCGATGCCGAGGGCATCATCGATGTCCTCCTTCAGCTCGAGTGCCATGAGCGAGTCGAGCCCGTGGTCGGTCAGCGGCAGGGATGGATCGGCCTCGAAGGCGTCCATTCCGAGGGTCCGAGCGACCTGCTGGGCCAGCCAGACGTTGAGCACCTGGGCGCGATCTCCGCGGCTGAGCTGCTCGAGAATCGTGCCCGTCTCTTCTCTGACCCACAGATGACGAATGAACGGGCGGTCGCGGACCCGTGGCCCAAGCTCTCCGACTCGCTCCAGGTCCAGGTCGAAGACGCCGATCTGCGAGAGGCCGGAAGCGACGGCCTGCTCCAGGGCGAACATCGCGTCATCGGGGTTCAGAGGGGGCATTCCGCGATCGGCGCTGCGCTTGGAGTGGGCCGCCGTCATGCCCGTAGCGGCCCACGGCCCCCAGTTGATGCTCACGGCCGGCACCCCCTCCGCTCCGAGCTGCGCCGCGGCCCCGTCCAGAAAGGCATTGGCCGCCGCGTAGCCGGACTGGCCCGGCGAGCCGAACACCGAGGCGATGGACGAGCAGAGCACGAACCAGTCGAGGGGCTGGCTGCGGGTGCACAGGTGCAGATTCCAGGTTCCCAGAACCTTTGGGGACATCACCGCCCGCAAACGCACCGGGTTTTGTCGCACCAGGACGCCCTCGTCGAGGACTCCGGCGGCGTGGAGGATGCCCTTGAGTGGGCGCTTGGCCGCAATCCGAGCGATCAGCGCCTCGACCGCGGCGTGGTCAGCCACATCCAACGACGCGACGTCGACTTCCACGCCTTGGGCTCTCAACGCGTCCACCACGGCCTGGGCGTCGGGTCCGGGGGCCGACCGGCCGCAGAGCACCAGATGGCGAGCGCCGCGCTCCGCCAACCAGCTCGCGAAGCGCAGGCCGAGCGCCCCCAGCCCTCCGGTCACCAGATAGACGCCCCGTGGATCGGCGGGAACAAAGGCGGGAGCAAGGGGGCGTTTCGACAGCCGTGCCGCAAGTGCGGAGGCGCCGCGCAGGGCGATCATGTCCTCATCGGTCCGCCCCTGCAGCAGCGCGAGCAGCGGCCTCGCCGAACCACCCGCCTCCAGATCGACATTGCGAACCCGCAGCTCGGGGTGCTCCAGCACGATGCTCCGTCCCAATCCCCACAGCGGTGTCTGGGCTGCGTCGACCCGCTCCGAGCCCGCCTGCACGCCGCCGCGGCTCACCAGCCACAACGCGCAGTCCTTGGAGATGGCCTGTCGGTGTTTCAGGAGCGCCTGCGACAGCTGCAATGCGCCGCCGACGCCGGCGACCAGATCATCGAAGTCCATCTCAGCAGGCTGATCGAGGCCCCACAGATAGACGATTCCGCGGAGCGAACCCAGCTTCGGCTCCAGGTCCTCGAGCGTCTGCCCGAGGTCGGTGACGGAGTCGCGGTCGACGACAACGCAGTCGCCAAGTCCCGCCCGTAGGGCCTCGCCAATGCCGGTCTGATCGGCCAGGACGAGCCAGGTTCCATCGGAGTCGGCGGGCTCGAGCGGTGGAATCGGGACCCACTCGACGCCGGAGAACCAGCGGGATGGGGCGGCGACGGTCTCTCCGCCGACCGGAACCGCCTCCTCGCGGGCGACCTCGATCCAGCATCGGCGGCGTTCGAAGGGGTAGGTGGGCAGATCCAGTCGCGCTCCGCCCGCTTCGTGGTGGCCATCCCAGTCGATGTCGACGCCGGCGACATAGAGCTCGGCGAGGGCCGCGAGGATAGCCGTGCTCGCACCGAAGTCGATGACCTTCTCGATGGCGGCGGCTTTCAGCGCTTCGATGGGGTCTTTCCCGGGCCCACCCTCTGCGGCGTGCCGACGCCAATACGCCGCGTCGAAGGACTCCACCAGGCCGCCGCTCATCGACGAGTAGACCGGCACTCTCGGGAGGCGGTGCTCGATTTTTGAAGCGAGCTGCCCCAGTGCGTCCAGTTGAGGCCCTGTCAGGGAGGATTGTTGAGCGTGGGAGACGATCCGGGGCCCGCCCTCGCCGCGCGCGTTCACGGCCTGGGCCAGCGACGCCATGACGTCATCCATGCCGCTGTCTTCACGAGGAGCACGCGTGAGTCGTCCCCGCTCGACGGCGAAGCGCAGCGCGTCCTCGATACCGAAGACGCCGGCGACGGCACATGCGGTGACTTCCCCGATGCCCTGGCCGACCACCGCCGTGGGAGCGACTCCCCACGAGGCCCAGAGCTGCGCCAGCGACCAGCCCATGGCGACCCTCGCGGCGTCACCTTCGAGAGTGGCGATCGCTTCGCACCGGTCCATGGCCCGGTTGAAGGCGGGCCACGACCGGCGCACGGCGCGTGTGTCGGGTTGTGGACCTTCACCGGGGAAGAGGAACGCGACCTGCGGGATCTTCGCCGCGAAGTCGGAGAATTGGCCGACTCCAGCCCGGCCCTCGCCGAGACCCTGGAGTCGCTCCGCCGCCTCTTCCGCCGTAGAAGCCAGGACGGCGAGCCGATGGCGGTGATGTTCTCGTCCCACTGCGGCCGTGAAGCTCACATCGGCCAGACTCTCCCCGCCGCGCAAACGGTCGGCAAAGGCGGCGGCAAGGCTCCGCAACGGGCGGTCCGCGACTGCGGAGAGGACGACGAGCCGAGCGCTGGCTTCGGCCGTGATCGCTAGCGAGGGCGGCCCTTCAGACAGGATCACATGGGCATTCGTCCCGCTCAGACCGAAGGCACTCACCCCCGCCAGCCGAGGACGCTCTCCTCGGCGCCACGGAACGACTTCAGTCGGCAGCTCCAACGTAGGAGTCAGCGTCATGGCCGTCCCGCGGACCGGATGTGGGGGGATGGCCTGGTGGACCAGGGCCAGGACTGTCTTGATGAGCCCGGCCATGCCGGCGGCGACCTCGAGGTGGGCCACCCGGGTCTTCGCCGATCCGAGAAGCAGTGGGCGTTCGCGGCCCGCGATCACCGACGCGAGCGCTGCGAGCTCAACGGGGTCGCCCGTCGGCGTTCCGGAACCGTGGGCTTCGATATAGTCCAGGTCCGCAGGCGTGATTTCCGCGTTGTGGCACGCGGCTGCGATGAGTCTCTCCTGGGCCTGTTGGCTCGGAGCGAGCAGGTCGGCGTCGGGGCCGTCCTGGTTGACCGCGGACCCGCGGATGATCGCCAATACCCGGCACCCCTGCTCCAGCGCGTCATCCACCGGCATCAACACGACGGCCCCGGCGCCCTCTCCACGTCCATAGCCATCGCCGGCTCGGTCGAAGGTCTTGCACCGACCGTCCGGAGACAGCACACCCATTTTGGTCAGTCTTGCTGTGTTCTCGGCGACGACCAACAGGTTCGCGGCCCCGACGAGTGCCGCCCGACACTCGCCGCGACGCAGCGCTTGTGTGGCGAGATGGAGAGCCACGAGCGCCGACGAACACGCCGTGTTCACGCTCAGAGCCGGCCCGCCAAGCCCGAGCAGGTTCGCCATGCGTCCCGCCGCAAAGCTGGAGTCGTTGCCTATCCCGGAGTACAGCGCGTCCGTCGCTGCGGACGGCCCGGTCTGGAAGCGGATGTCGTATTCCGAGGCGCCGATCCCGATGTAGACCCCCACGTCCGAACCCCCCAGGGCCGACGGGCGCAACCCGGCGTTTTCGAGCGCCTCCCAGCCGACCTCGAGGAGTAGCCGCTGCTGGGGGTCGATGGCCGCCGCCTCGCGCGGGGAGATGGCGAAGAACTTCGGGTCGAACTGGTCGATACCGTCGATGTAGCCACCGGCCGCGACGAAATTGGGAACTTCCCGCTGCCAGCTCGGCACGTCCCACCTTCCCGGTGGGGGGGCGCCGACGGCATCGTCTCCGCTGCAGAGCAGGTCCCAGTAGGCCGCGGGACTGCCGGCGCCCGGGAATCTGCATCCGATGCCGACGATGGCAATGGCCTTCCCTCTCATTCGATCATCGCCGTCATCTGAAAGACCGGATGTATGGGGCTCATCCCTGATTGTCACAAGGCCGGCTTGAAATGTCCAGGGTCGGTAACTCTGTCATCTTCAGGAAATGAAACGCCTACCGCTCCTGGTGAGGCGTGCCAGATTCGCTTCACGGCTACTACGAGTGGCGCCAGACCGTCTACTGGTACTGGAACTGACAGGATGGCTCGCATAGTGTGGGCGCCATGCCCACCCGCTTCACCTATGCGCTGCTTCTATGCTCCGTCGGGATCGGCTGTCACCGGGTGCAACCAACGACGTCGAGCACGCCGGAGCCGGTATTGTACCTTGACTATGAAGGGGCGGCGGAGGCGGAGGCGCACTACCGCGTCCCTGGGGAGAGGCGACCGTTTGAACTCGCTCTGCGGTACGTGCGCGACGGCCGAGTCGAGCGAGTGGAGCTCACAATGGGTGGGAGCACGGAGATCAGCTGGGTGTCCGGCGATGTCGTAGTGAGTGAGGTCGAGGGGAAGGCGACACGTCACTCGGGTCAGGAGGCTGGCCGAAAGCGACACCTGGTTCGGGCCTTGGCCGGGGCACTGGGGCCGGGCGACGCAACCCGGCGCCACTACGCGCACCCGACCTTCGGCGACGTGGTCGATGAAGTCGCCTACGGCCCGGAGTCAGAGATGGCTGGCACCGCAGCGGCGGAGGCGATCGAGATTACCCAGCACGAAACCGATCTGGTGTGGTTTGCCTCCCTACGCCGTGTATCGGCGACTGCTGGCACGGCGCGTTCGATGCCGACCGCGCCGGTGGAGGCACCCGCCGAAGTGGTGGTTCCCCATGTGGAAGCGGTTGCCGAGGGCGTGTGGTCGGTCGCCTCGCACGCGAGTGACACGACGAGTTTGGTGGTGGAGTTCGAGGACTTTCTGGTCGTTGCGGAGACGTCCCTGACTGTGGCCTCGGGCGAGGCGATTGTCGATGCTCTCCACGACAGCTTCCCGGACAAGCCGATTCGTTACGTGCTGTTCAGCCACTACCACCCGCACTACACGGGCGGGCTCCGGGCGTTCCTCGCCGCCGGTGCGACGGTGCTGGCCCCGCCGGGAAACGCGCGTTTTGCCCAAGGGATCGCGGAGCGGCCGTTCACGATGGAGCCGGATCGCTGGTCGCGCATGCCCGGCCCGGCGAAGGTCGAGATCTTCGAGGAGCGAATCGTGATCGAGGACGCGAACAACCGGCTCGATGCGATCGACATCGGCGCGGATTCGGACCACACCGACGAATACGTCGTCTTCCATTTGCCCAAGAGTGGCGTTCTCTTTCAGGGAGACCTCGGCTGGTACGCGCTGGGGGACGGAGGCATCCGGGCCAGCGGCCGCGCGCCGGCGCTGCTTCGCGCAATCGAGGAGCGCGCGCTCTCGGTGGACACACTCCTGCAGGGATGGCCGATCCAGTCCGCCGTGTCCGTGGACGAGCTCAGCGCGGCGGTTGTGCCCTGAGGTCCGCCGGGTGGAGTGGCATCCGTCGTCGGGTCAGAAGCTGCCGGACAGCGTGAGCAGAGAGCCTTCGCGTCGAGGAAGGACGCCGAGTGCCATGTTCAGCCGCGGGCGGCCGGCAACTGCGACCGACTCCCCGATGTTCTGCTCCACCCAGGTGGCCGACAAGTGCGCATCCACGCCCATCGCAATGGCCGAGCCCGCCCCCAGTGTCGTGACTGCGGCCGTGAGCCCTCCGCGAAGGGGTTCGTTGGAGACGCCGGTGGCCGCCTGGTATGCACCGGTGCTGAGGGCCGCAACGTAGCCCACCCAAGCCACCGCAGGCACGACTGGAGACGGGCCCTGTATGCCCGCGGTGCGGGCTACACGGCGCGCCTTGCCGCCCCCGGAATAGCCGATCGGCGTCGCCATGATGACGACGACGACGGTGCTGCCCGCGACGATCTTCTGCGGGAGTACCGCGCCATCCCACGCCATGGCCGTCGTGCCACTGGCGATGGACAAGCCGGCAAATACGAAGGCTGCCGTGCCGGCGCCGCGCGCGCTTGTGAGCTTCTTTTCTTGCGTATCGGTGAGACCGTTGGCAAGGGTCGGGGGGGTAGAAGCGGCTGGCGGAGCGGCGCACTCGCCCTCGACACAGATGCGGTCCTCCTTGCAGTCACTGTCCGTTTCGCAGCCGGCCTGCGCTATCGCCGGGCCACCCAACAAGAGCGCCAAGATCCATCCCCGCAACATCTGCCCTCCGAGCCGGTGCATCTTACAGGGAGGGCCAGGAATTGTGCCCGAGCGCCGTTTGTTTCAACCCAGGTTGAAGTGCCATTTGGCCCCATCGATGTTCGAAGAGTGCGGAGTTTCCCGAGAGCTTTTGGTGGCACCCAGCTTGCATTCCGAACCTACGTCTCGAATCGCTCATGAATTCGAGCCTGGGAGGTTCCGTGTCCGAGAATTCAGATCTGATCCTGTTCGAAGAGGGTGGTCATCGAAACGTGCTCTTGCAGTCCTTTGATGCGGGCGCTGGGGTCCCGTGCAACCAGCACGTCATCATCGACGGAAAACAGGCAATGGTGCTCGATCCAGGAGGCACAAAGCTGTACAAGTGGGTGCTGCCGGCGACCATGAAGGCGTGCAAAGGCGCCAAGATCACGCACATCTTCCTGTCCCATCAGGATCCGGACATCGTGGCCGCCCTGAACGGTTGGATGTTGACCACCGGCGCGACCGGATATTGCTCGGAGCTTTGGAGACACTTCATCCCCCATTTCGGGTCCGATCGGCTCGTCTTCAACAACATGACGGGGATCCCCGACGGGGGCATGACAATCCGCCTCGGCGACTGTGAGCTGATCGCACTTCCGGCCCACTATCTTCACTCTTGTGGCAATTTCCACGTGTACGATCCGCAATCGAAAATCCTCTATACGGGAGACCTCGGCGCCTCCCTCGGAGAGGACTACCGCGAGGTCCCAGACTTCGACACCCATATGCAGTACATGACCGGGTTCCATCGTCGCTATATGGGCAGCTCTGCGGCCTTGCGGGCCTGGGTGGCGATGGTTCGACCCCTCGACGTCGAAATCATCGCACCGCAACACGGCGCGCTGTTCCGAGGCAAAGAGATGTGCACGCGATTCCTCGATTGGTGCGACCAACTGGAGTGCGGAATCGATGTCATGGCACACCTCTATCAAGTGCCTGAGGCAGCCGTTCCCGTCTGACAAAGGGCGTGGCACGGCAGTTGCAACCACTGGGGATTCCGCGCCGAACACGGTCTTTTGCAGGGGAAACTGTGCGATTTGACGCAGCCGAATGTGCGATTCCGCACTCATCTGCGTGCGCGACGCCAGGGCATCGCATTGATTGACGCCGAGAGCAGGGACGATCTGGGGGTTTGTGTGGTGGTGCTTCCGGACACCGTCCTCCACGTCAATGCGGCGCTTGTCGCGACGCTTGGCGCTCACAATTTCTTGCCGGGCTCCCGCCTGAAGGACCTGTCGACTCGACTCGCCGACGCGGTCGCTGCCTGCGCGCCGTCCGCCGGCCGGACATCGCGAACGATAGAGATTCCGCCGACGGCCGAGTGCCCCCATTGGTGGACGGTGAGTGCATACGCAATGGGCGGAGGATCTGGAGAGCGCGCCGGCGTCACGGTCGTCGTCCTCAACGAAGGTGGACGTCGAGATCAGCAGTGGACCCATAGGGCGCGCGAGCTCGAGGTGTTGGCGGCAAATGTGCCTGCCTTCTTTTCATTTGTGGACACCGAACTGCGCTATCGGTATTTGAACCGCCATTACGAGCGCGCGTTTGGCAAGCCGCTCAGGGAGTTGATGGGACAGCGGGTCGAGGACTTCATGGACGATGCTTCGTTTGCCATCCTGCTCCCGGCGATGCAGCGGGCATTGGGGGGCGAAGACGTCACGATGGAGGTCCAACTGGCCGACCACCCTCTGGGGATGCGTTCAGTGATTCTAAACTATCGACCGGATATATCACCGGACGGAACAATTGGGGGCTTCTATGCGCTGGTCCAGGATGTAACCGATCTTCGTCAGTCTGAGTTGCAGGTCAGGCGGCTCCTCGAGTCTGGACCCGACGCTCGCATTGTCGTGGACTCCAAAGGCCACATTGTGGCTATCAATGCCCAGACGACCCAGCTCTTCGGGTATCGAGCAGAAGACCTGATTGGCCAGGCGATGGAGGTACTGATTCCACCTGGCCTTCAGGTGGGGCACAAGAGCATGCGCGATGCCTACCTGGCGAATCCAGAGGGACGTAGGGTCCGCGGCCTCAGGCAGCTGGAGCTGGCCCACAAGGACGGTCGGAGAATCCCTGTAGAAATACACCTCCAGCCGATCCAGCGGGAGTCTGGTGCCCTGGTGTCCGCCTCTGTGCGGGACATCACCGAGCGCGTGCGTCTCGAGGACCAGCTTCGGCAGGCACAGAAGATGGAGGCAGTTGGACAACTCGCGGGGGGCATCGCCCACGACTTCAACAACCTGCTCTCGGTCATTGTCGGCAACCTGACACTGATGGTTCGGGACGGAGGCGCGCGGCGCACGACCCCACACCCCGACCAGGACCGGATGCTCGATGACATGTTGCGCAGCAGCCGACATGCGGCGGCGATGACCAAGCAGCTTCTCATGATGAGTCGCGACGAAGGTACACGCAGCGGAGTGGCGGATGTAGAAGCTGTCGTTCTGCAGATGGAGTCACTTCTCGCAAGCACGCTCGGAGAGACTGTGTCCTTGGAGACTCGGATCTCACCGGGTCTGCGGCCGGTCCAATTCACCAGCTCCCGGCTCGAGCAGCTCCTGCTCAACCTGGTGCTGAACGCACGGGACGCCGTTGGCAGACGCGGTCTGGTGACGATCACAGTCTGGCCGGGCGAAGATGGCGCCGCGCCCACTCCCGCCGGCGAGCATGTGGCCATTCGAGTCGCCGACGACGGCGTTGGCATGACACCAAGAACGGTCGAGCGGATCTTCGAGCCCTTCTTCACAACCAAGGCGCGCGGAACCGGCACCGGCCTTGGGCTGTCGACCGTGCGCGCGGTTGTCGTCGATGCCGGAGGCACGGTTCACGTCGATAGCATCGTTGGCAATGGCACATCGGTCACGGTCAGACTTCCAATGGTGGGCCCGGGTTACCGAATCGAAACCGCTCTTCCCGAGCCCTTGAGCAACGAGAGCAATGGGGAGACGGTCCTTCTCTGCGATGACGACGACATGGTGCGAAGGGTGTTTCGCCGCATCCTCGAGGTCGCCGGATACTCGGTCGTCGAGGTCGCAGACCCGCGTGACGCGGCCGGAGCGATCGAGCGCCACGACGCACCCATACAGTTGTTGCTTCTCGACGTCGTCATGCCGAACGTCACGGGTCCGGAGCTCGCTTTGGCACTCCGCGAGTTGCACCCGGAGATTCCGATTCTCTTCGTGTCCGGCTACGCGGTCGCTCTCGCTGATGCCCTCCGGCTACCAGGGGTTCGCTTTCTCCGAAAACCAGTGGACCCCGACGTCCTCCTCGACACCATAAAAGCAATGGTGGGGAGCTACACAGCCTCGGCCCACGGATGATCCGGGATCTCCTCGATTCGGTCAGCCATCGGAGCGGTTTCGAAGAGGCTGTGAGCCGTTTCCTCCAGGACAATGGCCAGCTCATCGAGCTCATCCGCCTGAAGGTCCAACATATCCGCCAATAGATCTGGTGGGGTTTCGGCGACCTCGACAGCCCGCACGGTCGAACACACCCTGCGGGCGAATCCGGGGTCGCAACCTGTCACTTGAGCCAGCTCGATCACCGGCACCGCCTGCAGCATCTGCACGGTATGTATGCCGGCTCTGGCCAGGACATCCAGATCGTCCAGCGACAAGCCAGAGACTCCTTGTAGCGGGCTGTCGTCATCGAGCTCCGCCCGGCTCCCGAGGACCACCTCCATCTCGGCCAGCCAGACCCGCCGACCCGCGAGATCCGCCGTCGCATCAAATGCATCGAGCACGGACTCGAATGGGCCGTCCTTCGAAGCACGAGCGAGCCTCCGCATGTCTTGCACGGCTCCGGCAACGGCGGCCCCATTGGCCCTGAAGACGAAGTCCAGGCAAATCCCGAGGTACTGAGCCGCGACCCTGCGACTGACAATTTGGAGTTCGTCGGGCTCATCGTCCTCAAACTCCATCACTATCTCTCCGGAATGCGCCGCAATGCCAAAGCCGACCGACCCATGTCAAGTTCCAAAGCACATCCCGTGCCAAGGATGAAAGTCGCCCAGATGGGCCGTGCAGCGTGTCGACAGCCGCATCTGATGTGTCGAAGATCGGGACACTGTGGCGGTTTTGGTTACACCATCGAACACAACCGGCGCAGGTTCAACTTGCGCCCGGCTTCAGAGCCCCTCCGCAATACAAGCAGGGAATCGCTCGCGGCGGCCCTGCACGCCCGCAGTCCCCGCAAGCCCAGGCCCGGCCCTGCTCATCCACGAAGTCGGGCACATCCGCTCCGATCTTCAGGCCGGTGTGTAGTCGAAGCCGCGTCACGTAGTCCAGGGACTCCTCCTGCTGGGTCCCGTGCAGGTCGATGATGTCGTCGCCGAGCAGGACTCCGCCGAGGCCGCTCCCGACCGCCCCCTCTCCGTAGAAGTCGAACAGGTGCACGCGGCTCCGGTCCTTCAACTCGAACCAGACCGAGTAGGCCTCCAGCGAGTCCGTCGCTCGGCCCTCGATCATCGTCGCCGAGGTGAGCATGACCTTCCGCTCGTAGATGATGTGGTCCAGATCGCGGAAGGGGATGGCCCGCACCGACTTGCGGACCCACCAGGTGGTGTCCTCGACGAAGACGAAGGCGTTCGCCTTGTCGACCCGTACCGTTCTCGAGGTGGCGAAGAGGCTGAGAGCCCGGGTCACCCAACCAGAACGGGCCACCAGCTGACCGGACGCCATCCAGTGGTTGGGACCCGCAGAAAGTCCCCGCAGCGGTATCGAGAGCAGACTCATGGATTGAGGTCGGCGAAGGGCTTCGACACGCCCGGTGCGATGGGGTCGCCGCTGTCCCGCTCCTGAACGGCCTGCTTGAAACCCACTTCCTCGGCCCGTTTCTTGAACCACACGCCCTCTGGAGAGTGGCGGGTGACCCCGTCGAAGAGCGTCGCGATCATCTGGGTCTGGGCCAGGCCCATGCTGTCGATAGCCTGGTTGATCACGAGCTTCTGCATCATGAGTTGGTTCCGCGGCACGCCGCGGAGCCGCCCGGTCAGCTGGGCGACCCGGTCCTCCAGCTCGGCGGCGGGCACGCTGTCGAGGACCAGTCCCAGCGCCTTGGCCTCCGGGCCGTGGATGAGGTCGCCGGTGAGCAGCATGCGCTTCGCCTTCTCCGCCCCGATCCGGTAGACCCACATCGCCGTGGTCGGGCAGCCCCAGACGCGGGCCGGCGGGTAGCCGATGCGGGCCTCGTCGGCCATGACCACCAGGTCGCAGCAGAGCGCGATGTCGCTTCCCCCGGCGACCGCATCGCCGTGTACGACCGCCAGCGTCGGTTTGTGGGAGCGCCACAGGCTCATGAAGGCCTGGGTGGCGCGGCTCATCATGTAGTAGTCGGCCATCGGATCCCACGGGCCGCTGGGGTCCTGTGCGCCGATGTTCTCCCCTTTGGTCTGGGCGAACTCGATGAGGTCATAGCCGGCGCAGAACGCGCGTCCGGCGCCGCGCAGCTGGATGACGTGCACGTCGTTGTCGGCGTTCGCCAGGCCTACGGCGGCCTCGATCTCCCCGGGCAGGCGGGCCGAGATCGCGTTCAGGCGGCGGGGGCGGTTGAGGGTGAGGGTCGCGACGCGGGCGTCGGCCTCGTAGGTCAGATGCTCGAACGGCATGGCGGTCCTCGGTCTTTGGCGGGCCCCGAGTTGACCACACTCCTCGGTGCCTCCCGGACCCATGGGGCGACATCGTGGAGGATTGTGCAAGTGATTCGGATAAACGAGCAGGACGGCACTGCATCCGGTGAACAGGATGGTGTTCATGAAACCAACAACCCGAGGGACCCCTGCCATGACCCATCAAATCGAGACCCTGCACCTGGACGACGTGATCGCCAACCATTCCAGCGACATGGCGGGTCGAATCACCGCTATTACTGGAACAACCACCGGAACAGGCTACGTCTGTGCCCGGGAATTGGCCAAGCTTGGGGCGACCGTGCTCCTCCTGAACCGGGCAAGCTCCCGTGCGGATTCGTCGCTTCAGCAACTGAAGGAGGAGGTGCCCGGAGGCGTCTTCGACGCAATCGTCTGCGATCTGCAGGACCTCCAGAGCGTGCGGGCCGCCGTTGAACTGATCACCTCCAAGTACGATCGACTCGACGTACTGTGCAACAACGCCGGGGTCATGGCTCTCGAGGATTATGCGACCGGCGATGGCTACGACGTGCAGATGCAGACCAACTGCATCTCCCACTTCCTGCTGACCAGAGACCTGTTTCCGCTGCTCGCAAAGAGCGACGACGCCCGCATCGTCAACCACTCCTCGGGAGCCCGGCTCGGACCCCCGCTCGAGGCGAAGTACTTCGCGAAGATGGGCGGCGACCTGGGAGGGGACGGCACCGACACCGAGAACGCGAGCTTTACGGGTCCCCGCTGGATGCGATACCACCAGACGAAGCTGGCGAATGCCGTGTTCACCTATGGGCTCCACCAGCGGCTCGAGTCCGCCGGCATCAAACACGTGAAGTCCATCCTGGCCCATCCCGGCCTCGCCCGCACCAACCTCCAGATCACGACCGGCAAGACCGGCGGCATGGACGCGAACAGCCCGTTCATGGATCGCGCCCAATCCGCTGAGGACGGCGCGCTGGGCATCCTCCGCGGCTGCGTGGACCCCGAAGCCGCCTCGGGTGACTTCTTCGGGCCCGAGGGCTGGACCGGGTTCCCCAATCGCCTCCCGCCCGAGGATCTGCTCCTCGATGCGGATAACATCCGGATCAACTGGGACGGATGCGAGGCGGCAGTCGGGGCCTTCGCCGTCTGATTTATCGGCTGGAGTACAGGATCAGGGAGTGGACCGATGGACATCGAGACCCTGGCGGCGCTGATTGCGGCGCGCGTCGACGAACAGCAAGCGCAGCCCTCCATCGGTGGGGGCAAGATGCTGCTGTTCCGGCGGACCGAGCCCACCGCTGTCCGGGCCGACGTCTACGAGCCCGTGGTGTGCCTGATCCTGCAGGGCTCGAAAGAGGTGACCGTCGGCGAGAACACCTGGGAGGTCGGTCCCGGCCAGACCCTCCTCGTGAGCCACGACGTGCCGGTCAGCGCCTGCATCAAGATCGCGACGACCGACAGGCCCTACTTGTCGCTGGTGCTGGGCATCGACACCTCGATCCTCCGCAGCCTGCACGAGGAGGTCGGCGACGTTCGGGTCGAGCAGTCGCCGGCCCGTTCGACCGGGGTGCACGCCGCCGATGCGGGGCTGTTGGCCGCCCTCGGGCGGTATGTGGTCCTGTCGGATGATCCAGTCGAGCGAAGGGTCATGGAGCCGCTCCTGCTACGGGAGATCCACTTTCGCCTGCTCATGGCGCCCCACGGCGGCATGCTCCGCGAGCTCCTCCGGCACGACAGCCACGCGAGCAACGTCTCCCGGGCGATCGCCCGCATTCGGCAGGACTTTCGCACGCCTCTGGCGATACCCGACCTCGCGCGACAGGTCGGGATGAGCGTCTCGTCCTTTCACCAGCACTTCCGCGACATTACGGCCAGCACGCCGCTGCAGTATCAGAAACAGCTGCGGCTCCTGGAGGCCCGGCGGCTGCTGTCCACCGGCGAACACGGGGTGACGACCATCGCCTATGATGTCGGCTACGGCAGTCCGAACCAGTTCAGTCGGGAATACTCCCGCAAGTTTGGCGTTCCCCCGAGCGCCCATCTCGGCGCCCAGTGAGGTGGACACATGGCCCTCTGCGACGACCTTTCCTCCTTCGATTTAGCAGGCCTCAAGGCCGCAACGGCGTACGAGTGTGCGACCTGCGTGACCATGGGTGGCGAGTGGGTGAACCTACGGACCTGTCAGACGTGCGGGATCACGCTGTGCTGTGACAACTCTCCAAATCAGCACGCGACAAACCACGCGCGGGAACACGACCACCCGATCATCTCTTCGGCGGAGCCGGGCGATTCGTGGGTGTACTGCTACCGCCACGAGATGATTGCCGAGTACGGGTCCGACTGAGGCTCCGTCAGCTAGCGGCAGGCGGGGGGCTCCGTCCCACAAGCGACCGAACCCGCCGTCGCTTTGATGACCACCGAGCCCGCAGACGCAATCGTCACGGAAAACGTCCAAGGGTCTTCGACGCCACCGGCGTCACGTAGGAATACGGTGACGCTGTACCGACCAGGGGCGAGAGACAAGCGCTCGGCGGATGCGTGCGTGGCGCGGCTCCCGCCCGACGCGTCCATGAGAGAAATGCGGGAGATCTTCGCTCCACCCGCCAGTTCGACGGTGAGGAAGCCCGCTCCGTCGACCTCCGGTGACGCTTGGAGCGGACCGGGCGTGACGACCGGTGCCGCTTCGACGGGCACCCGTGTGGACACTGCTGGAAGCTCCAGCTTCGGGGCTTGTTCGTCGACGTTGGTCGACAGGACCCACTCGGATCCCTTCGGCATCGAAGCGAGAGGCCTCTGCTCCCGGATGCCGAGCACCTTCAGAGATTCTTCGACATACAGTTGTGCCTCGTCGATGGTCACCTTGCCATCGCGTGACCCACTGACGTAGCCATCAGCCCATCCGCGTAAGGCCCCGACGACGAGATAGGTGAAGGCACCGTGTTTTGCGGCGTCGAATGGGCCAGACCACTCCCCGGGCGACGCCGCGGTCCACTCCAGGACCCCCGGTTGCTTCATGGCGTAGGAAGGCAGCGCGAAACGGTTGCCAGACAGCAGTTCGGTGCCCGACCGGTCGCGCCCGGTATAGCAGGTGTCGAGTACCATGACGGTCTCGGCGCCATCTCGTTTTGCGATCTCCTCCAAGGCCTTCACCGACACCGCTCTGGCCTCGAAGCTACGCAGGTCGGTCTGCGCGTCGGCTCCCAGCAGGAGCCGCTCGCCAGAGGAGGGCGCCGCGGCGCCGTGGCCAGCGAAGTAGATCCAGAGCCGTCCGCCGTCGCCGACCGCCTTGGCTGCGTCCTGAACAGCCCCTTGTACCTGCTCTTTGTTAGGCGTGCCCGCCAGCAACTCCACGTTCGCCGCGGGGACGCCGATGGTGAAGATGAGGAGCTTTCGAAAGGCCTCCGCGTCGCGTGCCGCGTAGGGCACATCGGGGAGAACAAAGTAGTTTTCAATGCCGACTACGACCGCAGCGTCGTTCGGTGCGCGGTTGCCGGTCCGCAACGGCTCGTCGATGGATGGGGTGGCGCCCAACGCCGCGGTCAACGACAGGAACATTGTGAGCAAACCGGCCTCCGCACACAGTGTACGCCGGCATTTTGCCTCTCCATTGAAGTAATTCAGATTGCAGTACGGGGTTTCCACGCGGTTCTCGTGGAGGGGGTGAACCACCGCGAGTCCCCCCATGCAAACCCGCGTCGCGCGCCCCTGGATCGAATCTCCCAGAGGCTGGTACGCCCTCGCCACCTCGGCCGAGCTCGTCCCCGGCTCGGTCCATTCGCAGACCTGGTTCGGTCGCCCGCTGGTGCTCTGGAGGACGGCATCCGGCGTCGCCGTCGTCGCGGGCGCCCACTGTCCACACCTCGGAGCCCACCTGGGTCGCGGGGGTCGAGTCGAGGGCGAGAACTTGCACTGCCCCTTCCACGACTTCGCCTTTGGCCCCGACGGACGCTGCGTCTCGACTCCCTATGGTCAGGGTGTCCCCAAGGCCCGGCTCGGCCGATTGCCGGTGCGGGAACAGGACGGCTGGGTGCTCGCCTGGTGGGATCCGGAAGCCGGTGAGCCGACGTTTGCTCCAGAGCCCCAGACCGATGATGGCGACTGGAGTGCGCTGCGGACCCACCGCTTCGAACTCCGCACCCATCCCCAGGATGTCGTCGAGAACAGCGTGGACGTCGGTCACCTCAGCGTGGTGCACGGCTACCGGAATGCCCGCTGCGTCGCGCCTCTGGAGGTGTCGGGTTCCCAGCTTCGGGTGACCTGGGCGATGGACCGGGACGGCTCCACTCTGGGGGTTCCCGGCCAGGACCTCGAGGTCGAGTTCGCCATCGTCATCGACGGACTGGGCGTGTCTCGGGTCGAGGTCCACACGCCGCTGCTGGCGCTTCGCACCCGTCACTGGGTGATGCCGGTGCCCATTGGCGACGGTCGCTGCGAGCTCCGGATCGGGGTCCAGGCGCGACGCGGTCCGCTGCGGGGACCCCTGTTTCCCCTGCGGATCATCGGTCGGATCCTGGCGTGGGATTTGGTCGGTCGGTTTCTGATTCGCGCCTTTGCGGGCGACGTCTCGCAGGATATCCCGATCTGGGAGCACAAGAAGCACCTGCACCCGCCGATGTTGGCCCGCGGCGACGGACCCATTGGCCGGTACCGCTCCTGGGCGAGGCAGTTCCATGCCTGAGGTCCTGGTGGTCGGCGCAGGACTCTCGGGGCTGAGCGCGGGCGTCGCCGCGGCGCGCGCTGGACGATCGGTCCTGGTGGTGGATGCCCTGGACCGGCCAGGCGGCCTGTGCGGCAGCTGGATCTGGAAGGGTCATTACGTACCCCGCGCCTGCGAGGAGTTCGGGCAATCTCTCTTCGATGCCCTGGACGCCCTGGGGTGTCCGGTGGCCCATCGCCCCTCTCGCCAGCGGCAACCCGAGGGGATCGACGGGAGCTGGCTGCGCGCTTTGACCGTGATCGGTCGCGCGCTGGTGGCTTCCACGGCGGCCGACGTCATTGGCGACGACGACCGCATCCCCGTCGCCGGTCAGCTCGCTTCCATCACAGCGCTGCTCGGAGCTCCAGCGCACATGGTGTCCATGGATGCGCTCCGGTCCAAGGTGTGGACGCCGTCGAGCTGGCTGGTGGCGTTGCGGCGTCGCCCGGTCGATCCCCGCGGTCCTCAAGCGATCACGGATGCGTTGGTTCGCGGCCTGGAGTCGGCCGGCGGCGTGCTGCAGCTCGGCACCCGCGTGCAGTCGATGGAGGACGACGGGGAGATCGTCGTTCAGACGGATCGCGGTTCGCTCACGGCTGACGTGCTCGTTCGTTCGCCGGCGGACTGGCGTTCGTGGCCCAGCGAGGCTCCGGTTCCCATGGAGCTCAGTCAGGTGCTGTTCCTCCTCGATGGCGAGGGGGGATTGCCGGACGACGTCGATGTGGCGATGCTGCATCCGCGACCGGTGGCGCGTTGGATGCGGGCCCTGGATGCCGGATTCTGGCCGGAGGGTGGCCCGGGCGTCGCACTTTTCTCGGTGCCCGCGCAGCGCAGAGGCTGTCGTGTGGTCGGGGCCTATTTGCCGACCCCTCGAGGAGAGTCGCACTGGGCATCTCCAGCCCGCCGGGTCGACGATCTCCTGGCTCGGATCGAGGCCTTTGCGCAGGGATTTACCGCCCGGGTGACCGACTGGACTGTGGTCGACCCGGCCCGCTTTCGCGCCCTCCATGGCCTGCGACCGCTCCCGGTTCCTCGCCTCGCGCCTCCCGGTTTCACTCCACCGCCCGCCGTGCGCGGGCGAACCATTCACCTCAACGCCGCGGTGTCTCCCGCCGTCGACCAGGCCGACAGCGCCGTCTGTCTCGGTCTTCGCCTGGGGCGCCGGGCCGCGGAGATGCCATGAAGATCGCCGTTATTGGAGGCGGGGCCGCCGGTCTCGTCAGTGCCTGGCTGCTCCAGGACGTCCACCAGGTCACGCTGTACGAGGCCGCTCCCCACCTCGGCGGACACGCCCACACGGTGCACGTCGAAAAGGATGGCGCTTCGGTTCCAGTAGAGACCGGGTTCCGCTACTTCTTTCCGTCGAGCTACCCGCGATTGATGGGCCTGATGGCGCTGCACGGTCTCCAGGTCTACGAGTCCGAGAACCGCATCGGCATCCACCGCCCCCGGACGGGCCGCCAGCTCATGCTTCCGCCGAGTGGTTTGCGAGAGTGGACCTCCCTGTTCTCCAGCCCCCGCGACGTGCTCGATCTGCGCCTGTTGCATCAGTTCATGACGGGCGGAGAGCGGGTCATCGCGTCGCGGGATTGGAGCTGCTCGCTGTCGGAATACCTGCAGCGGGAGGGCTTCCCGGACGGCTTCGGAGAGCGCCTGCTCTATCCACTCATCAGTGCCTCTTGGGGCGCTCCACTCGAGATTATGCCCGACTTTCCTGCCTATTCGGTGGTGAAGGTCATGCGTCTGACGGGCAGTAAGGCGATTCACCTCGGTCTCCACGGTGGGATCGAGACCTATGTGAAGGCCCTGGTCGGCGCTCTGGATCGCACCGAGTTGCGGGTCGGGGTCGCGGTCCGTCGCATCGCGCGGGATGGAGAGCAGTGGGTGGTCGATGGCGTACGCGGCCGCCAGCGCTTCGATCGGGTGGTGCTCGCGACCCCCGCCTGGGTCGCCCGTCGCCTCCTCGATCCCGCGGCCGCCGAGCTCCACCACTGGAGGGAAGCGCTGGGACGGTTCACCTCGTTCGAGGCCCGGATCCGGATCCACACCGACCCCAGCTGGATGCCGGAGGAGCGACGTCATTGGGCCGATCTCAACCACACTCACGAGCCAGAGCGGGCCTGGATGACGGAGTGGGCGGGGCGTCGGCACGGGGTGAACGCGTTCCGGACCTGGGAGCCGCTCGGAGGCCGGAAGGTAGCCCGCCCACAGGCCGCCGTGGACTTCCGCCATCTGGTCCTGACGCCCGCGAACCTGGGGTATCAGGCGCGGCTCGCCGAGCTCCAGGGCCGCTGCGGGCTGCACGTTGCCGGCATGTATGTAGTGGACGTCGACAACCACGAGAGCAGCGTTCGCTCGGCCTGGGAGGTGGGAGAGCGACTGGCGCCCGAGGGCGCCAACCTCGCGAGTTGGCGGAGGGCGACAGAGCTGGGCCGGCAACCCGCTATCGGGCCAGCCGTTCCAGATCGGCCCGCAGTTGCCGCACACGGTGGTTCTCGGCGCTGAGCTTGCCCTCCCAGTAGGCGATTGCCGCCTCGAGGTCCGCTCTCCCGCTGGGGTCTCCGAGCCGGGCGCGGACCGACCCATTCAGGAGGGTGCGCCAGGCCCATCCGGCGCTGCCCTCCGCGGCGGAGGCGTCTCGAGCCTGGCCGTTCGCCACCGCCTCCAGCGCCTCTTCGGCGCGGCCTTGACCCGCTAGCGCCGCCGCGTACGTCCACGCCTGGTTCCGGTGGAGTCGATTCAGGTCGCCGTCGTACTCGACCTCGGCGTAGGCATGGATGGCGGCCTCGGCCTCCGGGAATCGCCCCTCTTCGAGGTGGATGCTCCCCAGCAGGTTGAGCTCCGCCGGCCTCGACGCCGCGGTCCGGGCCATGCCGAGGGCGTCCCGCATCTCCCCGGCGCGGGTCAGGTACTGGAGCGCGAGATCCTGTCGCCCCTGCTGGTGGTAGCTGTCGGCGAGCCAGTGCAGGCTACTGGCGATGCGCGGGTGAGGGGAGGACAGCTCCTCCTCCTCGATCTTCAGGGCCTCCACGAACAGGGGCTCCGCCGCCGCGTAGTCTCCGAGGAGCAGGTACACGTACCCGAGCTGGTGCATGGTGTTGGTGTACAGGTGCGCCGGAAGGGGCTTTTCGGCGTGTAGAGCGCGCTTCTGGTCCATGGCCTTCGCCAGGCTCGCCCGAGCCGCCGGCAGGTCGCCCTCGGTGCGAAGGGTGACCCCGAGCTCGTGTCGCAGATCGGCGGCCCGGGAGGGGGAATTCAGGCGGTCGGCGAGCTCCGAGGCGCGCTCCAACAGCGACTTGGCGTCCTCGAGTCGGTCGTCGAAGCGGGCCACGGCGGCGCTTCCGTGCAGGGCGTCGATCAGGGTCTTGTTCTCCGACACATCGGGTCGGTCGTACAGCGCCAGGGTGGCCTCCAGCTGGGCCTTGGCGTCGTCGATCCGCCGCAGGTGGAAGAAGGCCTCGGCGACGGCCATGCGGATCTGGGCCTCCTGGTGCGCCGCTCCCTTCAGGGCGCCCGCGTCCAGCTTCTCGACGGCCGACAGGGTGGCGTCGAGCAGGGTGACCTCTCCCATGTTCCGGCCGGGATCCAGCTTCAGGAAGACCTCGGTGAGGAAGGCCGAGGTGTCCGCAGCCTGGGTCCCATAGGTCTGGGCGAGGACCTTGAGTTCCTCCGCTCGAACCCGGGCTTCCTCGGCGCGTTGGGCCTTGTCCAGAGAGTAGCCCGTCGCCAGCGTGGACACCGTCAATATGGCGGCGGCGGCCCCGAACACCACCGGGTGGCGGCGCACGGACTTGCGAAAGCGATAGGCCAGCCCGCCCTCGAAGGCGATGACCGGCTGGTGGCTCTGATAGCGGCGGATCTCGGCCCCCAACGCATCGGCGCTCCCGTAGCGGTCGGCGGGATCGACCTGGGTGGCGCGGGAAACAATGGCCTGGAGCTCGGACTGTCGGTCGATCAGTGTCGCCAGGATCCCGCCGAGGGCGTACACGTCGGCGCGCACATCGAGGGCGTCGCCCCGAGCCTGCTCCGGCGGCATGAACCCCACTGTGCCGGCCCGCGGGCCTTCGCCGGAGTCCTTCAGCCGCGCCAGCCCGAAGTCGAGGACTTTCGCCTGACCCTCGGTGGTCACCAACACATTGTCAGGCTTCAGATCAAGGTGCAGGTAGCCGCGCCCGTGGGCGTGGGTCATGGCGGCGACGATCTGCAGGAACAGCGCCAAGCGTTGGCTGAGGCTCCGGTTCTGGACGGCCTCGCCGAGGGGCAGGCCGTCCACCCGCTCCATGGCCAGGAACACGTGGTCTCCGTCCTCGACCAGGGTGTAGATCTGCGGGATTCCGGGATGGAGGAGCGCCGCCAATGCCTGGGCCTCGTTGCGCAGCCAGTCCCGCATCGGCTCGGCCGCGAGCCACGGGTGCAGCATCTTCAAGGCGACCCTTCGCTTTGGACTCTCCTGCTCGGCGTCGAAGACCCGGCCCATTCCGCCCTCGCCGAGGAGGCCCAGGATCGCAAATCCCTCGATGTGCTCCGGTGGGGGAGGCAGCGGCTCGTCGGCCAGTGAGGACGCCAGGGCCAGCCCCTGTCCGGTGCGAAGAAAGGACCGGTCGGCGGTCAGCATCGCGGCGACGAACCGCGCCACCGACGGCGGTGCCTCGGCGAGGGCACGCTGGCGCTCCGCCGGCGCCAGCTCGATGAGCTCGTCGAACAGCGCCATCGCGTCGCGGTCGTTCATTCCTGCGCCATCTTCG
>Ga0315336_1002467_pt1 | contig 28145 bp, 17 predicted proteins | sample ASW5metaG_FD_204512 | JGI IMG/M metagenome (GOLD analysis project Ga0315336, IMG submission 204512) | Ammonia-oxidizing marine archaeal communities from Monterey Bay, California, United States - ASW #5 | ecosystem: Environmental > Aquatic > Marine > Intertidal zone | place: USA: California... | reverse complement strand
CACCGGTCGTGACCGTGATCTTTAGCTCCTGGTCCAGCTTCACAAATGTGGTGTCCTTATCCTCCGTGATATCATCGGCCATGGTGAGAAAATACTTGCTGGCGCCAGACTCATAAGCACCGATATCCGGAGTGCCTACACGGTAGTAGCTACGATAATCAACTTTAATTTCATTGGGCAATCCTGCATCAATGGCAGGGCTGTTATTGCTTAATTGATAATTACCGCTCGATGGATTCTTGAATTTTGGGTTCAAATTAATATTATCAACTGAACCATAATCACCCTGTGTGTTGGGGTCTAAAATATTATTTGAAGCTGTTAAAACATTACCATCATTTATGTTAACCATTAAGTTAGGACTGCTATTATCCCAAATAATATTATTTGTAAAGTTAATGGATGCCTGGAATCCCCTACCTGCAAATATTTCTGCGATCCCATTATTATTGGCAATGGTATTATGTGTGAATTCAATTGTAGGCCCCAGACCATTTGCATCGGTACTCGGGTCTGTTCTAAATAATCCTTCTGCATCATTATTCCCAATCGCATAATTATCAACAAATAAACAGTTTATTACTTGCAATGGTTGAGGAGTATTAAACAGAAGACCTTGCTTTTGTCCATTGGCTTCGAGATAATTATTTTTAAAGACGCATCGGTTAAACACCGTTGGTAAATAAGGTTGATTTGATCCTGTAGGAAAATCTTCGTACGATTGAATATTACCGTGCATTGCTCTAAAAATTGAACCTTCGGCCCATGAACCAGATCCAGTGGCTCTAACATAGTTATTTCTAAACTGACTATCTATAAAAACAGCTCGACCGCCTATATGTTGTTCAAATATGCCAGCTGAACCACCGCTGTTTGAACCGGATGTATTAACACCGTTATTTTCAAAGATACATTCTATAAATTTTGCAGTATACATTTTATCGTTTTCTTCACCAATTACACTGAAAACACCCGCAGTTACATATTGATCATCATTGTTATGTCCAGTACCGTTATTGATAAAATCAACATTTCTAAATATAGATTCTGTTTTCTCTAATACCATTACACCTGAACGTTGATTTGAGAAATTATTGGTGAAGATACAATTGGTCACAATTAAACTATCAATATCGATCACATAAAGTGAACCGCCCCATTGATTATTATTATCATATCCATTGGTAAATTGGATTCCTTTAAGCCGAACTATTACACTCTCACCATTCATTTCAAAATGGATACTACCTCCGTTTGCATCAATAATAGTTTGGTCAGGTCCCCCAACACCAATAATAGAAATAGACTTGTCTAACAATATATTGGTATTCAAGTTGTCATTTCCATAATTGCCGGGCAGTAGTTTAATTGTATCACCTGCGGCTGCCATTGTAACCGCAGAAGAAATACTTAGCAAAGGATTGAAACTGCTTCCATCGCCATGAATACTTCCACTTACATCATCCACCCACCATACTGGTCCTTTATATTCCGGGATTGCTGAAATTTCTTGCGAAAAGGCACCGCGGTAACCATTGCTGTCTACGGCCGCTACCCGAAAGTAGTATTCCATACTATTGGTAAGGCCCGTAGCAGAAAAACTGCTTGTGGCAGATTCACCGATATTGTCTTCTGACGTAGGTTCAAACCCGGATGTTTCGGACATATAGATCAAATACTTTTCAATATCTGTTTCAATGTTCGCATCCCAGGACAGATTAACAACTTGACTGCCGATTGTTGCCGTTACATTTTTTACCTCTTTCGGATAAGGGGATTCGGACAAAATATTTTCATAGGCTCCTAGGTCTGGGCTGGAACCGGAGGGTGCCGGCCTACTATTACCAAGCAGGTCTTTATTTGGCGCTGATTCACCTGAAAATTCAGCATCGCCAGCTCCAATAACTGGACTAGCATCAGATAATTTATAGTTTCCATTTGCTGAGTCGACAAATACAGGGTCAACATCATACATTGTTGTTTCATCAAACCAAGGGTTCTGGGAAGAGAATTGAATATCATTATGGGCAGTATAAATTGATCCAGGCAAGTTATCATTAATATTTTTTTGTTGTTCAGATTCATTACCCCAAATCACATTATTAAAAAACCAAACCTCTCCATTTAAACCTGTATCCTTGAACCAAAGTCCCGCACCTCTGTCATACAAATTTCCATTTCTTTTTTGAATGTTATTTGCAATGGTATTATTAATAATATAGGTTCTTCCAAATATTTCATTTCCATTGTTATTATGACGTGATTCCAATCCCACCCAAACACCTGTCCCAAGTTGTTGGTTTCCTGTAGTGATTGCTTCATTATTCACAATGAGATTATTAGTAATCCTCGCGGGATCTCCAATGTATAAACCAGCACCATAGGTATTAGCATTAGCTATAATCGTATTATTTTTTATAACGCATCTATCTATGATTAATATATAATCAGATTCTGGAGTATTGCTATTCCAATCAGAATCTGTCACTATTGCACCTTTACCACCAACATTTTGTTCAGAGGTCTCTGATATATTGTTTTCAAAAATAGAATTCACAATCGTAGCTGTTGCGTCTCCAGTAATCATTATTGCACTGCCTGCTGGATCCACATTCTGAGAGCTATAGGACATATTATTTGTAAAAGTAGATGAACGAATATGTGTGCGTCTACCGGTTGCAAGGTCAGACCGTATCCCTATTGCTCCGCCCGATCCGTTAACATAATTGCTATCAAAAACGCAAGACTCAAAAATGGGAGACCCGTTATTAATTAAGACAGCTCCACCGAATCCGTTATTTTCTGTATTTCGATTATTATAAAAAATACAATTAGAGAATTTTGGTTGTAGAAAAGTTGATTTGTCATCAGTGCCAGCCCTATCCACCCAAATGGCAGATCTTGTTGCACCTGTGAATTGTAAACCAATTATTTGAAAAGTAGAATCTAAACGATCATCAGAACTTGCATTATTTGGACGATGAAACTTGAAGATCATTCTTTGCCCGATATTACCTGCGTCTATAATCGTTTTTTCAGCACCTTTTTCCGATTTAATCACTATTTCTGGTGAGTCATGATTGAAGGTTATTTCTCGGTTATTGGTGCCGGTGTATGTTCCTTCTTTTAACATAACCGTGTCGCCCTTTGCAACCTTTTCAACTGCTTTACTTATACTCGCAAAGGGACTACCGCTGCTACCTTCATTATCATCATTACCTGCGGTAGACACCCACCACACCGGTCCGCTATAAGAAGGTGTAATATCTATGGTTTTAGATGGCGTACCCTCATATCCTTCTTTGTTTACCGCTGTTACCCTAAAATAGTAGCGCGTTGCATTATCCAGACCTGTTATTTTATAGGTGGTTTCATGGGGTGACGTTTTTGCCGATGTTGCACCCACGTAATATGTTTCGGAAACACTAAAAGCACTGGTATGCTTATACACTTTATATACCGAATCCGCATCCGCATCTGCCAAGGCATCCCAGTTCAAGGTAATCTGGCCGCTGCCGCCTATCGCCGTTAAGTTCTGCACTTGTTTGGGATAAGGTGATTTGGCCAGGCTGTGCTCATAGGCACCCATGTCAGGATTGGAACCGGCCGGGTTAGGTCGAGCGTTACCTAATATATCTGTAGTTGGTGCAGATGCACTTTCAAAAGAAGAAGTGCCGGCACCAATAGCCAAAGATTGGCTTGATATTGAAAAATCATGGTCTTGTCCTGCGGGTGGGCTATAAAGCATAAATCCAGGATCAACAGATATATTGTAATCCCCAAATGCATTGTAATTCTGGTTTGACGTAAGGTTTTTTATCAGATTATAGTCAATATAAAAACGGCTATTAGGGTCTGTCGATGTATGCAGTTCATTTTCCGACAGATCGCTTCCATCTCCAGAAGTATTATTCCATAAAATGTTGTTAAAAAACGTTACTTTAGTTTTACCGCCTGTTCCCATGGCTATGCCGCCTGCATAAGGATTTTGATTATTTACTTCAGAGGTAACAGCATTTCCATATAATGTATTGTTTATAATTTTAATATTATTTGTGAACTCGGTGCCTTGATTGCTCCAATAAGATGTATTGCGAATATGAATTGCCCCGCCAGCAGTTTGATGATTGTTTGACTGACTACCTACAGCTGAAAGAGTTTTGTTATTATAGAAAAGAGAATTGATAATATCAGCCCCACCTTCATAAATGGATAGAGCACCGCCATACGCACTACCATTAGCCTTCACTATATTGTCAGAAAACTTACACCTTAAAAAAGTTGAAATTTTTTCAGAATTAGAACTATTGATTCTTACGGCACCGCCCCGCGCCTGCTGATCATTAGTATTTGCTGTTATATCATTTTCATTTTCTATGAATTCACAATCATAGAATAACCCATAAGAATTTTCCACATATACGGCACCACCAGTAGCCCAATCGTCACTGGTTGATTTATTTTGTTTAAAAATTACCTTCTTAAAAAAAGCCGAAGATTGACTTCTAATTGAAACTGAGCCTCCGCCCGTTCCACTGGTGTGCTTGCCATTTTGCAGTGTTAAGCCTATTATTTGATATGTTGTATCTTCACCACTATCAAAAGTAAAATGCCTGTCTCGACCACCCGCATCAATAATAGTGCTCGAAGGATCATCACCACCTTCTCCCATAATCACAAGTGACTTGGTGGCATTCCAATCAATTCCACGATTATTGGAGCCAGAATGGGTTCCTTTCTTCATTACAATCGTATCTCCGGCAGCAGCAATTTCAATTCCATTGGATAAATGATTTATCGGTGATGCGGACGATCCTAAATTATAATTAGTGGTCGTATCAGAAAGAGATTTGCCATTGTCAGCAGTGGCAGCTACATACCACTTGGGCCCCTGATACCTTGGTATTACTGTTTTCGCACCAGATTGGGCACCTTCTACACCCGTGCTGGTATTCTTGGCTGATACAGTGAAAGAATAGGTGGTGCCGTTGGTCAGTCCTGTAACCGAATAGGATGTGCTTGTGGTCTGGGCCACGTTCGTCCCATTCTGGTAAATTTGATATTCAATATTGGATGCATCCGTTGAACTACCCAAAGATTCCTTGACCACACTCCAACTGAGCGATGCTCCCTGGGTCGCACGCTTGACCGTTAATCCTGATACGGGCAGAGGCGCAGTGGAAGCGCTGTTACTGTTTTCATAAGCACCCATGTCGGGATTCGATCCGGATGGATTGGGGCGCGCATTCCCCAATATATCTTCTGTGGGGGCAGATAGACCTTCATCAGACCATGTGGCTACACCAGCCCCAATGACCGGGCTTTTGTCTGAAAGGCTGTAATCCCCATTGGCACTATCTTTATAAACCGGTTCCACTTCATAGGTATTATCCCCAGACCAACTCATCCCTGTGCTGCTTTGAATATTGGAATAATCTAGAGTCAGTTTATAGCCGCTTGTATTACCAGTCCCGATTACTTCATTTTTTAAATAATCCGAGCCAGTCGTAACCCGCTCTGTCTGCTCAATGAGCACTTTACTGCCAGAAACAATGGTATTAAAAATGTATGTTTTTGAATTAGCGCTATCATCCCATCGTCCGTAATTGATGGTACCCCCCCGCATATCGCCATAGCTGGAAGACAGTGTTTGAATATAATTTCCATGAAAGGTCGAGTTCACAATCTTCATAACACCACCATCGAAACCGGATCCATTCCAATATTTTGATTCAAGATATATGGCACCACCCCAGGCCTCGCTTCCCGTACCGCCATTATTGGTAATCGCACGATTATTCACAAACAGACAATTTTCGAATTCCACATTCCTTTCACTGGCAACGGCACCACCGTAGGCACTATGCTTCACTTTCAAATAATTATCGATGAATTTGGTCTTTTTAAATTTGACCGTGGATTCCAGTTCAACTTTACTGTTGGGCCACTGGATCCGGACAGCGCCACCATTATTACCCCCATCAGTATTATTTACATAATTCCCTTTAAATGTGCATCCAGTGAAAGATGGCGTTGCACCTTCACGAATAATGATGGCGCCACCACCTTCCTGGCCATTGGTAGAATTACCTTCCCATATACAATCAATAAATTGAATTTGAAGTTCTCTATGTAAAAATATGGAACCAGCCCCAGGCCAGTTGTCGGCATATCCGTTTTTAAAGGTGATTCCTTTAATTATTGTTTCCGATGACTGGCCATCATCAAAAGTAAAGTGGCGGTTTGTGGTTCGCGCATCAAAAATAGTACTATCTGCGCCACCTGTACCAATAAGCACAAAATTATTACTGGTATTTAAATTTATTTCTTCATTTTTAAAATCGTAGTAATGCAGAGTACCATCGCTGTTTAAAGCGGGCTTGACCTTAATGGTATCTCCATTAAACCATCCAATATTTTTCATGGCTTTGTAGACCGTTTTAACTGCCGTTACCTCCGTGGCACCCGAATTTGAATCATCACCATTCTTATGATCAACCCACCAGACCATTGGAGTGGACGCAGCTTCGCTCTGACCTACTACTAAAGATGATAAAAGAAGTAAAAATAAATATTTTTTCATGGCTTAACCCTCCGGTAAGGTTGGAGGTTCAGGTAATGGCACCGGTGCAACATCAAACAATCCCGCCGCATATGCACCATAACCGCCGCCGCCTAGAAGGATGGTGGCCCATAGTAAGCGTTTCATACCCTTACTCATGGGTTTGCGTGGTTCCTTTGGTGCTTCAGCTACAGCGGCAGGGCCGCCACCTACTTTAGCCAAAAGGTCCGCTGGTGCCTGCAGACCCACCAGATCCCAGGCTACAATTTCAATAATGGTGAGCAGGCCATCTACTTCACCTTTGTGCGTTTTGCTCGATGAGCGAATCGTCGCACCTGTCTCTACAGAAAACATCTTCGCATCTACTGTGTAGGTATTACCCAGTTTACCAAATGATCCTGAAACCATATTCTGGACACCTAGCAATGCACCCACTTCAGCCGCACATTCTGCAGAAGTACAGCCCGCTTGCTGTAATCCCTGTTCTTCCAATATCTCGTTCATTTGGTTACGTTCAACCATAATGACCGCATTGGTGGATACCATTTCACTCATAAGCCTATCCGTAAGTGTGGCTGCTTCCATCTGAGATATGCCCCGGCCTTCAAAGTCCAAGATAGCCACGGTTTGTTTTCCCTCCGCTAATTGGGCTGAGGTCTCAGCATTTAATGTGGTTTGAGTGCCTGGTGTCTGTGCCCAGACTATACTTAATACTCCTAACCAAAGAATGGATTTCTTTAATACTTTCATAATTGGTTCACTTTTAGTTAAAGTTTAATAAATCCATAGGAACCATCCTGTGCGGTGGCGCACAGCCTATTATTTTCCATTTTTGAGTGGCGGCAATTCCGCCAATAGCCGTTCAATTTCTATAGACAATTCTTTGGTAAATTTTTCTTCTTCTCCCTCATGGAATCCGCGCCTTGTGAGCGTTAGCTGGCGATTGCCATCCATCATAAATAACCTGGGGAGTGTCTGGGCATTATAGCGCTTCATAACCGTTCCGCGAGTATCGAATAAAATTTGCATAGAGACACCTTTCTTTTTTAAAAAGGGCCCTGCCTTCGGCATATCTTCATATCCTGGATTGGTTCGAGTTGCTTCTGTAATATCCACCAGAAAAAATTTGATACGCTCATCTTTATACTTTTGGTACACGTTTTCTAATATGGGCAATTCCTTCATACAGGGCTGACACCAGGTGGCAAAAAAACTCATCAATACAGCATGCCGATCCGGCTGGGATGTAAATTTTCGAAGACGCTTTCCGTCTTCTTCCGACCAGTTTTTCAGGAATTCAAACTGCCCTGGCGCATACATTAATGCCCAAGATGGTGCAATATCGCCAACACGCAAATCCTTTTCATCGCCATCTTCCATGCCGGGCGTTTTGGCTTCTTCCTGCCCTACAACTCCACTCACCAATAACCCAATGATTAACATTGAGATACATTTTAATCTCATATTATTCCGCATCCTTATTCTATTATCTTGTTTGCTAAAAACTTTTTTAATCCAGAAGAATCAACACTCTGCAATCTTTCAGTACATTGTAACTGCGATTTGCCAAATCAATTTTTGAAACATCTGCATTGCTGATCACCACATCGGTTTTGTTTTTACCCGCAGTTGAGACCCCCTTAACCACCAGCGGATTCCCTTTGACCCTGTCGTCATTTTGAGCCGCTTCTAATGTTTTAGAATATCCCGCTACCCCATTGGTTACTGCATATTCTCTACTGTATTTACCAGGGCCATAGATTGCATTGCCATTTTGATCTAAAATTCTGGGGGCCATGGCAGGGCGTGCTTTGAGTCCGCGGGCATCAATGATTACCCCAGTAATACCGCCCGTTGTTGGTGCGGTTGTGGTGCCTGCGGCCGGTTGATCAACACCGGGCTGTGCGGCTACAGTAAGTGGTGGAAGCATAATATCTGAAATACCACTCATGGGAACAGAATATTCCACTTCTACAGATGTATCGCTTAAATATTTTGGACTTCCTACCTGACGGGCACCACGAATGAATCCGCGGACCTTCGTATTAATCACATCATCAACCATGGCTCCACTCATGGTGGTTTCACTGGTGAGTGTTACCCCATTTACAATTTCAATTAGCTGGCGAAGCGCATCTTGTTTGGCAATCCGTAAAGCCATACGACGGGCTTGCCCTGCATTGATCACATTTACTGGGATAAATCCAATACCTATGGCCGAAATGGATTGATCCGAATAATTGATGCTACCTTTATCCAGTTGGGTCACCACACCCTGAGAAAAGGCCATACTAATTAATAGGGTGCATATTCCGAATCGTCTCTTCATAGAATACCTCATTATTGTACAATTTCTGCTGTAATTCGATTTCCGGTCAATCCGGTAACTCTAAAATTCAACCCGTCCGGAGTGGTTTGAGAAAGGCCCATAGCTAATGCCTGGGATTTGCCTTCAAATTCCACTTCGTATTCTGCCACGCCCTCATTCAGACTTTTAGCGTAAGCATTCCGAATTCCGGAAACCGTCTGGGCTTTTAAGAATGACTCAAACGTCATGTAAGACATAAAATCTGCCCCTTTAAGCACGATATATACTTTGGTGAAATTTGACTGCTGCGTACTCCATTTCATAACCAATTGGGAAATGATATTTTTTCCCAATGCCTCCGCGGCCTGATTGGTGGCATTCACGCCGGCCGTGGATGGGGATATGTGGGGTTTCTTTCCCCGCGCCTGAGGTACAACCGCTAAGATTTCACCCGTGTCTGCCCGAATAATTTTTGCATTTATATCGGCCTGACCAGAAGTCATATTATAGATTTTACCTCCGGAAGAAATTTTGGCTGTACCAATAACAATAATCTCAGCCCCAAGCTGGCTTGCGATCTTGGCAGCCGCGGATACGTTCCCCGCCAATGCTTGACTATAACCCTCGCCGCCCTTCAAAGCTTGAACCATTTGTCGGTCCACCACATCAAATCCTTTTTCATAAAACATGGCTAACAGTTTGGTTTCAGCAAAATCGGTGGGCGTGTTATCAATCAGGTTTTGTTCCCGAACCATAAAAATAATCCTGGGACGGTTCATGGCATTGAGTAATGTCTGAAGGGCTGCTTCATCTGCCATGACTTGATCAATCATATCGGTGACTTCTGCTTCGATGGTAATTTCCCAATTACCATCAGGGCCCTTGCTTTCTTTCGTCACTTTAAAGGACTTAACAAATCCCTGAGCTTTGGAGTAAATATTATCCTCTATAGAGGTGGCTGTTACTGTAGTGGTGGAGGTCATATAGGCGCCAAGACCTTGTTCAACTGCATCCCGCTTGGCTTGCTCGGTGGCTGCATCCTTGGTAAGGCCATAACCGGTTCCAGTGGCCGTAAGAGCCTGACCTTGCAGTGCCGTAAAACCGACCACGCATGAGATGATCATTATTTTATATAAGTTTTTTATCATATTCATTCAATCATTGTTTGCATACTATTACAGCGAAAATTATCCAATTTGGTGCCATAAACCAATTATATAATGAAATAATAATAATAATGTGATTTAGATCAAATCCCTTCATTTCACTCCATTCCGTCTATTTTCATTTATGGTTGATTACAGTTATATTCGCAGTGTATAATCTATTTAAGGAGATCACAATGCTTAGAAAATATCGATCATTAATACCTATTTATTCTCTGTTGCTTTTGGTGGCCTGCGCAACGGCCCCCGAAAGTGATGTAGATACACCTGAATATCATTTTAAAGCTGGAATGCGCGCCATCGACAATGCTGATTATCAACAGGCAATCAAATCCTTCCAGCGATCCGTTGATCTGGATAGAAAGTTTGCCCTGGGATATGGCGGACTTGGGTTGGCCCATGCCTATTTAGGGCAAAATGGCCAGGCAAAAGATTACGCATCCAAATGCGCCAGTCGCGGCTCTAAGGACTCGGAAGCACTTGCCCTGAGTGGTCAGATTTGGATCACCATGCGTGATTCAGAAAAAAAATGGTTTAAGCGCGCCAGTTCCCATTTGAAAAAAGCCCTAAAAAGGGATGAGGCGCATGAAGGCGCCATGTATTGGTACGGTGTTGCCCATCTTTATAATTACCAATTTGACGAAGCAGAAGACTATTTTCGTAAAGTGGTTAATAAACGGGGTGATTATGCTGGCAAAGCAGATGCCAAATGGAAATTAGCTCAAAAAATTGTTCGTGCCATGCCTGGAACACCCGCCGGTAAAAAAATGGCGTTAAAAGAAAAAATTAATCGCGCTGACTTGGCAGTCCTCTTTGCTGAAGAATTGAAAATTGGCGTTTTATTTGATCGAATGCCCGTGCAAAATACCGGCTTTCAAACACCGGGGCAAGCGACACAAACAGCCAACGTTACGGTTCCAAATGATGCCAGAAACCACTGGGCAGAAACGTGGATTAAAGATATGATTCGATACGGCATTATGGATGTAGAACCGGATGGTAATTTTTACCCCGACGATACGATTAATCGTGCCCTTTATGCCATGGCTGTACAGCGGCTACTTGTGGTCGCCACCCGAGATGAAAGTATAGAAACACAATATTTTGGCGAAGCGCAAAGCCGGTTTAGTGATGTACCCAGTAGCCACTTTGCCTATAACGCCATGGCCCTTTGTACAGAACGAGGCATCATGCAAGTCGACATGATGTCGCGAAAATTCAATCCAAATGGAGATGTGACTGGTGCCGATGCACTGCTCATTATCCGGGAACTCCAGACTTCCCTAAGAATGACATTCTAAAAAACGATTGATCTACCTATAAAAAAGGGCCACAATTGTGGCCCTTTTTGTTTTCCCACCCACGTCATCTCTCGTAAATTAAGGCTTATGGGAAAGTTCAAAATAACCAGCTTATTTCTAATTGCGTTCATGTCCATGCAATGTGTGGAAACGCTTATCACTGTTCGTGTATTTCCTGATGGGAAATACCATATGAAATTCCGGACTGAAGGTGACAAAGAAGATATCTTTAATCAAGACTTCCCCATCCCTATGTCCAGCCCCTGGACGGCAGAAATAATTGAAAAAGGGAAAAAGGACAGCGATGAAACAGTCCATATAATTATTTCAGAGGCTGTTTTATCAGGCAATACGTTATTTCATACAAATATAAATGATCCGGCGCCCCTGCGGCATCCCATCATTGTTCAGAAAAAAAATCAGTTATTTTCTACTGAATATTTCCTTCGGCAAGTTTTTAAGGGTCGCCATGTACATCAGAAATATCCCCTTATGGCCGTCGAAATGCAGGACACAGGGAACGACTCCACTGGAAAAATTGTAGAAACCGAAATTATCATGTATTGTCTGAAAGCAGGGATCGAAGACATTCGGGAAAAAATGGCCGTGTCAGATTTAATGAAAGAGCGCATTCTGAATCATTTCCGAGGTGTATTTTACAAGGCGGAAGAAGAGGGAAAGTTGTTTGGCATCATGGATGAGAGTCATAACGAAAAAAAAGAAACATTCGTTTTACCAAAACAATTGATCGAAACGAACTTTCGACCCTTTTTAGCGGAACTGCCGCAAAACTTTACGGAAGCATGTATGGATGCCATGATACCCTATATTGATGAAGCCAATATCACAGTCAATCTCCATGATGACACATTCAAATTTTCCGGGATTCTTCCCGGAGCAATTACCTACACCAATGCCGATTCAATTTCAAATGATACCTTATGGTGGGCGTTTAATTATGAGCATTTTCTAAATGATGACTATATTATAGAAGCTGCATCCATCGTTTACCATCCTAAAAAGGTTCAAATAGCCATTGTCGCAGGTGCATTGATCCTATTGATAGGCTTAATTTTCACATTCATAAAAAGGAAAACTTCATGAAACAGCTCATCACTATTTTATTATTATTCACATCGTTTATGGTTGCAAAACCTAAATTCACCGACAAACAAATTGCAGCAATGACACCCCAATATTTTTCACGAAATCACTCGGCACCCAAATTGGTTGGGCTTAAAATTTATACGGATAATGGTCAGCGGATTTACCATGTTGAAATTAAGGCAGATCGAAACCGTTCCAGTGAAGATTTAAGTTTTGCCGTATCTGCATTGGCAAACATGGGGCAATATGCGAAGAAACCATTCAAAAAATATGTGGTAGTCATGCATTATGATGTACGTGGACAGGTGCCGGATATTTGTGAAGCCAATGCGCGCTGTACTGCCGATTATATGATCCGCAAACAGATCACTTATGATCATTGGTATAAAAAGTGTATTAAATTTGAAACAACTTCCTGATTGAATATCCCCCAATGACTACTCAAACTGCATCCCCGGAATTACTCAAAAAAGTTCAATCTAATTTTATTGGGCTGGATACGGTCTACACCTTGGCCGATGGAAGAAAAACAAAACGGATTTATTTAGATTCTACTGCTTCTACCCTTATGATGGGTGCGGCCCATGATATACTGGAATCGTTTTTAGATCATTATGCCAATTCCCATAGTACGTTGCATTTTTCAGCAAAAATATCTACGCAAGTCTATGACTGGGCCCATAAGCGGATCCTCTCTTTTCTAAAGGCTGACCCTGAAACTTACACCTGTTTTTTTACAGGTAGCGGCGCCACGGCGGGCCTCAATCGAATTGCGCGCGTATTTCGTGACTTTCGTCCGGAAAAAGATGTGGCTTTTGTTTCTCTTATGGAACATCACTCCAACGATCTCCCCCACAGAAAACATGCAGGTGAGGTTATTCATATTCCACTGGACAGCCACACAGGAAACCAGCCGGGCTGTATGAATATGGAAGCGTTGGAAAATAAATTGCAGGAATACCAGGATCGGATCAATTATGTGGCCGTTACAGGTGTAAGTAATGTCACCGGTATTATTAACCCTGTGAACGATATTGCAAAACTGGCTCATAAATATGGTGCGCTCATTTTGATTGACGGCGCCCAAATGGCGGCCCATCTCCCCATCCAGTTATCCGGTCATGATGATCCGGATTGTAATATAGATGCATTCGTTTTTTCCGGCCATAAGACTTATGTCCCTGGATCCCCAGGGGTTGTGGTATGTCGCAAGGATATTTTAAAAGCAATCGAACCGGAAGAAGTGGGTGGCGGTATGGTGGACGATGTATTCGTAGACCGCTATATCGTGAAAGATTATTTCCCTGATCGTGAAGAGGCTGGAACGCCCAATATCCCCGGTGCCATCGCTCTGGCCACTGCTTTAGAGGTATTAGAAAGAATTGGGATGGATTATATTTTGGAAGACGAAACTATCCTCATTGAGGATGCATTGGAACGAATGAAACAGATTCCCGACATTGTGATTTATGGAGAAACCGATTGCAATATTTGCCCGCGGGCCGGATCAATATCTTTTAATATTAAAGGGATGCACCATGGTTTGACCGCGGCTATTTTGAATGATTATTTCAATATTGCTGTTCGTAACGAGTGTTTTTGTGCCCATCCATATGTGAAAGAAATGATTCTGGATGATATGCTGGTGGCATCTGAATCCATGACAGATGAAGAATTGGAAAACGATTATAAACTCATCGCAGGAATGGTTCGAGCTTCTTTTGGGATATACAATACATCTAATGATGTTGATGCCCTTATTGATGCTTTAAAAGAAGTTGTTTCCCGAAAAGATGAACTCACTCAAAATTACCATGTAGATGCCAGCCCAAACTATGTTCATAACACATTCGAGATGGATGCAAAAAACCGTTTTAGCGTTCCGGAATTTGTTGATCAGTATATGACAAAATGATTCAATTAATCCTGTGTACTGGTCTAATCTTCTGTGCGACCGATTCCTTACAAATGCCCATGAAAATTTCAGATCGAAAATTTTCCTTCACGCCAAAATTATTCCATCATCCCCAGCGGGTTTTATTTAATTCAAGGACTTTTGATTTGGAAGTATTTTCAGATTTTCCCCAGGACAGTGTCCAATCCATTTCTCTTTTTTATAAAACAGATACGGTCCCGAGATATCAGGAAATTCCATTTGATCTTCATAAAAAAAGATTCTCTTATCGCTATAACCCTCGAAAATATCCAGCAAATAAAATTACCTATTTTTTTACAATAAGTCTGACGAATGGGGAACTATATGGAACGCCAGTGGATAGCGTTGGTCAGTTATTGCCCGTTACAAAATATCTATGGGACCCAAGGGAATATTATAAACAGCGCGCTTCATTTAAAAATTAGTTTTGTTTATAACTGACAATCAAATCCAAGCACTTCGGGATCAGCTTAATGATCATAACTACCGCTATTATGTATTGGATGATCCTCTCATTTCTGATAGCGAATATGATCAGCTTTTCAGAGAATTACAAAAGCTTGAGACCGATAATCCTAATTTAATTACAGAAGATTCTCCCACACACCGTGTGGGAGCAGAACCATTATCTTCTTTTGGTTCCTGGACACATCGCATGCCCATGCTGTCTCTGGCAAACGCCATGAATGAGGATGAATTGGCTGCCTTTGACACCCGGGTCAAAAAAGGCCTGGATACAGAAAAAGATCTTGAATATATGGCAGAACCAAAATTGGATGGGCTTGCAGTTGAACTTGTGTATGAAAATGGATTTTTCGTAAATGGATCCACTCGGGGAGACGGAATTACGGGTGAGGATATTACCCAAAACTTAAAAACAATCTTGGCGATTCCCCTGTCTTTACGAAAAAACGGGCAAAAAACCCCACCTTTGTTAGAAGTGCGAGGAGAAGTCTTTATTACCAAGGATGGATTCAAGAAGCTGAATCGGAATCAAGAAAAAGAGGAGCTCCCCCCCTTTGCCAACCCAAGAAATGCTGCTGCGGGAAGTCTTCGTCAACTCGATTCAAAAATTACGGCAACAAGGCCTTTATCTATTTATTGTTATGAAGCAGGGAGAATTGATGGTATTTCTTTTCATACACACGAGGACTTTTTGTCCACATTAAAAGAATGGGGATTCCCGGTAAACCCAGAAATACAAAAAGTAAACAATGCTGAGACGATGGTTGCGTTTCATCGTAACCTGGAAGCCAAACGAGATTCATTACCCTATGAAATTGACGGCACCGTATTTAAAGTAAATGCAATCAATCAACGAAACGCATTGGGTATCCGCAGCCGATCCCCGCGATGGGCAATCGCAGGTAAATTCAAAGCTCAGCAAGCCACTACCCTGGTTCAGGATATTATTCCATCCGTGGGCCGGACCGGTGCTGTAACGCCGGTTGCCCGGCTTGAGCCTGTCAATGTTGGTGGTGTGGTTGTGACTAATGCAACTTTGCACAATCAGGATGAAATTGATCGAAAAGATGTCCGAGTTGGCGATACGGTATTAATCCAGCGGGCGGGAGATGTAATACCAGAAGTAGTGAAAGTCATCATTGCCAAACGCCCTCCTGAAACAAAAACATATCAACTTCCAACAGCATGTCCTTCTTGTGGGCAAGAGGTGTTCCGACCCGAAGGAGAAGTGGTAGCTCGATGTCAAAACCTCTCCTGCCCTGCCCAGGTAAAAGGCCGCATAGAACATTTTGTTTCCAAAGGGGCATTAGATATTGATGGATTTGGAGAAAAACTGGTGGATCAACTGGTGGATAAAAAATTGATTCTGACTGTGGATGATATTTTTAAACTCAATTTTGATGATCTGGTCAACCTGGATCGTATGGCAGAAAAATCTGCACTTAATATTTTAACGGCTATTCAAGATTCGAAACAAACCACTTTTGCACGATTTGTCTATGCGCTTGGCATTCGAAATGTGGGAGCACATTTATCTAAGGTCCTTGAAAAAGCTTTTGTGGGTGACATAGAAAAATTTATTAATGCTGCTGCTGAAGACCTGGAAGCCATTGATGAGGTAGGTCCTATTGTGGCAGAAACTATTACGACATTTTTATCTAACTGCACCAATACGGATGTAATAGAGTCTTGTTTGTCCTTAGGCCTTCGATTAAAAAAAGTTGAAGAACTCAAAAGCCTGTTGCTTCAAAGAAAAACATTTGTTTTCACAGGTGCCTTAACCCAATTCAGCCGGAATGAAGCAAAAGAAATGACTGAAGCACATGGGGGAAAAGTCAGCGGATCTGTTAGCAAAAATACTGATTTTGTTGTGGCCGGGCCCGGGGCTGGCTCCAAATTGAAAAAAGCAACTGAATTGGATATCCCTGTTTTATCTGAAGCAGAATTCCTTGATATGCTAAAATGAAAATCCTTACCATATTTCTTTTATATAGTTCTATTTCCTTCACTCAAAATAAAATGACACAAACAGATCAATCTCTGTCATCTTTTCTTGAAGGGAAAAATAATTCCCCACCGATGGATTTTGCCATGGAAAGCTTCGCACTGGCTACGCCCTTCATTGAATTCGGATTTTCCGGGTTTGATCAGATTGGTCACGACAAACTGAGACCACACTTGGCAACGGCTATGATTGTTCAACTACCTATTATTATTTCTAAATATGCTTTTAAACGAAGCCGTCCAGAAAGACAATATAATCCAAGACTTTGGAATACACGATTTACACCTTCTTTTCCTTCCGGTCATGCGGCCACAACGGCTGCATGGGCAACATCATTGGCGCTTGCTTCTCCAAAAAATACTTCTATCATGATTGGTTATACGCTTTTGAGTGGTTACAGCCAGGTTTATGTGGGTAACCATTATGTCTCTGACGTACTTGCTGGTTGGGTATTGGGTTGGATAACGGGGAGATATATTCATTCCATATTTGAAACTAATCAAAACCAACCAACAAGAATACCTCTTCTAAAAGTTTCAATTCCTTTATAATAAATCAACAACAAATAATTAAGAGACAAAACAAAGATTTAATATTTTCCTGTACTAATTTCTCCGTCAATAAAAAGAATAAACACTTGGAGTGTAAATAATGAAGAAAGAAAAAAAAGTTTTTTTTGAATCTCCTATCCCCAGATCAAAGTCAAAAGACTTTGATCATCTTTTGTTAATTTCCCATATGTTAAAACAATTCATATTCATTCTTCCCATTGTATTATTTAGCCAAACGCCAGCACTTTCATCTATTGAAATTGCCGACGGTTTTAAAAAACCCATTTATATCGCATCCCATCCCAACGATGCAACGCTACTTTATGTGGTTGAACAAGCTGGAAGAATTATGATTATTCAGAATGGGAAAAAACTTAAAAAGCCATTCTTGGATATCAAAGAACGCGTGGTGGATCCAAAACGCCCAGGAGACGAGCGGGGATTGCTGGGATTTGCTTTCCATCCAAATCATAGAAAAAATAGAAAATTTTATGTGAATTATATGAATAATGACGGTTATACAATAGTGTCCGAATTCATTATAAAAAATAAGCAAAGAGCTGATCATACGTCTGAACGTATTTTGTTTGACCTGAAACAACCTTTCTCAAATCATAATGGCGGCCACATGGATTTTGGACCTGATGGGTATCTATATATTTCCGTGGGCGACGGAGGAAAGGCTGGAGACCCATTCAAGGCCGGGCAAGATTTAAATACCCTTTTTGGGAAACTGATCCGAATTGACGTAAATCAAATTCCCTATGGAATCCCTGAAACAAATCCCTATTACGGACAAGAAAACAAGCGAGGAGAAATCTGGGCTTGGGGATTGCGGAATCCTTGGCGATTTTCATTTGACCGGGAAAATGGTGATTTATATATTGGAGATGTGGGCCAAAATAAATGGGAGGAAATTAATTATGAACCGGGGAGCAGCAAGGGTGGTACCAACTATGGTTGGCGGATCATGGAAGCCAATCATTGCTATGATCCCGAAGAAAATTGTCCTAAAACCGGTTTGACGATTCCGATCCTTGAATACCCAAACGATGCCAATTATATGCGGACCTTAACAGGAATGGACCAACCCGATGTGGATGGTTGTTCTGTAACTGGGGGATATGTTTACCGAGGGAATAAAATTAAAGGATTAAAAGGAACGTACTTTTTTGGTGATTACTGCTCCGGGAATATTTGGACTTTTAAAGTAAAAAACGGGAAAGCAGTTGAATTCCAAAACCGAACGGAGGAAATCAATATCGCCGACGGAGAGTTCACGAACTATATTTCTTCCTTTGGCGAAGATGCAGATGGTGAATTATATATCATTGATTACAATGGCGGTGTGTATAAACTTGTTGGCGAAAACTAAAGGAGCTAAAAATGGATAAACCTCCCATGAAAATAGATGAAATTTTGAATGATGTGGTTTTACTCGTCTTAGACGGACATGACCCGCTGAAAGAATTGGGAATCGAGAAAAATAAAATTTATGTAAAAGTGATAGGTTATGATGAATACGGATTATGGGTGGAGAATCCCTCCTTTCAAGTCCCCTTGTTCAAAAAGGGAAAACCCGCAGGCGAAAAAGAAGTAACAGCCTCCATGTTAATTCCCTGGGGGTTTATTGCTTCTGTTGTTCACTTCCCCGGTGTAGAAGGCTTTGACTTTCCATTCCCCTTTGATACCCATATTGGATTCGATATTGAGAAATAATGACACCTGCCATTTCCATACGAAATCTTAAAAAAAGTTACGAGGAGACGGTTGCCCTAAGAGGTGTGGATATCACCATCGGGGATGGAGAATTTTTTGGATTGCTCGGGCCAAACGGCGCCGGTAAAACAACCACCATAAATATTCTTACTGGACTCGTTAGAAAAAATGAAGGAGAAACAGAAGTCTTTGGAAGAGATACCGTTTCTGATTATCGATTTACACGATCTCAGGTGGGTATCTCTGCACAAGAATTTACTCAAGATTGGTTCTTTCCACTGGACAGGCTCCTTTATTTTCAGGCCGGGTATTATGGAATACCTAAAGCTAAAGCTAAAGACCGCGTTGAAGAGTTATTAAACAGATTAGGATTAGTAGAAAAACGAAAAGCCCGTCTTCGGCAACTTTCCGGCGGAATGAAGCGACGGTTTCAAATTGCCAAAGCATTGGTCCATGATCCAAATATCATTATTCTTGATGAACCTACGGCTGGTGTAGATGTTGAACTCCGCCACGAACTCTGGGATTATTTTCGCGACCTTCATAAAAAGGGAAAGACTATTCTTCTCACAACCCACTATATTGAAGAAGCTGAAATGCTATGTGATAAAGTGGCCATTATCGATAAGGGACGAGTCATTAAAGAGGGAACCCCAAAAGAACTTACCAGCCAGCTTGGCAAGGCTGGTATCACAATCAATGTGTCTGACCCCGGAGAAGAATTGGAATCCTGCTTGAAAGATTTTACCTATACTCAGGATGATGGAAGACTCCATTTCACAACACAAGATCCGGAAGAAGTTCTTCCCGAAATCATTAATGCCCTCACCCGACAAGGATGCCATGTTCAGCGGGTTGAAACAACCAAATCTTCTTTGGAGGATGTTTTTTTAAGCCTCACAGGGAAAGGAATTAACGAATGAATTGGGTTGGACTCTGGACACTCACATCGCGGGAAGTGGGCCGTTTTTTTGCTGTTTACCGGCAAACAATTATTCCGGGATTCATTTCCTCCATTTTATATATATTGGTATTCGGGTTTACCTTGGAAAGACGCATATCTACCATTGATGGCATTCCCTATACCATGTTTATTATACCAGGCCTAATTATGATGAATACCCTAACCAACGCGTCGTCTAATTCATCTTCATCCATGCTCCAGATGAAATTGTTAGGACAACTGCCAGATCTCCTTCAGGCTCCCTTGTCAAGTTTTGAAATTTCTATGGCATATATCATTGGTGGAACAATCAGGGGAACGGTAAATGGTCTTTTAATTTTATTGGTGGGAATTACTTTGGGCGGTATTTCTGTGATACAGCCTTTTGCAACGGTGGGATTTATTATTCTGGTTTCTGTGGCTTTTTCTAGCATTGGCTTTTTATTAGGACAATTGGCTGATACATGGGACCAGCTCGCTACACTTCAAAATTTTTTACTCACACCCCTCAGCTTTCTCGGCGGTATTTTTTATTCAATTAAAATGCTCCCCGACTGGGCACAGTCAGTCAGTTTTTATAACCCAATTTATTATATGATTAATGGACTTCGTTTCACCATTTTGGGTGTATCTGATTCACCACCCATGACGAGTTTTATCGTTGCACTTATCATGACCATTGGGTTTTTCCTTGCTGCTGTTCTCATGATGGAAAGCGGTAAAAAAATAAAGCAATGAAACTGACTCTCTCTTTTTTTTTGGTTGGTATTACAATTCTTTCGGCTCAAGCAGACTCGGTCGTTTGGAAACATTATGCCCGAGGTGGAATTGTCATTGCCGACAGTACAAGTGGAGGATTAGGTTATTACCGAATAAATCGTCGTTCTGAAACCATTTTTCGAGACTTACGGTTATTTGCCTATGGTTTGAAAAACGATGCGTTTATTTATCTTCGATATAAATCCAGCGACAAGTATGAAACTCACCCAAAATTTTATCGTTATACCACCACATCTTACAGAAAGAATACTCGGGCTGGTGTGGATCTTCAATACCATTTCAATCAGGGCTTAGGCATGTTTGTAAAAGAATATAAAAGCGGATTGATGAATCTAGAAATTGGACATGCCTTTGATATGTCAAACTATCTAAATGAAACAAGAAAAACATCCTATGTTAAAACCGCATTTTTCTGGGATCATGATGGATCGGGATTCTCTACAAAATTAGAATTGGAACATTTTCGACAGATCAGTGAAATAAATGTGAATAATCTCTCTCGGAACCAGTATATGTTTGTATTAATTATACCTTTAAAAAATAGCGTTTCATTGAATATGATTTATGAAATGGAAAATTACTTGGAGAATAAACGAGGGACTGTATCATCAATAACTTTTTCTGTGGGAAAGAAGGGAAATCTGAAGGGAAATGCAATCTATAAATTTTTTATGGATAAGTCATTGCGCATTTTTAAATAAAAGAATCCCAAAATTATTAAATGGGAAAAAGTTTTTATCGAAATAACTGCCATATATGTCCCATGTTTTTGATATTGTAGAACAATTTAGCAAACTTGCCAAGGATCAGGACTTTTTGCCTTTTAGTTTGGCCCTGTCTGGTTGGCCAGCGTTAAGGGCCGTGTTTTATTTGAGTAATACCAGCTTCTTTATCGCCCGGTAGCTGCCAGATTCCAGGGTATATAAATAAATGCCTGAGGGGACTTTCCGTCCCTGATCATCCATCGCGTGCCAAGTAATAATGTATTGTCCGACATCCATATTACGGTTCACCAGTGTAGCTATCTTCTGACCCATCAGGGTATAGATACTCATCTGCACTAATCCTGCTTTTGGAAGGCTATATTGTATTCTTGTGGTAGGGTTAAATGGATTTGGGTAGTTTTGATTTAAACTATATTCATTGGGAATTGTTGTTTCATCCACCGCCAGCGCCGCATATTTCCCGATAACAAAGATAACTCGTTCATCCGTCGAAAAAACAGTATCAATTCCATCAGTAACATCTACACTCCAAGATATAGTGGCTCCAGCGCTTAGAAATTGATCTAAATTTTCTAGTATTTCTGAATATGTAATAATCAATCCTGGGTAAAGCAAATCTTTACCGTCATAGTAGTTAATGGTTTCATTATTTATATTGACCATTTTTAGTTCATATTCAAAAAGATATGTTAATTCATCATCTTCTACATCGTTCGAATAAGTCCAATCAAACACCACCCTTGATGTATCTTTATTGTTGATAGTAATCACTATTTCGGTACTATCAGCTGGGCTGATAATGGTTATTGGAGTGGGCGGATCATTCACTGCATTCACATTGACGGTGACGATAGCCTCGTTGCCGTCAGCTGTACCATCATTAACTTTAAAACCAAAGTTGCCATGGCCATCACCATTGCCATCTTTAGCGGATATGTAAATGATCCTGTGGACTGGACCGCTAATTGTTGTTGGAACTGATGCAATACTGTCTCCGCGTGTCATTCCATCGTTCGTCTCAAAAAGATTGCCGTTAGCTGGGAGTGTTGTAATTTTGTATGTCAGTGGATCTCCGTCCTTATCAGCACCAATTAACGTAATAGTTACATCTTTGTCTTCAGTAGCACTTACGGTCTGGGGGATTGCCTCACGATCCTCAACCTTTGGTGCCACATTCACTGTAATGGTTGTTTCTTCTGAGTCTACCGTACCATCATTTGCCTTAAAACCAAAGTTTCCGTGACCATCTCCATATCCATCCTGAGCCGATATGTAAATGACCCGTTGCAAGGTATCAGAGACCGTTGTAGGAGTTGAAATAATTGTATCCCCTCGGGTCGTTCCATCACTAGTCTGGAATAGATACCCGTTAGCAGGGAGCGATGAGATTTTGTAGCTTAGAGTGTCTCCATCTACATCGGTAGCAGCTAGGATAATGGTTTTATCAATATCCTCATCGGCACTTACGGTCTGAACCGAGGCAGAGGGTAAATCGTTTACGTTAAGCACATTTGTTGTAACTATTGCCTCTTCAGAGTCGGTTGTGCCATCGTTCACCTTAAAACCGAAGTTGCCGTAATTGACACCATTCCCATCTTTGGCTGATATGTAGATGACCTGGTGATTCGCATAGAGAATAGTGGTGGGAACCGAAGTGATCGTATCACCCCTTGTCGTTCCATCGCTGGTCTGGAAAAGATATCCGTTAGCAGGGAGCGTAGTGATTTTGTACAACAGTGTATCCCCGTCCACGTCCGTACCAGCTAGAGTAATAGTCTTATTGATATCCTCATTAACATTAACTACTTGGGAGACAGCAATTACCGCATCATTTACTTTAGTAACATTTACTATAACTATAGTCTCATCAGAGTCTGTTGTACCGTCGGTTACCTTAAAACCAAAGTTGCCATGGCCGTCACCATTACCATCTTTGGCAGATAGGTAGATAACCCGGTGACTCGCATCGGAAACAGTGGTGGGTGCTGAACTAATGGTATCGCCCTTTGTAGTTCCATCACTGGTTTGAAAAAGGGTACCATTAGCAGGGAGCGTAGTAATATTGTATGTAAGTGGATCGCCATCTTTGTCCGTTCCGGCTAAGGTAATGGTCTTAATGATATCCTCATCTGCGCTGACGGTTTGGGCAGTGGCCTCAATGTCTTCAGGCTGGGATGTTACATTCACCGTAACGGTTCCTTCCTCAGAGTCGGATGTGCCGTCGTTTGCCTTAAAACCAAAGTTACCATGGCCGTCACCATTTCCATCTTTGGCAGATAAGTAAATGATCCGAGCACTTGCATCGGAAACTGTTGTAGGAACCGAAGTGATCGTATCACCCCTTGTCGTTCCATCACTGGTTTGAAAAAGATAGCCGTTGGATGGGAGAGCACTAATTATATATGTTAGTGGATCTCCATCTATATCTGTTCCAGCTAAAGTAATGGCTTTATCTATATCTTCATCAGCGGTTACAGTTTGAGCGGTGGCGGTGGCAACGTCATTGACTTTAGCAACATTCACTATGACTGTAGCTTCCTCAGAATCTGTTGAACCATCGTTTACCTTAAAACCAAAATTGCCGTGACCATCGCCATTGCTATCTTGAGCTGATACGTAAATAACGCGGTAACTTGTATCGGAAACGGTCGTGGGCACTGATGTAATCGTATTGCCCCTTGTAGATCCGTCACTGGTCTGGAAAAGGGTACCATTGGAAGGGAGCGTAGTAATATTGTATGTAAGTGCATCTCCATCTACGTCCGCGCCGGCTAAGGTAATGGGCTTATCGACATCCTCATCAGCACTTACAGTTTGAGCGGTGGCAGAGGCAGCATCATTGACGCTAGAGATATTGACTGTGACGGCGGTTTCAGCACTCCCAGAGGTTCCAACATAAATTTTAAAACCAAAGTTGCCATGGCCGTCACCATTGCCATCTTGAGCGGATAGATAGATCACCCGGTGACTTCCATCGGAAACTATAGTGGGGACCGAAGTAATGGTATCACCTCTTGTCGCTCCATCATTGGTCTGAAATAGAAAACCGTTAGCGGGCAGCGCCGTGATCTTAAAGGAAAATGACCGACCATCCGAATCGGTTCCGGCTAGGGTGATGGGCACATCTGTATCTTCAGTTCCAGTGACGGTTTGAGCTGTAGCCTGGAGATTATCATCTACTGGTGCTACATTCACTGTGACTGTCGCTTCATCAGAGTCTGATGTGCCATCATTGATCTTAAAGCCGAAGTTGCCATGGCCATCACCATTTCCGTCTTTAGCTGATACATAGATGACCCGGTGACTTGTATCGGAAACAGTTGTGGGCACGGATGCAATAGTATTTCCTCTTGTAGATCCGTCACTGGTCTGGAAAAGGGTACCATTAGCAGGGAGCCTAGTTATACTATATGTCAGTGAATCTCCATCCACATCCGTTCCGGCCAACGTTATTTTCTTATCCGTATCCTCATCCGCGCTAACGGTCTGGGAGGTGGCAGCGGCCACATCATTGACTGCGTTTATGGTCACTGTAAAAGATGTATCCACGGTTAAGCCGTTGGAAGTTCCTGTCAGCGTAATTGCCACAATGCCATTGTGGTTATCCTGGTAATCCAGTGTAAGAATATCATTAGATATAGAGGCTACAATCTTTCCACTGGGCGTATTACCTTTAATCGCTTTAGTGATCTCACTATCAGTATTATCAACATCCGTGAATGTAGCGGAAAGATCGATGGTTGTATTAGCCGCATCTTCATCTACTGTAATGTTGTCGATCTTATTTTTCACTTCGGGTGGGTCATCTACTGCCAGCACGTTAATATCCGCGTTAAAAACTGTACTGGATGAAAATCCATCATCAAGGCGAAATGCAACTTGAATTAATCCAGAATAATTACTCGTAGGTGTTATAGAATTTCCAGTAACCGAATAATTGGTTCCTGGATCGATGATTACTGCCAGATTGGTATTCGGGATGCTATCCGCATCTGAATATTGAAAATCACTGAGGGTAAATTCATATTGTTGATCCTCATTCAAGGTGGTCACATTGCACTGCTGGATAACTGGATCCGTATTATAAACGAAGTTGAAAAGCGCATCTGGATTGTCATAGCCTGTTATTGGAATAAAATTGGTCCCTTCCCATCCAGAATGGCTAATCTTTTTACCTGAATTATCCGCCTCTACAAAAATTTGATTTGTACTTGCATCCCAAATCTTCAGTGTGAAATCTTCACCCGGATTCATTCCTTCATCGATATCGCTGGTTGTAAGATCATCACCATATAAAATAAAGTTGCTACTACCAACACCGAACCGGACATCGTCAACCAAATTAACAAGGGGGGCCGAACCAACTACCTTTTCATTAGTATCTAAAGCCGCTATCCAATCACCGGCAGATGCAGGATTACCATTTAAACGCGCAGTGCCTTGGACAATACCTCCAATATTTGTCTGAGTTGGTTTAAAGCTATCCGGGACAATAGGGTTAACGGTTACTTTAAAGCTTGTCGAAACCGTATCGATGCCACCATTGCTGCTTCCTCCGTTATCACTTACTGTTATAGTCAATTTGGCAGTGCCAATCATATCTGGAGCAGGTTTAAATGTAATCGTGCCACTGGTCTCTGGTGAAGTATAGGTGACGGTGGGATTTGGAATCAAACTTGTATTATCGCTGGTGGCTATTACAGTCAACGTCTGATTGGCGTGGAAGTCACCATCGGCAACCCCCGTGAAGCTAACGGTGCGATCACCAGAGTCTTCATCAACGGAGAGATCCGAAATGTTCTGATTGAGAAGTGGTTTCGAATTCGCAGGCGAGTCCAGGCTATTCTCATGTGCACCGATATCAGGATTGCTTCCGGTAGGTCTGGAATTACTATTAAAATCCAAACTCACTGGTATTGAAGCAGGTGAATAAGAAGCATCGTTGGTCCCATATCCTATGGCAGGTGAGTAGTTCTTTAAAGTGTAGTCATTCAGTACGGCATTTGAGAATAAAGGATCCGTTTCAAAATTGGAATTATCTGTGTCAACAACGTCATTATTATCTGATATTTGTATGCTATTTAACCCCTGGATAATTGAGTTCTTTGCTTCAAATCTACCTGCAGTATTTTGAGTGCCCCCAAAAGCAATCTGATTTGTTGCTGCATTATTCCAAAGAACGGAGTTGTAAAAATAAATTTTAGATCCATAATCAGGGTGAATGGTGGCATCGAGACCTGCTGTATTATTTGATATTGTTGTGTGATATATATTTGCTGTCGAACGATTATAGAACGAAATAGCGCTTCCATATTCAGTAGCAGTATTATTATATAAAATTGAATTGACAAGATTCAATTCCGCGTTTGGTCTATCAACGTAAATTGCGCCACCATTTTTAGATGCATTGCCTTCAAACAATGATCTTTCAATCCTTGGCTTTGCATCATAGACATATATCCCGCCACCTCTAGTCTCTGAGGAATTCAATTTGATTGAAACATCATAAAACTCAGTTTTATTTGAGGATCTAGTAATATAAAATCCACCACCGTATACTTCAGCTGTATTGTTCCATACATCACAGCTGTAAAATGTTACTATACCAGTATCTGTTCCACCAACGAATACCCCACCACCCTTGCTCGCGTCATTTGAAATAATTTTGACCCTTTTTAAAACGGGCTTAGCTTGAACAAGTCTTGAAGGGGTATAAATACCACCACCCCATAAAGCTTTGTTATTAAAAACCAAAACACTATCTAACGTAACATCTGAATGACTATCAATATATATTCCCCCACCGCGACCAAAGTCATTGGCTTTCCCATTATTGATAACCGCTGAACTATCAAGGAGTGCATCACTTTTTTGTCCAAAAAAGATACCCCCTCCAAATAAATTATCTGAATTAGAAGAATTAGCATTATTTTTTATTATCAGATGTTTTAATGATGGACTTGAAGATTTGGTATAAATGCCACCTCCATATCTTATATCACTTATCAGCAATCCATTGCCATTTTGTATGGTAAAGCCCACAAGTTTTGCGGCTGATGTTTCACCACCAATAAATGTGACTACTGATGCACTATTACTATCGGATGGAGAACCACCATCAATGATTGTCTGTGAAACATAACTTTTATCACTGGTAGTAAGGGTAAGCGACCCTATGACGATATCCTTGCCTCTGAAATTGATGTTTTCCGCGTATGTGCCTACTGCCACCAAGATGGTATCTCCGCTAGACGTATTGGCATGTTCAATGGCATACTGTATAGTCTTGAAGGGGCTACCAGATGAACCATCTCCGTTGGTATCTGAGCCAGTAGTTGACACGTTAATCTGGCCTGCTATTGCAAGAGTTAAACTTAGGATGAGAAAGGTAATTAGTTTTTTCATAATCATTTATTTCAAGAATATTAGTTTTTTAACAGATTGAAAGCCAGGTGTTTCCATCCGATAAAAATACATTCCGGATGCGATTTGTTTACCAAATTGATTTCTCCCATTCCAATTGACTGAATAACGGCCTGGGGCAGAGACTTGTTTTACCAGTGTTTTGATCTCTCGG
>Ga0315336_1002466_pt1 | contig 28152 bp, 31 predicted proteins | sample ASW5metaG_FD_204512 | JGI IMG/M metagenome (GOLD analysis project Ga0315336, IMG submission 204512) | Ammonia-oxidizing marine archaeal communities from Monterey Bay, California, United States - ASW #5 | ecosystem: Environmental > Aquatic > Marine > Intertidal zone | place: USA: California... | reverse complement strand
GATGTCGCTTTCCTATCAGTGGGAAGCTGGTGGAGTGGAGATCGCCGGCGCGACCAATACAACCTATGTCCCCGTCGTTGGCGATGTCGGCGATCCGATCACGTGCTTGGTGACCGGCGTGAACGACGATTTCGAAACCGAGGCCGAAACTGACGCGACGGCCAACGTCATCGCGGCGGCCTAAACCATGGCGAACGCACAGAAGGGCGAAGTCTCGTTCGAGGCGCTGGGGCAAAGCTGGATGATCAAGCTGGGCACCAACGCCATGTGCGAGATCGAGGACGCGACCGGGCAGTCGATCAACAAGATCGGCGAAAAGCTCAATGGCGACGGGTTTACCATGAAGCTGATGCGGACGGTGTTTGTCTGCGGGATGTGGGACCATCACACCGACATCACGGAAAAGATGGTCGGGGACATCCTCGATGATATCGGGTTCGAAAAAGCGGCCGATATCATGCAGCGGGCGTTCGTCATCGCCACGCCCGATCAAAAGGGCGGCACCCCAAAGGGAAACCGGAAAGCGCGGGCCTAGACTGGTCCGCGCTGCAAATCGCATGGGCCGAAGCGGGGCACGATCCAGAGCAGTTCTGGCGGCTCACGCTTCGCCAGATCGATCTCGTGTTCGCCGGTGACAGCAAGCGCCTGATCTACGAACGCAACCTGGCCATGGAAATGGCCTGGCAAACGGCCCGCCTGACGGCATACGCGCCCGAAAAGGGCCAGAACTTCATCAAGCTCGACAAGCTCCTGCACCGCGAAAGGCCAAAAGGTTCTCCCGTCCCCTGGGAGGACAAGCTGGCGCAGGTGAAGGCATGGGTCGGCAGTTTCAGGAAACGAGGCTAGGGCATGGCAACAGGAGCCGTCATCGGTGCGCTGAGGGTCAACCTTGGCCTCGATTCCGCGCAGTTCCAGTCGGGGCTGAAAAGCTCCCAGAGCGGCATGCAGAATTTTGCCAAGGCTGCGGCGGCTGGCTTTGCCGCGGCGGCCGCTGCCGCGACAGGCGCGTTCATGGCCATTCAGGGCGCAGCGCAGCGGGCCGATGATGCCTTCAAGGCCAGCCAGTCCTTCGGTATTCCCATCGAACAGCTTGGGCGGCTGCAATTCGCCGCCGAAATGTCGGGATCTTCGCTCGAAGAGATCGGCAAGGCGGCGCAGCGGACCAGCCGTGCGGTCAATGACAGCATGAACGGCATGGTCAATGCCGGGACGCGGGCTTTTGACCAGCTGGGGGTAGCGCTCACCAATGCCGATGGCACGGCCCGCGATGTCGAAGGCATCCTTGGCGATGTCGCCGAACGCTTCGCCAACATGCCGGACGGGGCGCAAAAGACCGCGCTGGCCATCGAGATGTTCGGGCGCACCGGCTCGAACCTTATACCCACGCTCAACATGGGCCGCGACGGGCTTCGCGAAATGGGTGATGAGGCCGAGCGGTTGGGGCTGGTATTCGATGAGCGCACGGGCAGGGCATCGGAGGTGTTCAATGACAATATGGCGCGCCTGAGCGCGACGATGACCGGCCTGTGGAACCAGGTGCTTGTGAACGTCATCGGCGGGTTTGCCGATCTGACCAACAAGATCATCGCGGCCACTCAGCAGGGCGGCCAGCTCGACATGGTGGTCAAGGGTATCAGCATCGCCATGAACCTGTTGGCGCGCGGGGTCGGGGTCGTCATCGATAACCTCTCCCATCTCTGGGACATCTTCGTCGTGTTCATGGGCGCAGCGATCGTCAGTGGGATCGTCTCGATGGCCCGCGCGTTCATTACGTTCTCCAAGGCCATTCGCACTGCCGGTTTTGCCATGGTGTTCCTGACCAGCATTACACGGGCGAAGATCACGGCCATTGCCTTGCTGGGGGCTGTCATCGCCAAGGTGACCGGAACCTATGACGATCTTGTGGGGTGGATACAGGGTATCGGTCAGCAGCTCATGAACGCGCTGCCCGAGGGGCTTCGTAGCGGCATCGAGGACGTTTCGCACAACCTTGAAAACATGGTGTACACGACCGGACTTCTCGAAGGCGAGATCGATGGGCTGGACAGTTCGTCTACGGCCCTGTCGGGCACCATGGATGGCCTCGGTGGATCAGCCGGTGGTGCGGGTAGTGCGCTTTCCGGTGTTGGCGATGCGGCGGAGGATGCAGACGCCAAGATGCAGAAGTTCGGCGTATCGGCCGAGCAGATCACATCGACGCTGGCGAACGGCTTTACCAACATGTTCACCAGCGCGCTGGACGGATCGAAGAGCCTGATGTCGTCGATCGGCGATCTGCTCAAATCGCTCGGGTCGATGTTCCTCAATGCCGGTTTCCAGGCGCTGTTCAGCATGGGCGGCGGGGGATTGTTTAGCGGCATCGGCAATTTCTTCTCCGGGCTCTTTGGTGGCGCCCGCGCGGCTGGTGGCCCTGTGACGGGCGGGAAGTCCTACCTGGTGGGTGAGCGCGGGCCGGAACTGTTCACGCCCGGCACAAGCGGGAATATCACGGCAAACCACAAGCTCGAGGATCGCCGGCCGACCCAGATCAATCTGATCGTTGAGGAAGGCACGATGTTCGCGGCGCGGGTGCAGCAGATCGCCGGTGAGGGTGATGTGCGGGTGGTAAAATCCATCGAACGCGGCTTGCCTGGCATGATGGCTGAAGCGCAGATGAGGCAGGGCTGATATGGCGTTTAATGCGGCCTCGCTGCTGCCCGCGATTTTCCCGCGTGCGGCCATGTTTCATCCTGAAAACACGTCGAGGTCTGGCGGCGGCAGCATTTCAGGAGCGGAGCAGATTGTCGTTTCGCCATCTGGGCGTTGGCGGGCCAGACTGTCCGGACCGGTCATAACCGAGAACGCGGTGCTGTCGTGGCGGGCGTTCATTGGCGGGATGAATGGACGGGCCGGGACAGTGCTTGTGCCCAAGTTCGAGCACTACGGCCCGCGCGATGCCAATGGGAAACGCCTCAATGAACAGCACAGTGTTCTCTATGGCGATGACGGGTTGTTCAACGAGAACGGGCTGAACTTCGATCTGACCGGCTGGGGGCAGGACGACAGCACAGTCTATGCCACGTTGGCGGCTGATGTCGCGCTCAACGCCACCGAGATCGTGGTCGACTATGCCGAAGGAATCGATGGCATCAGGCCGGGGCAGTATTTCGGGATCGGGCAACGGCTCTATCTCGCCCATTCGGTCTGGCAGGAAGACGTTGGCGAACCGACCCATATCCGGTTTTCGCCATGGCTGCGGGCTGCCGCCAGCGCCGGGGATGCCGTCATCATCGACAGGCCCGTATGCCTGATGCGGTTTGCGCAGGATGTGACGGGCGAACTGGAGCTTGATTTCGGACGGTGGGGCTCTGGATCGCTCGATCTTGTCGAGGTGTTCTAGCGATGGGTTTTTTCTCCGCAACCATCGCAGCGCACTTGGTCGGGAGGAAGATCGGGGCCGCGCTTTTGACGCATGCCGAGTTCCGCGAGAACGAGCGCCGCTGGTGGAGCGGCAATGGCGACGTCACGCTTGGTGGCCACGACTGGCAGGGCACAGGAACACTGATCCAGATAGAAGGGCTCGAGCAGCCCATTGGCACGGCGGCACCCAAAACCTCTTTCTCGGTGTCGGGCGTTGATGCCGCCATGGTGCAGATGGCCCGGCAAGCCAGCAACAGGGTCAAGGGCCGACGTATCCGGGTATTCATCCAGTTCTGGGATGAGACCGACTGGATGCCGCTCGATGCGCCCTATGCGCTCTATGCCGGCCGTATGGACCAGATGAGCTATGCCGCCGATGGGCCACAACAGCGCACGATCCGACTGTCGGCAGAAACCTTGTGGACCAATCGGCGCATCCCGCCTTACGGGCTTCTGACCGATCGGGACCAGAACGCACGGTTCCCCGGCGATCGTGGCCTTGAGCAAGTGGTGAACCTGCTATCGAAAACCATCCGCTGGCCGGTGCTGTGATGATCCGCGAAGCAAGAGGACAGGACGTTCCGGCCATTGTCTCGATGGTTGTGGCGCTCCAGCAATCGACACGCATTCCCATGGCCATAGACGAGGCCGTGGTGCGGCAGACGCTGCAACGGCTGATCGTCAGCCCGACGGGTTTGCTTCTCGTCTCCGGTGCCCAGCCGGAGGCCTTCCTGGCGGCTTCGGTCGGGTTCACGACGGTTTCGACGGCGCCGGTTGCCCAGGAACATGGATGGTGGGCGTCTGGCAAGGCGAAAGGGGCGGGGCCAAAGCTGCTGCTCCACTTTGAGAAATGGGCGGCCGAGCAGGGCTGCCAGTTCATCCGGATGTCGACGCCGCCCCACAATGTTCGGGCGGCTTTTTTGTTGCAGCGGCGCGGGTTTTCCGTCGTCGAACACGCGTGGGTCAAGGCAGTCTGATGGCGATCTTTTCGGCAATCACGTCTCAGTTGGTGCTGATCGGCTGGAACGTCTTTGGCCTGACATCCCTGGCGGCCGCGACGACTTTCGCCAACATCGTTGTCGGCGCGGCGCTTCTGGGGGTAACTGCGCTGGGGCAGACGACAGCCCGGCAGCCGGCGATGCGAACGCCGCAGGCGCAGGCAGTCATCAATCAATCGACCGGCCCGCGTGTCCGGGGCTATGGACGCGCCAAGCTGGGCGGCACGCGGGCGTTTTTCGACAGCAAGTCGGGCACGCTCTATCAGGTCATCATGGCCCATCACGGCGAGATCGACGCCTGGGAACAGTTCTATGTCGGGGACACCGCCGTAACCCTGAACGGAAACAACGACGCCACCAACGGCAATCTGAGCTGGACGAATGACGATGGCACGCAACGCGCGGTGCGCATCCTTTCCTATCTGGGCACGGCGGACCAGGCGGCAAACAACACGATGACATCGGCCTGGTCCCAATGGACGAGCGCGCACCGCCTGCGCGGCATTGCCTACATGTTGGTGCGGTTTCGGTCCCCGCCATCGGAACGGTTTCAGAGGGTCTTTCCAGAGTCGTACAACACGCCGGTGCGGGGGCGGGCGCGGCTTTCGAAGGTCTATGATCCGCGCCAGGTCGGTCATGACCCCGAAGATGCGGCCACATGGGCATGGTCTGAAAACGCATCGCTGTGCATCCTCGACTATCTCACCCATCCCGACGGGATGCGGCTGACCAAGGACGATTGCGACCTCGACAGTTTTGCGGCGTTCGCCGATCTCTGCGACGAGGCCGTGCCTCTTGCTGCCGGCGGCACGGAAAAACGCTATCGGTTGTGGGGCGTATACCAGCTCACCGACGAGCCCGACACCGTCATCCAGTCCATGCGCCGCACCTGCGACGCGGAATTCTATACCACGCCGGAAGGCAAGATCGGCGTGCGTGGCGGGCAATGGTCGCCGCCCACTGTGACGCTCGACGAAACGATCATCCTCGCGCATTCGATGGAGCAGGGGAACAATCGCTTCTCGACCTTCAACGAACTCAAGATCACCTATACCTCGCCCCAGCACGATTACCAGACCATGGAGGCCACGGCCTGGGCCGATCTGGCCGACCAGGCCGAACGCGGACCAATCCCCGAAAGCCTCGATCTCGATTATGTTCCGAGCCCTGCCCAGGCGCGCCGGCTGGCCAAGATCCACATTGCCAAGGCCAACCCGGCATGGAAGGGCAGGGTGCGATGTTCACTCGCCGCGCTCGACGCATGGGGAGAGCGCACGGTGCGCCTTGTGATCCCTGAATTGCAGATCGATGACGCCTTCTATATTTCGCGCATCGAGCTCGCGCCTGACCTTTCGGGCGTGGAGATGGAAGTCGTTTCAATTTCGGAGGCAGCCTATACCTGGAGCACGGCCGAGGAAGGCGAAAACCCGGCACTGCCGCAGGAGACCTCGCCCGATCTCGACTTCCCGGTACCCGAAAATCTGGTGCTGACCGAACCGGAGGACGGGCAAATCCTCGCGACGGTGGACGATCCCGGCCGTGACGATATCGAACTCGATGTCGAAGTGCGCCTCGGGGCCGGATCGCTGTGGCAATCGATGCAGGGCGTGACCCAGACCACGGCCATCTACGAGCCGGCCGGCGTCGGAACGTGGCAGGCAAGGGCGCGCTGGCGCGGGCCGCAATCGACAGTGGGCGAATGGTCCTCGCCCCTGGCTGAAATCATCATCACCTGACGCCCCGCCATCGCGCGGGGTTTTTCTTTAGGAGCATGTCGTATGGCTGCGATCGATGTCGTCAACCGCCTTCTCAGGGAGTTCAAGCGCTACACCGGCGACGGGCTGCCCAATGAGCCTGTTGGCGCGCCGCTTCCGGTTGGCGATCCCGCATCCGGGCCGCACAATCCGAAAAAGGCAGAGCTGCGCTCTGCGCTTCTCGCGCCACTCGATGAACTGGACGGCAAAGTTGAGGCGGCAGAGATCCAGGTGGGGTATGCCGAGGAGTGGGCGCAATCTGATGATCCGATCAGCGAAGCTGCGGGCGGAGACGGCTCAACGGACCGTTCGGCCAAATACTGGGCCGGCCAGGCCGAGGAAATCGCAATTCCCAATGGGAGCATTACTGCTGCCAAAATCACCGACGATTCCGGCGAGCAGGAAGCGATCAAGGAAAAGTTGGGGCTGGGGTCGGTCACTGATGGGCTTTTGATCGATCAGCGTGTTCTAGGTCTCCTGCAGTCCGAATTTGAGGGCGTGCCGATCTTCCTTGGCGGGGGTGGCAGCGCGCTCCATGACGGTTTCGTTACGCTTGACTATGTTGCCGTGGGCAGCGCCATCAATCTCGACACGTCGGAGGAAAGCGTTCTCAAGCCAACCAGCACAATTGACAGCGACAGCTCGTCGGCAGCCGATGGCACAATCGTCGGGAATTTTGATGGAACGACGTTCACGCGGGCTTTCTCACTCGATAACGGCAAAACAGTTGCGAGGCTCGGCCTCTATGCGACCACGGCGGCAACCTATCACCTGAAAATCTGCAGGCGCAACTCACCCACCAGTATTGATATTGTGGTGTCGGAGGCGTTCGCCCATGCAGGAGGCGGGTGGCAGGATTTTGAGTTGTCCTCTCCCTATGAAGTGCCAGCCTCCGGCACTTTTCACCTCGGAATGTATGCGCCGGGCATCGATGATGTACCCGCGAACGAGGCGACCGACCGGATCGGTGGGTTCGGAGTCGGAGCGAACGTTGGTGTAGGAACGGGAATAACCACGAGCGAGAGCACCGGCGCAACAACGGTGATGCGGGCCATCTACTCCATAGATTTTGATGATCTCACCGTTGCTTCGGTGCCAGTCGAGAGCGTGGGCGTTCCGAGTACGATCAGTCTAGTCGCGCTCCTGACCGGTGATGAAGTTATCAACTCGGACGCGGTGTTTTCAGTGAGTAGGGACGAGGGTGCCAATTGGTCCGTCGCGACTATGACGGAAATGTACCTTCAGCCAGGAAATGTAAGGGTAATGAGGTCAAACGAGGTTGATGTGTCTGGTCAGCCCTCATCCTCTCACGTGCAATGGCGTCTTGTGACTTCCAACGATGCAAACGTTGAATTGCTTGCCGTAGCTGTTTGGGGGGATGCGTGATGCGGGGGCGGTTGCTATACGATGCTGATGGTATGGGCGGTGAACAGACGGGCAATACTAGGCGGGTTGGGTTTGGGGGCTGCTATGCTAGCGCTTAAACCTCTGGACCTCAGTTCTGCCGGAGTTGAAATTTTTGGCATCGCTGGGCAGTCAAACGCCTCTGGGCGTGGGCTCATGAGCGAGCTTCCGTCCAGTTTCGCCTACGCGCATAGGGTGAAACTGTTCACCAATGCTTGGACGTGGGCTGATGGTTATGAGCCTGTCGATGATGGCACGGACCAAGTTGATACTGTCTCCAAAGACACATTCACCGATATGGCTTCCTCCGGCATGTCGTTCGGCAGCACCCTCGCCGGGATGCGAGTCCCCAACACGATTGGACTGGTTCCATGCGCGAAAGGTTCAACCGGGCTGATAGCCGACTGGCAGCGAAACTTGAGCCGATCCACACTGTACGGGTCGATGATCGCTCGCCTCAAGGCCGCTCGTGCATTTGGAACAGTCAAGGGAATAGTTTGGTATCAGGGTGAACACGAGTCCAACAGCGAGCGCACCGCTCTCGCCAACAGCTATGCCGCCGACTGGCTGTCGTGGGCTCAGGACGTTTGCGACGACATGGACGATCAGGACTTGAAGTTTATCGTCACGGAGCTTGGCCCGAACCCTGGTGGCTTTGACAATTGGTCAACGGTTCAGGCTCAACAGCAGAGCCTGGATGGCGCGCGTAGCGGCAATGTTGCATGCGTATCCGCGGCGGACCTCACGGGAAAGCCGGGCGACGAAATTCACATTGATACAGCGAGTCAGATCATCTTGGGCCAGCGGTATGCGGCGGCGATGAATGGGTTGCTGGAATGAGCGAGATAATGCTTTCGCCAAGTACCTCAAGCGCTCGTGGTCGCGGATTGATTTACCCGTCGCATCTATATTTGCGAGGCGCGTCAAACGCCTTTGGTCGCGACAAGCCTAGCCATTACGCGGTGCTGGATATCAGGCGATGGAGAGTTTTGCCTAGCTACCAAGCTTCCCGACTGACGTAATCGAACTCCTCGGCCTCTGTGCAGGCTCTATATTCCCAACTGCCATCGGGCTTTTGCCGTCGCATGACAGGGCGCATTGACACGCGCTCCCCGGTCACGAGCGTTACGGTCTTGATGGTGTAGTGAAGTTCCCATTCCATGCCCGATTGTAGGCACGCCCGATGCGGTTTCGCAATGGCCACCCTGATCTAAACATCGACTGACCGCCGCCTCCAAGGCGGCTTTTTTCATATCCATCACAGGTGAATCAATGGACTTCGTTGGAACGGGGCGCCGCCTTGCGCAGGGCGACGTTGGCGATGCTGCGCGCGCCATCGGAATCGAGACGGCGGTGCTGTTGGCTTTTATCGAGGTCGAAGCGGCGGGCAGGGGGTTCGATGGGCAGAACCGGCCCAAGATGCTGTTCGAGCCGCATGTGTTTTATCGCAATCTGGCGGGCGCGCTGCGCGATCGGGCCGTGGCGCTGGGGCTGGCTTATGCCAGATGGCGGTCCGGGAACTACCCCAGCGACAGTTATCCGCGCCTGATGCAAGCTATCGGCATCGCCAAGGAGCCTGGTTTGAAATCGGCATCGTGCGGGCTACCCCAGATCCTGGGGGAAAACCATCGGGCGGCCGGGTTCGCATCGGCCGAGGCAATGGTTCTGACCATGATGCAGGGCGAGCGCGAGCAGCTGCTGGCCATGGTGACGCTGCTCAAGGATTGGGGGCTGGACGCCCATTTGCGCGGCAAGGACTTCACAAAGCCCGAAAGCTGGGTGCCGGCGGTCAAGCGCTACAACGGCTCGGGCTATGCCACGCACAATTACCATGGCCGAATCGCGGCGGCCTATATCAAGCACACGCAGGGCGAAGCCATGACCCCGCCCACTGCCGCCGTTCTCGTTGCCGGCATGAAGGGCGAGGCGGTTCACAACCTCCAGGCCGATCTGGCGGCGCTCGGGTTCGATCCCGGTCCGATCGACGGACGGTTCGGCGGCGATACGGAAAAGGCCGTGCGGGCCTTCCAGGCTGCAGCCGGGATCAAGATCGACGGCAAGGTCGGGGAGACCACGGCCGGGGCCATCGCCGCCGAACTTGCGGCGCAGGTCGACAACAAGAGCCCGGCGCCACCCGAATGGCCGGGACAGAAGAAGCGCCCGCCCACGGGCATCATCATCACCTTCCTCATGGCCGCTGCCGCAGTGGCCTTTTTCTTGTTCACCCGATAGGAGCACTCACAATGGGCTACGCCATAGCCTTCGGCATCGTCTGGGCCATCCTGACCGTCCTCATCATCCTCATGCTCGCCGCCGTTCCCAGCAGCGCCTCTGCCAGCAACAGCACTGTTATCAAGGCCGTGGCCTGGTGTGGCGTCCTCTCGGCCGTGCTGGTGCTGATCGCCGCCGGCGTCATCAATCTCTTCACCTGAAAGGAAACACCATGTTCTCTGGTATCCTCGCCGCGATCAGCGGCAACGCGGCGCTCGGCTGGATCGTGCGCAGGATCTTCGACTGGGGCGGCTGGTTGCTGTCCATACTCGGCGGGCTTCTGGCGCTCTACGGCCAGCTTGACCCGGCAACACAGACGATCATCGTATCGGCCCTTCAGGGCCATATCGGCGAGGTGACGCTGGGGAGCGCGTTCGGTCTGGCCATGCTGGTCATCAACCAGTGGCGATCGTGGCGGGCAACGGTGAAGCCGCAGATCGTTTTGCCCGGAAAGCAGCGGCGTGAAATGACCGAGGCCGAAGCGCTGGCCTGGAACAATGCCGAGACCGGGCACAATCAGACGCATATTCCGACGCGTTGATAATCTCCGGCCGCGCTCCGGCGCGGCCCGATCATCCCCTCCTGACCATGCCGGGGCTCTATGGCTGATGACACCACACAACGCGACATCGGTCGCATCGAAGGGCGGCTCGAAGGGATCGAGGCCAATCTGCTGGCCATCGAGCGGCTGCTGAAAGAACAGAATGTCGCTTCAAGCGAAAGCCGGAAGGCGCTTTATGAACGGGTCGGAGCGATCGAGACCGACGTCAAGATCAGCGCCGGGATCGACGCCCAAGTGCGCGAACGTCTCGATGGGTTCGACGCCAAACTCTCTAGTGAGGTCATGCCGACAATAAACGAGGTCCGGCGCTGGAAGATCACCGGCATGACGGTGCTGTCCATGGTGGGCATTGCCGGCGCCTCGATCGGGGCATTCATCTATTGGGCATGGGACGTAATTGTCAGCAAGTGGCATGGCGGCCCATAGCTTCCCAGATTGTGATCCGGCGCCACCTTGTTCGCAATTTGTTCTCATCATAATGTGCGCCGATGTCAAAGTTGCGCACTCTCAAGGATATCCGAGACACCGGCCTGGACCTGCTGGCCGTGTGCCATGGCGTGACGTGCCGGCACACCAAGGAAGTGGACCTGACGGCGCTAATCAAGGCCGTCGGCGAAATGGCCAGTGTGTTGCCTGTATTCGGGCAGCCCCATTTCAGCGAGCGAATGCGCTGCCCGGCCTGCGGGAAGCGTGGCATGTTCGTCTGGCCAGACCTGAACAAGGAGCCCAACCCGCACTTGAACAGCGCTCTAGCGTTTCGGGTAATCGCTGTTGACCGAATGACCGATGCGCCGCGTTTCGACGTGCTGCGGGCCGGAGACCGGAAGGTGGCGCAGGCCGGTTTCGAGGTGGCCGAGGCCGTTTACCCAATGATGAAACTTGAAATGATGTGGCACCGGCGGATGATCCACCAATCGCATCCGAACCTCGTTAAGGGCAGAAAAGTCGGGTAGCGCACCTTGCGCCCCAGTTTGGGCCACAAAACGGGACACAATATCCGGGTCAATGGCCCTCTAATGCCCGGTGAGCTTGAGGTGCGCAAAGGTGCGGTTGCTTCTCGACCGCACCGAACTTTGCAATTATGCGGCGAATTTGATGCAGGGGAGCGGTTGTTTCGTGCCCCCGCAACCAACAAAAAGCCCGCTAAACCAACCGGTTAGCGGGCTTTTGTTTTGGCCGAATATCGTCACCGGGTCGTCACGGCGTCCGATTTCGTAACCCGACTACCTTCTGGCCGGGCTTTCGGCTGCGCCGGAACCACGCCTTCGGCGCGCCGCCAACAATGCGTGACGAAACCGGGTTTGTTTCGCCAGATACTGTGTCACCAACGCCCGCTCGGAGTGTCAGGTTTTAGCGTACTTCCAGAAGCGGCCCTTGCCCTCGGCAATCCATTCCATCGCTTCATCAATGCGCTTGTTGCGAGTAGAATCAGTTTTTGCGTCCCCGATCCAGAGGTTGTACTCTTTCTGGTACGCTGCCGATTTACCGTCGAAAATTTCTTTGACCTTTGGACTGACCTCTAGCCGCTCAGCAAACGCCGCAGGGATCGTCACGACTTTTGGTGTTTTCTTTTCCCGCGTCGGGAGCTTGATGCCCCGCTCATTGAGCGACATCGCCTCCTTGATCCAAGCAGTGAGGTCTGCATCAGACGGCAGATCACTCACGTCTGTCATTTTGCCCATGAATCGCTTTGCAGCAGGAAGATCTGCGTTGGCCTTTAGGCGTGGATCGCCCATCAATGCGTCTTTGTAGAATGTGAACGAACAGTGCTTCTTGTATGCTGCAAAGATACACAGCACATCGCCCCCATATTCAAAATGAGGGATACCCCATTTTATGTCCTCAGTAGCGTCAGGGCAGGTTGCCCGAATGAGCTTTTTCAGGTGCGCAAAGACCGGGCGCGCAAACGGCTCCGCAGTTTCCGCATAGGCGTCGAACTCGGGGTTGTGTTGTGATTTTCCCATCGTCTTCTTCTCGCTGAGGGTCAGGAACCGCTCTCAAGGCACTTCAGTGTGGACGTCAGACCTTCCTGCATACCCATCTCAATGACCTGTTGAAACGCTTCCCGGCCGGCACATGATACAACGGTCGTAACAAGCGACCACTCCAAAAAATCCGTGAACGTAACGTCCCAGGTTGCTCTTGGTCGGTCGGGATTCAGTGCGCCAGCCTCGTCGCCCGAATGCCGAATGAAAAGGGCAGCGCCTAGATCGTTCGAGGTCGCGAATGCGGTGGTGACGCAGACTGTTCGATACCCAAAGCCAGAGCCGCACGAAGTCGGCTCGCTTGCACGCAGAAACGGCGGAAATCACGTTGCTACGACGGCTCTGATCGATGCGCCTTCAGTTCGAGCCAGGCGAGCACTGCCACCACAACTGCTTGCGCGAGAATGAAAATAACGCCGAGAGCGTTCGGGGCGATGATGCCTGACAACAGTGCGAGGCTGGCCACAACCCAAAGCACATTCCCGACAATGATCATCCAGATGGCGAAAGAGCTTTCTCTCCACCAAACTCCCGTTGCAGCCATCAACAGGCCGATTGGGACGAGGAGCGCCCCCGCATAAAAAAGCAGGGATTGGGGAATGCCGGTCAGACAGGCGATCATGCCCGTCGCAACCAACAGGGCGGCTCCCATCAAGAGACATGTGGCCGCGTCAATCAAAAGAATGCTTTTCATCGACAGTGAGGATTGAGTGGTCGGCATAGCGGGCTTTCTTTCACATTTGATCCGATTGGGCGTTCGCTCGCTATTTGATCATCTGTGGCGCCGCAGTCGATTACTTGGCAGGTAGTTGTTCTCGATGATGCCGCAACGCTAGAATTCCCTCATGAGTGCAACCGCATATGACACAGCTGGTACGTTGCTACGGGAGTGGCGGCAGCGCCGGTCGCTGAGCCAATTGGCTCTCGCCAACGAGGCCGAGGTTTCGCAACGGCACTTAAGCTTCATTGAATCGGGCCGCAGCGCGCCCAGCCGATCCATGATCATACGCCTGGCAGACCAACTCGCCATTCCATTGAGAGAGCGCAACGCGCTGTTGGCGGCAGCAGGATTTGCGCCAGTCTATGCTTCTCGCGACGTCGACGATCCCGAACTGAAATCCAGTAGTGAGGCGGTCGACCTTATCCTGCGTGGGCACGAGCCCTATCCCGCAATTGCAGTGGACCGGCATTGGAACCTTCTTCATGCCAACCGTGCGGTTCCGCAACTCTTGTGTGGAGCCGATGACGAACTGCTGAAGCCACCCTTAAACATCTTGCGACTGGCCTTGCATCCAGGTGGCATCGCCCCGCGAATTGAGAACTTCGAGGAATGGCGAGAGCATCTCTTGCGCCGCCTCTCACGCGAGATCGACAACACAGCGGACCCGGTACTGATCAAACTCAAAGACGAGCTGAGATCCTATCCGAGCCGCCGATCTGGCAAGACAAGTCGCCACGAAACGCCAAGTCTGGGTGGCATTGCCGTTCCGCTTCGCTTGTTAAGTGAAAACGGGACCCTTTCACTGATTAGCACGACGACGATTTTTGGAACCGCGCTTGATGTGGGTTTGTCTGAACTCACGATCGAGTCGTTCTTTCCGGCAGATCAAGAAACGGCGGACTTACTGAAGAGCAGCTATGCCGATCCCGAATGAGTAGCCAAGAAAGTTTCCGCGAGGCGGCTTCGGTCGATCGAAGGTTACCTTACCCTTTCATCATTACCTGAAACGTAATTGATCGCAGTTCTGCTGCACCCTAGTCATGGATACTGTAATCACGGCTAAAAACCGCCGTTCGGGCAACACAAGCAACGTCCAGAGAGGTGCGACCCCATGCAGAAGACACATTTTCGACCAATTTTCCAACACGCCTTTACCATCGTATTTACCATCGTATTTACCACCGCGCTGGTTGCCAGCCTTTTCGTTGCAATGACTGCAAAAGCTGAGGAAGTACAAACAATGAAAGTCCGCGACCTTTATCCACTGATCACCACACCGCAACTGCGGGAAGTGCGCGATTTCTACGTTGAGCATTTTGGATTTGACGTCGCTTTCGAGGCAAGCTGGTTCGTTTATCTGACCGGTCCTGCCGAGGATGGCACCCGGGGCGCCACATTGGCGTTCATGCATCCCGATCATCCGTCCAATCCTCCAGGACCGGAGAATTTTAACGGCGAAGGCATGATCTTGACTGTCGAGGTGTCGGACGCCGCGAACACCTTCGAGCGCTTCGAAGCCGCAGGCGCACCGATTATCCATCCGCTAACAGATGAAGATTGGGGGCAGCGCCGTTTTATGACCCGCGATCCTGCAGGGGTGCTCGTTGATGTCGTTGAGCAGATCGATCCGAAGGCAGGGTTCTGGGATCAGTACATGGTCCAATGAATGGCCGTGGTCAGCATTGCAATCAATGTACGACGCGCCAGTGGTGAGACGAAGTTCAGAAGAACCTACTTCTGAAAAATTCTCGTCACGACAAAGTCAGTTTGAAGTGAGCAAGCCTATCCGTCGGGCGCGCAAGCCGGCTTCAAGGGAATCGCTGGTGCCAAACTTGGCGCAGACTGCTGAAACGGCTCGTAAGATGTCAGTCCGATCGGAACGGTATCGATCGGCGATCCAATCTATGGAATGGCCTTCAAAGAGATAGGAAAGGAGGTCGCACTCAATCTGACCCAACGTCAGATCTACACTTGCTTCGGGTAAGCCGAGTTCATCGATCCTGTGCAGCAGCGCCACGGACACTGCCCGCGCTGTTGCACGAACGCTCGGGTCGCGGACATCGAGATCTTGTGCCATCGACGAAAGTGCATGAACTTTGCCATCCGCCCGGTGAACCGGCATGACGAACCCATTGCAAACTCGAAAATCCGTCGCCTCATCCAGCATCCGACGCACAGCAGGAAGTGGGATAGCCCCAGATCCGAACAGATCACTCCAGAAAAACGGCAAATGACGTGCTTTGGTTTCGCGCACGAGGGGGTCAATCGCAGCATAATTGCGAGCACCGTAGTGAAGCATCCATCCGATAGGCGCACGTAAAACCTGATGGTGGGAAATTTGAAATCTCCGCCCAGAACCAGCATCTTCAAGGATCCCGGTAAAAAACTGCGTCAGCCCTATGCGGGCAAGTGCAGCTGCCGCTATCTCAAGGGCGTCTTCTGCGCTGCCAGCAGCTTCGATCGAAATCACTGTGTCCAGATCAACGTTTGTGTGGCACTTGGAACTGGTGTCCAGGTTCGACACCTTTGTAGATGCTTCCCAAAAACCAGCAGCCTTCAACATCGCAAGGCGATTGGTCGCATCAAGGTCCAACACCGCGGCGAGCCGATGAATCATCTCGCGCGTCGGCGTGGAGCGACCTGTTTCGAGGAAACTGATATGACGCGTCGAAACCTCCGCATCCAGCGATAGCGCGAGCTGCGACAATCCTCGCCCGCGTCTATGTGCGGCCAGGATCTGTCCAAAGGATTCAGATTGGTCAGTCAAAGTCACCGTCGCATTGCCAATCTTTTCAGCCAATAATGTTTACAAGTCGGTCGGACTCCGGGTGCTGACAACAGAAAATCAGCGGGGATGCTCAGCAACGTCACGTTGAATGAATTGTTCGGCGGAATAAAGGGGCCGATGCAGGTTTTAGATGCCGGCTTAAACGTCACACGCTTCAGCAACGTCTTAGTGGGCCAGCAGTGATGGCCGCCAATAGGCCCGTCGAAAGGGCTCCAAGAAGAGCTCAGTCAGCGAGAAATGTTGGCTCCACTTCGCGAGGCGGACGATTGAGGCAAACGCAATCACCCGCCTCGCGATAAAACCAAGGCCCAGTGGCCATCTTATGGGTCCATCAAAAGATGAAAGACCTTAGGAGAGATCGCGGAACCTTGAGGTCACTATTGAAACATGCCGCTTGGTACCTCGCCGTTCAGAAATGGCTCGATGAAACCCATCAACATGTCAGTCTGGCCAATAACGGCGGTATGTGACGTGGCCGGCATGATCGCAAGGCGCGAGGCTGGAAGTGGTACTCCCATGTCACCCATCACATCGCCGCCCAACAGACGGAACATCGCAACCATGTGTTCAAGCGTCGCAATATCGGCGTCACCCGTGATAATCAGAACCGGTGTTTCCATCGCGGCAACATCATCGCCCCATGCCATCGGTTCGAACTCGAGCGCAATCAGTCTCTCCACGTGCGCGCGATAGCCTTCGGGATTAGGGGCAAGTTTGCGCCACTCATCCTCGAACGGGGTTCCAACAAACATCTCCGGAACCAGTTGCGGCAGAAAGGCGATATGGTCGGGCTGCATGCCTTCCATGTCATACGCCACCGATGCCACGATCAACTGATCCACCCGTTCGGGATGCCGGATTGCCAATTGCAGTCCCGCCGTGCCGCCCATCGAGTAGCCGAAAATATCCGCCTTCTCGATACCGACGGCTTCCATAAACCCAGCCACATCGTCCGCTAGATTTTGATATGTGACCGGCCGGTCGATATCGTTCGTCCGCCCGTGCCCCTGAAACTCCAATGCGTATACGCGGCGGGTCTGGGCAAGCCTGGGAATGATTTCACCCATTGTCTGGATGTTCATATATGCACCGTGGAGGACGATCAACGGATCGCCTTCGCCGGAGACTTCATAGTACATCTGCATACCATTGACCTCGACGCGGTCTCCTGTTGGCTCAGACTGAGCGAGCGCAGGACTGCCGATGAGCAGAAGTGCTGTGAGAAGTGTTTTGCGAAACATTTTGAAACCTCTTTCGTTATGCGGGGCACTCAGCAAAAGCAGTCACTCCCGCAATTGTGCCCTGTTCTAATTCGCTTCAACGTGACGCTTGAAGTTGTCGAGGATCGATTGCCAGCCATCACGCTGCTCCTCGATTGTGGATTCTGTCTCTGCATCGAAGATCACGCGCAGTCGGGTGCCGTCCCCATCAGGGATAAACTCGACCCGGCCCGCACGGTCGCCGAAGGTGTACTCGATCAGTTCATGGATCTTCATCGTCTTGTACGTTCCGGTAAAATCGAAACCCATGCTGCCGTCCCTGGCCTCCATGCGCGACATGAACACGCCGCCTTCGCGCAGGTCGACAGTCGCCTGCGGACAATGCCAGTCCTCCGAGGCGGCATTCCATTGCTTGATGTCTTCGGGCGTCGTGTAGGCGCGCCACGCCTTTTCAACGGGCCCCGCGACTCTGGTTTCAACGGTGATTTCTTGTGTAGACATGGTTGTCCTCCTTAGTAGACAGTATATTTCTTTGGACTGTGCGCTCGTAACTCTCCTAGAGAACGCAGATCAATTACGTGGAAGGTAATCGTCGAAGGATCCGGCACCGCGATGCTTTGATCCGTCGATGTTGGTAATGAACTGTTCCGAATACCTTCGGTGGGGGGGCAACTTCCCCGTTTCGTAATGGTTTTTTACGATCTCGGATTCGAGCCAATCGGTGATGAAATGTGAGTTGGCGTGAATATCGATCATCTCGACGTGCCCACTCTTGCTGGTGAACTTGTGCGCTACACCTGCTGGAACCACGACGACCTGACCGGCCTTAGCCTCGATCTCCTCGGCCCCGACAACAAACGACACGATCCCGTTCCTGAGAATGAACGTCTCCGTGTAAGGATGGCGGTGAAGCTTCGGACCTTCGCCGACGGAATTCAAAGAATTGAAGATGATCGACACGCCGGAGCCGATCGACCGGCCTTCAATCTCACCGTTCCAAGCCGTTGGATGGCCTTGAGTATCTCGTATCTGCATATGTCACCTCCAGGTCAGATTCCTGGTGTAGCGTCAAAAATGAAATTGGTGTAGTATCAGAAATGTAATGCAGTATTCCGAAAACTTCCGGCTTCATTGGGATGATTTACGGCTGATTCTGGCGATAGCGCAGGTCGGCTCTTTCGCCGCGGCCGCGGAAAAGCTGGGTGTCAGCACCCCCACCGTCTTCAGAAAAGCCAAGGCACTTGAGCAGCGTTTGGGCACGCTGGTTTTTCGCCGTGATAACGCCGGCGTTACCCTCACGGCGGCCGGACGCGAAGCTGCCGGGCTCGCTGCACGGTTTGCTGACGAGATCGCTTCGCTGGAAGCGCGTATCGGCAACGCCGATACCGAAACGTCCGGCACTATCCGCTTTGCAACGGTTGATACTCTTGTGGCCGGGCCACTGATGCCAGTGCTCGCAGAGTTTCGAAAAGCCTTTCCGCAGATCTTGCTCGATGTCCGTTCCAGTGTGGGTATGGCCAATTTGCGCCAGCGCGAAGTGGACGCCGCCCTCAGAGCCGGTGGCGAACCGGACGGTGATCTGGTGGGTCGGCGCCTGTGCAAGATCGCCGTTGGCGTCTATCGCGCGCACAAATCGGCGCCGATTGCTGAAACTGCGATCGCGGACCAGGATTGGATCGTGCCGAATGGGGAACTTGCCCACCTGGCTTCTGCCGCTTGGCTCAAACAAGAGGGTTTTTCGGACAGGGCCGTTATGCAGGCCAACAGCCTGTTCACACTTGGCGCGGCGGTGGCGAGCGGCGTCGGCCTCGGTATTCTTCCGTGCTATTTCGCCGACAGCGATCCGCGCCTTTGCCGTATTGGTGCCCCAATAGACGCGCTTGCAAGCGACCTTTGGTTTCTCACACACGCCGAACTTCGACATACCGCCAGAATGCGCGCCCTGTCAGATCATCTCGCCCGTCAGTTCAAATCCTTGCAGCCGCTTTTTGAAGGCCAACATATTCCCTGAGGATATCTTCACCAATCATTTGCGCAACTGCTCAACTATAAGATCCGCCACAATTCGTACCGACGGCAGGAGACCCCGACGAGATGGCATGATTAGACTGGTAGCAATCTCGCCTGCCGTCCAATCAGGTGCGACACGAACAAGGGCGCCGGACCGAACATGTTCTGCGCACATGAATGGCGGCAGCGATGCGATACCTAGATCCGCCAGCGCGGCGGCTAGAATGGCTGTCCCTTCATTGGTGATATAGCGCGGAGTGAGAACAACGGTCCGGGTGCGGCCCTCAACGTTGCTTAATGTCCAGCCGGTTTCATCCTGTTTGGTGAAAATGCCGTCGAGGCCAGCGATGTCATCCGGGTCGGTTGGGCTTCTGCCCTTCAGATACGAAGGAGAAGCAACCAGCCAGAAATACTCGGTGCCGAGTCGTCGCTGCACCAGATCGGAATCGGGTAGTGGCACGAAATGTGCGCGCAGCGCGATATCATAGCCCTCTTGCACCACATCCACGAAACGATCACTGGCATGCAGCTCAATGCGTATTTTTGGATAGGCGGTGGCGATGCGCGGCAAAAGAGGCGCAAGCTGTGTCTGCACGGTGGGGATCGCCGCTGTGATGCGCACCAGGCCGCTGGGTTCCGCCAACCTTCCCTTAATGAGATCTTCGGCCGCCCCTGCCTCGGTGACCATCGCGACGGCATGTCGATAGAGTTCGCGTCCCAGCTCGGTCACGGTGAAGCTGCGCGATGTCCGCTGGATCAGACGGACACCGGCACGACGTTCCAGTTCTGCAACGCGCTTGCTCAATGTTTGTTTGGGAGTGCCGAGGACCTTGCTCGCGGCTGTAAACCCGCCGTGATCAATCACTTGCATAAACATCTGAAGGTCGTTGAGATTGAGCATCACATTGTCTCTGTTTGAAGACGATATGTCGACTTTACCTCATCTATCCGCGTAGCGTCCATATGCATAGCTTCTGTTCGATCACTGCTTTTTGGTGACGCAATGGAGAAAAGATGTGCGCTACGAAGGAAAGAAAGCCGTTATCATCGGCGGAACCCACGGGATGGGGCTGGCAACCGCGAAACAGTTGGTCGATGGCGGCGCCAGCGTCCTGATTACCGGCCGCAATCCCTTGAATATCGAGAGCGCCCAGGAAACCTTGGGCGGTCGGGTTCAAGCCATTTGTTCTGATGCTTCCGACATGAGCGACGTCACATTGCTCAGCGCGATCGTTGGCCAGCGCTTGGGCCGGATCGATTTCCTGCACGTCAATGTCGGGATCGCCGAGCTGGAGCCGTTCGACGAAGTCACCGAGGCTTCATACGACCGCCAGTTCGCGGTCAACACCAAAGGCGCATTCTTCACCGTCCAGCGCCTGTCGCCGATCATAGGTGACGGAGGCTCGATCGTCATGACCTCTTCGGTCGCCGATGAAGGCGCAGAGCCAGGCATGAGCGTCTACAGCGCAACCAAGGCCGCGCTCGTTTCCTTCGCCTCCGGCTTCGCTGTCGAACTCCTTTCGCGCAATATCCGCGTCAATGTCGTTAGCCCTGGCTTCATCGATACGCCGACCAAGGGTGTGAAGGGCCTTTCCGATGAGGAACGCAAGGCATTCAAAGAGATCGGCGATCAGGTCACGCCAATGCGGCGCAACGGCACCGCCGAAGAGGTGGCGCGCGCTGTGCTCTTCCTTGCTTTCGAAGCGACGTTCACCACCGGGGCCAAGCTCGCCGTTGACGGCGGTCTTGGACAGAAAATCAGCGCCGCGGCGTGAGTGCCGCACAATTTTGATCGACACTGCCGTGCCTGGCTGACGCCGGCATGGCGAACCGAAAGGCTGGACAATGTCGGTAAACTCACTCGGGGACGGTTTCACTCCACGCGCAAAGAGCGGCGCGCGCAAATGGTGGGGTCTTGCGATCCTCGCGCTGCCCTGCCTGCTTTATTCCATGGACCTGACCGTCCTGAACCTCGCGGTACCGCAGATCACAGCGGACCTTCAGCCCTCGGGCGCGCAGCTTCTGTGGATCGTCGATATCTACGGCTTTCTGCTGGCCGGGGCGCTTATCACGATGGGCGCGCTTGGCGACCGGATCGGCCGACGGCGGTTGCTGATGATCGGCGCGGTCGCTTTCGGCCTGGCGTCACTCCTTGCTGCCTTCTCGACGACGGCGGGCATGCTCATCACCTCGCGCGCGCTGCTCGGCCTCGCGGCGGCAACGCTAGCGCCATCCACACTGTCGTTGATCCGGACCATGTTCGACGATGAGCGCCAGCGCAGTTTCGCAATCGGCGTCTGGATGGCGAGCTTCTCGGTCGGCGGGGCGCTTGGACCGCTCGTCGGGGGGTTGCTGCTGGAGCATTTCTGGTGGGGGTCGGTCTTCCTGATTGCAATCCCGGTAATGGTCCTGCTTCTTCTTCTTGGTCCCTTGGTGCTGCCCGAGCATCGCGATCCATCCGGCGACCGCATCGACCTGATCAGCGTTCTGCTGTCCATCGCCGCCATGCTGACGCTCGTCTTCGGCCTAAAGCACATTGCCGTGGGCGATCTGTCCATCCTCTCGATTGGCGCGCTGATCGTGGGCCTTACGCTGGCATGGGTCTTTGTCGCCCGCCAGAGCAGGTTGGCTGCACCGCTTCTCGACTTCGATCTCTTCCGTAGGCCCGGCCTCTTGACCGCGCTCATCGTTAATCTCACGGGCTTCTTCCTCGCTTTCGGGACACTGCTGTTCCTTACCCAGTACCTGCAGTTGGTCCTTGGCATGGGCACGTTCGAGGCCGGAGTGTGGACGCTCTTCTCGGCAGCGGGCTTCGTGGCCGGATCGCTGGTGGCACCCCTGCTTCTGCGCTGGATAGCGGCGCCCCGCGTCGTCGTTTCAAGCCTGGCGACCGCCGCAGCGGGCTTCGCGCTGCTTGCAACATCCCTGTGGTGGCACAATTTCCCATTGCTGATGGTGGCGACCTTCCTGTTCTCGATCGGGCTCGCGCCGGTGTTCGCCCTGTCGGCAGACCTGATCGTCGGCGCGGCGCCCGAGCGGAAAGCCGGCTCCACCGCAGCGATTGCCGAGACCAGTTCGGAGTTGGGGGGTGCCCTCGGGATTGCCATTCTCGGCAGTGTCATCGCGGCAGTCTATACGTCCCGAGCGCTAGCTCTTGTGCCGAAGGAGGCACTTGAGCTTGCCCCGGCTCTACTGGATGGGATCAGTAACGCGTTTCCTCAACTTGCCGCTTTTCCCGCTGGGCAGGCGGAGATGATCCGCACAGCGGCCATCCAGGCATATGTCGATGCGTTTGCCTCGGTCGCGGTGCTGAGCGCGCTGATTGCATTGATCGTCGCCATCGCGGCCCGCCGGTCGCTTCGCACCTCTGGATAAGGCGATCCCACCAGAGAGATCGGCAGCCCCTTCCAATGCGAATGGGTCGATCGTGCGACTGGAGCGAAGCGACATGGTTCAAAAATTTGAAAGCAAGAATCGGGTCGGCGAAGGTTCTCTGTCTATCTATTCATGGTGTCGAAACTTGCTACGATTCGAGGCAATATGAACATCGTCCCAACTGATGAATGTACCGATGATCGATGGCAAAGAATTCTTGAACGTGACAAGTCAAAGGACGGTGAGTTCTGGTATTCGGTGGCGACGACAGGAGTTTACTGCCGTCCCTCTTGTCCATCCCGCCACGCGCTGCGCAAGAATGTCTCAATTCACGACACGCTGGAAGACGCTCGGGCAACGGGCGCGCGGGGCTGCAAGCGGTGTAATCCCGACGGTTGTTCAACCGACACCGAAAATGCGGCGATAATCGAACAAGCCTGCCGCATGATCGAAGCCTCAGAGGTCGCGCCAACCCTAAGGGAACTTGCGGACCGCGCAGAACTTAGCCCGAGCTATTTCCATCGCCTGTTCAAGACGGTGACAGGCGTAACTCCCAAGGGCTACGCGGCGTCGTATCGGGCCGAGCGCATGCGTACTGAACTCGCTGAGGCCGGAACGGTCACCGAGGCGATTTATGCCGCAGGGTTCGGATCGAGCAGCCGGTTCTACGATCAGTCCAGCGAGCGCCTTGGAATGACGCCCAGCCGGTATAAAGCTGGAGGGGCCGACGAAGTCTTGCGCTTCGCCGTCGGCGAGTGCTCGTTAAGCGCTATCCTTGTGGCGATGAGCGAGCGAGGCGTTGCGGCCATTCTTTTGGGCGACGAGCCTGACTCGCTTGTGCGCATGCTTCAAGACCAGTTTCCGCGCGCAGAGCTTGTCGGAGGTGATACCGATTTCGAAGCCTATGTCGCACAGGTGGTTGGCCTCGTAGAGTCGCCCGGTTCAGCATTCGACTTACCACTCGACATTCGTGGCACTGCCTTCCAACAGCGTGTCTGGCGCGCGCTTCGCGAGATACCTATGGGCGATACTGCATCCTATTCCGACGTTGCCCAGGCAATCGGATCACCGACCTCGGTCCGTGCGGTTGCGGCTGCGTGCGGCGCCAACCGCCATGCGATTGCCATTCCGTGTCACCGCGTCGTGCGCAGCGACGGATCGCTTTCCGGATATCGTTGGGGCGTGGAGCGCAAACGCGCATTGCTTCAGCACGAGGCCACTTCATGAAAGCGGTGGCCAATACGGAGAAACGATCGATGAAACTGGTTGGGCGGTGCTGCCGGCACTCCCCATGGGCCCCGAATGCGATGCAGTAGTGGGCATGTACGAGGACGCTGATCGTTTCGGCAGACGCGTCGTGATGGCGCGCCATAGCTCTTTGTGCGGACGATAATTGACGGCGAAGATTGTCGAATCGCCCTTCTTGAGCGGCACCACTTCCGCGCGAGATTGCATGCATTCGAAGATGACTCGCCTCATGAAGACTGACTCAGCGGCTCTTTCAGAAACAGACATGCACTAGGGAAAACAACATGATCACTCTCTATGACTATCTCCCATCGCAAAACGCCTGGAAGGTCCGCCAACTCTTCAAGCTTCTCGACCAGCCATATCAGCAGGAGTTCGTCAGCATATTCGAAGGCGAGGGCCACAGCGACGCATATCGCGCCATCAATCCGTGGGGCGCTGTACCGGCCATCCGGTTGGAAGACGGTCGCGTATTGTCGGAATCAAATGCAATCCTCTGGTATCTGAGCGAAGGCAGCCCCTACCGCCCGGCCGATAGATTTGAGGCAGCAAAGGTCATGCAATGGTTGTCGTTCGAGGCAGACTATGTGCAGACCAGCGTTGGCAGCCTTCGTTATTGGGCGCTGACGGATAAACTGGATACCCGATCGCCCGAACTTATTGCCGGTAAACGCGCCATTGCCGAGCGGGCACTCGCGATACTCGATGACGAATTGAAATCGCGGCCTTTCATTGCAGGCGAGTCGATGACGATCGCGGACATTTCCCTTTTCGCTTATGCACATCGCGCGAACGAAGCGGATATTGCGACGGACGCGCTGCCTTCGTTCCTCGCATGGACCGATCGAATTCGAGCCCATCGGGACTTTCTCGCCGAGATGCATCCCTATTCGATCGATCCGCATTCAAGCCGCGAGCTTTGATTGCAACATGCGTACGCCCGCGATTTTCCGCTTGCGCTCGTAACCTCCTGGGATGGGGCAGAGATCAGCACGCCGCCGCTTCCTCTGATCGCCGAGGGAGATACTGATGATATCCGTCATTTTTGGGACATTTCGGTAGAGGCGATCCACAACTGGACATCCTCGCCAGGTCGTCGCTTTCATTGATCTCTTTCCTTGGGCCGCACGCCTGTATCTCGCCGTTTTGGCTAACGGATCGGACGCATGCCGCGGGATGGAATTTCGCGGCGGCGTGATCAAATCCTGCCCCCGCAACCATCGTTCCCTGCATTGTCGGGCCAGATGGTGAGATCAATGGATCTGATAGCAACCCGTGTACCTCGATGCTTGACCCCTCCGCGCATTGCCCGATGCGCAGCCATTGCCGGTTTTTACCGAAACACTTGACAATATAAAATTGTGATCACAATATGAGATCAAGAATTAGAACCGTGTGCCGGGTGGTGTTGTCCGGCTGGGAGCACGGCGAGGCCCAACATTTTGTCGCTGACGCATCGGGAGGATGATATGCACAGCTTGAAAACCAAACGTCTCGTAACCCTTTTTTCCACGGCCGCGGTGGCTGCGCTGCTTGCCGGTGCCCCGGCAATTGCTGCCGACGACATCAATGTCCGGTTCAGCTGGAAGCTCAAGGGCGAGTACGGATTTTTCTATCATGGGCAGGAAGAGGGTGTTTATGAGGAGCGCGATCTCAACGTAACCTTCGGCGAAGGTGCTGGAGCGCAGGCTGCGCTCGGTGCGCTCTTGCAGGGCCAGGAAGACGTCGTCGTTCTGCCCGGCATTTTCGCCATCTCGGCTATCCAGCAGGGTATGCCGGTCAAGCTGGTCGCTCTCTATCAGCCCGCCGCGCCGATTGTCCTGATTTCTCACGAGGACAATCCGGTCACGGTGCCCGCCGATCTGGAAGGCAAGTCCGTCGCCCATGCGGTGGGTGAAACCGGCACCTCCTATCTCGATGCGTTCTGTTTGATGAACGATATCGACTGCGGATCGGTCAACAAGGTCCAGATGGACGCCGGCTCGCGTGTTCCCCAGTTCATGCAGAGACAGGTGGATGTGGTCAGCGTCTATCAAACCAATGACCTTCCCGTTCTCGTGGATCGGGTTGGCTACGATTTCCCAACCCTCGATCTTGCGGAGTATGGGCTGTCGGTGCCCGGGCTCGCCGCCGTGGTGAGCGATGAGGCTCTGGAAAACAATGCCGATGCACTGCGGCGCTTCATCGAGGCGACAAATGAGGCGATCGAATTGACCAACGCCGATCCCGACGCCGCTACGCAGACTTTGATGTCCGTCTGGTCGGGCGGGCCGTCCGAATCGGTTCAGCGCGAGCAGATCGTGGCCACTTCGGATTCAATTGTTCAGGTTGAAGGCCATCCCTTTGGCTGGATCGAGGAATCGGCCATCGCCGACGCGCTGGCGCTTATCTCCAGCACGGATAACGTTGGAGAATTGAAACCCTTGGACACTTTCTATTCCAACGCGCTTCTGACGGAGTAGCATGGCATGGCTAGGGTTTCAGGTTTTTCAGGGAGTGTGGCGGTGCAGACCGAGCGGGAAAAAAACACGTTAAAGGCCAAGCGCAAGTTCAGGTTGCAGCAGTTAACCGAGCGGTTCTCCGCTCTGTTCCTCGCCTTCACCCTGCTTGCAATCTGGCAGATTGCAGTTCCTCTCTCAGGTCTGTCCGAATTCATACTGCCCACGCCTCTGGCGATTGCGAACCGCATCGCCAATGAACTGCCTCTCCTGGCCAGTCACGGTTACATCACACTTTTCGAAGTGTTGGCAGGCTTCGGAATGGGGGTTGCCATTGGCATCCCCCTCTCCCTGCTGATCTTTTATTCGCGCGCGTTTGAAAAGGCGGTCTATCCGCTGCTGGTCGCACTTCAGACCATTCCAAAGGTTGCGCTGGCCCCCATCCTGGTTCTGTATCTGGGCTATGGCTGGGCGCCGAAAATCACCCTTGCCTTCCTGATTGCCCTTTTCCCCATCGTCATTTCGACAGTGGTGGGACTGCAGTCACTCGACAAAAACCTCGTCAATCTCGTGCGGTCGATGGGCGCCAATGAAATGCAGACCTTTTTCAAGGTCCGCCTGCCTGCCGCCCTGCCCAATATTTTCGGCGGGTTCAAGGTCGCGATTTCGCTGTCGGTGATCGGTGCGGTGATCGGTGAATATGTCGCTGCCGAGCGGGGGTTGGGTTACCTCCAGCTACAGGCCAACTCGCTGTTCGATACGACGCTGAACTTTGCCAGTGTCGTTGCGATTTCGGCCCTTGGCGTGAGCCTCTATTTCATCCTCGATTTTATCGAGAGCAAGGTCGCCTATAAGCGGGATTCGGCAAAATGATCTGCAACGACTTTCAAAAATCCTTTATTCAAGTTGAGAACGGGAGCATCCAATGAGCGCAGTTTCGCCCACAATCGGTGCCGAGGTCGATATCGCGCAGCTCACCAAGGTTTATCATACCCGTGAGAGCGAGGATGTCCTGGCGCTCGATGCCATCGATCTCAAGATTGAACGCGGGAGCTTCGTTGCGGTGGTTGGGCCGAGCGGTTGCGGCAAGAGCACACTGCTCTCTCTCCTGGCGGGACTGACCCCGATATCGGATGGTCAGATCACCATCGACAGCGAGCGCGTGATCAAGCCCCATTCCAAGATCGGTGTGGTGTTCCAGTCCGATCTGCTGCTCTACTGGCGGACGGTTGTCGAAAACATCCTGCTGCCCATCGAAATCAAGGGACTGGATGTCAAGAAATACACCGCCAAGGCGGAAGAACTTCTCAACCAGGTCGGGCTTGCCGGGTTCGGCAAAAAATACCCGTCCGAGCTTTCGGGTGGCATGCGTCAGCGCGTTGCGATCTGCCGCGCGCTTATCCAGGAGCCGGGCCTATTGCTCATGGATGAACCTTTCGGTGCCCTGGATGCGCTGACCCGCGAGCAGATGATCATGGATCTCCAGACCATGTGGGCGCGTCTTGGCAATACCGTTCTGTTCATCACCCACGGTATCGATGAAGCTGTGTTTCTTGCAGATCGGGTGATCGTCATGTCCCCGCGGCCCGGCCGGATCGACCTTGATCTCAAGATCGACATGCCGCGCCCGCGCCAATGGAGCCGTGTTCACGAGGATCCCACATTCCACGGATATGTGCGCCAGATTCGTGAAATCTTCGAGGCCAAGGGCATTCTCGTCGCCCATTAAGGCAGCGCCCCAATTATTCGAACATTTTTCAGCGGCCACCTCACGGGTGGCCGCGTAGGATGAACATGCCCAAGTTCCAGGGGGCTTGATATGCAAATAGCCATTTTACGCGAGCCCGAACGCGAACCTCGCGTTGCCGCGACGCCTGAGACGGTTTCCAAGCTTGTTGGGTTTGGGGCGTCTGTGAGCGTTGAAAAAGGAGCCGGGGAGGCGTCTCGCATCCTCGATCGGTTTTACACGGACGCGGGGG
>Ga0315336_1002465_pt1 | contig 28154 bp, 22 predicted proteins | sample ASW5metaG_FD_204512 | JGI IMG/M metagenome (GOLD analysis project Ga0315336, IMG submission 204512) | Ammonia-oxidizing marine archaeal communities from Monterey Bay, California, United States - ASW #5 | ecosystem: Environmental > Aquatic > Marine > Intertidal zone | place: USA: California... | reverse complement strand
CGGAATTAGTAGGTCAACCTTCCGCAGATGTGGTAATGGGCAAAGGCAGTGGTATTGACTCTGTGAAATGGAAGCTAGAACAAATGCAAATACCATCGAATGACGAGCAAGCAATGGCGGTACTACAAGCAGTGAAGCAGTTCGGACTCACAGAGAAACGCCTTATGAGTGACGACGAATTTAGGGAAATTGCGAAAAATACGCTCGCTACGGGAGGGGCTGCTTAGGAAAAACTAAAAACTTGGGTGCCGCGCATCTGGCTACGCGACATGATCCAAGATGACCTTCATTCTCTGGTCATCCCGCTCGGCTAACATTTCAATTGCTCTGTCTAATTCGATAAGGGGCAATACGTGGCTCACCATAGAGTCGAGCTGCACCTGGCCTTGACTTACCATTGCAATCGATGAGGGGAAATCCTCTCGCCTAGCAGCCCTTGCGTTGATGAGTGCCAATTCCTTGAAATACAAATCATAAAAAGGCAAATTTGCCTCGCGACCTGTATAAATTCCAAATAACAACAATCGTCCCCCAATGCGCGCATAGTCCACGGCATTGGCTAGCATTGGCAGCGCTCCCACTGTTTCTATCACTACATCGGCACCAATGCCGTTGGTAAGTTCAAGTAAATGATCCTTAACATTTTCATCAGGAGCAAACGTAAAATCTGCTCCTAATTTTTCCGCCAGTGCTCGCCTTTGAGGGCTGCGAGTGACACCGATAACCGGGTAAGCACCCCGAGCCTTTGCAAGTTGCACATGTAGCTGCCCCGCGACACCCAATCCGAGCACCAACACAGCTTCACTGGGAAATACTTTAACTAGCCGCTGAGCATGTACCGCAGTAGTCAGCACTTGAATAAGTGGAGCTACCTGACCATTAATGCTATCAGGTAAAGGAAAAATGGCGTCTGACGGTACACGCAAATAATCTGAAAACCCCCCATCCTGGTCGCGCCCTAAAATGTAACCGTTGGGACAAAGTGACTCCTGGCCACGATGACATTGGTAACAATGACCACAATAAAAAACTGGATCAATGATAACTCTGGATCCTGTATGCACATCTGACTCGCCACCTACCTCCACGACTTCGCCAATCATTTCATGGCCCATAATACGAGGATAATTGACGGGTATACCGCCCTGATAGATTTTCAGATCCGTTCCGCATACTCCAGAGTGAGTGATGCGCACCAAAGTCGTTCCATCTTTGATCGCTGGGCTCTTAACTTCCTCCTGTCCTAATGCCCCGGGAGACTTTAGTACCATCGCTTTCATAAGTTCATTAGATCCTCACCCGGTTGCACATTTGATCAATCGAGCTTGTTAACGGGATAACGCGGCTCTTTCCCGCTTAAAACATTCGCCACGTCCTCAGCCGCCTTCGTTTGTAAATCAAGCAGTGCATCCTCTGAATAATAGGCAGTGTGTGGTGTCAGAATAACGTTCTCTCGATTCAGCAACACAAAATCAGCAGATGGCGGCTCATCAGACAGTACGTCCAGCGCTGCTCCCGCAAGCTGGCCTTTATCTAACGCAACCGCTAATGCCGCTTCATCCACCAGCGGTCCCCTTGCGGTATTAACAAGCAATGCTCCAGCCTTCATTTGCTTAAAGGCATCAGCATTAAACATATGCTGAGTATCGGGGTTTAACGGTGCATGAATCGAAATGTAATCTGAGTGCGCAAGTAAATGCTCAAAATCTACCATCTTCACATTGAGCATAGTTGGTATGTCTTCTTCCACGAATGGATCATAGGCCATCACGTTCAAACCAAACGCCTGCGCCTTGGGAACTAATGTTTGTGGGATCTTGCCAAGCCCAATTAACCCAATCGTACGCCCGCGTAATCGATAAATTGGAGCCACAGCTTTGCCCTCCCATCGATTTCCTTGAACCAGCGAATTGCTATAAGGAATCTTGCGAGCCAACGCGACCAGTAAAGCCATGGCATGATCAGAAACTTCATCTAGACAATAATCAGGAACAAAACAAACCTGTATCCCGGCTTTAGTGGCCGCATCCAGATCAACATTGTCGACACCGATACCAAAACGCCCAATTGCACGACAACGCTCCAGCCCCTGTATCAGCTCTGCACTCAGTTGTGCAAAGGTCACCATGAGCCCATCAGCTTTCTGGGCAACCTCTAAAATAGCATCTGTTGTTGGCTCTCTCGCCAACTGCACCGTTGCTCCCAACCTTGAAAACACCCGTTCGGTAGGTGCCAAGTCAGGAAATACAGAATCAGTTACTGCAATGAGAATTTTGGGCATGAACCGTCTAATCGATGATGTACTTTACTGGCCAATTATAACCGCTACGATCTATCTCTTCGATGTACGACCGGATAATCTCCGAGCCAGGCATTCCGCGTGAGTTCGCATCTTGAGCCATCGTATTCGGAAACTCTACCAAGGAATTAGCCCAGTTGGCCCTAACCTCAGAGGGTAGTTCCCGGATATGCGCGCCCGCATCTCTAAGGGCTTGAAGGGCAATCTCCTGGCCTTCATTTAAGGCTTGTGCAGCACGCAGTTCATATTCACGTGCGACCTCAAGAATGATCTGCTGCACCTCAAGAGGCAATCGCTCAAAACTACGGCCGTTCATTGTCAGCGCAACAGCACCGCCCATGGCACCAAAACCAATCAAGGTATAATAGGGTGCTGGTTCATGGAATTTGTAACCATAGTAAGACGACGGAAACATCAACCAACCAGAGTAAACACCTGTCTGCATAGAAAGATACCCATCGGGCAAGGCGGACTGCACGGGTATCACACCGGCATACTCTAACCATGGCAAATTTGGTCCCGCCCCAGCGATCTTCACACCATTCAAATCTTCAACAGTTTCCCAAGGCCTAACGGTGCCAAGATGGTAACTATCCCATCCATTAATGGCTAACAGTCTCTGGCTATACACCCCGAACTGCTCTTCGAGCCAAGGATTTAGGTCATAAACTCCCCGCGTTAGCGCCATAACCTCGACAGCGTCTTGTGGGCCAAAGGGTACATAGTAAGAAAAATTGTGGAGGAATAATTTAGCGGGCTCAAAACATACGCAATATGCGCCAATATCAAGAATACCCGCCTGAACAGATTCAAGCACTTCAGCAACCTGGGCAATTGAGCCACCATAGCCTTGCACAAAATTAATTTCGTGGTCAGTCTCCTCTGCAACCCTGCGCGTCACTTCCGGCACAAAGAAATCACGCATTTCATTAACATAGACTGTCGGTCCGACGGGGTGCCCTGCACCAATTCGCAAGGTGATGGTTGATGAATCCGAACACCCCCCAAGGAGAAATGTACCGATTAACATTAAGGCACCCAGCCAAATGCGACTATGTATATGTGTATTTTTCTTCACCGGTGACAACCATTTATCAATGTTATTTTTTTATGTTTTTCACAAATCACAGTCTTGTCTACTTTTTTTAAGAACGAAGCTGGTACAGATATTCGAAAAGCAACATGCTTTTTCATGAAAACCTTCCCCCCCCTAGAGTCTACTCTACCCCGAAGCCTCAAGCGACCGGCTTCATTTAAGGTATTTTTCTTGTCGGTAACCCAATAAGGTAGTCATTCCTTCTTCTGCTATAGTGACTTGCCTTCAACAGCAAAAAAACAGTGGAATCTTCGTTAAAAAACTTAGCGCGTGCCTGCCATGTCGTATCCGTATTCTGGGTATTGGTCTTGGCAATTATTATCTTCATTGATGTCAGTGGACGGTTTTTGTTTGCTGTTCCATTGCTTGGCGCGCCGGAGATCATTAAAAATTCTGTGGTATCAATCACTTTCCTGCAACTGCCGCTGGCAATTTATCGGGGTGGCATGATTCGCACAACCCTAGTCTACGACAGGGTGAGTTTAGATCGACAACTCTATCTTCGCTCTCTTGCGAACATACTTGGCTTTCTTTTTTTTCTACTGACAGCCCTTAGTTCCTGGGGGCCCGCGGTTGAAGCTTGGCAGATCAGCGAGTACGAAGGTGAGGGTGCACTGCGAGTACCAACCTATCCGGTTAGAATTCTCGTGGCTGCAACAGCAGCCTTTACGGCCCTAGTGTACGGCTATTTGCTATACCTCGACTGGACCAACCAACCAGAACCCGACAAAAGAGATGTATCCCGTGCCTGATAAAAAATTAATAAATCTAAAAACAAAATTCTAATGGGCCCTGAAGTTATTTTTTACTCTCTGGCAATCTTGATTGCTCTCGTATTGCTTGGTGTCCATGTTGGAATTGCCTTGGGCGTTTCAAGCTTTCTTGGAATCTATCTGATCTTTGGAGATTTTCGTATTGCGTCTTCTATGCTGGGCTCGACCGCTTATGAGTCCATACGCAACCAAACACTTGCTGTAATTCCGCTGTTTAGACTAATGGGTGAAATTGTCAGCCAATCAGGGGCAGCAACAGATCTTTACATGCTTTGTGATCGAGCCATGCGTAAGCTGCCAGGTCGGCTCGCGGCAGCTACCGTAGCAGGAAATGCTGCTTTCGCTGCGGTTACAGGTGTTTCGATTGCCTCTGCTGCAACATTTAGCCGTATCGCATATCCGGAGATGCGGAGACTTGGCTACAGCCGCTCCTACGCACTGGGTGTAATTTCTGGAAGCGCCTGCCTAGGTATGCTAATTCCCCCGAGCGTTCTCTTGATCGTATGGGCAATCCTTACAGAGGGTTCGGTAGGAGCCCTCTTCCTTGGAGGCGTTATTCCTGGAGTCGTCCTCGGTTTAGCCTTTATTGCCTATTGCGTAATTGCAGCGATCCGAAATCCCTCCCTTGCGCCTACAGCAGATCGTAGTCATGACAAACAACTACAAACAAAGGGTTCCTCTTCGGAGCTCATCGGTGGATTGGGTGTTAGCGCTTTAATCATTCTCGTTCTAGGGGGTCTATGGGGAGGTCTTTTTACTCCCACCGAAGCTGCTGGCTTTGGGGTCCTGGGCAGCATTTTGATCGGCTGGATAAAAAATATGAGCTACCGGGATTTCATTCAAGCTGTCTATGAGGCGGGGCGGTCAACCGCCCCAATAATGTTCTTGCTGATCACGGGATCCATGTACTCGCGACTACTCGCTACCAGCGGTGGTGTGAACCTTGTTCAAAGTTTATTCGCTGATTCCGGTCTGCCAATTTTTGGAATTGTTCTGATTATGGCTGCGATTTGGCTGTTGCTCGGTATGGTCATTGACTCTATCTCTGTAATTCTGATCACAGTACCTATCTTTGTGCCACTGGCGCTTGCGGCAGGAGTCGACGAAATTGCATTTGCTATTTTTGGAATACTCATTATTGAAGCAGGCCTGCTTACCCCGCCAGTTGGTCTACTGGTGTTTACTGTGAAGGCAGCAGTCCCGGATCCATCAGTAAAACTCGGAGAAATCTTTAAGGGCTCGCTACCTTACTGGCTTTTAGTCCTAGCTGTAGCATTTCTGATTTATGCAATCCCTGAAATCGCTTCCTGGTTACCGAACAAAATTTTGTGATGAGCTATTCTGTCTAAGAAAAAAAATTGATCAGACATCCATTAAACCTAGCCCAGTACCTTATTCATCAGGTGGAGTAGACGTATCATTAAACTGGGCGATGTCAGCTACTGCCGCATCCTCCGCATCCTCACAAGTTGCATAGTACTCAGTTCCGCGGTAAATACCGGCCCCACAGTCCCTAACGAGAGTACCATCCGGGACGCGCACATCCCTTAAGTATGCGACGTACTCCACGCGCCTATGGCTAAGCACGTTCATCGTAACGGTATCGCCAGGCTTTACTTTTTGAATAGCTACCCCCCGACGACGAAGTGCATTGCCGTCATTCCATTCGATCAGCCATTCAGTGACCGTACCGTCCGGGTTGATTGCATCCAAAATCACTAACGAGTGAGGATTTCGAATATCCACTTCCTTTATAACACCAATTAGTTCAGATACATCCCCCATATCGTAGTTCGTTGGTACCGAATGGTGAGCCAAGGCAAAACTCGATAAACCACTTAACATCCCTGTCAAGAAAAAGAATGCATACAACCTCACAGTCATTACGTACACCTCATTAGAATTACCTGTTACCCGGTGACTGCTCAGCAGCCTCACAAGTCTCATAATACTCCTTCCCGCGATAAATGCTTGAACCACAATCCCTTACAAGGGTGCCATCCGATAATACAAAAACTCTTGGATAAGTTACCCTAGCCACATGTCGGTGACGCCTTCCATGGACAGTTACATGCTGCCCTACCTTCAAAAGATGCACAGGAACACCTCTGCGACGCAATGCATTCCCATCGGTCCACTGAATCAGCCACTCAGAAATTTCCCCGTCTTTTTCAACGATTTGAAGCTTGAGTAGGGTATGAGGGTTACGGATTTCAACTTCTGTCAATGTACCGGAAATTTCAACTGGGTTTTCTTCGTATTCAAAGTAGCTCGTACCGAGGTTGTGATGGCCCGAAACTAAGCCCATTTTCATAAAAAATGTGATTGATATTAGGGTTTTTCCGTTCATATCTTCCTTCATGGGTGTTTTTGTTAAGAGTCCCGAGCAGCGGGGAGAGATCCAGATAAAAGCCAAACACGCTAAAACACACTTCCTACTTCGTATCGAATCCCCATAGATCCATTATCTCATGTTATCTTGTACTTCAAGTGGCGCTTAAAAAAATTTTAGGCCCGAGGGGCCTGCAAGGATGAAATACTCTAAGCAACTAACTTTGGTAGTAGTCACAACACTACTCACAATAGCGGCATGCGATGCCCCGGATCAAGATGCCATCCGAATTGGTACATCTAGCATTGGTAGTAGCTACTATACCCTGGCCGTTGCAGCCTCTGAGATAGTCCACGAATATGCACAAATTAATTCGACCGTACAGGCGGTTGGAGGCTCGGCACCCAATATCTTTGCTCTGGGGAACGAAAGAATAGATTTCGCTATTACCAACTCGTTTGCTGCCTATTCAGGATTTTACGGGCTCAACGAGTTTGCTGAACCGATTGATCTAAGAATTGTTATGAAAGGTCAGGTCACGCACCGCCATTTTTTAATCAGGAAAGGATCTGGAATTGTATCCCCTTACGATTTTGTTGGGCGTACTATCGTTGGAGAGCGACCTTCCAATCCGGATATGCGAATGATTATGGACAGCCTTGTCTCGATCTACCAATTACCAAAAGACCAAATTAATATTGTATCTACCACCAACTCTTCAGAAGCACTCAAAGCCCTCCAAGTCGGAAGTGTGGATGCGGCACTTTTTCCTTTCTCAAATAGAAACGCGCTTGTGCAGCAAGCTCTGAATAATGAAATTGTTGAGCTTCTTCACATCCCCGCAGATAAAAGAGATGAAATCCTGGGAAACCTTCCCAAAACAATTCACGGTAGCATCATAAAAAAACAAACTTTCCTTAATCAGGAAAAAGATATCCCGACGTTTTCCATTGACACCCTATTGACAGTTAGAGCAGATTTAGAGGAAGAGACGGTATATAGGGTAGCTAAAACTCTGTTTGATCATAATCAGGAACTAGCGGTTTATATTGGCAGTGCAGCGGAATGGACTTCCGAAGGAACACTACGGAATTTCAGCCTGCCCTTTCACGATGGCGTTATTCGATATTTTCGCGAAGCGGGCCTATGGAACGCTGAACTTGAAAACAATCAGGCAATGCTGCTCAATACCAGAATCGTGAAATAGCTACAGTTAACGCTTTCTTTAAGTATTGACAATAATTTACGCCACCCGAACACTCAGCAACTGGAGGAATAGAAATGGCGTACTCATTACTTGGCAAGGATTTTATTCCGCCTGATGTGCGGGGGAAAGTAAATGGGCATGCCAAATTTTCTGAAGATTTTCAAGTCGATGGGATGGTATTCTGTAGGCTATTGACCAGTCCGCTACCCCACGGACGCGTGGTTAGCATTGATGCCTCAGCGGCGCTTACCATGGAAGGTGTTCTGGGAATTCTGACGGCGGATGAGATACCAGCCCCACCAGTTCCCAACCAGCCAGCCCTGACTAATGAGCCACTTTTTGTGGGAGATCCCATTCTCGCAGTTGCTGCGACTGACGAAACTATTGCCCAAAATGCCATAGACCGGATACGTGTCGAATATGAAGAGCTGCCGGTCACAGTTGACCCGCTTGAAAGCCTCTATCAGGGGGGGCCAAATGCACGTAGTGACGGCAATGCTTACAGCGCACTCTCGAACACCCTTACACATATCAAGTGGACTGCACAGGATTTCTCTGCTGCAGATGAGGGCCACTTACCAATGGGTGCGCCGCTTGAAGAGTGGAGTTTTGGGGATGTCGAGAAAGGATTTTCCCAAGCGGCTTTAGTACTTGACGAAACATTTGTTGTTTCGGGGGTTTCACATCATTCCATGGAACCCCGTACAGCGATGGCTTACTGGCAGAACGGAAAACTGTATTTGCATGGTTCAACCCAAAGCCAAACTGCCATAATGCCCGGACTGGCTGCAATGCTTCGAATTGAAATTAGCGATATCGTCTACATTGCAGAGTTTTGCGGTGGGGGTTTCGGCTCAAAATCTCGTGCCTACCCGATCATGTGTGTGCCGGCGTTCATGGCAAAAAAAATAAATCGTCCCGTCATGATGCGCATAAGCCGACAGGAAGAATTTTTCTTGGGACTTGCACGACCTGGGTTCCAAGGGAGAATCAAACTTGGGTTTAGGCAGGACGGGCGCTTGACGGCGGCTGATCTCTACATCGTACACGAGAATGGTCCTTATACCGGCTTTGATGATTTTGATGCTGCGGCCTCTGCAGTCACACTACTTTACCAACCGCCAGCAATGCGTTTTCGTGCTGTACCAATCGAAACTAACACAGTGCCCCGGGGCGCTATGCGCGGACCCGGAGAAAACCAACTCGCGGTTGCTATGGAGCCGTTGGTAGACAAAGCGGCAAAGAAACTCGGGCTCGATCGCCTCGAAATTCGTCAAATCAACAGCGCGGATAACAACGCCAAGTATTATGCCAACCAAGGGCCTGTGACTAGCGCATATCAGCGGGAATCGCTAGAAAAGGGCGCAACAATGGCCAAATGGGAGGCGATGAAAGCACGGTCTGGTGTGCGCCATGGCACCAAGGTGCGCGGTGCGGGAATCGGTCAAGCTTTCCATCCGGCTGGACGGAATGGTTATGATGGACTAATTTGTCTAACGCTAGACGGTAAGCTCCACATTCACAGTGGTGCAGGCAATCTGGGCACCTATTCCCATAGCAGCACAGCACGCGTGGCTGCCGAAGTATTGAAATGCAGCTGGGAAAATTGCATCGTTGAGCGCGGTGATTCTCGCCGATATTTACCCTGGAGTCCCACCCAGTCCGGTAGCAATACCTCGTTTACCATGTCGCGACAGAACTATGTTGCGGCTATGGACATGGTAGAAAAATTAAAAGAAATCGCAGCATACGATTTAGGTGGTGATCCCAAAGATTATGAAGTCGGCGATGAAATGGTGTACGCAATTACCAATCCCTCGAGATACATGACCTATGCGGAGACAGCTGGAAGAGCCATCGAGCTAGGTGGCAAATACGCCGGTTATGATATACCCAGTGACCTTCACGACATCACAAAAAATGCGGTAGCTGGCATCGCTGGCACGGGACTGATTGGGGTAGCCAAAGATAATATTCCAAGAGAAGGCCTGGTGGCAGGTATTTCGATAGGCTTTATGGAAATAGAGCTCGACACGGAGACTGGAAAATTCGAAATTCTTGAATATATTGGCGTGGCAGACTGCGGGACGGTGCTACATCCCCAAAGTTTGGCTACGCAAATCAAGGGTGGTGCCGTTCAGGGAATCGGGATGGCTGCCACCGAAAGGCATATCTATGACACACAGAATGGCCTGCCGGGCAACATTAGTTTTCTAGGCTGTAAGCCCCCTTCGTATCTAGATGTGCCGGGGACCATGCAATGGGCAGCGACTGAGTTACCTGACCCACAAAACCCAGTGGGCGCAAAAGGTATGGGTGAACCGCCTCTTGGATGTGCTGCGGCTGCGTTGCTATGCGCAATTTCTGATGCACTTGGTGGTCATTATTTTAACCGCACACCCGTGGTTGCAGATATGATAGTCAATGCAGCCTCTGGGAGGCCTCAATCACACAAGCCATTGGAGGTTAACACCGCATAATGAACCAAATTACAAAAAAACAGTCCAAGCCGAAAAAAATTTGCTATCGATTGGGTTCGTCTGTCATGTTTTTTTCATTGATGGCGTTTATTTCTTTCAATCTACCTGCCCACCACGCGACTAGCGCCCTTTACGATTTTGAAACTATCGGAAACATCGAGGGCGAAGTCACGTTCCTTTTCTGGCGGAATCCCCACATACGCTTTAAGGTCCGAAGCATAGAAAATGGTCAAGAACATATCTGGGAAGTGGAAAGTGGGTCTGTAAATTCGCTGCAGCGCTCCGGTATAGAATCAAGTTTGATCGAGGTAGGAGATCAAATCAAAGTTGAAGGCAGGATGTCGAGGCTGGGGCGAAGGCAAATGTACGCAAACGCTTTAACATTACCAGGGGGTGAGGAAATTCGGCTTAGCGGTGGAAGTCGAGTCCTAAATAACACAGCTGCTAATACCGAGGAAGATAATGGGCAACCACGAGGACTGTTTCGTGTCTGGCAATTAGACGGGTACGGAGACCTGCCAGATTTTGCCTTAACGCCTGCAGCTGCAGCTGCCAGAGAAACTTTTGATCCGCTGATCGATGATCCGGCATTGAGCTGCATACCCCCTGGACTACCGTCTGCCATGCGAAACCCCTACCCACTTGAATTCGTCGATCAAGGCGCGTCCATTGCGCTATATCTAGAGGAATGGGATGGATTGCGAACAATCTACATGTCTTCACAAGATGGCGAAGAGGAATCTCTGCCAGCACTAATGGGATATTCAGTAGGACACTGGGAAGGCACGGTATTGGTTGTCAATACCAATCAGATTAGCTATCCCTATGCTGATGATCTTGGGACGCCACAAAGTACAGCGGTAACCATGGTCGAACATTTTATCCTCAGCGAAAATGATACCCGGCTCCACTGGACAGCATCGGTTACCGACCCAGAAACCTATGCAGGCACCACATTCTGGGAAATGTTTTGGAAATACACGCCTGGCGAGGAAAGAAAACCCTACAACTGCTCACTTCCCGAAGAATAGGGAGAAAACTCTTGTATCCTTATTGGGCGGGAACTCTTAGAGGCCCTTAGAAAACGGCCTAAGTGCTGCGTATACAGTAGAGTGAACGGGTGTTGGTACTCCTAACTCTCTGCCAAGCCGATGTAGGGCGCCCGAAAGATACTCTAACTCCAGGGGCTTGCCTCTCTCCAGATCGACTAGCATGGAAGTCTTTGCCTCAGGATCTACTTCTGCATCGAAATAGTGGAAAACCTCTTTTTGTATGTCGGTATCCAAGGGCACACCCAAAGCTCGGCCAACAGCAACTGCCTCACGAATACACTCTGCCGCGATCTCACGGCCGACTTCATCGCTGCGGATAACACCAATGGACTGACGAGTAACACCTGTCATAGCACTAGTTGCGGAAAGCAAAATAAATTTTCTCCACAAAAGCAGATTCATATCGGTGTGCAATGTGATGTCGATCCCTGCAGCACTGCAAATCTGCTCAAAGGCTAATGCACGATCAGTTTTCTCTCCGCTCGGTTCTGCAAACTCAATGCGGGCCCACCGCCCAGTCTGTCGAATCACCCCGGGTGATTCTATGCTTGCTATAAAATAGGTAGTGCCACCGAGTACTCGCCCTGCCCCAAGGATATCCGAGATAAAACCAACACTTTGCACTCCGTTCTGCACGGTTACTACGTAGGTACTATCGCCCATCATGGGCTTACATGCATTAGCAGCAACCTTTGTATCGTAAGCTTTCACTGCAAAAAGAATTGTGTCTACGAGACCAACTGATTTTGGATCATCCGTAACGTTGATTGGCTTTATTGTTTCCCTGGTTCCGTCGCTGATAATTTGTATACCACGGGATTTAAGTGCCTCAAGCTGTAGACCTCGGGCTATAAAAACAACGTCCTCGCCTGCCTTTTTTAATTTTGCGCCATAGTATCCACCCACAGCCCCAGCACCCATGACCGCAATCCGCACATCTATCCCCGATCAATTTTTTCTTTAATTTCTATTGGCGAGCCCAACAGAAAAATCAGCGACTTCCCTGGCGTCACCTGTGAGCTCGACAATATGCATACCGGTATTCGCGCGATCGACCAAATATATGTATCCACGATCATCGACCTCCAGATTATTTGTTTGAATCGCTATCTTGCAGCGACTCTCGTCGGCGATAGTAATGCAACGCTCGTCCGTATTTTCCGTAATCGCAGGAATGTAATAGCCGATCTCTTTTGGATTAAACGGATCACGAATGTCGACTACGCGCATACCGGCATTAAACCAAGAGACGAAAATCAACCGGCCATAGAATATTGGGGTAAAACTTTCATTAGAGCCGTGAGCGCCAAAGCGCCCGCCACGTAAACAAAAGTCACCTGAACTATCTGGCACGTTATAAGTCGATATGGGCCACGGATGCATTTCGTCAGTAATATCCACAAAATACATCATCTGACGAGCTTCTTCCGTACATTCATTGCGCAAAGATTCATTCACAATGGCTACAACATCGCGTACTTTAAACTCTTGATCACTGCTAAATTCTTCCGGTCGCATGCCCAAGATCGGAAAACTAGTATGGGCGCCCATAAAATCAGGCAATCGGAGTTGACTGATTACTGCGGCTTCTAATTCCTCTGCAGTTGGATTCTCTGGATCTACAAGCGTATCTGTAATTAACTTGTTTCGATCCAAAATCGCTAGGATTCCGTGACTGTTTGTTCCCTGCCCACAGTACACACGGTTTGCCTCCACTACCGAAATGCACCCGTGAAGCTCAACCGGTATCTCACCATCAGAGCCTGGCTGCTGGCCTGGCAACCCAAAATTGCGGATGAATTTGGGATTGGAAGGATCGCTCAAGTCAAAAATCTGGGTCATGCGATCAACTTGCCACCCGGGTACCCCGGATACTATGTATGCGATACCCGTGTCGCACTCCCACCAATTCTTATGGGTATCCACAAGACCCTCCGACACAACTGCCAGTAATGTCGGTGTCCCTGGGTCTGTAACATCAAACACCTGATGGGAAACATTCCCGCCTTCCGGACTTCGGCCCCCGTTAGCACGCAACAGGTATGACCTGTTGGGGTCCCCTCCAGGCAACTCCGCTCCGCTACAGACTCTCGCCATCTGGGCCCCAGAAGTGCCATAGCTGGCCTCGATGTGCTGCAGATAGACAGGATGTTCCGGGTCTGTAACATCTACTACAGAAGTACCATTCTTTTCTATATTTCCACTCAAGGGATTTAGCGCCTGTCCGCCGTGATGGCCCACGTAAGCAATCCATCTCTCTGTGCCGTCTATGATTTGACGCTGAATGACCGGATGGTAGGCCGATCGAGCCTGCAGGTCGTTGTGGCCCAGTAGGCGCACGTTATGACTTTCTTCCGCCTCTTGAGCCAAAACATCAGCATTTGAAAGAAATCCGGTAAAAGCGGCCACAACTAATATGGATGGATACGACAAACTATGTCCCATTGCTACACTCTCCAGCTAAAATCATTATTTCGTAGAATACGCTTACAAGAACAAAGACAAAAGGTGATTAGTTTTATGTCCTTCAAAATTTCATTAGCTGCGTCCCTTTCATTCATTTTCCTCTTCTGCTTGATACCCTTGGTCACTCAGTCACAAATCATAAATGTGACTCTCATCGGCACCGGAACGCCCTCACCACGCATTGACCGCTTTGGGCCATCTACTTTGGTAGAAGCAGGAGGCAAACGCCTACTTTTTGATGTTGGTCGCGGCACAACTCAGCGCTTGTGGGCCCAACTGAACATATCCCTCCGAGAAATAGACGGGGTTTTTATAACGCACTTTCATTCAGATCACCTTACCGGGATTCCCGACCTTTGGTTAACGGGCTGGCTACCCCCACCTTTCGGACGGCGCACAAGCCCGTTTCGCGTCTATGGGCCAAAGGGCATTCAGAGCATTCTAGAAGGAATGAGGCAAGCTTTCGAACCGAATATTCAGATTCGTATCGCGGACGAGAAACTTCCAGAAGACGGGGTGAAATTTGATGTCAAGGAATTCTCTGGGAATGGCGTGATTTTCAACGAACAAGGCCTTGTTGTGACTGCTTTTGCCGTCGATCATGGTGAACTCATAAAGCCCTCCTACGGGTATCGTGTTGATTACGGGGGAAGATCGGTGGTGATCTCCGGAGACACACGGTTTGATGAAAATCTCATTGAAATGGCACGGGGTACCGACGTTTTGATTCACGAAGTAGCCGCTGCACACCCAGAATTGATCAGCTTTGATGAAAGAATTCAACTGATCCTTGATCACCACACTACACCGGAAGAAGCCGGAATCGTATTTTCTCGGGCTACTCCGAAGCTGGCCGTGTACACACATTTTGTCCTCTTGAGTGGACCTGATGTACCCGAAGTTACGCTGGAGGAACTCGTTGAGCGTACCCGAAAAAATTACTCGGGACCCCTTCAGGTCGGGGAAGACCTAATGAGGCTAGAGATTGGAGAAACAGTGCAAATACACCGATATCGCCCCTAAAAATTCTGGGGATCAATGAGATACCCAGAATCCTCTAGAGACCGTCGAGAATATTTACCAGGTCTTCGGCATTTGAAATCATGACCATGTGGCCAGACGGGACCTCATAGTAGTCCCAAGCAGGATCACTTCGACATTTCCGAGCAAATTGAACGAACGGACTAGGTGTATAACTGGAGGCCCAAATAAAAACGCTCGAATATAGTCGCTCTTTTGCGTGATTCTCAAGTACTAATGCCTGATCCAGGGTGGAAAAAGGCTGTGGGACAGAATAACTGTCAATCCATGCCTGATCATCGGAATCAGTTATGCCATAGAATTCAGCAGGATTAGGGGGCACCAGCCAACCCTCTCCCTTTTCCGCAACCACGTCCTTGTAAAACGTCACCCGGTGTGGGGGTTGCAAATCCATAACGGATTCGCCATTTTTTGGTATAAAAGCATCCAGGTACACCAGTTTATATATCCTTTGGGTTTCGCGATCAGCCACTCCGGTGACAACTGAACCACCGTAGCTATGACCCACTAAAATGACATTCGTTAAATCTTCCCATTTAATTAAATTAACGACATCCTCGATATGGGTCTCCAGATTGATCTTGCGGCTAAGCAAATGACTACGATCACCCAAGCCCGTTAATGTGGGCGTATAAACATCATGGCCAGCCTTCCGGAGAGACTCCGAAACCCGACTCCAACACCATCCCCCGAGACCCAAACCATGCACAAGTACCAACGTGGACATTATTATTCAGTGCAGCATGAAAACTTTTATTGATCTGGCCGGTTACAGGAAGGGTTTAAAAATAATTTTCCGAGTTTATCTACTCATATAAAGTCGAGAGAGCTGATTTCTCTGATTCACTAACTCATAACGCGCACCATCCCCTTGAACGACCGCCTTGATCCAATATCCTACGTCATTCTCCTCCGTAAGATTAGCCGTCATTTGGGCACTTGTATTGTGATGATCATCAAGATCTAGCGCGCGGTGTAGCTGCCATATGGCCTCCAAATCAGGTATGACCCTAAGAGCATCAAAACCCGCAGCGCTTCCCCCTTTTCGGGCGCCGTTATTTATCACTGCCACAGTAGGATTCACGACAGTCGAAAACTGTAGAGCCACAGCATTGCCGTGCCGGGGAACTTGAAAAATGTCGACGCTGCCAAGCTCATATTGAGGGCAGGCAAGCTTATGCTGAACATTAAAGGTCAAATCGCCGAGATTGAGAAACTGAAACTTCCCAAGCGATAACAAGTATCCAAGGCTCCTGCTATTCTCGCCCGAGTCGTCATCGCCCGAAGGAGCACCACTGCAGTGAGGATTAGGCTTTGTGCCAACCAACTCTTTACTAAAAATTTCTCCGTTCGATGTGACGAACGTAAAATCGATACCGTCGAGGGATAACTGATCTCCCGCCACAACACTTCGTCTAGCTCCTTCGACGATACTTAGGTAGTTTTCCCAAGTAGCACGGCGCCTCTCACTATCCTGCCGCTCAACACTGTCACCATGATCAATAAACTCCTTGATAGGCACATTTGCACTCAATGATGAAAGTCCACCGACATGATCACCATGAAAGTGCGATGCCAAAAAGTAATCAATCTCGGTTACACCAGCGTCTTCCATGGCCGCCATAATTCGGCCAGAATCTCGTCCATCATCACGTTGGAAGCCAGCGTCCATGAGCACCACCTGCCGATCAGGAGTAACAATCAAGGTCGCTGCGCCACCTTCCACATCTATCCAATAAATTTCCAGATTTTCTTGCTGAGCATTGGCATGAAAAAACCAAAAAAAACTGAATAAAAACAAATATATACTTTTGATTACTGATTGACGCATTGTGCTTCCTTTTTTTGAATTAGCTACCTGACCATACGCACGAATTTTTATGTTATACAGAATTCTAAGCTGAGAACAATACCCACGAACTAGGAAATACCCTGATCCCGCAGGTAGGCTTTTTCCATGGCCTGGATCAGGGGCAACGTCATTCCGGAAATAAATCGCACCATCGCACCCCCTGCTGTGCACACGTAATTGATGTCATCAAGATCCACAAATCTAGTAGCTGCTGTTACAGTGTCACCGCCGCCAATCACGGTATAGCCCGAGCAAGACGCAATGGCATCAAGCACCGCTCTTGTCCCTTTTTCAAATAACTGGTCCTCATACGCGCCTGGAGGCCCGTTGATGAAAACTGTTTTAGCCTGACTGATAACCGCCGCGTATTTTTTTGCGGTCTCGGGACCTATATCCATAAACATTTCATCCAACGGCAGATCTCTCGCTGACACTTCTCTTCTGGTTCCGCCTTCCGAATAGGCTAGATCTGCTGGAAAAAAAATTTGATCTGGGTAGTTCTGCAAGAATGTTAAGGCTTCTGGAATAAACACTTCTAACCCGCGATCTTTGATAAACCGCTCCTTAGTAGCCCCAAGCGCAATCCCTTTGGCTAAAAGCATAATTTCCCCGGTAATACCACAACTCAATACACTGTCAGCGGTACCTGATTCCAAAATCCGCCTCATCATGCCAAAAGCGTCCGAAATTTTTGCGCCACCCAAAACAAATACACAAGGGTGGTCCGGTGATACCATGAGTTCATTCAAGGCAGTCACTTCGTTGAGCATCAAATCGCCGGCAGCTGTTGGTTTAATCTCCTGAAATGCGACCATGGAAGGAGCATTTCGGTGAGCTGCTGCGAACGCATCATTCACATAGTAGTCAATGATGGGCGCAAGACCCCGCACAAGGTATGTATCCAACATCTCTTCGGGACGAAGTTTGACAGCGTCCTCGAACGTTGAAATCTCCTCGCCCAAATAGCGGAGGTTACCAAGCAGAAGAGCCTGCCCTGGCTGCAACGACTTGATACGTTCTTGAGCTGCGGGTCCAGCTACATCATCAATGTAATGTACTTCCTCTCCCAGAAAAATAGAAAGCTGATGGGCATGTTCTGTCATGGGAATCAAATTCTGATAATCCAACGTGTCACCCTGATGAGCAATGATTGCGAGTCGGGCTTTTTGATCTAGTATTTTCCGGATCGTGGGTATGCTTTTCTGGATTCTATTGTGATTGACAATTCTTTTCGTTTTTTTATCAATCGGAGAATTGATATCTACACGAAGAAGAACCGTTTTTCCACTGTAGTCAAAGTCATCAATGCTCTTCATTTTCAACATCTGGAAGAACTACCAAATGCAGGAACCCGCTGCAATATTACAGAGCTAGCAGCTATGCAACCGCTATTTCCAATAAGGAAGATCAAGATATCCATTAGTCTGACCCACCGCGGCAAGGCGATCATGCTCCATCCCCATTGCTGCACGAACCGCATCAATCGTCTCCGGAATCGTGACTGATTCCTGGGGAATATGAATACCGAACATAATGTCAGGCCCGGATTTAACGAAACTATCTTCCCAGATATGGATTTCGTAAAGATCACCGCGGGGACGCCCCAGGTCTCGGCCGTACTTGAAGATTGATGCATTTCCAAGGAAACCATCTTTTAGTCGAACGAGACGAATCCGATCGTGCGAATGGAGCAATTCTTTAGCATCCTCAATGGAAAGATCCTTCTTTGGTGTTGCCAGTACGGTAATGAAGTGTCCGTGTGTGACCGGGGTATGGACCAATAGACCGGTTGCGCTAACATGAGGCATTATGGCCATCAGATCTACCGCCTGATGAGTGGGCGCCTTATCAACTTGCAATGCATTGACAAGCCCCCGATGGTAATCCCCTGGATCAGCCACGCGGCGAACAATGGTGATAGCGATGCGTTCAATACCGACACCACGGTCCAGACAATCTACGGCGCGGATTAGGCCCGTGGTATTACAGGAAGTAAGCTTCAGGTAATCCTGATCAATTCCTTTCTCGTAATTCGCATAACCATGAAAAAAAACATCGGCGATTTCATCCTGTTCACCGGCCTGAAAAACAGCTTTCTTTTTGTATTTCTCGTAGAGGATTTTATTTTTAGCACCGACACCACCGGGCGTGGCATCCAAAATAATGTCCACCTCCGGAAGAATGTCTTCCATCGTACCAGCAACCGGAATATCCGCTTTTTCTAGCTCTTTTGCCGCGCCATCAAAAGCAGCGAACAATTTATAGGGCATACCCTTATCTTTGAGAGCGAGAACCGTTAAAGTCGGTGCCGCGTCTACTACACCGATTAGCTCCATGTCGCCTTGTGCCTCTACTCCGTCGGCAATCCTCTGTCCAATAACACCGTAACCCGCCACCAGCACCTTTGTCATGAACACTGACCCCTTCTTGATTATGATAAAAAATTAGAAAAATGTTAGTACGCTTGGCGCATATTTTTGATGATTCTATGCTCTGACATGACATTTGGCTATTACTAATATCTGTGTAAAAATCCTATAAACATCGGCACACGTGGAGAACAATGAGAATAAGAATTGAAGGATTACTGGTATTGGGGCTAATCAGCTCAGTGCATGGTCACCATTCATTTGACTATCACTTTAGTCGTGATATCGGTGTGAAAATAGAAGGCAGTGTTAAGGAATTCAGATTCATCAATCCTCATTCACGAATCCTGATAGACGTCACAGAAAAGAATGGGGAAATTGTTACATGGGATTGTGAGATGGCGGGGTCCAATACGTTGGCAAGAAGGGGTTGGCATAAAGAATTATTCCAGCCAGGCCAATCCATCGAAATCACTGGCTTTGGCCACAGAAGAGTCAATACGGAATGCTCTTTTGGCACGGCAGTTCTGGAAGATGGCACACGAATCACGCTTAACGAATCACGCCTAGCTGGTAGCGAAGAAAAAACACAGTCTGGCTCAGCTTCCGGTCCACCAAGACCCGCTGACCAACCCAACTTCAGTCGAGTCTGGCAAAGACGTGGAGGGGGCGGCATGGGTCCTCAGCTTGGGGGCCCTAACCGAAATGCCTGGGTACTATCAGAGGCTGGTAGGAACGCACTTGAAGATTATGACCCGGTCACAGATGATCCTGCATTGCGGTGCAGCCCGGTCAGTATTGCTCGGCTCTGGGGAACGGGTGATCTGACAGAAATCCGCCAGGAAAAAAATCATGTGACCATTCATCACGAATGGATGGATACAACCCGTGTTGTTTACTTGGATAAAAAAAGCCACCCAGAAAATTTGGAGGAATATGTCCTCGGGCACTCTATTGGATGGTATGAAGATTCGGTACTTGTTATCGATACCAAGGGCTATGCAACAGGTATGCTCCAGCAACATCCCGGTCTCCCCCACAGTAATCAACTACACACCGTGGAACACCTATCTTTGGATGATGACGGCTTGGGCTTTGAAGTGAACTGGACAGCTAATGACTCTGAATACTTTACGGACCAGCTATCGGGAAGCCGCTCTCTAGAGGCTTCTGACGGAGAGATGAAAAAATACAACTGCACCCATCCGGAGACTGCCCACTGAAACGCCTGTTACAGTTTTTTACTGTGATTTTTCCGGCTAGCTTCATGGGCAACAATATTCAACATCTTTTCCGTTGCGATAACTGCGGCCCCCGTCTGGTCAGAATCAACACCTAGTGTAGAAAAAGCCGCTGCCCCCTGCTCGCCCCAACGGATAAGGGTTTCGACCAGGGCCTCAGTGTGGCCACTGGGCGGAATTCGAACCCGGTAATCCGCCAATTGTGGCAACTCAAATCCGTGTTCCCCCATAGCGAGTCGAACTGCCGCCATGAAAGCATCATAACCTCCATCTCCTGTCCCCGTTGCCTGAGTAAATTTCCCCCGGAAATTGATCTTAACGCTGGCCTGAGGAGCTTCATGTGAACTTACAGCAACATCATAGGACTCGATCCTTATAAGCTGCTCGTCTGGCGTCTTAAGAACATCGGCTATGATCATCAATAGGTCTTCAGGTACGACTGTATGTTTTTTATCACCAAGCTCAATAATCCTTTCTAGAACTTGTTTACGATTATCTTCAGATAATGTCACGCCAAGCCTGTCCAGATTGTGATCCAGGGAGGCCTTTCCCGATAATTTTCCAAGCGCATAGCGGCGCTCTCGGCCAAACCGTTGTGGCGCTAAACGACTCGCATACAGGTCACCCTTTGCATCACCATCCGCATGTACGCCTGCTGTTTGTGTAAAAACATCATTGCCTAAGATGGGTGAGTTTGCAGCGAGTTCCTTGCCGCTAAATGTCTCTACCAGATTTGATACTGCAGCAAGACGGGACTCGTTAACTTGGGTTTTACAAGGCGAATGATCTTCAATGGCAGCCACGACCTCTGCGAGGGAGCTATTCCCTGCTCTCTCGCCAAGGCCATTTACGCTGGTGTGTATCCCCACGGCACCCGCCTTAATCGCTGAAAGGCAATTAGCCGTGGACAGGCCGTAATCGTTGTGGCCGTGATACTCGAACTTAAGATCGGGCCAGGTATCAACCATCAGCTCAACATAATGAGTAACATCATTCGGAGAAAGAATGCCTAGTGTATCTGCTAGGTATATTCGCTCTACTTCCATCCGTAAAAGCGACTCAATCAAGCTAGCAACATATTCAAAACTGTCGCGGACGCCGTTCGACCAATCCTCCAGATAAGCGCTTAAAACCACTTTTCTCTTGTGGGCCCAAGTAACCGTATCCTCGATTCTCTTTATGTGGTCCTTAGGCGTCATCCCAAGCTGGGTTCGGCAGTGATGCTCTGAGCCTTTGGTTAACAGATTCATCGCACTACCACCGACTTCAGTAAGCCAGTCCACTGAGGTCTGGCCGTCACAAAACCCCAGCATCTCAACCCGTTCGATAGCACCCTCTTTCTGAGCCCATTCGGTGACAAGACGGGCAGCCTCGTACTCCCCTCTGGACACCCGCGTAGAGGCGATTTCGATCCGGTCGACACCTACATCAGTAAGCAACATACGAGCAAGCTGCAATTTCTCAGCGGCACTATAGGCGATACCTGGCGTCTGTTCACCATCCCGAAGCGTGGTGTCCATTATGCTGATCTGTTTGTCTTGTCCTGCAGTCATGTTTCGTTTAATGCCCCAAGCAATGATTCTCGCACCAATACTTCTCTACCGATACTCGTTTTGTCACGGATAGTCTACCGACCTGAGGGAGAAAGATAACCCCCGGCTTCACTTCAGGTAATCAAGGGTAAGACCTTCTGAAACTTCCCAGAGTCGGTTAGCTAATTCGTTGTCCAGCATATGTTTGCTTGACGAACCTGGACTACAGTTATCAAAGTAAAGTCCGGAAATGCCCGTGAGGTTTGGATTAGTGCCTACGTAGCAGGTAGTGGCAGCGCCCTCCTCTGTAGATTTAAGAAACCAACGCCCCACAAAATGAAACGCCATTTGTTGCCAACCAGCGTGGTGTTGCACGATATTGGTATCAACAACACCCGGATGTAGACAGTTTGAAGTTACGTTACTGTCCTGCAAACGCTGCGCTAATTCTCTGGAAAACAACCCGTTGGCAAGCTTGGAGTGCCCATAGGCCCTCATGGGCTTAAAACCACGCTCGCCTGAAAGATTATCGAATTCAATGCCCCTGACCGCGGACCGGTGCGCCTCGCTACCAACGATTACAATACGTCCTTGAGAAGCCGTCTTTATTCTTTCAATTAGGCGGTTGACGAAGACAAAGTGTCCTAAATGATTAACAACAAAGTGCATCTCTATGCCTTTTACCTGCCGCAGGTCTGATAAGAACACCCCGGCATTACAAATTAGAATATCAATGGGGCAATTCATTGCTTGAATCTCGTCAGCGCATTTAGCAACCGAAGCGAAGTCCGAAAGCTCCATCACCATTGGTACCGCCACGCCCTCAATGTTGTTACAGGCTGTTACTGCTTTTTCCATTGTGCGTGCAGTACCGATGACATAAGCACCACGTAAAGCAAGCACCCGCATCGTCTCGTAACCAATACCAGAATTGCATCCTGTTATAACCACTGTCATACCGGAAAGATTTACATCCCTGGTCACTATCTCTGCCGTCGCAGTTTTATCGAAATCACCACGATTAGCCTCCCCCGTCACACCCTTCATGATATTTAAGTCCCTATCCTGCTTTAGGACTGAATTGTCGCGTCCACCTATCTGATTGTCGACTAGGACAGGAAAATCGCTACAGGGAGCTTGGGCCCGTGCTTATTCTTGTGGGCTAGACAACAGAGAAAATGGATTTGAGTTGCGCACGGCGCCTGATCCGATATATATACTGATACTAGTCGGCGGTTGACTCGCCTCAAACATAGGAAAGTATCGATGGGCTATCTAAAAACGACTGTCTTTTTTGCGGCCTCTCTGTTTGGTCTGGCAGCTTGGGGACAGACCCCAGAAACGTGTGAATGCGTACCTGTCAGTGGCCAACCGGCCGCCGATGTACTGGGCTCAGAAGATCTGTGGGGCAACCCAACCTTCATTGGTGGTGTCACAAACGGAGGACCAGACTCTGGAAGCGTCTGGTGACCCGGGGCTGTGGCGCTGGATCGCGCCAACAACCAGTTTCTTGTTCCAGCATCCGGTAACGGCGGATTTCGAGCTTTCCAGTTAAACGAAGAAGGCGTCCCGGTCGACCGCAGGGCTAGATTTATTACCAGCCGAGAAAGTATTTATGGCCGGCGTGCCGCACCGTTGCCTAGTGCCAAAGAAGCAACCTTCCCTGGTTCGGGGGGGCTGTTCGACAGCACCACTGGACGTTTCTTCACCATCGACCGATTTTCCAACCGTATCCTCGTCTATAAAAGTGACTCAAATCAACTTGGGCAATTCCCCTCTGCGGACTTCGTAATCGGCCAGCCAGATTTTACATCCACCCGGCGTGGATTAGCGCCGAATCGATTTGGGGCGACATCAGGTGTCCAGCTGGATGAGGAAAATCAACGTCTGTTTGTGGCAGACACCCCCAACAATCGGGTGATGGTATTCGATATCCACCCTGACCGGTTAACCAACGACCCACGGGCAATCGAAGTGATAGGTCAAAATGATTTCGAGAGCCGAGATCCTGGTATCGGATCCTCGAAAGTCAACCGGCCCAGTAGTACCGCCTACGATCCAGTCTTTAAGCGTTTGTTTGTATCTGATGCGGGTAACAATCGGGTACTTATATTCGATGCTGATCCAGATAACCCCGAGGGCTTCAAGGAGGCCATCGCCGTCATGGGTCAAGCAGACTTTAACAGCCGTACACCACGCCAAGCACTGGATGATCTCAGGCCAGGCTCTCTGTCTTATGACTATAAGAACCACCGCCTCTTCGTTGCAGAGGGCTTGCAACATCGGGTTATGGCCTATGATGCCCACCCTGATCGGGTGGGTGGTCCCGCCAAAGCTATCGCCGTTATCGGCCAACCCGACGCGTTCTCCACCCACCCCGCGGTGTCCGACACGCGTGTCGCTATGCCGCGCGCAACCGTAAACTCAGAGGCCGAAAAACTCTACATCTCCGAAGGTTACCCGGCAGGCAACCGGGTTACGGTCTGGGATATCTCCCCGGGCAATCTGAAGACGGGTATGCCGGCGATGGATGTTGTTGGCCAAGAAACTCCAGAAGGTGGGCCAGACTTCTTCAACAGAATGGCGCAAGGCCATCTGGATAGCCGCTCTCTAGCTGCGGCCAGAGCAGTTACCCTAGATCCAGTGGATCACCGGCTTTTTGTGCCCGATGAGTACAACCACCGGGTAGTAATATGGCAGCTGGATGAACTCAACCGAATTACTGATCGTGACGCTGAATGGGTCCTAGGTCAGCCCAACATGAATACAAGCCTGATGGGTGCGCCGACCGCTCAAAATATGACAACTCCCATTGGCGCAGCCTACGACGCGTCTACCAAGCGGCTCTTTGTGGGCGACGGCTACCACAATCGAATATTAGGTTACGACGTAGCCCCAGGGCGGCTTGAGAATGGGATGGCCGCTTCCATTGTGATCGGCCAGCCAGATTTCGAAAGTGTTGAGCGCACAGCCGGGCGAAGCGGTATCAATTTCGGGGTACGTATGGGCCGCGGTATTGGGTCTAGCTTCCTGCCCATGGGCTTTGCCATTGATGAGATAGGTCAGCGTCTGTTTGTATCGGATGGGGAAAATAACCGTGTCCTAATTTACGATATCCACCGCGATGCCCTCCGCAATGGTGCTGAGGCGATCGGTATACTCGGCCAACCTGACTACCAGAGCATAGCCCCTGGCTCGGGTGCAAATGGACTCCATGATCCAGGACACCTGGCCTACGATGCGGCTAACAAACGACTATTTGCGATCGACGCCAAGAACAAACGTGTGCTCGCTTTCGATGTACATCCGGATCGCATTGAAAACGGCGCATCTGCCATTTCGGTGATCGGCAAACCGGACTTCGAGATACCACCTCCAACTGGGCCCAGTAATATTTTTGGTGCTACCCCCGCGGGTCCACCACCCATTTCGGGGGATCGCTTTGTTTCCCCAAACGGCATCGCCCACGATCCTGCCCAACAGTTACTCTACGTGTCCGATGGTGGTGGTACGTTTGGTATTCCTGCTGATCGGATCCTGGTCTTCAATGTTGCCCCGGAAGAGCTCGAAAATGGTGCGGTCGCCATCGCGGCACTGGGAGCACCTGATGCAGAAACTCCCAAACCCGCATCCTGGGGGGGCGCCGAGCCCAATCCCGGTCAGTTTAGAGTTCGAGATACACGTGGAATTGCCTTGGACCACGAAAACGGGCGGCTTTTTGCCACCGGGTCTTTCGAGTCACGGCTGGTACAGTTCAACTTCCCGCGGGCCAACTGGAACTATCACGTCAACCCAATGCGCGTCCAGTCATTTGGAACTCTGGATGCTTCCGACCTGGGCGGCCAGTCGGATCCGGAAACCCTGACCGTAGCACGGTTAGATGCGGCATCAGGGTTATTGCCCCAAGCTGTGGCCATCTATAGCTCTACGCAGCAAACTGTAGATCAGCGAAGCCAGCGACATAGCCGTCGGTTAATTAATGAGGCGGCAGTTGCCCCTTCGTTACCTGTTAAAAGAGCGACGATATTTATCGATGGTCATCCGCAACGAAGGCATACGCTCTATGCCTACAATCCAGGGCAAAGAACAAGCGAACTTGCCCTTACATTACGCAACGACCAGGGGCTTGTGGCACGGGAGTGGGAATACGCTCTACCCGCAGGCGAGCAAGCGCAAATCGAGATAGAACTACTGGGGGGCGCTGTGCCCACTGGCGCAACCTTGACAGTGACAACCAGTACCCCAGTTGCGATGTCAGCTTTTCGGTTATCTACTAATGGCCGGGGCGAAAAGATCCTAAGTCCTGCACCAATGGCAGAACCCTCAAACGTATCAGATCGGACAACGGTCCCTTACATCGTCAGTGGCGGTGGATACCAGTCAGAGGTATTGCTTATCAATCCCACAGAAGAACTAGCCAAGGGGACAGTAACCTTTTACAACGAAACTGGAGAACGTGAGGCCCTCGGCACTCGGTCCGATGTGCTTTTCTATGAGATTCCCCCTCACTCAAGCTACACCATTTCGAGCGACAGGGCAGGACCAAATGTATTAAGAGGCTATGCGACAGTTAAAGCTAATGCTGGTAATGCGCCACATTCGGCCGCCCTAACCAAACGCTGGTCGGGTGACGTTTGGACCCATGAAAATCTGATATCAGGTATTTCCGGGTCCGGTTTGCAGTTTGCCGTAGACCTTCGACCGACAATGATTAGGCACGGGGAAATTGATATTGATTTTGTAATCGTCAATCCCATAGAAAATGAGATAGCAAATATAAGCCTGTCACTAGGGGGAGGCGAGATTACTTCTGACAGTTTATTGCCCGGTGAGCAAAAAACTATAAGCCTAAGAGAGACTGAAGGGCAGAGTATTCACGGCATCGTGAGTTTCTCTAGTGATCGCCCAGTAGCACTAACCGCACTTCAGGAGACACTTAATATTCGGTCGGAGACTGTTAAAATGGAGCTACCGCCGATCAGCGAAGCGACCTACTTCCCCTATGTGCCAAATGGTGGAGGATTATCAACAGAATTCAGGCTCGCAAATACTTCAGTTCAGCAAGCAGGGGGACAACTAGAGTTCACAACTCCCAGCGGAGAACCGGCAACAACTACAATTTTGCGATAATCTCGCCTAACAAATCTATCGAAGAATAGATTCGACAGCTGCACCATTGCTGCTTTGAATAGCCAAATTACCACTATGCGCCTGCCGGTCGGTGTTGATCATCAACATTTCTGTGGCATGACCTTCACCATTCCTGAACAATGGAAATACTACCCGTGAACTGCTGTCAGAAGGAGTTATTTGTAAAGGCACATCCATGACCACCAACTGATCAGTGATAGTCCTGGTGCTTTCCAGCAGGGACACACTGACACCTGAATCAGAAAACACCCGTAACGTCCCCCTGATAGGACTCTGGCTAAAAACTTCTTCCATGGATAAGTTTGCCCTGCCTCCAATATTGAATGTGCGCTCATACTTTCCTGCTGAATTACCATCAATGTCGAACCACTCCAGAAATATTGTTGCTGGAATTTCCTTCTCATTGACCACATGAAGATTGGCCTCAATTTCACCATGATGAAGCACATCAGGATAGGTATCCAGCGGTGCCCAAAACAAAGTGCCTTCCTGATGCGAGGTCACAGTATGAATACTGCCAATGGAACCATCTCTCCTGATGTTCGATACGAACGCGAAAGCCTCCGGAGCGGGTCCACTTCCTGCTCTTACTACGCCGATGCCCTGTAAAAGAGGACGGGCATCTGAAGGAATATCATGAATGAAAGTCTGACCCGGAGAGATGGAGTAAGGCACGGCCTGCTGATCGGTGATTTCAATAGTGCCTGATAACTGGTTGTCGCCGGGGTTAAGCAATACTACCCTTACCTGAGAGCCAGCACCGGTCGGAATTGAGGGTAAAATACGACGGTCCTGCATCAGATCACTGATATAGGAACCGACTTCCCTGTCACCGGAAATCGTCGGAGCTGGACTCATTAACTGATTGCCATTCCCATCATCGACTTCCAATAGAGCATGAATATTAACGCTGAGGCTACTACTAACCTTTATCGCGCCAATAAAATCACCCGGGCCAATTAGTTCAGACCCATAGATGGACAATTGGCCATGCCCTCCAATGTTACGCGTTACACTATCTCTGTCACCATTCATATCCAGCAGAGTAAACTCAATGCCAGCAGCTGCATCATTATCATTAACGATATAGATCCCGGTATCACTGCCCGCGGTTTTTTGTACATAAACTACTGCATCATTTACGGCATTTGTTGCTGCCAGCATCGCTACTGACACTAGCTCCCGGCTTTGTCGCAAACTTCCCTCATCCCTTAATGGATTGGTGATGTAATGGGTACTAACAGAAGCCAGTTTCGCTCCGTC
>Ga0315336_1002464_pt1 | contig 28156 bp, 31 predicted proteins | sample ASW5metaG_FD_204512 | JGI IMG/M metagenome (GOLD analysis project Ga0315336, IMG submission 204512) | Ammonia-oxidizing marine archaeal communities from Monterey Bay, California, United States - ASW #5 | ecosystem: Environmental > Aquatic > Marine > Intertidal zone | place: USA: California... | reverse complement strand
AAGAGATTGGTGGAATTGGGCCTCGGCAAGGCAGCCGTCGCCCAGGCCGGCGACTAACTCGGCTTTCTCTCGTACCAGACCCGTAAAAACAAAAAACCCGGAGCGTCTTAGGCGCTCCGGGTTTTTATTGAACGACTGAATGGTGACACTGGCTAGCTGGGCACAACCGTCAAGTGCATCCGCGAACCCTGCGTTGTTTCGGTGTCGAAGTACAGCACCTGCTGTTGGACCGAGTTGGTGTTGGGGGTGTCGGCAACGAACTGCAATCCCCGCTCCTGGCAACCACCCATGCACGTTGGGATGTCGCCGACCACGTAGCCAACGTGGTCCATGTCATGAACATCATCAGACAAGCTGCTGGTGTCCGGCGGCTGGATAAGCTCCACCTGCACGTTGCCGAAGTTCACGAAGGCGTTCCGGCCTCCGGTCCGGGATGGACCGCCGCCGATGAGCTCTCCATCGTAATTATCCACGTACCAGGCGATGGCTTTATCCAGGTCCTTCACCCGGTAGCCAGCATGAACGATGCGATCAATATCAATGCCGGACCCAGCGGCATCCGAGCCGGAGGACGCAGGCAACTGGGTGATATGGACCAAAGCTCCGTTGACAGAAGAGGAGTCGAAGTACCGTAGTTGCTGCCCCATGACATTGGTGCGAGCGCTGTCCCCGGCGAACTTGAATCCTTTGGCAATCAGGGCCGCCGTGGACTGTTCGATGTCCGCTACCACGTACCCTACGTGGTGCATGGCCAACCGACCCGCGGTCAGTTCCGTCTTGTCACTGGGCTCGATAATCTCGGCCTCAACATGTCCGAACCGCACGTAAGCGTTCCGCCCTCCGCTGGGCACCGCATAGCTCTGCTGCATGGGTCCGCCCCCGGCGTTGACCGCGCCGAAGGATTTCTCGAACCAGCCTACCGCTCCATCCAAGTCGGTAGTGTAGTATCCGATGTGCTGAATCTTTTGAAACACAATCTCTCCGATGCCGGGCTGATTTTGACGTTATCTTACCGCCACTGGTCTGCTCTGTCGATGCTCATCGCGCTTTAACGTGGCGCATCTCACCATGGAAGTGATGGTGTCAATCACGCCGATTCAGAACGTGATCCGGGCGAGTGTTCCTAATATGTAACCGCACCCTAACGAACGGTGGATGATGATGTGGCATTCCTAACCCGCCTGCTCACCAACCGGATACTGCTCAAAGCCATCTGGGTTATCTGGATCGCCCTGCCCTATCCGGTTCGAAAACGGGTAACGACTGAAGGCATCCGGGTCCTGCTGGTTCTGAAACGGGCAATAGGGATATTTCGGCAGGTAGAGCTAACGCCGCCAGGTAAGATTTTCACCCTTTCCTTCTGGGGCGACCCCCATCTGGACTCGGAGCAGTTTAATCTGACGGTGGAAGACCACGTCGCCAGGTCGCTCAGCATCTCATTCGGCGCATTGAAGACCTATCCAGTGGTGGACCGCCAGATCACCATGGACTGCGTGGGTGGCCTGCGGAACAACATGATGATGCGGGGAGTGTCCCTGGCGGCATTGTTGGAACCGGCAGAACCAAGACCCGACGCAGACACCGCCATCTTCCATCGCGCCGACGGCTACTTCACCACCCATCCTTTAGCGGAGCTGATCGAAGCCGACGCCTTGCTAGCCTATGAAATCAACGGCCAAGAAGCACCGGTCCACGGCTTCCCGCTGCGTCTCGTCGCTCCGAAAAAATACGGCTACAAATTGGCCAAGTGGGTGGTGAGGATAGAACTGGCCTCCGGCTCCCCACTGGGATATTGGGAGCAGCGCGGCCTGCCCAACCGGGCCTGGGTAGGGGATATCCGCTAGCGGCCGGTATTGCCTTTCGATTGACCGGGTTCACGGCTGACCCTTATAGTAACGCCCATGAGCTGAGCAGCCCTCCAAGACGTCAAGGTCATCGACCTGACTCACCACATCGCCGGTCCCTATTGCGCCAAGTTGTTGGCGGACTTCGGGGCCGATGTCATCAAGGTGGAGCGGCCCGACGGGGGTGACTCAGCCCGCCGCTTGGGTCCCTTCCCGGAAGACATTCCTCACCCGGAAAAGAGCGGTCTTTTTCTTTACCTGAACACCAACAAGCGCGGCATCACCCTGAACCTCAAAGACGCCAAGGGCCGTGCCGCGCTGCTGGATCTGGTGCGCGAAGCCGACATTCTGCTGGAGAGCTTTTCGCCTCGGGTGATGCCGTCGTTAGGCTTGGACTACGAGACACTGCGCAAGATTAATCCGGGCTTGGTGATGACCTCCATCTCCAGCTTTGGACAGAACGGTCGTTACCGTGACTACCGGGCCAGCAAGTTGGCACTCTACGCCTTGGGCGGGATGGCCTACGTCACAGGCGAGTACCACCGGGAGCCGGTCAAGCACGGATATAACCAGGCTCAATATCTGGGTGGCATGGCCGCTGCTTCAGGGACCGTGGCGGCCCTGCTGCAACGATGGCGGAACGGGGTTGGCCAACAGGTGGATGTATCCATCCTGGAATGTGTCACCAGCACCCTGTTCAGTTCGGTCCTGGAATATACCTACGGCGGGATGGTCGCCAGACGGCAACCCAAGGAAGGCAGCAGCCTTCGCTACCCGGCCCAGACACAAGATGGCTACATCCTGCCCACTCCCGGAGTGATGGGCGACTGGGAGACATACGCCGAGATGGCCGGAGTCCCGGAGTTGCACGACCCCAAGTTCGACACTCCGGCGGGCCGGCAACTCCACTCCGAGGAGGTAGATACTCTCCTCAAGTCCAAGTGGCAGGAGCGGACCGCCCAAGAGTGGTTCCACCACGCCCAAGAGTGGCGATTCCCCTTCGCTCCGGTGCAGACCATGGCGGACATCGCCGAGTCGCCCCAGCTGAAAGAACGTGGATTCTTCGTAGAGTTCCCCCACCTCGTAGTCGGCACCCTGAGATATCCATGCGCGCCCTTCCAGATGTCGGAAAGTCCCGGCCGCAACGGACAACAAGTCAGAGCCGCGCCACTACTGGGCGAACACAACGAAGAGGTATTCAACAGCCTAGGATATTCAATACAAGACGTCGCAAACATGTCCCCACCAACCCAAGTCCCTTCCCGCCTTGAGGGGGAAGGTTAGTGCCTGCCCTGAGCACAGCCGAAGGGATGGGGGCATGATGCAAAACCTCCCCCTAAGCGGCATCCGCATCATCGAGCCAGGCCAAGTCTGGGCGTTGCCGTACGCCATCAACCCCTTGGCGGCGTACGGAGCCGAGGTCATCAAGGTTGAGTCCACAATACGACCCGACTCGTCCCGCGGCGGTCCCCAGCCTGACAGCCAGGTAGAGGGGGATGCATGGAATCACGGTGGGGCTTATCACGAAGTTAACCGCAACAAGTTGGGTCTCAGCCTTAACCTGAACAGCCAGCGGGGCAAGGACCTGTTCAAGGATCTGGTCAGTGTCAGCGACATCGTAGCCCAGAACTTCCCGCCCAGGGTGATGCGCAACTTCGGCTTGGACTACCCTGAGCTGAAGAAAATCAAGAAAGACATCATCGTGCTGGACTCCACCGCATATGGCAGCACCGGTCCCTGGCAGAATTACATCGGCTACGGCTCCAGCATCCAGGCAGTAACCGGCCTGACCTACCTCACTGGTTACGAGGGCGGAGAACCGGTGCAAGGGGGCATCCTTTACAACGATATACTCGGCGCGCTGACGGCGACCTACGCCATCCTGCTGGCCATCGCCCACCGTGAGCGCACCGGCGAGGGTCAATGGATCGACCTTTCCCAGTACCAATCGGGCGTGGTGCAGTTGGGCGAGGCGTTCATGGACTACTCGATGAACGAAAGAATACCGACCCGCCGGGGCAACAGCCACCCCAACTTCGCCCCCTACGGTCTCTATTCTTGCTCTGGCGACGATGCCTGGGTCGCCATCACCATAACGTCCGACGCCGAATGGATGAATTTCCGCAGGGCGCTTGGGGAGAAATGGGCTGATGGTGTGGACTTGGAGACTACTGAAGGCCGCCTGCACCACCGCAAAAAGCTCGACGAAGATATCAGAAAGTGGACCGCCTCCAGGGACAAGCACGAGGTGATGCGCCAGCTTCAGACCGCCGGAGTGGCCTGTGGCGCAGTGAACAATACCCGGGAGATTACCACCAACCCGCATCTGAGGGACCGGGATTTCTTCCGGATATCCAATCACCTTGCGCCGATAGGGCCACGCCGTCACGCCTCGCCCTTGTTCAACCTAATGGGTGTTCAGCGGCCTCCCGATCGCCTGGCCCCCACTTTGGGACAGCACAACCATTATGTAATATGCGATATCTTGGGATACAGCGACGAACAGTACCAAGAGTTGGAAGAAGCCCAAATCATCGGACAGATCCCCGACAACCAGGGCGTCACGCCCCCGCCCGACCCGGAAGCCCTGCTGCGAATGGGGTTTCTGGCCGAGTACGACCGGGATTACAAAAAACGGCTGGGAATCGACCCCGGCGAAAATGTACAGATGAAGTCAAATTGAAAGTTACCTTGTTAGGCACCGGGCCACCCATGAACCCGAACCGATTCCAGTCTTCAGCGCTGATAGAGATTGGTTCGGATCTGTTGTTGTTTGACGCTGGAGGAGGTGCTCTCCACCAGTTGTTAGTATCGGGGGTAGACTTGGGCCGTCTCGGCCCCATCTTTATTACTCATCACCATTATGACCACATCAACGAACTGTACCCGGTCATCCTCTCTACGGCGACATTAGGGCGGGTGGACACACTGCACATCGACGGGCCGGGTGGCACACAGCGGATTGTTGATACCCTCCTCAACGTAGTATATGCGCCTGACATCCGCTTCCGTATCGAAGAAAATCTCGAAGTCCTCCGCCGAACCCAGGGTGGGCATCAACGCAGGGAGGCAATCGGCGACGTGCCAGTCCATGAGATTGGATTAGGCGTTGCGGCGGAAGGAGATGGTTGGCGAGTGATTGCAGATTACGTCCGGCACTGGGATTTTCCCGACGCTCCCGATTTCGATTGGCGCTGCTTGGGCTATCGCATCGAATCACAAGGCGAGGTCATCACTATCAGCGGTGATACGGTCCCCTGCCCCGGAGTCATCGGGTTGGCCCGTGACCCCGACCTGCAGGTGCAGAGTTGCAGTGGTCCGAAAGCGCCCTGACCAACCCCACCGTCCAGATTTTCACCAAATCGGTCCTGCCGACCACCACCCAGGCGGGCCAAATCGCGGCGGAAGCCGGAGTGAGGTGCCTGGTATTGACCCACTTGAGCCCGTCGGTCAATGAGACAGGGACGTTGGCGGATGTGCGCCAGCATCATCAGGGTAAGGTACTTTTGGGGTCGGACCTCTTGGTCATAGAGTAAACGGGTAACAGGCGATACCTAGAGAAAAAAGGACGACAATGGACACAGTAAATTACGAGAAGCGGGCACCCATAGCATCAATCACCATCAACCGGCCCCACGTCATGAACGCTTGCGACCCGCCCACCACCGACTACATCTATGAGTGCGAGCAGAACTTCGACCAGGACCCGGACCTGAAGGTTCTGATTCTGACCGGGACCGGTGAACGGGCTTTCTGTACCGGGATGGACCTCAAGGCGGCTGCGGCCCGCATCGCCGAGGGTGGCCCCGTCAGCAACGTGGTGCCTCCATATATGAAAACCGAAAAGATTACCATCGCAGCGGTCAACGGCTACGCAGTGGCCGGGGGATTGGAGAGGGCCCTGGCTTGCGACATTCGCATCGCCTCGGAGAACGCCCAGTTCGGTTGCTTCGAGATACGCCGGGGAATCCCCAACCCGCCGGACCCACTCATCCGCTTGATTGGCTTCGGACCGGCGCTGCACATGCTGCTTAGCGGAGATGTCTTCCACGCCGAAGAGGCCCTGCGCTTCGGCCTAGTCACCAAAGTCGTCCCGCCGTCCGAGTTGATGTCCACCGTCGAGGCCTTGGCCCAACGGATGGCGGAGTATCCGATAGAGGTGCTGAAGGCCACGAAAAAGGCGGCATTTACGGGCCGGGACATGGCAACGCACCAGTCCGAGTTATACTCTCGTGCCCTCGCAGCTCCGATTCGAGACTCCGATATAAGCAGGGAAGGAGTAACAGCCTTCGCAGAGCGGAGAAAGGCCAACTTCAAGTAGGGGGGACGGGATTGCTCTCCGGTTATCCACCGGGTATATCCGGAGAGACGAATATCACCATCACTATCCCGGTTACTACTGCGAAGCCGATGAAGCCAATGACCGCAACCGCGATGGCCCGCCACGTAGATGTGTAGTCCAAGGCTTGCCGGATAGCGACCACCGCTGCGACCAACTGCCAGATAGACGCTAGGAAGAAGATGACTGGCCCAATCCCGGGTAAAAACCCGAAGACCTTGAACAGCCCTGGGGTTTGGGCATAACCCAATGTACGCGCCAACTGCCCCCAGTTCGCATGCGTCTCCGGCGTCGATAGTATCTTCGTCCCCACGAAGTAGGTTATCCAAGCCCAGAACGACCACCCAGCCAACGACGCCAGGACCCCAAACACCAAAGCCATGAATCCACCAACCCCAACGTTCCCAACCCCCGAAGCCAGAGACACCACCACAACCACCAGCATGGCCTGCAGTGTGGCAGACGTATCGGACTCAACCTCTTCGTAAGTCCCCGTGCGCAGCAACGCCGCGCCTATCATTCGTTGGATCACTGGTTATTCTCCAATCCGCAAGTCGGCAACTGGCTCAACAGCCATACTCTGTACCCCTACCGGAAGTTAGGCATGACCTTCTCCGCGAATAGCCGTAGGCTGTGTTCGGTGGCGGCGTAGGGCATGGCGCCTAGGCGGAAGTGGATGATGACGCCGCCGACGCCAATCTTGTCCACCTTTTCCAGGCGTTGGCAGACGGTTTCCGGGGAGCCGTAGATCAGGCCGTGAGCTAAGGAGTCTCGGGCCGCGCCCGTCACGGCGGCGGCTTGAACGGCCCGCTCTTGTTCCGTGTTCATCCGGGCCCGGTTGTCCGAGAGATAGGCGCGCATGGCCCGGAAGTGGGGCACCGCGATCTCTTCGGCTTCGGCGTCGGTATCGGCGACGAAGATGTTGCGCCACACCCAGGAGTCGGCCACACTGCGTGCGACCGCTTCATCATCGAATCCCGCTTCGGACATGGTGGAACGGTAAAGGTCCATCCGCTCCTTGGTCGTCTCATCACTCTGGAGGTTCATCAAGAAGGGTCTTCCCTCTCTCGCCATCTCAAGGGTGGATGACAGGCCGGAACAGGCCCTTATCATCGGCGGGTGGGGTTTCTGGTATACCTGGGGCCGCAGCACCGGCAGTTCCACCTGCCAATATTTGCCTTCGTGCTGGTAATTCTCCGTGGTCCAGGATTTGACCAGGATGTCTTCCACTTCCAGAAGCATCTCGTGGGCATCGTCAGGGTCGATGCCATAACCCCTGAATTCGTAGAAGTTGTAAGCCGTGCCTCTGCCGACGCCGACAATCATCCTTCCTCGGCTGATGTTGTCGATGAGGGCGATCTGCTCGGCGAATCTGATGGGGTGGTGCAAGGCCATCTGGGCGACGGCAAAGCCTATCTTGACCTTCTTGGTCCGGGCAGCGATGGCCGAGGCGAAAGTCACCGGGTCGACGTAAACGCATCCGCCGTCGAAGTGGTGCTCCGCCAGCCAGATGGCGTCGAAGCCCAACTCGTCGGTCAGGACCGCTTCTTCCAGCGACTCTTCGATCACGCTGAAGTCGTCGTCCGGGGATTTACTCTCTGGAAAGAGGAAGTTGCTGAACTTCACGGTATCTCCTTAAAATCCGGTTGGTTACCGGTAAAAGTCTCCGGCGAATCAAATGCTGTGTCTAGATGAGAATGCCCACTGTCATTCCGGCCGCGCCCCATCTCATTCCTCTCCTTCGGCCGAAGGAGAGGAATCTCGGCTGCAGTCGTCCTGCCAGCACCCAGGTTCCTCGTCGCTACGCTCCTCGGAATGACAAGCGTCCCAGCTAGGAATCCTCCCCAGTCACGTTTATCCTGTACTATGTGCCGAGATGGTAACGAGGCAGCTTCCTAGAGTCAATGCAGACCGGTCTTTCCTTCGGTGGCGTCCGTAGCTTACAGTGATTGGATAAAGATACAAAGGAAGAATGATGTCGACGAACCGTGCTTTGATATTGGTCGGAGCAATCTTGGGTCTATCGGGTGTTATCTTGGGAGCTGTTGGGGTTCACGCCCTTCGCGACATTTTAGACGCTAAAGCCTTGGTCACTTTCGAAACCGGAGTGAGATTCCAGATGTACCATTCGCTGGCGTTGCTGGCCGTGGGCCTGCTAGCGGGGCAGTGGAAAACGGGACTTGTGAAGTTGTCCGGCATCCTGTTTACCGTCGGCATCTTGGTGTTCAGTGGGAGCCTATACATCCTTGCGGTCACGGGAATCGGAGTCTTCGGGGCGATAGCGCCTTTAGGCGGAATGAGCTTGATCGCCGCATGGGCTTCACTGGTCATAGGGGCCATCCGGCAGAAAGACTCTTCCTAAGCGTCCGGGCCAACATCCCGCCGTGCCTGTGATATTATTGGGGCGCAATATTCTGCTATGGAGGCTCCCTTATGCCTTTCGGCGGCAATGACTGGCACGAATTGACCCAAGAAACGACTCTGGAGCCGGACCTTCACATTTGCGACCCACATCACCACTTCTGGGATTATCGCAACGCCCGGATCCCCTATCAACGATACCTGCTGCACGAACTAGCCGCCGACATCACCAGCGGCCACAACGTGCGTTCCACCGTGTTCGTGGAAGCCCGTTCGATGTACCGCTCCGATGGCCCGGAAGAGATGCGTCCCGTGGGCGAGGTTGAATTCGTACAAGGTCTGGCCGCGGCCAGTGCCAATGGTCTGTACGGGCCAGGCCGGGCGGCAGCAAGCATCATCGGACACGCCAACCTGCTTTTGGGGGACCAAGCCGAGCCGGTACTACAGGCATTGCAAGCCGCCAGCCCCAACCGATTCAAGGGAATCCGCCACTCGGTCACTTGGGACGACGAAGTGACGAGCACGGCGGCGCACAGTATGCCGGGCCAAATGAGTAGCGATAACTTCCGGGCAGGAGCGAGACTTCTGGCTAATATGGGCCTGTCCCTGGAGGGATGGATGTTCTTCCGCCAATTGCCCGAACTGGCCGAGTTAGCCAAGGCGATACCCGACCTGACAATCATCCTCAACCACGTTGGCGGACTGCTTAGGGAAGGGGTTTACGCCAACCGGGACGATGAAGTGCTGCCCATCTGGCGCAGCGGCATCGCCGCCGCCGCCGCCTGCCCCAACGTCGTCATCAAGCTGGGCGGCATGGGGATGCCTTCCAACGGTTTCGATTGGCATACGAGAGAGAAACCCATCGGCTCCAATGAATTGGCCGAGTCCATGGCCCCGTACATGAACTACTGCATAGAGCAGTTCGGTCCGGAACGGTGCATGTTCGAAAGCAACTTCCCGGTGGACAAGGTGTCCTTCTCGTACAACATCATGTACAACGCCTTCAAGCGCCTGTCCAAGGACTATTCGGCGTCAGAAAGGGCTGCCATGTTCCACGACACTGCGGCTAGGGTTTACAAGATAGACGTTTAGGGCCGACGTCTCGTCCTGACCCGCTAGGCGAGATGGCCTAGAGCCTCCCGTTCCTTTACGGTCGCTATCTTGAATACGGTCCAATGCCTTAGTTGGGCTATGTCAATGCCCTGCTCATCTTGTAACAGGACATCGAAGTTGGCGAAGTGGTGGGCCTTGCGTTCGTAGGCTTGAATCAGATGGGCACCGCCGGTGACCGTGGAACCTACGGGTAACCGGCGATGATGTTGCACCCGGCTTCTAGTATGCATCGATGTCGGGATGGCGAAATTATGCCTAAGGAGTTTCTCCGCCCATCCCGCGATCCATGAAGGGTGGGCAACTGGATTTTCGCCGGTGAACAGGGGAGCGTCAGTTCGTTGCTTGTTAGTGATGAACTCCCATAAGGCTTCGTGAGACAATTCGAGACTCATCGCCGCCCAGTCCTTTCCAGCCTCGGAGTTCTCCAAAATTAATGGTCCTTTCGGATGGACCTCGTCTATCGGGCACATGGACGCCGGGCGGACCAACTCGCTGGACCAGTCCGACATTCCTGTACCTACCCTGCCAACGACACATACTTCGCCGTCCTGGTTAATCATCTCGACTTTCCAAGACGCCGATCCGGTTTCCTCGTCCTGCGACGCCCTGACGGTCAGGCGGTCACCGGGAAACGTCGGCTGTCGAAAAGAGTATTCCGCCCAGCCATTATCCAGCCAGTCTTCTCCCAAGGCTTCCAGGATAGTATCCGTTGCCCATCCCCAAACCGTAACGCCCCCCACCAAGGGACCGGCAAAACCGTATGACTTGGCAACCTCGGTGGAGTGGATAGGGTTGGTTATATCGGCGTTATCATCGTTATCGAGATAGGCTTCCACAATGTTTTCAATCACTGGACTTGCCATGGCGTTCCAATATCCTCCAACGGTCTATACTCAAGGTTCGGTCGTGCGCCACCACTTCCCCACCTAGGGCTCCCTAGTGGTGAACCGGCTGAGGCACAGACAGTACAGATGCCCGACTGCGTGCCCCTACGCCATCACCCTGCGGAAGAACTGTAGGGCGTTGCCGCCGGCCAGCTTGGTGACGTCTTCGTCCGAGTATCCCCGGCTAATCAGCCCCCGGATGATGTTTTTGCCGTCTTCGGGAGATTCCAAACCATCCAGATAGGGAGCGGGTAATTCGTCGGCGTTCCGGCCCAGCATCACCCGGTGGAAGGCAACGTGGTCGCCGATGTTGGTGTCGGTGCCGATGGCCACATGGTCCACGCCCACCAGCTTTACCATGTAGTCGTAGTGGTCCAGAACGCAGCCGATGTCCTGGTTCGGGTCGTCACTCAAGGAGTTGGGAACAGCGGTGATGGCAATCATACCCCCCGCTCTCGCACAGGTTGCCAGTTCTTCGTCGTTACGGGTCCTTGCAGTGGGCCGCAGGGTGTAGGACGCATTGTGGCTGAAGGTCACCGGAGTCTTGGAGAACTTGACGGCGTCCATGGCGGTGTTGAAGGAGGCGTGGGAGATATCGATACCCATGCCCAACGAGTTCATGCGGTTCACGACTTCGATACCGAACTCGCTAAGACCGCCGTCGTTGCGCTCGTTCTGACCGTCGCCGATGTAGTTCTTGCGAGTGTAGGTGAGACCCGCAAGACGGATGCCCATGCCGTGGTAGACGTCCAACCGGTCAATTTCATTGCCGATGGCCAGGTGCTCCAATGTGGGCAGGAAGCCGACGGTCCCCTGCTGCTTGCAGGTCTCTATCTCGTCCGAGTTGCCGACCAAGACCGCCTGGCCGCTGAGGTTCAGGTCCGACAGCATCAGTCCGACCTCAGCCTGTAGGTCTTGGAAGCGAGTGAAGGACATGTCGTGAGTATTGATGAATCCTCGGAAGGCGTTGGACGTGGAGACGGCGGTCCAACCGCCCTGCTTCACAGCCTCGTATCCCCACTTGTACTTGTTGGCCCGCAGCAACTCCACCAACCGCTCCATGTCGTCGGGGCAGACGAAGGGGTGCTGATGCACGTCGACCATTATGATGTCTTCCATAAGGCGCTGGTACCGGAGTTCCTCGCCTTGGTCTAGCGTAACCGTCATCGACGTCACCCGGCCGATCTCTTTCGCCAACGGGATTTCGTTTTCTGACATCCGTTAATCTCCTTGATCTTGGATTCGTTCGATTTAATACGTGTGTTACTCAGCAGGAAGCGATCCGGCGAAGGTCACTCCCCTTTGCACCCGCCGCTTGAGGTCCCGGTCTCCCAGGGCTGCTGCGTCCACGACGACGAAACCCTTCATCGGGCGGCCGGTAAAGTCCATCGGCCGGGCGTAAGGCTGGGCCAGAGCGCCTTCCAGGGCCTCGGCGCCAACCCGGACCATCAGATCGTCGTTGGTCACGCTGAAGCGCATGTTGCCTTGGAGCATGAAGGCGATACCACCGAACATCTTCCTTTCGATCAGACCTTCTTAACCCTCCAGAACCTTCTGCACCCTCTGGGCGATTTCAGCGTTGTAGGGCATGCCTGAACTCCGATGTTCATTTGCCAACGGCTCTAGGCATCAGTCTCTTGCGGCAACAAGACTCCCGAAAACATAACGCCGCCGTACCCGCCCCGGTTGGGCGGAAGCCGGGTCATTTCCACCCGGAAATCGGCCGCTTCCATCAGTCTGGTCCAGGTAGCTATCGGGAACAGGCCGGTGATGTGGGTGTCCTTCTCGACACGCTCTTTCCCGATTTTTTTTATCGTATAGGTGTAGATCGACTCTATCTGGGTATCGTCCGGATCAGGATCGTGGAGATATTCATCGATGGTAACCTCTACTCGCCCCTTCTTCCTGACCCATTGGAATTGTTTAGAAGTGGCGCCGTCAAAGTCCTCCCGCACCCAGTCCGGTGCAATCAGCAACACTCCTCCGGATCTAAGGTGAACCCTGCACGTTTCCAGAGTAGACTTCAAGTCCTCTTCGGTCAGCAAGTAGGAGACGGCGTCATGGATGAGCACAGCGTCAAATGTCTGGCCTAACCGAACCGATCGCATGTCTCCCAGATGGTGGTCCACTCCCAGGTTCAATCCCGTGGACAGGCGTAACATATGGGGCGAGAGGTCCACAGCAGTGGCATGGAAGTGCCTGGTCAGGTGGGATATATTATGGCCGCCACCCGATCCCAATTCTAGGATGCGGTGCCGGCCCTCGCCAAGTTTGCCCCACAACGCCCTGCGCCAGTAGCCGGATTCATCAGCATACTCTTCGGGAGGGCTTATGACCGGCCACAGCCATGCCAGGTCGTTATACAACCGGTGGAGGGCCATCGGGCTTGCTCACGTCCTCGGTGAATGGGTTCAGGCTACCGGTATTCCTTAACACATTGCTCCAGCAGGTCGAAGGCCGCTTTGGCAAAGGCCCACATATTGGCTTCCCGGTTGTCATCGCCGGTTTCAACGGTAATCGCCCTCTCGACGGGACCGGAAACAGCGATACAGGCGTGGCCAGCCGAGTCGCCGTAACGATTTCCGGTGGGCCCGCTGGCTCCGGTTTCGCTAAGAGCCCAAGTCGTATCCAGGGATTGGCGAACGGTGCGAGCGTTCAACAATGCGTAGGGTTCGGAGCTGGCTCGGATATCGGTCATGGCGGAATCGGGAACTTGAAGCAGACCTTGCTGGGCGGACCGCGTGTAAACCACGGCGCCGCCCCGGTAATAGTCCGATGCGCCTGGTATGGAGACGAGGCACGCTGAGAGCAGTCCGCCACAAGACGACTCGGACACAGCGAGAGACTGCCCCGTCTCTTTGAGCAGCGCCGCTACCGATTCAGCCGTTGATGTTAGGTCCGGCATGGGTCCCTCCTGACAGAAACAAAAGTGATATGGGGATGGTGCGACGCTATTCTACCTTATCTTACTCGTGATGGACGCATCAGCCGATAGGCCACCACATCGATTACTCAGTTAGCCCATCCGGTTTCTCCCGGCCCACGGAAATGGGACCTTTTACCGATCTAGGCGCCAAAGCTTGACTGCTTTGTCCCGGATGTGCTGACAATGCTCGTCAGTCTCAACAGATTGTTGAGGCCTTTTTTGCCCAGCGAATTTGAACAAAGAAAAGGCCGCTTTCGAAGGCGGCTTTTTCTTTGTCTGGCGCTATCCCAAAGATTCGATCAGGCGCGGCAAGGTCATGCCAATCTCGTTTCCAGACTGACCTTCCCTTTTGGGCCTACAGGATTAGGAACCGGCGATGGCAGGCGAGGACAGTTGACGAGCGATGAAAGCCTTGATCATTCCAACCGCGCGGTCGGTTTCCGGTCCGGCGTTATATCCGAACCCGTGGGGCATGCCTTCGAAAATCTCTAGCTGAATGTCGCCTCCGGACCGACGGTACGCCTCGGCAAACTCCCTCGTCGCCGGCACCGGTATGTTGTCGTCTTCCGTGCCCTGGATAACCAAAGCGGGAGGCAGCGCTACTTTTTCGCCCCGCTGCAGAATCATGTGAGGATTACCCTCGGTGGTGCCATCACTGAGGGTGAAGTAGTTGTTGGTCGCGGCGACCAGCCTGTCGTTATTTGTTTCCTGGGCATAGAGGTAGCGCGCGTATGGGTCCACCACTGGCCAGCAGGCCACGATGTAATTAAGCGTGGCGTCAAGGTCCGAAGCTTCGTCCAGTGGTAACGCGGCGTAGCGAGGGTCATTGGGACGCATGGCGCTGAGAAAGACTCCGTGACCACCGCTGGAAGACCCTATCGCTCCGATAGAGCCTGGGGCGCCGTTGAAGTCGGTGGCATGGGCTTTCAGCCAGCGCGTCCCGAGATTGATGTCGGCAACCTGGGCCGGGTAGGGATGATCCGGAGCCAGCCTGAATTCGATGGCCGCCACCACGATGCCACTTTCGGCCAGGGCTCGGTCCATCACCTCGGCGTTTGTCCTGGTACCTCTGTTCCACGCGCCTCCATGCACGTCCAACATGACCGGGAACGGACCCGTTCCCTCAGGCTGATAAACACGCACGGGCCAAGCCTGGCTCTGATCCCGGCGATATTCAACTTCTTTAACTTCGAGTTTGCAGGTTTGAGAAGGGTCGTAGGACAGCGCCGGTAGCAGAGCCATGTCGCACTCCAATATCTAAGTTCAGGCCAGTCATCTCCGCATTATATGAACCAATAGAGGCATGGCCTGTAGCGTGTTGAAGTATATCACTGGCCCGTCTTCCGTTCTGCCACCGGTCCGAACCGCAATGGCCCGATAGGTCCGCCGTATTGGCCCAACAGGCTCTACATAAACGAACCAACTTGATACAGTAACTCAACCCTCGTGCTACCAACGTTTTTTAAAGGGCGATGGGACAATAACTATAATGATTGTCCTGGTCTGCGTTATGAAATACGTAACTGTTTAGAAAGCCTATGATCAGAAAGAATAGACCCTATGGAGGATAGGACGTTATGAGAAACTGGACCGGAGAACCCGGAAGTTAGCCGCCAAGAAAGAACACTAATCGCACACTGAGATCGGTTGCCAAAACTTACATCAACTGGGAGGACTGGGAGGCATTGATTATGGACGCCATCGGTATGTCTACATCGCGATCTGCGTACGTGACATGGACGAGTCTCTAGCATTTTACCAGGCCATTCTGGGCATGAAGGTAACCTTCGACGGGCCGACCGACCCGACAGAAGGAGGGCACCCCCATAACTACAAGCACGCCCGCCAAACCCGCAGACGCGTCAGCTTGAGTCCCGGAGAGGGTCTCCCCATCCCTTCCCTCACGCTGACCAGCCATCCCGGAGAAGAACCCTACGGGAGCCCGATTCTTCTTGACTAAGTAGGCATCACCCATTTTTCCATCAGCGTCGCCGACGTCAACGCGCTTGCCGAGGAATTGTTGTCCAAGGGAGTTGAGCCGGCTGGACGCAGGGAGTCTTTCGTCGATGAGGAAGGAAATTTCCGGTACATATACGTTCGGGGCCCCAACGGCATCCTCATCCAATTCGACAACGGCGGCAGCGCTTAGGACCGGACGGATTGTCCAACATTAACTCGGGCCGGACGGCCCAATCAGAAGCAGGGCTCCCCACGAAATATCTTTTCGTTGTGGCCGTCTGGATTATGGGACTCGTCGGCTTGGTCGACTTCATCGTAGACAACCTGTTGAGAAGCAGGTTGGTTCGGCGGCGTATCTGCGGGAGCGGTCACATCCACGTCTAAATAGTAGGCGTCCTGAGGCGTAAACACTCCGAATCCGATGACCATCACGTACCAGGTCCCGGCGGCCGGATCGAAAACCGTGAGATGCTCCGGCGAATTCAGCGTCGAGCCACTGAAATCGGAGTGGAGGACAAAGCCGGGAGCGCAGAGAAACATATCCAGGTCGTTGGTGGGAAAGCGGGCCCAATTCTGCCGCCAGCCCAACTCAAATGAGGCCCGGCTTGTCCCGCTGGGTATGTCAACCGGTATCAAGATTGTGTCACCGGGTTGGATCTGGTCGTTGGGTTCCAAGGTGGATTTCCCACCGTTCCTTCTGATGGTTACCTTGGCTCCTACATTGCCGTTGTTGGTCCAGTCGCCTTGCACCGTTACTTTCATCAGTCCCGGCTCCATGGTTGACCTATTCACAAAGGCCCCGAAGATAGCCCCCTGCAGTCCAACGGTGCCATCGCCGATGGTCAGCCGCGCCCGGTCGACGACGTTGGCGCTGTAAATTAGATAAGGCAGGCCGCCTCGCTTGGCCCCCTTCACGTAAACCTCGATGGAGTTGGGAAGGGCCGCCGGTACCGGGTTGGGGTCTATGCTCACGCCGTTGAAATCGATGGTGACCGACGTAGTACTGGGCTCTATCTCAAATATCAGGTCAACGGTTCGGGCTGGCTGCAAGTCCCGAATGTCGATGCTATAACTCCCACCACGCAGAACCACATTGGGGATATCCTCATCGGGCGCCGATTGCCTCAACTCATCCCTGGTTTCTCCCGATTTCATCAACTCCAGAGACTTCGCCACGTTCAGATAACCGGCTCCTTGAGACCGCCGTTTCCACTCTGGGCTAAGCGGCGAGGCTCCGTCGATGATGGCATTGCGAACTACCAGCGGGCCGAACTCGGGCACGTTCGCCTCAGCCCAGCCCATCAACAACGCAGCACCTCCGGCCACGGCGGGCGTGGAGAAAGATGTCCCGGAAGCGAATCCGGTGCCATCCTGTGGGAACAGGGACAGGTTGAAGACGCCGGTCGCTGTCACGTCAGGGCTGGCCCTACCGTCAGCCAAGGGTCCCCGGCCGCTGAAGTCGGCGGGCCTGAACTCGTCGTCCGGGTACATGGCGTGGCCTTGACCCGGACCAAAAGTGATGTCCCAGAATACTCGGGTGTGCACCGGGTCGCTGGACGCCCCCGCCGTTAATGCGCTAAAGGCCGTGCCCGGAGTGGACACGGAAATTGGCGCCGGACCATCGTTACCCGCAGCGGCAACGACTAGGATACCGGCATTGGTGGCAGCGTCCACAAGCTGATCCTCCAGAGTCCGGCCATCGAATCGGGCCGATCCGCCCAGGCTCAAGTTGATAACGTCGATATCCATACCTCCGGGTAACCCGGAGGTATGCTCCTTCTTCTTAGTTATCACGTGGTCTATGGCAGACTCGATTATCGACGATGAAACGCCCGACCCGGTGTGGGGGAATACTTTCACTGCGTAGATGCTGGACTCGGGGGCGAGACCCACCAAGGGCAACATTATCAACTGGCCTGTGGTGAAGAAATTCTCTTCTGGAAGATGCTCTTGAAATATCGTGGCCAGCTCAGCGTCCGACTGCACTCTACGGTCCAGCACTATGAAGCAACGTGACGCAATGACGCCGGCCACGAAGGTGCCATGGAAGTTGTTGGTCGGGAGGGTTGATCCCTCAAATTCGGTGCCAGCGTCCGGCGACAGGTCCGGCCCTTCAATCACCCGGCTATCCGGATGCCCCACGTCTCCCCTACCCGACAAACAAGTGTGGGCTGCCTCGGTCCCAGTATCGATCACCGCCGTGATTGCTCCCGCCCCCGCGCCGTTCTCGTCCCAGGTATCGGCGGCCCCGGTGACCGAGGTTATGTAGCTGGGAAACCCATCAGGAATTTCCCCAATCTTGGCGGCTAGCGACGGAGGGTCCAACAGTTGGGAGGGGTTAACCGTTAGGGGTCGAGGCTCAAGGTACCTTTCCGGCAGCTTCGGCAACTCGACTATACGGTCTTTCTCGATGCGCGTGACCGCAGGCAGCGCCCCCAAGACCTTGAGAGCGGACGAGGGCAATCGGGCAGCGACGGCGTCGACATTCTGGTACTGGATGGTCACCGTCCCACCCATGTCCTCAATGGCGTCAACCAACTTCTTGTAGGGTTTGGCGGTATGGACGATGACCCGTATGCCCTGGTCAATACCGGCGCCGCTCTGGGGCTGGGCGATGATGGTAGAGCTGGGAAGCGCCCCTAAAACCATAGCAGCAAGAATCAGAAGCCCCATAACCCGGTTCTTGAGAGGAGGAACAATCCCCTCTTGGTCCCCCTTTATTAAATGGAGGTTGGGGAGATTTTTGACCTTCCTTAGCAACACGTTAATCATCATTCAGCCAAACCCGGCATATACCGTCACGCCGTATCACCATATGTACCATGAGTTGACGAATTAGCCAATACTACAGGATTCAAGTCTGGAAGCCAGGTTACTTGGTGCCGAAGACACTGGGGCCCAGAACCGCGGGCCCAATAAGGGATCACTCTAGGTTGGTTCCCATCAGTAAGTTTCACAGGTCTTGCCCCGCCCCAGACATCCTTCTCCGATCAGGTTGAGATTATCAAAGCGATTCTTGAGGTAAATCCGCTTTCTGAAGAGAGGCATGAAAATAACACAAAGGCGAGCGCGGGTACGCCTGATTAACTTGGCGTCTGGACTCCGGCTGATTCAAGAGTAGCTGGCGGTAATACAGAACAGCATAGGGCCAGAGGCGTCGATTATAACGTCCTCCGGCCTTTATTTTTTCGGGCGTGATTTGGAGTCTGGTACGGAAATAGTCTCTTTCTATCTCCGCCTATGTGACGACGTTGCCCTCACCGTTTTCCCTAAGACGGTGAAGGGCTACGCGGGCACACCGCTTGAACTCCGTTTCACAGTGTTGGTTTAGGATCACGCCAACGCTCAGCATCTGGAAGTTGGAGAAAAAATTCGGTATCCCGTCTTCGCGAGTGATGTTGAAGAACCTTCGCGCCGCTCCGATGGGGATCCATCCAAATTCGGTGACAAACGCATCCAACATCAAGATGGTAATCTCCACCGTCAACAGACCCGGTATCAACCACCAAAGTATCTTGTCTTGGTCAATCTTTATCAGCAAGGACACCTCTTCGCATAAAGGCCATCAGGTGGATCCCAAGTCGAACCGGTGTCTTGGACACATAGGTTATTGGATGGCGCTGACTATAATATTGCGCCCAAAGTGCGTCAACCGCACTCTGCCTTCCCGCATCGACCGGCTCCTATGAGCCAGCCATATTCCGGATAGGCGTAAATTCGCAGACTGCATATCCCTAGTCCCAGAGTCTTCGTTCCAGGCAAGTCTGTTCGGAGTAGCTGCTATAATCGGGCTTCCGATCAGTTATTAGTTAGCGAGGGAGCCACCGATGATTTTTTGTCCGACATGCGGGGCCAAGCTTGGTACAAAGATGGACGGGGGCCGGGAACGTCCCGCCTGTCTCGTTGATGGATGCGGGTTCACCTACTACGGAAATCACTCCATCGGTTGCGGCGGCGTGGTCATACGCGACAACAAGGCGCTCCTGATCCAGCGGGGTATCAACCCTAACAGAGGGGCCTGGCAGATCCCAGGTGGCTACGTGGAGGCCGACGAAGAAATTCTCCCGGCGGTCGAGAGGGAAGTGCTGGAGGAGTCCGGCATCGTGGCCCGGGTCAAGGATGTGGTGGGCATACGCCACGCCACCTCAGCGCCCAACTCCAACGTGTACGTGGTCTTCCGCCTTGAGCCGCTATCAGGCGAGCCCAAGTTCGACGGCGACGAAACCATCGGAGCCGGTTACTTCAGTTGGGAAGAGATAGAGAACATGGAGGGCGTCCAGGGATTCTCCCTATGGTCCATCCGCCGGGCCTTGGACACGCCCGAAGGCGCAGGGCTGATGCTCCACGAAAGCTACCTCACCCGCCAGCGTCCAGGGTGGACCCTCTTTGGCGTGAACGAAGCCAATCACTCAGCGTAGGGATATGCCCCACCTATTACTAGGTCTTAGCCCCGAAACTCAGATGGACTAGTCCCGTTCGTGGTGAGTCCTTCGGCTTCGCTCAGGACAGTCCTATCGAACCGCTCTTTCGGGGGAAGACCATTCGACAAGCTCGGGGTGAACGTAAGTTCCTAACGGTTATCTGCCTAATCCGGAACTAGATAGGCCAGCCACCCTCGGAAATATCTACCCGGTAGCCCTCTCCGTCGCGGATCCAGCTCTCGGCGATGGCCCCGTAGGTATTGGTTTGGGCGGTAGTATTCGCTGTCTCTTCGATACCTGAGACGCTTTCCACCACGAACCCAAAATGGTTGATGCCCCAGGGGATGTCCGGATTGTGAATCAGGGCAACGCCGACAAAGCCGTCGGAAAGATAAACGGTCCCGTTGGGGCCGCGTTCCTTTTCTTCCATACCAAACACGGTCTTATAGTACTCAGCTTCCGCGTCCCGGTCCTGAACGTTCATAGCAACGTGACGAATCCGCGGTCTTTCCATCAGATGGCCTCCTTAATATTTGGGCACTCCGTGAGCTCTACGGATACCGATTCTACACCAATCAGAGATTTCCGGCCTCGCCACCGATGAGACTCCTTAATAACCCAATGACCGATGGTGTTGAGGTTACTCCTTTGACTCGCTCAGGGACTTTAGGGGTCAGTGAAGATTCCGAATACCACTCCCTGCCGGTTTTGGAGCATAGCCATCCGCCCTTCGGTGAACACATCCATAGGGCCGAACAAGACGGTCCCTTCAGACTACTGTACCTTGGCTACCGCTTCATCCACGTTGGTTACTGTGAGGTAGGTGTTCCAGTGGGGCGGCACCCCCATCTCCCGCTCTTCGTCTCTATGTAGGTATATGGCCGCTGCTTCCAGGCCGTTCGACTTCTGCATGTGGTAGAACCATTTATCGCCGATCGGTTGAGGGTCGTCCACCCACCCGAATGTGGCGCCGTAAAAGTCCAATGCTCCCTCCTCGTCGCTGGTGGATAACTCGAACCATGATGGGGCACCCGGAGCGTGGCTGCTTACTTCAGGCATAATCTAACTCCTTCGGCACGCTGTTGATCGGCGTTAATCGCCTGGATTTTAATCAGTCCCAGAATCTGTGACAAGTTACGTCTTACTTTCAAACACTTTGAAGCTATTGACTCGAACAGCATAGAGATTAAAATCGGAACTAATCGAGCGTTTGGAGGCATATATGGGACCGAATCTGGTTGACCATCTTCTTTACGAACCGGAGGACAATGGCATCCTATGGATAAAGTTCAACAGGCCGGAGCGGATGAACGCCCTTATCGGGTCGTCTGAAGAAAATGGAACGGTGGCCAAGGTTGGCGAATACATGAGGGCCGGCGACGACGACCCCAACGTGCGGGTCATAGTCCTCACCGGAGTGGGCCGAGGGTTCTGCTCTGGAGCCGACATGAGGCGTGACACACCGGACTCCCTTAAAGGGGAGAACTTTATCGGGAACCGAGGCATCTCCGAGGGTCCCGACGCCGCCCGAGAGCGTTTCTTCCACGGCTTCACCAAGCTGCATCGGGACATCTCCCAGATACGCAAACCGACCATAGCCATGATTAACGGTCCCGCCGTCGGCTCCGGGATGGACATGGCGCTGCATTGCGACATCCGCCTCGGGTGCGAGAACACCCGATTCATTGGCTACCAGCAACTGGGACAGATAATCGAGAACGGCGGCAGCTACTACTTCCCCAAGATGGTCGGACTGGGCCGCGCCTTGGAGTTCGCCTATACCGGTCAACTGGATGCCCAGCGAGCCTACGACTGGGGAATCCTGAACTATCTGGTTGAATCCGGAAAGTTGGAGGAGACCACCATAGAGCTCTGCGACCGAATCATGCGCACGCCTCCCATGGTCCAATGGGTGAGCAAACGAATCATGCGGGCCGCTCTGGACACATCACTGGAAAACACCATGGTACTAACCTCCAACGCCGGAGGAATCTTGAACGGATCAGAAGACGCGGAGGAAGCCAGGCGAGCCTTCCTCGACAAGCGGGCACCTGAGTTCAAGGGGAGATGAACGTGAGGGCTACCGGCCTGACGATGCCATACAATCAACGCTAATCATCTGGCAATAGGTGGAAATCATGCCACCATCCGTGGTTCACGTCGAGATTAGCGCCACGGACCAGGCAAGGATTACCGATTTTTACAGCCGGTTGTTCGGCCGACAGGTTAACGCAGACAACCCCCCAATGAGTTATGGGTTGGCCAACACTAAGGATGGCGAACTGGGCATCGACAGCGAGATATATCAGATCAATACGAAACGACACGCCGGGGGGCCGAATCTACGCCCAGCTGGATGACGCGGCCGCTTACCTGACCAAGGCCCAAAAGTTGGGGGGAACTCTGGTCCGAGAGGCCATGGAAATTCCCGGAATTGGGATCATAGTAGGTATGTTCCTAGACCCGGAAGGCAACCGGTTCGGAGTGATACAACCTCGACACGACCACGGCTAGAGGCTGCCCTTACGTCCCCACTGTTTAGGTGGAGGTGCCTTCTACAGGCTCAGGAAGAACCGGGGGTGTTCCCGTTCACGGTAGTTCCGTTCTTAGTGAGCTTGCCAAACCACAGCACGTCAACCCGGCTGCTCGCTCCAACCTGTACGGCAGACCACTAGTCTACAGATAAGGCTGGCCGAACTTTTCCCGGTGGGCGATCTCTTCCATCGGCTTTCTCGGAGTGCCTTTGCCCCTGGGTCCCTCAGCTCGGTAACCGAAGGGCAAGATTGTAATCAACTCCATCTCTTCGGCGATGCCAAGAAGTTCTTTGACACCTACCTGCTGGGCAGGGTCTCGCACTCCAGCAAAGCAAGTGCCGACGCCCTGGGACCAAGCCATCAGTTCCATCTGCTGTATGGCTCTTCCGGCGTCCAACTGGGGCCGAGGAGCGTTCTCCATGACGATGGCGATGGCCACCGGCGCTTGGCCGATGAACCGTCCCTGGCTACAAATCTCCCCCAACGTGGTCAGGGTAGTCCGGTCCTGTATCACTATGAAGTGCCAGCACTGGGTGTTGCTGGAACTGGGTGCCCAACGCCCCGCCTGGAGAATCCTCATGATAATGTCTTCGGGGACCGGGTCGGGCTTGAACTCTCTGACCGTCCGGCGGCTTCTTATGCACTGGTAGACTTCCATGTTTCACCTCTTGAAAATCGAGTAGGTGCTTGCTGCGCCCGTGACGCTGACTGGCCCCATTCCGCCCGATGCGGTAATCTATCCTGGTTGACCTACGACATATTGATTTAAAACAGAGAGCATAGTAGACATGCCGCTCTCTGGAACGGAGAAATACATGGTTAGAATCCCCCCGGTCACACGCGAGTCAGTCAGGGAAGACCTCAGAGAAACCTTTGATGAAGTGTCGTCCGGTCCTGGCGGTGCTGGCACGGGACCCATGTCCGTCTTGAAGCACAGCCCAGAGTTGGCCAAGCGGGCGATCCCTCTTTTCAGCTACGTGCGCAACGAGTCGACAATCCCGCCCAAAGCAAGGGAGTTGGCGATGTTAACCACAGCCCGGGCGATGGACTGCCCATACATCTGGCATGTTCACGTGTCCCTCGGAAGAACGGCAGGCCTGAGCGATGGGCTAATCATCGCCCTACGGGATAAACAGCCACTGCCCGAAATGTCCCTCGACGAATCAGCCGTCTTAAACCTGGGCATGGAGTTCTTTTTGACCCGCCGGGTGAGCCAGGACACTTTCCAAGCTGCATTAGACCAGTTCGGCCAACAAGGGTTCGTCGAGTTGACTACACTGATGGGCTACTACGCCATGCTGGCCTTTAACGCTAATGCCGTCGACCTGGGAGTGCCCCACAATCTTAACGGCGAAGAGCCCCTACCGGTCTAGGCGATGTAAAGGCTCGAGGCCAGAACGAGAGGACTACTCTTCGTCGATGGAAATCATCAACGCGATAGTGTCGCCGTCGGGCAAGGTGGTGGTGTGGCCTTTGCCGTCGGTGTCTTCCACTAACCGCACGTCGCCGGGATGGAAGGTTTGAGACGTGCCGTCGGACAGCCCGATTGTCATCCTGCCTTCCACGTGGATGTGCCAGCGGCGGGAGGCGGCCGGGTGGATGTCCATGAAGTGACCAGGCTCCCGCTTAGCGACGCTGAAGCTCATGGTACCATTAATCTTGATGTTGGCCAGTTCTTCCTCTGTGAACTGTGATATTCGACTTTCGCCATCGTCCCCACTGTACAACCTTTAAACGCCCATTTTAGTTCCCTCCATTAATTTACTGATTCTTATCCGGCTAGCCCTCACCCCGCCTCCGATTTCATCGTAGGCACCCCTATCCCTGAGGGAGGGAGGACGGGGTGGGGGGTCTACGCCTAGAGTCCCAGCATATCTTCCAGATTCTTATAGGAAATCTTCTCTTTTTCTTCGTTGGACAGGCTCGTGAGGCTCTCAAGCCATCCGCCCGGAGAGGGGTCCCAGCCTACGAAGGGCCAGTCGCTGCCAATGACGACATGGGCAGCCCCCACGGAGTTGATCAAGAAGCGAAGCGATGCCTCGCTGCTGGTCAGGAAGTCGTAATAAAGTTGCTTCTGGTAACGGCTGGGCGGCTTGGGAATGTTGACCCTAGCCTCAGAGCGCACCTTCCAGCCATGGTCCAAGCGGCCCATGCCGAAGCAGGCGGGTCCGCCGCCGTGGGCGACAACCACCCGTAGGTTGGGACACTCCTCCAGGATGCCACCGTAGATCAGGGTAGCCACCAACATGGCATCTTCAAGAGGCACGCCGATGCTGTTGGGTAGTCCGTATTTCCTGGTCCGCTCCAGCGCCACGATGTTTTCCTGGGGCTGGGGATGGTAGAACAACAGGGCGCCCAAGGACTCGGCGGCCTTGAACAGGGGCTTGAACTCGGGCTCGTCCCAGGTCTTGCCGTTGACCACCATGTCGAACTCGGCGCCTTTTAATCCCAGCACCTTCACCGCTCGTTCCAGTTCTTCGATGGAGGCATCTATGTCTTGCAGGGGCAGAGTCGCCAGGCCGGAGAACCGGTCGGGATGCTGCTTGGCCATCCCGGCAATCTCGTCGTTCACGTCCTTGGACATCTGAAGAGCCGGCTCCTTTTCCCAATGATAGGGGAATAGTGGCGTGTGAATCGACACCACTTGAACGTCGGTCCCCTCTTCATCCATGTCTACGATCCGCTCTTCAGGGGTGAAGCGCAGCTTGGGCGAGTTGATAAAGATACGTTTACCGTTGCCCGCCACGTACCCCGGACCGTCTCCGGCTTCGTAGCGCATCCCATGCCAGTCGTTGCCACCGTCGATGGTTTTCCACATGCACTGAGGCATCAGGTGGGTATGTACGTCGATATGTCTCACTGATTGTCCTCCCAATGGGGGTATTCAGATAAAACCAGGAATGGGCCTAGATTCCCAGCAGACCTTCCAGGTTTTTAAAGAGTATGGCTTCTTTTTCCTCTTGGGTGATGCTTTCCAGGCTCATTATCCAAGACACGGGCCAATCCTGGGCCATGTCGTAGGGCCAATCGGAGCCGAAGATTACCCGATCGACGCCCACCTGGTCAATCAGAAAGCGCAGTGCGTCCTCGGTGTAAACGATGCTGTCGTAATAGAAGCGGCGGAGGTAGGAGCTTGGCGGGTTTGGGTTCAACCGGCTAGCCTCAGGGATTCTTCCCCAGCCATGGTCCATACGTCCGATGCCATAACAGGTGTAGCCGCCGCCGTGGGAGAAGCAAATCTTCAAGTCCGGGCAGGCATCCATGACCCCGCCAAAGACCAGAGAAGCGAAGGTCAACGTCCGGTCAGCCAGGTTTCCCATGGAATTGGGCAGGTGGTATCGCTTGATGCGCGAGGAAACCACCGTTTCGCCACTCTGATGAAACAGGATGAGCGCGCCCAATTGCTCCGCTGCCTTCCAGAAAGGCAGGAATTCCGGCTCGTCCAGCATCTTGCCGTTTACCTTGTCGTCAATCATGGCCCCTTTGAATTTCAACTGGACCATGATTCGTTCCAACTCGGCAACCGCTGTCGCCGGATCCTGCATGGGCAGAGTGCCCAGGCTGGCGAAGCGGTCGGGCCAGGTCGTCGACATCTGATATATCTCGTCGTTGCAATCCACGGAGGTCGCTTTGGCGGAGGCAACGGGCAAGTCGTAGTTGTAGAAACCAGCGTAGGGGGAAAGGACCTGCACGTCCACTCCTAGAGAGTCCATATCGTCCAGTCGCTGTTCGGGTGTCCAACTGGAGCGTGGGGGAAGCTGACCGCGGCTGTTGCCGGAAATCATTACCTCACGGCCTCGGGCATCCTGTTCACGCCGCATCCCGTGCCACTCTCCCCCGCTCTGCGTTGCCCGCCAATAGCACTGGGGAGTCACGTGGGCATGGACATCGATACTTCGCATAATCCTCTCCCGGTCGTTTTTAGCTGATGCGGAACGGTAGCATTACGTTAACCCATTTGTCAATTTGAGGTTAGCCAATCAGAAAGTTACAGAGACGCAGAGGAACGGCGATTTCAATAAGGCTTCCGTTTCTCAGTGTCTCTGTGGCAGATTCCGTACCGTTTGACATAGCCTCAAATTGGACGCTACAGTGAAGCTATCTCACGATTGTTATCAGGAGTTAAAGAAATGCCGTTACAGTTCGGCGTATTTGATCACATTGAGCCAGTCCCAGACATGCCTCTGGACCAGATATACCGGGACCGGTTGGTGCAGATAGAACGCTTAGAGTCCGCCGGATTCTATTCCTACCACTTGGCGGAGCATCATACGCCCGCCGTACACAGCCTGGCCCCTTCCCAGAACGTCTTCCTCTCCGCTGTGTCCCAGCGCACGACCACGTTGCGATTCGGACCATGCGTTTACGTCCTACCCCTCCATCACCCCGTGCGGTTGATAGAAGAGATATGCATGCTGGACAACTTGAGCGGCGGGCGGATGGAGATTGGCGTGGGCCGGGGCGGCGTCATCGAAGCCTACTTCTGGGGCCAGGAATCCGACGTCGAAGTGAACCAAGCCCGTTATCTGGAAACATTAGACGCAGTATTGAACGGACTCAGCCACGAAGAGCTGAACCATAAAGGCGAGTTCTATAATTTCGAAGAGTTGCCCATGCGGCTACGACCGATGCAGGCCCCCTACCCGCCCATGTGGTACATGCGAAACGTGGAGACGTCTGCGATAAATGGGATGCATTCAATCATCGTAGGCAACCTGGACGGCTTCGACGCCAATGTAAAGCGGTATAAGGAACTGTGGGAGGAGCACCAGGGCGTTGGAACCCTCACGCCCCAGGGTGAAGAGCCCAAGATTGGCCTGGTGAATCACCTTGTGGTCGCCGAAACCGACGAAGAAGCGATCGAAATAGCCGCGCCCGCCTGGGACTTGTACAAATGGAACTTGGGGTCCCCAAGAAGGTTGGAAGTTGAGAGAAGGGGTCTGACTCAATTCACCGGCTCCAATGCCGGGATGCGCCCCTCCAATCAACCCGACCGTGAGGCGCGGCACGACCTGTATGGCGAGTTGGGGTCAGCGGAAGTGCAGAGCCGCCGCCTCAATCCAGGCGGTCTACAGCACACCGCAGGCCGTGGCGCCGGAGCGGGTTTCGGAGTCATCGCCGGATCTCCCGAGACGATTCGGGAATACATGGAAGAGTACGTGTCAACCGGCGCCAACTACTTCGTGGCGTCTTTCCAATGGGGCAGCCTGACCCACGAGCAGACCATGCGATCACTGGAGCTTTTCTCCACTGAGATAATGCCCCACTACATGGACACTCCAGTGATTCGAACGGCGGTTTAGCCCAATCTCAAATAGAACTGGCAACAGCCAGCATAAAAAGGAGAATACGATGGCGACGACGCAGCAGAAAGAGTACAGCGTGGGCGGTGTGATGATGCCCCGGCCCTTCAAGATTCGCCGGTTGGGACACTTCGGCTTCAACGTGAACAGTCCCAAGGATTCTCTGACCTTTTACCGGGACCTGCTGGGATTCAAGATTTCCGATCACATCAATTTCAAAGCCAATCCCCAGCGGGCTGAAATGCTGAAGGATGTTACCGACGCCGGCGGTTATTTCATGCACCACGGCGGCGACCATCACTCTTTCGTCCTGTTCCCCAGACAAGCTATGGACACGATGGGACGCAATAGCGGCCACACCGGCGACGGCGACGTAACCATCAACCAAATCACTTGGCAGACCGGTTCTCTGGAAGAAGTGGTCAACGGCGTGGGGTACTTTGATGAACGGGAAGTCCCCATCCGCCGCACG
>Ga0315336_1002463_pt1 | contig 28164 bp, 20 predicted proteins | sample ASW5metaG_FD_204512 | JGI IMG/M metagenome (GOLD analysis project Ga0315336, IMG submission 204512) | Ammonia-oxidizing marine archaeal communities from Monterey Bay, California, United States - ASW #5 | ecosystem: Environmental > Aquatic > Marine > Intertidal zone | place: USA: California... | reverse complement strand
CTTCCCGCCCTCCAGCGTATATTCACCATCAAGGGACGGCCGGCGGAGCTGGCATTGCCGGTATTAGTCGCGGGTTTGGACCAGGTCGAGTCGGTTGCGCTACCGATGAGCAACCAAGCTCAGGAATTGGCGGAACGGTTCTGGCCCGGCCCGTTGACCCTAGTGATGCGCCGGTCGCCGAAACTGCCGGATCTGGTAACGGGAGGCGCGGATACGGTGGCAGTGCGGATGCCCGCCCACCGGATACCCTTGGCGTTGGCCCGCCGCCTGGGACGCCCGATCACCGGCACCAGCGCCAATCTTAGCGGCCAACCAGATTTGATGGACCTAGATTCCATAGAGAATCAACTGGGCGACTTGGTAGATTGCATAATCCGCTCCGGGCCGCCCCCAGAAGGCACCGGCTCGACAGTGGTAGACATCACTAGTAACGAGCCCCGTCTACTTCGAGAGGGCGCGATTTCTCTGCAAGAGATTATGGAGACCGCAGGTTAGGTTCTGGTAGACTTTAAGCCGAATCCGATTCGCTAAAGTGAGAGGCGTATTCCCAGTGATTATTTCCCAATTCAAATCACACCTGAATGCCCTGGAAGCGGAGATGAAGGATGTCTTCGCTTCCCGAGAGGGCTTCCTGTACGACTTGCTCCGCTACCACATGGGGTGGACCAGTCAGCAAGGCGAGGCGCTGGACTCGCCTCCCCGTCTTCATTTTCAGTCGATGCTCACACTGGTCTGTTGCCAAGCTATTTCCGGTGACTTCTCGACCGCCCTACCAGCTGCGGCGGGCATAGAGTTCATTCATAACTACACTTTGGTCCACGGCGACGTGCAGTCCAATCGGGCGGTAGCAGAGGACCGGCCCAGCGTCTGGTGGGTCTGGGGTCCCGCCCAGGCCATCAACGTCGGCGACGGGTTGCACGCCCTGGGTCGCAACACTATAATGCGCCTGGCCCAGCGGGGGGTCCCATCGGAGCGGGTTCTTCCCGCAGTCACATCCCTGGACAAGGCCTGCCTGGCGCTCTGCGAAGGCCAGTACATGGACTTGGAGTTCCAGGACCAGTTGATGGTCACCAGCGCCGATTACCACAACATGATTGGCCGCAAGACCGGGGCTTTGGCCGGGTGCGCAACCGAATTGGGGGCTATCGCTACCGGGGCAGAAAACGAGGTTTGCGCCGCCTTTCAAAAGATGGGCCACGGCCTGGGTATGGCCTGGCAGATAAGCCTAGATATCGCGGACTTGTGGGGGAGTAGGGCCGACGGGATGACCTCCAGCAACATGCTTAACAAGAAGAAAAGCCTACCCCTTATTTACGCTTTGGAAAACTCCTCATTGTCCGATAAGCGAGCGTTGGGTAACGTTTATATGAAGCGGGTCCTACAACCCGAGGACATCGCCCAAGTGATTGGGATCCTCGACCAAGCCGGGGCTCGTCCCTTCGCCGAATCCAGAGCCCGTGAGCTTGCGGATGAAGCATTAAGTGATTCCGGACTTACTAACGAAAGGCTGCAACCCTTGAGAGACCTGACAGATTGGGCTTTAGAAGGCCACGGACATGACTAAGCGCAGCCTCACCGGTCTGGACATGGCTGGCAAGCGGGTGTTAGTCCGGGTCGACTTCAACATTCCCATCGAGCAGGGTATCGAGGCCATTGCCTCCTACGACCAGCGCATGAGGGCCACTCTGCCCACCATCCACTATCTGTTGGAACGGGACTGCAAGGTTATTCTTTGCTCTCACCTGGGACGGCCTGGCGGCAAAGTAACCGAAGATCTACGCCTAGCGCCGATCGGTGACCGGCTAGGCTTTCTGCTGGGCAAGCCGGTCAAGAGCGTGAAAGATTGCATCGGGCCGGAGGTAGCATCCGCCGTTGCGGATATGGTTCCCGGTGATGTTGTTCTGCTGGATAACCTACGCTTTTACCCCGGTGAAGAGAAAAACGACCCGGTATTCAGCCAGGACCTAGCCGCGAACGCCGATTGTTTCGTCATGGACGCTTTCGCCGTGGCCCACCGCCCCCACGCCTCTACAGTAGGCGTGCCGAAACTGCTTCCTTCGGCCATGGGTATTCTGGTGCAGAGAGAAGTCGAATCCATGGGTAAGGCCCTGGAATCTCCGGAACGCCCCTTAGCGGCCCTACTGGGCGGAGCCAAGGTCAGCGACAAGATACTGGTGCTGGAGAACTTGCTGGACAAGCTGGACCACATATTCATCGGCGGAGGGATGTGTGTCACCTTCCTGAAGGCCCAGGGCATTAACACCGGGGCCTCCAACGTGGAAACCGACCGGTTGGACTTCGCCCAGGAACTGATGGAACGGGCCAAACAGCGGAATATCCAGGTCCATCTTCCCGATGATTTAGTCATTGCCGACCAGTTCGGTGCCGAGGGAGAAGTTAAAACCGTCGCGTCAGGACAGGTTCCCGACGATTGGTTCATAATGGACGTGGGCAGCGATACGGCGACCCGGTTCGCCAAAAGCTTGGCCGCATGCCGGACCATCATCTGGAACGGGCCCATGGGTGTGTTCGAGATGCCCCGCTTCAGCCAGGGAACCCGCGTAGTCGCCCATGGAATCGCCGAGACCCCGGGAATAACCACTGTTGTAGGCGGCGGGTCCACAGCCGAAGCTGTGGAGGAAATGGGCTTGATGGACCAAATGACCCACGTTTCCACCGGCGGCGGAGCATCCCTGGAATTTCTGGAGGGCAAAGAGTTGCCGGGAATCGCGGCATTGCCCGACGCCTGAAGATTGGTGCACCTTTTACAATATGGATGATTCGACAAGCTCAGGAAGAACTGGAAACAGGACTCTTGGCGTTCGTAGCGAGCCTGTCGAAGGACTCAATTCAATGACATATAAACAACTTCACATAAGCTGGGTGAGGGCTAGCGCATGATTGACCAAGAAGAACTCCAAGACTGTTACACTTCTACATCTTCCAAGATTGTACTCTTGGTGGTGGACGGATTGGGAGGCTTGGCCCATCCAGATACCCGCCTTTCCGAGTTGGAAACGGCCAATATTCCCAACCTGGACGCCATGGCCCAAGAGAGCGCTTGCGGACTAACGACCCCGGTACTGCCGGGTGTCGCGCCCGGTAGCGGCCCTGGCCACCTGGCATTGTTCGGTTACGACCCACTGAAACACCTGATTGGCCGGGGCGCCCTGGAAGCTCTGGGGATCGAAGTGGCTCTCCAACCCGGCGACGTGGCCGCTCGCGGCAACTTCTGCTTGGTGGACGGTGACGGCTTGCTGTTGGACCGCCGGGCCGGGCGGATACCAACCGAGTTCAGCGTTCCCCTCTGCGAGCGCTTGGACAAGATTGAGATTGCGGGCGTACAGATAGATGTCTTCCCGGTGCAAGACTACCGGTTCGTGCTCAGATTGCGAGGCGAAGGCCTTTCCGAGCTCATATCGGAGACCGACCCTCAAGTGACCGACGCGCCGGCCTTGCCGGTGAAACCCCTAACTCCCGAGGCGAAGCGAACGGCGGAGTTAGTCAATGATTTCGTGTCTCAAGCCAGCAAACTCCTAGCAGAAGAGGAACGGGCCAACATGGTGCTGCTGAGGGGTTTCGCCCAGATGCCCAATCTGCCTCCCATGAACGATGCCTATCAATTAAACACGGCGGGAATCGCAGCCTATCCCATGTACCGAGGGCTGGCCGAAGTGGCGGGGATGAAGGTGATCCCCACTGGCCGAACCTTCGGCGACGAAGTGGAAACCTTGCGTCAAAACTTCGATACCCACGACTTTTTCTTCATCCATTACAAGCCGGCCGATGCTGCCGGAGAGGATGGAGATTTCGACGCCAAGGTGAAGTGTCTGGAGGATCTGGACCCGTTCATCCCCCAGATCAGAGAACTGAACCCGGACGTTTTCCTGGTGGCCGGGGACCATGCCACTCCGGCGATTATGGCCGCCCATAGCTGGCACCCGGTCCCATTCATGCTCCACTCCAAGCTGACCAGAGGAGAGGGAGTGCCCAGATTCAATGAAAGAACCTGCGCCCAAGGGTCAGTGGGCAGTATCCTAGCCACCCAGGTTATGCTCTTGGCCATGTCCCACGCCGGGAAACTACAGAAGTACGGCCCATAGTTAACATAAATGCCATTATTCTCAGGTACGGTATCTTCAAGTACTTACGGAGGCGGGCGCTATGCCGGTCCCTACGATAGCTGGAAACTGGAAGATGAACACCACGGTTCACGATGCCGTTAGACTGGCCACGGAAGTGCTGGACAACTTGCGTACGTCGTCCGGGGTAGACATCATCCTTTGCCCTCCGTACATAGCGTTGCAACAGGTGCGAGACGCCGTTATTGGCTCTCCCATCAAGGTTGGGGCCCAGAACATGCACTTCGAAGACTCAGGGGCTTTTACCGGGGAGATAGGCCCGCTGATGTTGCAGGGGCTTTGCGACTACGTGATTCTAGGGCATTCCGAACGGCGTCAACTGTTCGGAGAGACCGACGAAGCTATCAACCGAAAGGTCAAAGCGGCATTCAGCCACTCGCTGCGGCCCATCTTGTGCGTCGGTGAAACCTTGGAGCAGCGAGAGGCAGGTAGAGCCGGAGCCGTGGTGGCCCAGCAGCTTCGGGAAGACCTTTCCGAGCTACATGACATAACCGGGTTATTGGTCGCCTACGAGCCAGTTTGGGCCATCGGAACCGGCCAAGCTGCCACACCCGAGATTGCCGCCGAGATTATGGGCGGCACGGTCCAGGCGTCCCTAACCGCTCTATTCGGTGCGGCGGCCGACGATGTACCAGTGCTGTATGGCGGCAGCGTCAACGCGGAAAATGTTGGAAGCTATCTGCAGCTCGGCGCAATCCACGGCGCTTTGGTCGGTGGCTCCAGCCTGCAAGCAGACCAATTCCTGCGAATCATTCAAGAGACCGCCACGACCAAACTCTAGGAAGCCGTCCCGGACCGGGTAGGCTAAAGGGCTGATTCCAAGCACGTTGCGCGCCCAACTTCCACCTCTCATCTGCATCGTTGGCCCCACTGCTGTGGGCAAGACCAAGTTGGCTGTAGCCCTGTCGCGCCGATTCAACGGAGAGATTATCAACGCCGACAGCCGCCAGGTGTACCGGTACATGGATATCGGGACTGCCAAGCCAACCCTCGAAGACCGCGCTCAAGCCCCGCATCATCTAGTGGACATCCTCAACCCCGACGAGGATTTTGGACTGGGCTCGTTCTTGTCCCAGGCCAACACCAGTATCCAACGAATCGACCGTCGTGAGCACCTTCCCATGGCCGTAGGGGGAACCGGGCAATACATCTGGGCGCTGGTGGAGGGGTCGAAGGTACCTCCAGTCGCCCCTAACTCCGAGTTTCGACGGGCCAAGGAACAGGAGGCGGAAGAGAACGGCCCACTATCTCTTCATCAAGAATTACAGAGCTTGGACCCCGATCGAGCAGCCCAGTTGAACCCCCGCAACGTGCGCCGGGTCATCCGGGCACTGGAGATTCACTATGCGACGCAGGAACTCCCATCCAGCTTTGCTCTCGTCAGTGAACCAACGACCAATTCTTTAGTCATCGGACTCAACTTGGAGCGCCCAGAACTGTACAAACACATCGATGAACGGGTTGACACAATGATAGCGTCTGGGCTGGAGGAAGAGGCGCGGTCTCTATCGTCTATGGGGTACCTTCTGGGTCAAAAGTCTCTGGCTAGCCCCGGATATCTGGAGATGGGTCTTTACCTATCAGGAGAAATCGACTTGGACGAAGCGGTGCAGCGGACCAAGTTCCAAACCCACCGCATGGCTCGGCGTCAGCACACCTGGTTCAAAGCTCATGACCCTCGCATCCATTGGCTCTCTGCAGTCTCGGAGAACCTGGAATCCCAGGCGGCCGACTTGGTTGAAGGCTTTTTGGCCGGCGGCTAGGCTGTGGTAAAATAGGCCCGTGTTCGAATACGATTCAGACTGGGGAATAAGACCGGAATAGAGCAATGAAATTCACCAAGATGCACGGGGCTGGCAACGACTATCTCTACATAGACGCTCGCGACCACCACGTTTTCAGTACGGACTGGTCGCAACTGTCTCGATCGATGAGCGACCGCCACTTCGGCGTGGGCTCCGACGGCATCATCCTGATCGAAGATTCCGTCATCGCTGATCTAAAGATGCGGATGTTCAACTCCGACGGCTCTGAAAGCGAGATGTGTGGCAACGGTATCCGCTGTTTTGCCAAGTACGCCATCGATCGGGGAATCGCTACGCCTGGCGCCGACGGTATTGAGGTGGAAACGCTGGCAGGGATACGAACAGTAGTCCCGATCTACCACGGCGACCGCATCACTGGCGCCAGGGTTGCCATGGGCGAGCCATTGCTGGAGCCAGGCGACGTTCCGGTTATCTTGGACCCGGCATTAGGATACCCAAAGAGACCGGTTACGGGCTATCCATTGGCCGTGGACAGCCTGGAACTGAGGCTGAGCTTCGTCTCCATGGGTAACCCCCATGCCATCACTTTCATCGATCAGCCGGTAGGGGCATTTCCTCTGCATACCATCGGCCCCATGGTTGAGCATCACTCGATTTTTCCCAATCGGGTCAATTTTGAAACCGTAAACATCACCGGGCCAGGCACGATGACGGCTAGGGTCTGGGAACGCGGATCCGGGGAAACCATGGCATGCGGCACCGGCGCTTGCGCCATCGCAGTGGCCGCCCGGTTACTGGGCATCGCGGACGGGCGAGTTGACATAACTCTCCCTGGAGGCACCCTGTCCATCGATTGGGATGGACAGGGAGAAGTGTACCTAGAAGGCCCCGCCGAAGAAATCTTCAGCGGAGACTGGCCAGTTTAACTTTGAATAAAACTTGTAACTCTAAGGTGTCGAATAGATGAAGTTTTCAGACCGACTGGGCAAACTTGCCCCCTATCCCTTCGTGGAAATCTCAAGAATCATCGCCGAAAAGCGGGCTGCCGGAGCGGACGTGGTCACCTTTGGCATCGGTGACCCCGATATTCCCACGCCCCAGCCCATTATAGACAAACTGCTTGAGGCGTCTCAAGACCCGCCCAACCACCGGTATCCGGAAACCGACGGATTGCCGGAAGTACGTCGGGCCATCGCCCACTGGTACGAGCAGCGATTCGGGGTCAAACTGGACCCAGATAAGGAAGTATTGCCCCTCATCGGAGCCAAAGAAGGCATCGGCCACGCAGCTTTCTGCTTCCTGGATCCCGGTGATGTGGCCTTGATCCCCGATCCTGCCTATCCCGTCTACGGCGTGGGGACCATGTTCGCCGGGGCGGAAAGCCACATCATGCCGTTGTACGAAAAGAACGGGTGGCTGCCGGAGTTGGACGCCATCCCCGGCGCCGTGGCCGACGCCGCCAAGCTGATGTGGTTGAACTATCCCAACAATCCCACCAGCGCCGTCGCTACGCACGAAGACCTGGCTGCGGCCGTCGCCTACTGCCGGGAGAAAGACATCGCTCTGCTCCACGACGCCGCCTACAGCGAGGTAGGGTACGAAGGTTATCGGGCCACCAGCTGCATGCAGGTGGAAGGCTCCAAGGACGTGAGCCTGGAGTTCCATTCCCTTTCCAAGACCTACAACATGACTGGTTGGCGCTTCGGAATGGCGGTGGGTAACGCCGACATGATTAAAGCCCTCTTCCAGATAAAAGCCAACCTGGACTCGGGGATACCCCAGGCCATCCAACAGATGGCTATCGAAGCACTAACTGGACCTCAGGACTGCGTGGACGCCAACGTTGAGATTTATAAGCGCCGCCGTGACCGGGTCGTAAAGGCCTTGACCACTCTTGGCTTGACTGTGGACGTACCCCGAGCCAGCCTATACATCTGGGCCAGGATCCCCGAAGGATTCACATCGGCCGAACTGGCGGCCAGGCTCCTAGAGGAAACTGACATAGTAGTCACACCCGGCTCTAGCTACGGCAAGTACGGGGAAGGATATATCCGCCTATCGCTCACGACACCGGACGAGCAGGTGGAGAAGGGGTGTCAACGGCTTGAAAGCTGGAAGATCCCGTCGCCGCAGGGCGGCTGAACAGGACGCCGAGGAAACTACCTCCCTAACTGTTGAGTCCGAACGGGCCATTCTGGTTGCGATGGAATTGCGCAATAAGCGCAACCAGTGGAGTCTGGAAGAAACGCTCAGCGAACTATCGTACTTGACCCAAGCCGCCGGCGCGGAAGTCGCCGGGCAGATAACCCAGCGCTCCGACCGCTTCGCCCAGACCTACGTGGGCAAAGGCAAAGTGGAAGAGATTAACGAGTTGGTGACCCGAGAAGAGGCCCAAGTCGTTATCTTCGACGACGAACTCACCCCCACTCAACAGCGTAACCTAGAAGCCGCGCTGTCGGTCAAGGTGATTGACCGCACCGCCCTGATTCTCGACGTATTCGGCAGGCACGCTCGCACCTACGAAGGCAAGCTTCAGGTGGAATTGGCCCAGCACCAATACCTGTTGCCGCGTTTGGTCGGCCAATGGTCTCACTTGGAGCGGCTCGGAGGCGGGATAGGGACCAGGGGACCGGGCGAAACCCAGTTGGAGACTGACCGGCGCTTGATCCGCAACCGGATACAGAAAATCACCAAGGAACTGGAAGGCGTGCGTAAACGCCGATCACTGTACATGGGGCGCCGCAAGAGCGCCAGCATTCCCATAGTCAGCCTGGTAGGATACACAAACGCTGGCAAAAGCACCCTTTTCAACGCCCTGAGTCCTTCCGATGGAAAGAACAAAGTCGAAGCCGCGGGCCAACTGTTCTCCACCCTGGACCCGGTGACCCGCCGAATACGGTTGCCCTCGGGCGGACCGTTGCTACTAACCGATACTGTGGGTTTCATCCAGAAACTATCGCCCACTGTTGTCGCTGCCTTCCGGGCCACCTTGGAGGAACTGTCTGAGTCAGACCTCTTGCTCCACGTAGTTGACGTAATGCATCCCAAATCCGCAGAGCAGGCCGGCGTGGTGGAAACGACTCTGAAGGAATTGGGATTGGAAGAAAAACCCCGGCTGCTGGTGTTGAACAAGATGGACCTCCTCCCCGAGGGTTCCGACGGCACGGCATCACCGACCTCCTTGGGACGTCAGCACCAGAACAAAGTTTTTATCTCCGCAGCCAAAGGATGGAACATGGACTCGTTGTTGCAAGAGATAGAGGTCCAGCTGATGTCCATCGACAAACCGCTGTTGTCCGTCAGCGGCCCCGCAAACTACTGATAACACGTAACAGACTAACAACAAAGAGAAAAGCCCGGTATCGAAAACAATTGATGTTGGTTCGCACAAGATACGTTATGTAACATCCAGTTCAAACTCAACAGAGGTTGTTGACATAACCTTTACCTGTTGGAAAACCTACTGTGGAGTTTGTTGACCAAAATATCGTAAAGTCTATTTTGAGTGGTTGTTAGGTATCTTTCCGGTCATCTGGAATTGACACTAGAACGATTGACGATCTCTTCGAACAAGGAATCTTGTTTTGCGTATTATGAGAGTAATATGCAGGCTTCGGACCCTCTTTTTCAGTTTTTGCTGTCAATAACAAAATAGGGCCCGATTGGTATGGCAGTCTGTCATATCAGTAACACAAGCAAATCGAGCAATCATCAATGATTCTGAGGGGACCAAAGCAGACCCACCTTCACTTCTTGGGGTCTTATATGTCAAGATGGCGAGGTTACAGAGACCTTCCGATCAATTCGTATCTGAAACCACGCTATTTCCACCGGGAGACTCAACTGATGTATCTACTAACCAAGAGTTAAAGACGACATAGTGGTTCAGTGCTGCCCGTGTGGTTATCCCGATATCGAAGCATTCACCTGTGCTGCTTGGATGCCCCTCTAGATGCCACAAAAGATAGCGGTCGAGTTGATCGGCAAGTTCGAAACCACCCTTCTCTAAGAGACTCTCAGCCAGGCAAAGTGCGAGAGAAGTATCGTTCGTCCAGTAGCCTGACGGTAGACTCCAAGTACCTCCATCTGTCATCCCTGTAACCGGTTTGGAATCACAGGACTTCTTGAATTCGACAGGGCCACCGATGGCGTCACCTACCGCCAAGCCTAATTAGCTACCTCTGTATCTGTCGAGGTCCATAAGATTCTCGTATACTTTGGACGGTTAATCCGAGATTGTACCAAGGGGAAGCTAGCTTTATCCTCGGAATGGCCACCTAAGCATATACGGTCCTAGCCTTAATAATCGGCTGGCGTAGCTACTAAGTCCTCGGGCGTTGTTGAATGGGAATATTTGTCAATCGTGGACTTACGATTCTTAGAGGCCTTCATTCGTTTGTCCAGTTCAAGTCCGATCTTTTCCACGATTCCTACGACCACCGCGTTGCCCATCAAGAAAGCTCGTTTGCCGTCCGTGATAACAGGATAATCAGGAGGGGTTTTAGTATGACCAGGGTCGAATCCATTAAGTATTTCTAATTCCTCAGGTGTAAGGCGCCTTAGTCCATTACTATCCTTGATAACATGTTTGAACCTAGATGGGGTCGAGCCTCCTTCGCCTGTTAGGATGGTTCTTGAAGGCTTTTCTAGGCTGTCGGGGAAACCGACCCGCCCTTCCTGGTAAAAATATTGATGGCCTGTAACCCGATGCGTCCTTTCCGCGTTTTTAGGACCTTTAAGGATTTCCCATTTACCGAGTTGTCCTTCGTCTAGGTAGAAGTGCTTTTCTACGTCTTCATCGAGGTTATTTTCAACGCGATATTCCTTAGCTTTTTGCACTACATGTCGGAGATTATGTCTTTCGGATTCAGGAAGCTCGATGGCTTTCACGTCAACCGTGTGGACTTGACCGTTAATCATGAGCCCTGCGTTACGAAACGGACTCTTTGATGTGCCTCTACCAAAACCGGCGCTAATATCTCCTAGATATGTTTGTATTTTCTTATCCGACAAAAGATCTAATTTCCCGATCGCTTTCTCTGATAAGGGGAACCCGGTCTTAAGGTCAAACTGGCAAGCGCCAGAAGGCTGTTGGACATTTAAAGCTTGGGCTAGTATTCCATCTTGAAACAGGGTTTCCTCCGGAGAGCACTTGGACTTTTGATCATCAGAAGAATATTCAGACATTTCGCCAACGATAAAAATCCTACGTCGGCGTTGAGGGAATCCGTAATCGGCCGCGTTAATGACTCTCCATTCAACTCGATATCCCAAAAGTTGGAGCGACGCAAGCATTACAGCAAAGTCTCTGCCGCGTTGACCAGCAGGTGATTTGATGAGACGGTCCACATTTTCCAACAGCAAAAACCGTGGTTGTCGACCTCGAGATCTAAGTAGTTTCAGTAGTCCGAATATAGACCACCAGAGGACACCTTTCTGTCCTATCAGACCGGCTGCTTGATTCAGTACTCGAGCGACAGAATAATCCTGACAGGGGAACCCACCAACTAGCAAATCATGTTCCTGAGGAAGGGGTCTTCCCCCGTTTGACATCTGGTCAAGAACTTCATTTATGTCCTGGTTGACGTGATTGTCTTCACTTTCTCCGAATCGATATTTGTATATCCACGAAGCGTGTTGACGTGTTTTGCTCGAAGGTTCGTATTGATTACTCCACACTACCTTCCAACCACTTTTTTCCAGACCTACCCTGAACCCGCCTACACCTGCGAACAATTCAATCGCACGTAAACTACCCGGCACTTCTAACCTCTCGAATCTTCGATACCCACCATCGATTATGTTAAGTGTTCCGACTCATTGATTATAACTACAATCACCCAGGGTTTGGCTACCTTTTCCGTCAAGGATTCGACCATCCGCAGTTTAGCGAGATCGGGCAGTCATCACATCTCGGAATCTTGGGCATGCAAACAGCAGCAGCGATGTCGAGTATCGCCCAATTCAGATCTCGCCATCGTCCTTCGGGGGCGTGGGAATAGACCGATATAGCCAACTCATCGTCATCTTTGCCGTCAGATAGGCCTCCTAACAGCCGTTTCATAACTCTACTACTAACCGAATCGACGGGTGGTTGGGCAGACCAAGACATCGCTGCCGCGGTTGCCTTGGCGGAATACGGTCCTATCCCGGGTAACTGCTGTAATCCCGCCATGTCCGTCGGAACCTGATCGAGGTCATCCCATGCGGAAGCAAGCTCTTTTATCCTTGAAGCCCGTTGTTGCAACCCTAAAGGTTCAATCACCGCCAAGATCAAGCCTGTGTCAGCTACTTTGAGGTCGGTCGGTGTCGGCCATCTTTCGAACAGTTTTATATAAACCGATCTTACAGAGCCAGACCGAGAACGCTGCAATAAGAGCTCTGCTACCAGGATCCTGAATGGATCGTCCGTGTTTCGCCAAGGAAAGTCACGCCCATGTTCTTCCCACCATTCGACCGCACCCGCGAGTGCAGCTTTTAATCGGGGACCAGATGCACGTTCTTCACGTTTCTTTCGTTCCATACTGCCACCATGAAACCATGGAAGAGCACACCAAGTCTAACCTAGCGAACAGCATCAGGAGAGGGGTAAATGTCAGACGGTTTCAGCGAATGGACAATCAGGGTGGCAATCTTACACATACATGTCAAGCAATAAGACCTTGACGAAACCTATTTTCCGTCGTAATCATGTGTGTGTCTATGTATCTGCTTATCGGGAGGTGGTCCGTTGGTTAGTAAACCGTACGGTGAGACCGATCCTTCGAGCATAGAAACCTACGCCAAACGACTCGTTGGTCGGACGCTCAAGACCACTAAAGGCACACAGGATGTCCCTATTCGGTATCTGTACGAAAGTCCAGGTGTCCGGACCAAAGGTGTATTCGGTACTTTGGTAGAGTGACATTATTTCGGGATCAACCCCGGGAATATGCCTTGTTCTCCGGATTTCAAACGAGCCGGAGTTGAACTAAAGACTACGGCTCTGGAACGTCGCAAGAAAGGCCTCGCTGCGAAAGAGGGGTAGTGTTACAGATAATCGACTACTCGGAGATCGTAAATGAGACCCACGAATCAAGCTGTTTCATGAGGAAGTCTCAGCTGATGTTACTTATCAGCAACGAATACCAAAACGATAGACCGGTTGTCGATTCCGAGATATTAATGGCGAGATTGATCAATCTCGCTGAATTGCCACCGGCGGATCGACATATCATCCGTGAAGACTGACAGATCATCGCGAAAAAAGTCTGCCAAGGTCTTGCACACGAACTCTCTGGTTCGGATACGACCTATCTAGAGGCTTGTACGAAAGGGATGGATGGATCCCGATTGGTCAAACAACCGAACAGCCAGATCCTGGCCAAACCGCGAGCTTTCGCGTTGAAGAGTGGTTACGTAACAAGCCTTGTAAAGGAATGGTTGAATGATGTCGAATCACTAGCCATCACTGATGACACCGAGGTGGCCGGCCGAGGTTTCGAAAGAACGATCATCGAGAGATTCTCGCCGTTTATCGGTCGGACAACCGACGAGATAGAGTCCATCTTCGGTACTGAACTCAACCCAGCTGCCAAAGATTATCGTGCAACCTTAGCTAGACGGGTGCTGGGAGTTTCTACCAAGACCGTCGAGGAGTTCGATAGGTCCGGTATCTCTATGAAAACGATCCTTATCGACGAACAAGGAAGGCCTCCCGAGTCTATGTCATTCCCGGTATTTCGATATATGGGTCCTGGCAGCGTATTGGAAGAGGACTGGGAGTCAGATGAAGATGACGAGATTCCGCGGATCAAACGGATATTAGAGGATACTAGGTTCCTGTTTGTCGTGTTCCAGAGGTCCTCAGGAAGGATAAGATTGAAAGAAGTGACATTCTGGTCGATGACCAATGCGGACATAGAGAATTACGTGAAACCTGTATGGGAAGCCACACGGAAGAGCATAGAGCTAGGGAAACTCCCCGATCTACCCAAAGGTTCTTTCAACGGTGTTTGTCACGTTAGACCTCACGCTGCCAATAAGAAGGACACTTCCCCTAGCCCACTCAATGGGGAGCAGGTTAAGAAATGTTTCTGGTTGGACCGACGGTACATCCAAAGGCAGGTATCGGGCTCAGAACAACTGCCATTGACCTGAGCCACTTCGTTCTCCGGTCAACCTTTCAAGCGTATGGATGATCGGATTCGCAGTAAATTCTGTGGTCAGATACGTTCATCGTTTCTGGTTCCACACCCTTGGCGCCTCTACTGGCGTGCAGTGGGCCCTCAACATCGCTCCCATAAGAATCTCTGAGATTATGTAATGTATATATCAGCCAGAGCCTCTAATCCCAAAGATCACGACGCCTGCAACCTCCGCAGTTTGGGGGCCATGACGGCCAATAGGAGTACCAAGACGATACCCATCGTCCCGCCCACCGCTGCTGCGTGGGGCGCGCTCCAAACGTCGGCTATCGCTCCAGAAGATATGCTGCCCAAAGCGAACGCATAAATCGCCAAGGAACGCAGACTCATCACTCGGCCGCGATATTCAGGCTTGGAATTCCCCAACAACGCCGAAAGCATGAAGAACTGTGTTGACGCGAATCCTGCCCCAGTTACCACAATGATCGCCATGGACACGTAGAAGACATGGGAGGTGGCAAATACCAGGATGCTGGCGTGCCACACCACTACCGACGCGATCATATATTTCCCGACCGAACGTCTGTTTCCAATCATGGTCCAGCCTAGAGAAGCGGTCACCGCACCGAACCCGAAGGCGAACAACAATAATCCCAACCCGCTGGAATCGACACCCAATTCGTTCCTTGCGAATATCGGTACCAACGTCGTATGAAAGGTCCAGCCCGACGATTCAAAGATCAGGACCAGCACGAGGGTAGCCCAGAGCGCTTGTTGTCCCTTGACATATCTCAATCCGCCGATCACAGAGCGGGCCACGGACTCTTTTGTTCCGCTGCCCCCTCCCCTTGATGACCGGACGAACAGGGCGACCCAGCCACTTAGAACATACAAAGCTGCTATGGCGCCGAAAGCAACGCCCGGGCCAAAGCCTTTGAATAGGACGCCGCCTACGAGGGGACCGATCAGCAACGCGATGTTCCTACCCAGGGTGTTGAACGCCGCTCCGTTGGCGATACGGTCTTGGGGCAGAGTGTCAGCAACGAGCGCTTCAGATGATGGCATCTCAAAGACCCGCACCATACCGGCTGTCATGGTCAGCAAGAAGATGTGCCACGTTTCTAACAATCCTGTAAGGATCAGGAGGATCATCAATGCGGCAAACCCAGCCATGAGGAATTCCACGGTGGCCAAGACCCGTTGTTTGGGGACCCGGTCGGCAACAGCCCCAGCTAGGAGGGCCAGGAGATTGAGGGACATACGGGCCGCCGACACTACGCCCACCAAGAACGGCGAATCTGTCATGGTGAGGACGAACCATCCCATCACCAAAACTTCCATCTGGGTGCCCATCGCCACCAAGGTGGTAGATGACCAGACGAATAGGAAATTACGGTGTTGGAAAACGGAGAAGGCGTAACCCGCTCGAGTTAGCGCAGCCTTAGATGTCTGCAATTGACTTCAATACAGGGTTTTAAATCCCAAAGGATGTTTCTGGAGAGAGGGAGGTCGTGCGTTCGAATCCTGGGCAAAAGGCATGATTCTCAGGAACAGAAGGGGCCGTGCGCAGATACTTCAGAATTCCTCCTATGACATGATGTCGTAAAGTATGCACCTGATTTGTTTCCTTAGCTAGGATCGATATCCCATATGGAAGGATGCTGTTAACTATACCGAGTAGTCCGGGTCAACATACAACCCTTGTAGACTCATCTTTGTTGTGGAGTTTGGTAGGGCACGGAAGAGAGGGAGGGCCGGTAGGGATAGTTCCGAATCATTTATACCCTGCAAGGATCCAAACACCCCAAAGTGTTCGAGTATGAATGATCAGGGCTGGCTCTGCATCGATGTCGAACACCGGATCATTTAGACGCTGATGTATACTATGATTCGCTGCGAGAACATTATGTAAAGCTACTTGGAGGCGACGGATGAAGGAAGATGGGCGCGTTTCAGGAAAGGTGGCGCTGATTACTGGTGGGTCTGGAGGCATCGGCGGCGCTTCGGCCCGACTGCTGGCCCAAGAAGGCGCCGCGGTGGTGATTGCGGACCTGCTTGAGGAGGAAGGTCGTTCCTTGGAAGCACAGATCGCTGAGGCGGGTGGCCGGGCCTTGTTCGTACGGTTGGATGTTACTGACGAGGAGGACTGGGACAGAGCCATAAAAGCGACCCTAGACAGTTTCGGCAAGCTGGACGTCATCGTGAACAACGCCGGGGTCAGCCACCGGAACGGAGTAGAGGAGACCACTTCGGAAGCATGGGACTGGGTGATGGACGTGAACGTGAAAGGTGTGTTTCTGGGCACTAAGGCCGCCATCCCAGAGATGCGGAAAGCCGGCGGCGGGTCCATCATCAACATCTCTTCTATATACGGGATGGTGGGCAGCGCAACATCTTCCGCCTATCACGCCTCTAAAGGTGCCGTGCGAATCTTCACCAAGTCGACGGCCATCCAGTACGCCTCCGAGAACATCAGGGCCAACTCGGTCCATCCGGGTTTCGTGGACAGTCCCATGACTCGGGCGCACCATGACGTCCCGGGCATCAACGAGGAACGGGTGGGCAAAACACCACTGGGGCGAATGGGCCAGCCGGAAGACATCGCGGCAGGAATCCTGTACCTGGCTTCGGAAGAGTCGTCATTCGTGACTGGTTCCGAACTGGTGATCGATGGCGGGATGACCGCACAGTAAACTCAGTTATGTCAAACAGACCCATTGGCAAGGCGTTTCAGCCAGGAAGAATCAGGGTAGTGTGGCTCTGCAACCCTACTACGGACGGGGTTGCGCTAGCTATGTGGCGTGCCTATAATTGAACTTGCCCAAGCGGAGGGGCGGTTAGCTCAGTGGTTAGAGCGCCTCGTTCACACCGAGGAGGCCGGAGGTTCAAATCCTCCATCGCCCACCATGTACCAGAGGCCGATTCTCCAGCCGGGCACAGGGTTTCAATTGGCCGAGGTGGCGGAACGGCAGACGCGCTGCGTTCAGGGCGCAGTGTCCTTACGGATGTGTGGGTTCAAATCCCTCCCTCGGCACCAACAGAACAAAAATAACCGATGTCATGGCTAGAATCTCTGACAAATTCCCCCAAGAACCCTTAATGCGGACATTGTGCCGACATCCGTTCTAACTACCTCTGATGAACATATTTGGTAAAATTGTCAGCCGCCTTTTTTGCCATCCCGGGAGCAAGCGTTGATTGATGCCTCCGGTCGTGGAGCAGCTTGCGTGCCCCAGCCTCTAAACAAGAACGTTTCGCTCAACTTATCGTCCTGGAGGGTATCGACCCAAGCGGACACATAACGGCAGGCGTACAATGTGGACGCCGAGACTAGCAACAGCACCATCAACGACGACTTCTACTCACTCGCTCGTCGTACCGATATAGCACCGAGAATCGCCGAGCTGCGGGCCCCGATGCAAGAACGGGTTCTATGTTCCGCAGAAGGAATCAACCAGGAGCTCAAGCAGGTCCGCATGGCCACAGTCGCGGGCGATGTCCGTCCTTCGGACGAAATAGCAGCGTTGGATGAGATGGCGAAGATACTGGGCCTATATCGTGACGACGACAAGAACCGGGACACCGACTCGGTGCCGATTTCCAAGGTTACGGTCGTCCTAGACCGCGGCCACGGGCAGACGGAGAGCGAGAGGCATCAGGCGGCTGACATTGCCGATCGAACGCCGGATAAACAATACAGCTATCCCCAGAGACACACACTGATTATCCCTTCTCCCTCGACCGCTTAGATAAGATAGATCAATCTGCACCCTTTGGAGGCGTTAGGAATGGTACAAAGAAAGGCAATAATACCTCCCGGAGCACCTATTAATCCCCCCATCTCTCCGGGGATCCAAGTCGGGGATACTCTGTACGTTTCCGGACAAGTTGCGGTTGATGATGCAGGGAACGTAGTCGGCGAGCACGACTGCGAAGTTCAATCTCGGCAAGTTATGGCCAACATACGGAAGGTGGTCAAAGCAGTTGGGGGAAGCATGGACAACGTGATTAAGATTACCTGTTTCCTTACCGACGTGGGCGATTATCCCGCCTACAGCAAAGTACGGGCAGAGACGTTTCCCAGCAACCCACCCGCCAGTTCCACTGTCATAGTAGCCGGGCTAGTCCGGCCGGAGCTACTGGTGGAGGTGGAGGCCGTGGTCCATCTGTTATAAATGATTCCGGCATTTCCAATTCAACTATGTTTTCATACGTTTAGTGTCGACCACTACTACGGATCCAAGACCCGAGTAGGGTTGATATATTGGTACTCAACGGAGTCTTGATACGCCGGTTTGTAGTCTATCGATGGATAGCCGAATTTTTACCGTAACGAATCTTCCAAATCGCCAACTCGTCGAAGTGAAAATCTGTATGCTAATCGTACACTTGAATGCGCGAAGCTCGTGCTCCGGCGATCTGACTCAATGATTTCCGTATCAAACTGCTAAATAAGCGTATCATTCGAATGATCTATTGGCCTCAATAAATCCATCAGTGGAGGACGCTAAGACATGGGCATCTATAGGATGTACACCGGACCAGACAACGAGACCCATATCGAGGAGTTACCTCTGTCAGCCCACCCCGAGTTGGGGGAGCTGCAGACCGTGAAAGGCCTACAGATACAGCAGAACGAAGGCGGCCGCTTCATGGATTTTCACCAAGCCCCTAACAAGAGGTGGTTGATCACTCTTTCGGGAGAACTGGAGATAGGGCTTGGCGATGGCACAGTGCGCAAGTTTGGCCCCGGTGATGTTCGCTTGATCGAGGACGTAACCGGTCACGGCCACACCACTCGGTACGTCACTGACCACGTCTCCGCTTTAATGTTGCTGCCCGACTAGACCAGTAAGGCACCGGGCGGCGTGAAAGGCTACCCGCAAGGCCCTACAAGAGCTGTTCAAGTAACGGATCGTCCTGTCCATTCGTATCTGATTCATCTACGGATTTTGACGACAGGCTTAAAGGGACAGGAATGAACCAAACGATACGTTAATCACAAGTCGGTCGAGTTCGTGTATACTAGGCGACACGGTGCCAGACTCAAGAGAGGAACCGGTAAAAAAGGCCTCAAATCTCTCCCGAGGCACCACTATAGCTCAGGGGCAGTCGGTCCTACCTCGTGGCTGAGGACTGATAGCCGAAAGCTTGACCAAGCGCTTGTAGCTCAGCGGATTAGAGCGCTGCCCTGCGGAGGCAGAGGTCGTGGGTTCGAATCCCACCAAGCGTACCATTTTTAGGTATAAAAAAGCCCCTTGGAGCGATCCGGGGGGCCTTTATCGGGACCTGGAGATGCGTTATACCCCAACCGGCCGAGCGGTAACGTCTTTCACTGTTGCCACGTCTTACGGCCAGGCCGACAAGAAGGAAACGAAGTGGTTCAACTGCTCGGCCTGGGAGAAGCAAGCGGAGCTGGCCCATGAGTATCTCCGGTAGGGTAACCAGGTCTACGTCGAAGGGCGCATCAGGTCACGGGAGTACGAAGTTGATGGCAAAACCCGTTTCTCCCTGGACGTGTCGGTTAATCAAGTGCAATTCCTGGGGACGGCCAGACCGACCTCTGAGGACGTGGATGAAGTTCTTGGTACCGAAAATACCGATAGATAGACTCGATTATCGTGGGTGCCGATTACCACTAAATGGTATAGATTGACAGTCTCAGGTCAGCTTCCCGAGTCTCGGATATAGTAACGATTTAATGGTCATGTGGCTGGTTAGCTATCCTACGTTTATGGATTGGATGAACACACGATGATAATCTACGACGGTGATTAAATGTCCTTAGGATATCGTCATGTCGTTGATTTAAATATGAACATTATTGTGAAAGCGCCTTTTTAATAGACGTATCCTGAAGAGTTGGCATATGCACTCAGATTACTCTTCTGCCCTTGTACGCTCCTAAGGACAGGTGGTAAGTCTTGTTGAATTAGTTGAATTGGGGGACTGATATCATCAACTCTTCTAGCCATATAACAATTACTAGAATCTATAAATAGTTTGTAGTCATTAACTAGGGACTTACCTTCTTCCGTAAGAGAATAAACGTCTCTCTTAGATATTCTTCCTTCCTGATGGATTGGCCCTGGTTCTTTATATTGCTCAATATAATTCTCTTTCTTTAGTTGCAGTAAGGCAGTAGAGAATCTAACTTGCCACCTTGGTCTATCACTAATTTTTTTCTCGTCTGATGGATACCGTTCCATAAGAGAATGGTCAGCGATTAATCCTTCGAGTCTATTGCTTAACTGGGTACTACTTCTCTGTTCATACTCCCCATCCTTATTAACGAAGGTCTGAAGGATCGTGAAATTATAAACGGCCCTAGGCATTAACTCTTCACGGTGGCTGTATTGACGTTCAATCCTCCCCTTGCTTTGTTCTACATCCATTTAGGAAATATCTCCAAGTTCCTCGGCCTTCTGGAAGTCCCGATCGGCTTCTTTAGAGTTACCAAGTAACCGGTGGCTACTGCCCCTCTTATGGTAGGCGAGCTCGTACGTCGGATCTAGCCTGATGGCCTCGCTGAATTCTTGTATTGCCTGTTCGTACTCACCTAGATGGTAGTGTAACAGGCCCCTGTGGTTGTAGGCGACTCTAGCCGTTGTTGGGTCTAATCTGATGGCCTCATCGCAGTCCTGTATGGCCTGTTCGTACTGGATCAGGTTGTTGCGTGACTTACCTCTGTTATTGTAGGAGATGGCGTCCGTCGGATTTAACCTGATTGCCTCGTCGAAGTCCTGTATTGCCTGTTCGTACTCACCTAGGGGGAGCGTAGCCCTTCATCATTCTATTCGGCCCGGTTCGCCCCCCGGACGGGTCACCAATTTTTAGGCATAAAAAGCCCTGGTTTCAAAAATCAGGGCTTTTCTTTTTGTTGATTGCCCTTAATTTGCTCCTAAACTATTGTTTTCCTTGTTGCGTCCAGCGGGATCGTAGTGTCCTACATCTTCCGGACACAGAACGGACACCACAACACACCACGCCTGTGGCCCATAACAGCCTGGACTCGCCTGTTATGCATTGTGCAGTCATTGACCTATCTAGAATGATCCGATTGCGTAGTGAGCATTCCACCGTGGAGTGAAGAGGCGAGATAGGCCTGGTCGATAAGGCGGGGGTCTAGGTGATGGTTCCCGAAGGGAAAATCAACTACGACCCATCCGGTGTAACCCTGGGCCGGCGGATCAGGTATGAGCCACTAGGGGGCCGTTGATGGGTTCCCTATTCAAGCTTGCCCGCGTCGTGATCCATCCTACACTTCGAAGGTCTTCCTCCAGATACCCGGCGATCCCGGTGCATGAGTCATCATAGGCCGGATCCGGGCGGTGCTGGGGTCTATGTCTCGTTGGGCTTCCCATTCCGGAGTGGACGAAACGTTTTCATTCTCAAATTCGTAAACCACGGCGTAACTCGGCGATCCCAGTGTAGCCTTCCAACGCCGTCCCCGAATCACGCCGGGCACCTTCTCGTAGTTAGGCACGTAGATGCCACTGTACCACCAGTTCCACTCCTCTTCGTTCTCCGGACCGACGTCCATGCGGCCGATCTGCAAAGCGTTGGCCATGCCGCTGCCCGCGATTTCAGGAGTGAGGTCGGTGGGGTGGATCATTTCGTAGGTATTGTTGATGAAGTTGGTTCCGATGATGCGTGGCTGAGCCCGGGAGCCCCATTCGGTGAGCGGGCGGCTTTTAAACGCCTCGGTGTTAACAACATCCGCACTTTCCAACTCATAACAGGCCAGGTGCTTGGGCCCGCTGCTGGTCGCCTCGTACCGGGCGGCGTTCAAGACTCCAGGCACCGACAACAACTCCTGCAGATGCTCCTCTTGGTACCAGCGGTTGAAATCGTCTTCTTTGTCCGCTGGGATATCCGCCCAGACCATCATCAACCCAGTCCCTTTCTTACCAGCCATGGCTTCCTCCTACCTTTCGAATTTACTCGTCTTTCGGTGAGACCAATCCTGGTTTCATTCGGATGGCCGGCTTAGCCTTCCCATCGACATTTATGGGTTCCAGCTTCATCCTCCGATGCTAGTGGTCTGGTCCACGACGGATCCTAGCGCCAGAATATCCCCGCGTCACCGGGATATGGATTGGTGTGGTCGAATTTGCCCTCCATAATCTCCGATTTGCGTCTCAGTTCTGCTTCTTCTGGATTCTCAGCTGCAACCAGTTCAGGCATAGTTTTCCCTATACCGGCTTAGACCCTACTTCTACTTGGAAAGCGGTGTATTCATACCTAGAACCAAAGGTATTGTTTGCCCTTAATTTGCCCTTGTTTATTGCCTGTTGCTGGGTGTTTTTCGGTACTTTTAGGTTCAACTGCAACACTATACAGCATTATGTGGCGCGCCTGACCACGTTAACCGAATAACTCTTAATCAGTAGGTTCCCGGTTAGATCCCCGGGGCGGGTTAAGTAGACGATGGGATCAAATGAAAACGGTCGGCTCCATAGCTACCTTTGGTGCAAGTGCACCTTCCAGGCCCGCCACAGCCGAGGCCTGCAAGCCTGGTAGCATGTGGGAATAAGTGTCCATGGTTAACCTGGTGCTGGAATGCCCTAGTCTCTCGGAGACCACCTCCGGGTTCACGTTCAGCTTCATCAGTAAAGTGGCGTGGGTGTGTCTCAGGTCGTGGAGCCTCACACCGTACAAGCCAACTTTGTCGGCGATGCGGCGGAAAGCCTGGGTCACGGAATCAGGCCTTATAGGTCTCCCATCAGGATGTGAAAATACGAGTGTTCCAGGCATTATGTCCAGTCCCAGCGCCGAGGTGTCTTCTTCCTGTATCTTCCTCCGGGCGCTGAGTACCTGACATGAACTGGGCAACAACGCCACCTGACGTCTGGCTTTGGGTGTTTTGGGTCCGGATCGGATGAAACTGCCGTCATCTAATTGGTGGAGTACTCTCGTAACTTTCAGGACGGCCGCATCCAGGTCTATGTCCTCCCACCTGAGGCCCAAGACTTCTGACCTTCTCAGTCCGGTCCAGATGAGGGTATGGAGTACCGGGTACCACTGGGTATCCTTACAACTATCCAGAAGAAGGTTGGCCTCTTCTTCGGTGAGGGCCCTCATCTCCTTATGCCACGCCCTTGGTGGATCGACCAGTTCCGCCACGTTATGTTCGATAAGCTTCCACCTGACCGCGGTAGCCAGGGAAGACCGGAGAAGGTTATGGTGTTTGACTAGCGTCGCGCTGGATAACCCGTCATCAAGTTTGGCCCTGTGGTAGCCCTGGATGTGATGGGGCTGCAGATCGCACAACCTGAGGTGCCCGAGCACATCTATGATGCTCTTGGCCCGCCACCGGTAGCCATCCAGTGTTGTAGGCCTTACCCTGGTAGAGATGTGGTCAACAAGCCAGGTTCCCATGAAATCCCCAAGGGTATCCTGGCTGGGCTTTATGTAAAGCCCGTTGTTCACCTTATTCAGTATCTCGGCCAGCCGGCGCTCAGCTTCTTTTCTTGCCCCTTTGACTGTGATCCACCGCTGGTTACGCCTACCGTCAGAGCCCCTCCCAACATCTACGATGATGGTCCAAGAGACCTTGGCCCATTTCAGGATCGCCCCTCTCATGAGTATCCCTCTGGTGAATGTTATGTTAACCATTATCCGTGTTAGGTGGAGAGATGTTCAACCCCGATTTGGCCCGAGTCAGCCTTTCCCCAAGAATCTGACCGTTGGGTTACCCCGTACGGTCCTTGCGCAGCTTTCTACGGCTCCCATGAGGAACGCATACGGGTTGTCACGGTTGTTCTCAACTCGCTTTTGGCTTCACCTAGATTTTGTAGTTAATGGCGCTAGGTTTTCCCAGTGGGAAAACCGGGAAGCAGTGTGAGGTGCCGTGAACAAAGGGCCGTGCCTTAGGGTCCTGGTTGAGATATTGCGTTTCCGTTTGCTGCCCAATCGAGTCCCCAACGAGTTTTCAGAATTTTCTATCGACTTCTCAGGAACTTATCGTTAGCCGCTCATCGACTTTCTCGTTAGCCGTCCAACGGGTTCCTAACGACTTTCTATCGGCTTTTCACGTCTTTCTCGTTGGTCGTCATCGACTTTCAAGCACTTTTCAACGAGAAAAGCCGTGAAGCACCGGATGGTCACTCGAGGAAGTCGTAGAAAGTCCTGAAACTCGTGAGCCGGCCACAAGCGTTCCGTGGTAGATGGTATGGCGACATCCAAGTTATCGGGACGTTGGCGGGTTTGATGACGAGATTCGGAGGGACCCACGCTAATGCTTGAAGTTTGGCCGTAGACCTCTCCGAAAGGGGAATACGGCACACCGCAGCCACCAAGGGTATAAGACGAGGGGCACCAAAAGAACTTGGTTTTGATAGATCTAAGACAGTTGATCTCCGAGGCTACTATCGGTAAGGATCTGGTTCGTCATGGCCGTTAAGAATATCAGGGTTGTATTCATTACTCTGGTCTAGCTGAGACGAAGTTGGCAGTGGTCAGGTTACTATCGATGCCGGCATGACCTGAGATATCCCGCATTTCACACGCCGTAGGCATCCCGGTCTAACATCGGGGCCATCCTTCATGATCAACCATTACGTCTTCTGCTCAGGTATACTGCATAAGCACCCGGATCATTCAGATTAACGCATGGATCCGTAATACTATGCTTACTGGATTTCCGACCATCTTTCCGAACTCTCGTAGCCGTCGTTGGTTTAACCTTAGCCGGTCTCGTGCCGATGACGGCTTTCTATAACGATGCCACCAGGACCGCTGAGCGGGGACGAAATTCGGTGAAGCTTTTTACGCCTTTCTCCAACACTTTCACCGGCAAGAGCCTCATATTCAAGCTTTCTGACAAGGAGACGGGGCCCACAACCCACTGGAAAAGCTATATCGCCACGTCTTTGGACCTGGCTAAATACTAAGGAAGCGTTAAATGACGTCACCATCGATACCACCTTTTCTAGCAAAACTTCTAGAAAACCGCCGATCGAGAGTCTTCGCAATCGCGGCCGCTCTGACCGTCTTTGGCGTGATAGCCCTGGTTGCGGTATTTGCAATCAGGGGAGAGAAACCACTGACAGACGAACAGATCAACACCACTCCAGTTCCAACACTGGTAGCGGTCACAGAAACACCAGAGCCCACCAAAGAAACACTTGCTTTGGCGCCGTTAGAAGACCCTGCGCCGACCAACGAAGCGCCTCGGCCAACTCCTGTTGAACCAGGGCCGGCCAGTGAATCACCCGGCGTAGATGTCCTTGCCACCCCGGAAGCCCCCACCCTTCCGGAGACCTTAACTTTACCCGGTATGCCATTCCAGTTGCCGTTATTGGGGACCCCGATACCTAGAGACCTTAATCCCGTAGTACCTGCTCCCGCGGTACCTGCTCGCAGGATACCTGCTCCCGTGGAACCGGCTCCCGTGGAACCGGCTCCCGTGGTACCTGCTCCCGTAGTAGCTGCTCCCGTGGTACCTGCGGCCGTAGTACCTAATCCAGTGGTACCTGCCGCCGGGGGAGATGATGATGGGGAACCTGCTCCCGTAGTAGCTGTTCCCGTAGTAGCTGTTCCCGTGGTACCTGTTCCCGTGGTACCTGTTCCCGTGGTACCTGTTCCCGTGGTACCTGTTCCCGTGGTACCTGTTCCCGTGGTACCTGTTCCCGTGGCACCTGTTCCCGTGGTACCTGTTCCCGTGGTACCTGTTCTGGATTTCGAATGTCCACCTACAGGCATATGCGAACAGCGTCTGACCGATGACCCATCTGCGGATTATTACCCTTCCTGGTCTCCCGTCGGCGAGAAGATCGCATTTACCTCCAAGCGGGACGGCAACCGCGATATCTACGTCATGAACGCCGACGGTTCCGGCCAGACCCGGCTGACCGACAACACGGCGAAGGATCATTTCCCTTCCTGGTCTCCCGACGGCGAGAAGATCATCTTTACCTCCACTCGGGACGGCAACTTCGAGATCTACGTCATGAACGCCGACGGCTCCGGCCAGACCAGGGTGACCGACAACCCGGCTTTGGATAATTTCCCTTCCTGGTCTCCCGACGGCGAGAAGATCGCATTTTACTCCATGCGGGACGGCAACCGCGAGATCTACGTCATGAACGCCGACGGGACCGGCCAAACCAGGGTGACCGACAACACGGCTTCGGATTATGCTCCGTCCTGGTCTCCCGACGGCGAAAAGATCGTATTTTACTCCTACCGGGACGGCAACCGCGAGATCTACGTCATGAACGCCGACGGCTCCGGCCAGACCAGGGTGACCGACAACCCGGCTGATGATTATTACCCTTCCTGGTCTCCCGACGGCGAGAAGATCGCATTTTACTCCACGCGGGACGGGAACAACGAGATCTACGTCATGAACGCCGACGGCTCCGGCCAGACCAGGGTGACCGACAATTTGGCTACGGATTTTACCCCCTCCTGGTCTCCCGACGGCGAGAAGATCGCATTTTCCTCAGACCGGGACGGGAGCTTCGAGATCTACGTGGTATCCAACTTCACCCTGCCTGACCCGGCGTGTCCACCTACAGGCATATGCGAACAGCGTCTGACCGACGACACGGCTGATGATTATGCCCCTTCCTGGTCTCCCGACGGCGAGAAGGTCGTATTTGACTCCAGACGGGACGGGAACTACGAGATCTACGTCATGAACGCCAACGGGACCGGCCAGACCAGGGTGACCGACAACCCGGCTGATGATTCTTACTCTTCCTGGTCTCCCGACGGCGAGAAGATCGTCTTTAACTCAGACCGGGACGGGAACTACGAGATCTACGTCATGAACGCCGACGGGACCGGCCAGACGAGGGTGACCGACAATACGGCTTTGGATTATTCCCCGTCCTGGTCTCCCGACGGCGAGAAGATCGCATTTTCCTCAGACCGGGACGGGAACAACGAGATCTACGTCATGAACGCCGACGGCTCCGGGCAGACCAGGCTGACCGGCAACCCGGCTGATGATGATTACCCTTTCTGGTCTCCCGACGGCGAGAAGATCGTATTTAACTCCGAGCGGGACGGGAACAACGAGATCTACGTCATGAACGCCGACGGCTCCGGCCAGACCAGGGTGACCGACAACACGGCTGATGATTATTACCCTTCCTGGTCTCCCGACGGCGAGAAGATCGTATTTGAGTCGAACCGGGACGGGAACTACGAGATCTACGTCATGAACGCCGACGGCTCCGGCCAGACCAGGCTGACCGACAACACGGCTGATGATTATTACTCTTCCTGGTCTCCCGACGGCGAGAAGATCGCATTTTCCTCAGACCGGGACGGGAACTTCGATATATACGTGGTATCCAACTTCACCCTGCCCGACCCGCCCGCGGTTTTCGAGTGTCCACCTACAGGCATATGCGAACAGCGTCTGACCGACAACCCGGCTGAGGATTATGTCCCTTCCTGGTCTCCCAACGGCGAGAAGATGGTATTCCAATCCGATCGGGACGGGAACAACTACGATATCTACGTCATGAACGCCGACGGCTCCGGCCAGACCAGGGTGACCGACAACCCGGCTGATGATTATGTCCCTTCCTGGTCTCCCGACGGCGAGAAGATCGCATTTACCTCCAACCGGGACGGGGACCCAGAGATCTACGTCATGAACTCCGACGGGACCGACCAGGACAGATTGACCGACAACCCGGCTGAGGATTATGTCCCTTCCTGGTCTCCAGACAGCAATAAGATCGTCTTTTACTCCACGCGGGACGGCAACTTGGAGATATACGTCATGAACGCCGACGGGACCGGCCAGACTAGGCTGACCGACAACACGGCTGATGATTATGCCCCTTCCTGGTCTCCAGACGGCGAGAAGATCGCATTTGTCTCGAACCGGGACGGGAACAACTACGATATCTACGTCATGAACGCCGACGGCTCCGGCCAGACCAGGGTGACCGACAACCCGGCTGAGGATTATGTCCCTTCCTGGTCTCCCGACGGCGAGAAGATTGCATTTACCTCCAACCGGGACGGGAACCCAGAGATCTACGTCATGAACGCCGACGGCTCCGGCCCGACCAGGGTCACCAACAACACGGCTGGGGACGAGTATCCTTACTGGTCTCCCGACGGCGAGAAGATCGCATTTGTCTCGAATAGGGACCGGAATTC
>Ga0315336_1002462_pt1 | contig 28165 bp, 27 predicted proteins | sample ASW5metaG_FD_204512 | JGI IMG/M metagenome (GOLD analysis project Ga0315336, IMG submission 204512) | Ammonia-oxidizing marine archaeal communities from Monterey Bay, California, United States - ASW #5 | ecosystem: Environmental > Aquatic > Marine > Intertidal zone | place: USA: California... | reverse complement strand
GGCCGCTGGACAGAGTCCAGCGGCCGGCTTTTTTAACTAGCGAACAGCTTTAGTTTCACGGGCTGAAGAATACGCCGCGTGTCAAGAATGTATAGTCGGCCTCGAACACCATCAGTGCCACGAACACGAGCACCAACCCTGGCGGTAACAGAATAGCGTAGATGAGCGCCAGCCGTTCCCACTTCATATGCATGAAAAAGGCAACGATCAGTCCGGCCTTCGCCATCATGAATATCAAAATCAGCGTCCAGCGCAGATAGCTTTCGACGTGGAAATAATCGACGGCATAGGAAAAGGCACTGAGGACGAAAAGCCATCCCCAGATCTTGAAGTAGGTGCTTATCGGATGTAGTTGGGACTCAGCTTGTGCCATGTTTTCCTCTTACCAAAGATAGAAGAACGCGAAGATGAAGACCCACACCAAATCGACGAAATGCCAGTAAAGCCCCATGGTTTCGACGATCTCGTAGTTGCCTTTTCGACTGGTGTAGAAGCCTTTCGTCTCGTTGTCGAAATCCCCACGCCAGACCTTTCGCGCAACCGCAAACAGGAATATCACGCCGACCGACACGTGAAACCCGTGGAAGCCGGTGACCATGAAAAAGGTTGAGCCGAACTGGGCCGCCCCCATGGGGTTGCCCCACGGACGAACGCCGTCCTCGATCAGCTTGGTCCATTCGAAGGCCTGCATGCCGACGAACGTGGCGCCGAACAATGCCGTCACCAACATCAGGATCGCCGTGGCTTTACGGTTTTTGCGGTAGCCGAACATGACCGCCATGGCCATCGTACCGCTCGAGCTGATCAGGATAAACGTCATGATCGCGATCAGGATGAGCGGAATCGGCTCACCACCAAAACTCAAGGCGAACACCTCACTTGGGTTCGGCCATGGCACCGTCGTCGATATCCGTACTTTCATGTAGGACAGCAAGAAGCAGCTAAAAATGAAAGTGTCACTGAGCAGGAAAATCCACATCATGACCTTGCCCCAAGGCACAGGCTTGAACGCTCGCTGGTCCGAAGACCAGTCGGCGACAAAGCCTGCCATACCGCTTGGGCGGGCCAGGGATTCACCAATATCCGTCATTGTCGTTTGTGTCATGTGCATTCCGTCCTAACTACGTAACCAACAACAGAGCGAAAAGTACCAACCAAATCAGAAGCAAAAAGTGCCAATAAACGGCGCACAATTCAACACTCAACCGCACCTGGACGGCATCCTCGCCGCGCCTAATCCTGACCGCGGTTTTACCCCACGCTACCAAGCCACCGATCAGGTGGATGCCGTGCAGCGCCGTCAGTAGGTAAAAGAAGGCGTTGGCCGGATCCAACGTCGCGTAATGACCTGCCGCGGTCAGGTCGCGCCACGCCAAAAGTTGTCCCACCAGGAACGCAAAGGCACAGACACCGCCTGCCGCCATCCCCAAACTGACGCCTTCCGTCCGGCCCCAGCGCGCGCTGACCAAGGCCCAATGCATGGCCACGCTGCTTAATATCAGGACGCCTGTGTTCAGCCACAGCAGCCACGGAATGGGCACCGAATGCCAGTCCGAAAACACCATGCGTTCGGTGTAGGCCGCGACCATGAGTGAAAACACGACCATGACCACGACCAGAAACACGCGCAGACCGAGCTTGGCTTGTGGCATCGGGAACATACGCCCACCGTGAAGACTGACGACGTCACCACGCTCTTCCAGCCACGGCTTTTCCATCATTTGCCGGAAGAGATTCACGCCAGACCATCCTGGCAGTGCAAGGGACCGGTGCGCTTCGATACCGTTCGGGTCATCGTCGCCGTTTCCTTACTCGGCCGGTTGAGCCGCGGCACCGGCCGGCGCCCCGCCGCCTTCACCGGTTGCAACCTGATCGGGGTGCATGTTCTGTGGCACGTAGTCATCGGCCGCGCCGGGCACGCCATAGGCATAGGCCCAGCGATAGACCACCGGCAATGTCGGGCCGAAATTGCCGTGACCCGGTGGCGTTTCAGGCGTTTGCCATTCCAGCGAGGTGGCCTTCCAAGGATTGGGGCCGGATTTCTTGCCCTTGGCCAGGCTCCAGGCAATGTTGAACAGGAAGATCAACTGGGCGACGCCGACCACCAAGGCGATCACACTGACGAATGCATTGAGGGTCTCGGCCGATTGCGGGATGAAGCTCGTATCCGACATTTCGTAATACCGGCGCGGCACGCCCAGGAAGCCCAGGTAATGGAGCGGCAAGAATATCGCGTAGGCACCGAGGAAGGTGATCCAGAAGTGAACATGGCCCATGCCAACGTTCAGCAGGCGTCCTGTCATTTTCGGGAACCAATGATAAATCGCCCCGAAAATCACCAGGATCGGCGCCACACCCATCACCATATGAAAGTGGGCGACCACGAACATGGTGTCCGAAAGCGGAACGTCGACCACGACATTGCCCAGGAACAAGCCGGTAATGCCGCCATTCACGAAGGTGACGATGAAGGCCAAGGCAAACAGCATGGGTATCGTCAACTGGATGTTGGCGCGCCAAAGCGTAAGCGTCCAATTATAGACTTTGAGGGCGGTTGGCACGGCAATGATCAGCGTGGTTGTGGCAAAGAAGAAGCCAAACCATGGGTTCATGCCGCTAACATACATATGATGCGCCCAAACGATGAAGCTGAGGCCGCCGATGATGACGATTGCCCAGACCATCAACCGATAACCGAATATGTGCCGCCGCGCATGGACGCTGATCAGGTCGGAGACGATGCCGAAGGCCGGCAATGCGACGATGTAGACTTCGGGATGACCAAAGAACCAGAACAGATGCTGGAACAAAATCGGGCTGCCGCCGCCATATTCGAGATGTTCGCTAAACTGAACAATGGCCGGCATGAAGAAACTGGTCCCTAGAATGCCGTCGAGCGACATCATCACCGCGCCGACGAACAATGCCGGGAACGCCAGCAGCGCCAAGACCGTGGCCATGAAAATGCCCCATATCGTCAGCGGCAACCGCATCAATGTCATGCCGCGCGTACGCGCCTGAAGCACCGTCACCACATAGTTCAATCCGCCCATGGTGAAGCCAATGATAAAGAAGGCCAGAGAGACGAGCATCAAAATGATGCCGGCCCCGGAACCCGGCGTGCCTTCAAGGATGGCCTGTGGCGGATAGAGCGTCCAACCGGCTCCTGTCGGCCCGCCCGGTACGAAAAAGCTGGCCACCAAAATCAGCACCGCAAGCAGGTAGATCCAGTAACTCAGCATGTTCATGTAAGGGAACACCATGTCGCGGGCGCCGACCATTAACGGTATCAGATAATTGCCAAATCCGCCGAGGAACAGCGCGGTCAACAAGTAAATCACCATGATCATGCCGTGCATGGTGATGAACTGATAATAGTCCTCCGCCTCGATGAACGAGAAGGTCTCGGGGAAACCCAACTGCAGCCGCATCATCCACGACAGCACCAGGGCGACCAGACCAATGGCAATCGCTGTAAACGAATATTGGATGGCAATGACTTTGGCGTCTTGACAGAAAACATACTTCGTCACCCAGCTTTGCGGGTGGAAAAGCTCCATTTCCTCGACTTCAGCCGGCGGGACAATTGCGGATTCGTCATGTGCGGCATCGACCATCACATATTCCTCTTCACGTATATCTCGTTAAACGCACGCCGTTCGCGCCTCATTGTGCCGGCCGGTCCTGCAAAGCCACGGCCGTTGCCGAGTTCGACTTCGCCCGCGCCACCGATTGCGCAAATGTTTCTTGCTCTTGCATCCACGTATCGTAGTCGGCCTGCGCTTCCACGACGACGTTGCCGCGCATGACATGGTGGCCCACGCCACAAAGCTCGAAACACATGATATCGAACGTCCCCGGCCGCGTGGGAGTCAGCCAAAAAAACGTAACGGCGCCCGGCACCATGTCCATTTTGGCCCGGAATTGCGGGACGTAGAAATCGTGCAGGACGTCGATCGAGCGAAGTAAAAACTTGATCGGCCCGCCAATCGGCAGATGCATATCATCGCCGGAAACCAAGACATCATCTTGTCCTTTGGGATCATCCGGATTGATACCGAACGGGTTTTCGTCGCTGATCAACCGGACATTGGACGTCCCCAATACGCCGTCCTTGCCGGGATAGCGAAAACTCCATTGCCATTGCTGGCCGACCACTTCGATTTCGGCCGCCCCTTCCGGCACGGTCACGTACTGGTTCCAAACGAACAAGCCCGGAATCAGCATGCCGGCAACGCCGATGCTGGTCAGTACGGTAAGCCACCATTCCAGCTTTTTGTTTTCCGGCTCGTATTCCGCCCGCCTGTCCTCCCGATACCGGAAGCGCAGCATGCAATAGGCCATGAACAATATGACCGCGACGAACACAACGCCGGTGATCCAGAACGTAATGACGATCGTATTGTCGATATAGCCCCAATTGGAAGCGATCGGTGTCCACCACCAAGGACTCATGAAATGAAAAACGACAGTTCCGACGGCAACTAAGATCATTATTAGTGCAGCAATCATACCCTTATTCGCCTCCAGCGGCCAAATCTATAGGCACTCACTCAACGGACTCTGACGCTATTACATGCGCGGTACTTAACTAACGATGCGCAAACCCTTCGTCTCCGAAGCGGTGCAGCCATCCCGGCGGCCTTGCTCCGTAGCTCGAGTCACAACCAATGACCGTAGTGCCCTCTTAGTGGAGATAACGCACCTCGACTCAACCCAACAACCGCAGCCCAGTTTCAAACTGGCCGCTCGACCCCCACCATGGACCCAAGCGTAATTTCTCTAATAGCACCAATGAGAATGTGAGGCAATTGCACGATTACGATAAGAATGACCGGCGCCCAATTTGGTACTTGCCCAATATAAATTCCGGCTTTTGATACGCGCCGCTTCACACGAACTACGACGGCAGCCATCCAGGCCCGCGCCAACGTATTGAACGATTTGCAACAATCCGACCCACCGATTCGCTGGCACGCGGTCTCGGATTTCACCTGCAATGAAATACCTTCCTGTAGGCAATTCCGGAAAACGGGGTATTCGGATCCGCAATTGTTCGTGTATAACATCATTTGATTCGACGATGAAACGCGGGATCCGGAACCAATGGCTGACCACGACTACCAACAAAAAAATGTGCTGCTTGTCGCGACGATAATCGGGGCTGGCGTCCTGCTGCTCGGTCTATTGGGTATCGCTAATTCTTTCTAAATTCCCTGATATTTGGAGCCGCGGATGACATTCTTGGCGGGCTCGCCAAGAGGTTTTCGGTGGTTGGTGGCGATTGAGTCCGTTCCGTCACTTGCAAACAGATAACCGTACTTTTCCCCCATTCTCGGGTATATTCGGCGCCAACATGGGCGCGCGACGGCTGCGGCCGGAGTAGGTCGCGGCGTTCCGCTTAGCGCGTTTGCGCCATGACCAATTCGTTCATCCGCGCGCGCCATCCGACGTCGAATAAATGCCCCGGAGTAACGGCATAGGAGGGACACCATGCGCGTGAAGTCCATGCTCGTTCTGTTGAGTGGCCAAGAAAGCGACAAAGCCACACTTGATACGGCATTTCGGTCGGCGCGCTTGTCTGGCGCGCATCTCCATTGTCTACATCCCCTGCCGGATTCGTTGCAGAGCCTGCCGCCCCTGGAAATCGCCGGCGCCGGTATCGAACGCATCATTCGGCAAACGCGGCAACAAATCGACGCCCGGACAGACGCGGCCCGGTCTGCCTACGATGCCGCATTGACGGCCTACGGTCCCCTGGAACGAGCCACACCGAGTGCCGTGGAGGGCGAAGAAACCGCCGTATCCGCGTCGTTCGAGGCCTTGACGCCGGAAAACGGCGAATACGTCGCCGAACGCGCACGCATTCACGACATTGCCGTTGTCTCAGTAGACGCACGGACCGGAGACACCGACGGAATGCTCGAGAACGTTCTGTTCGAATCCGGCCGGCCGGTGCTGGTCGCACCGGCGCAACCGTCAGCGCTGATCGGCAGCCACGTGGCGATCGCCTGGAATCGTGGCGCGCTGGCGGCGCGGGCAGTGGCCGCGGCCATGCCGTTGTTGGAAACCGCTGCCGGGGTAACCGTGATTCATATCGAAACCGGCGCCAGGCGCGGGCCGGGGCCGACGGAACTGGTTCAACATCTTGCCTGGCACGGCATCGACGCAGGCGCCCGCACCATCGACCCGGACGGCGGCAACGTCGGCAAGCTGCTGTTGCGCGAGGCAGTAAACTGCGATGCCGACCTGCTTGTCATGGGCGCCTATTCCCATAGCCGTCTGCGCGAAATGGTCCTCGGCGGGGTCACCAAATATGTTCTCGCCCACGCCGAATTGCCCATATTGATGTGCCATTGATGGTGACTCGAAACCCATTTTTCTATCCGTAAGACGGATTTTCGCGGTGGGTCAAAAAAAGTGATCGGCAGGGCAGATTCAACGATTGACTCCCCCTTCTGACAAGCGCAGACTTTTGCCATTGGGAGTTGGCGCGGTCGTCGCCAAGGATGGGTACACACCCCCGCTCTCTGCGGCGATCACCATGTGCCATTCGTCCTTTGCGGCGGATTTCACGACACTCTCGATCCCGAACCAGGTCCCCGGGAAAAGGACCGCGACCCCAATCAGGGAGGGTCGGTAAAACGATGAAACCGCCGAAGGAAATGGCGACGTTCTCGGGTTGAGCCTTGACCGAGTAGGACAGGCCACCAAATCGAATCCGGGAACAACGGCGAATAGCCGCAGACAATTTGGATGATATGCACAGCGGAGTGCGTTTGAAAAATCAAACAAGGAGGCTCCGCTAGATAAGGCTCGCTAATGCATTGCGAGCGACGGTCTATGATGGCCGGAACATATCGAAAAAATCCCGAATAGGGTGGCCCCGCCGCAGCAAATGTCGGCGGGGCCTTGATTCTGTATCGCGCTCTCCGTCATGCTAGAGCAGTTCTCGATCATACGGAGAACATGAAACATGAAAGATGAATTGTGTTTTTTATCGGCGTCAACCGCGGCCCGGATGATTGCTGAGCGGACCCTCTCGCCGGTTGCCTTGATGGATGCCGTGCTCGATCGTATCGACCGGGTGAACGGCGGCCTCAACGCCTTCATCACGATCGACCGCGAAGCCGCCCGCGCCGCCGCCGAACAGGCAGAAGCCCAAGCCCATGCCGGCATGCCGCTTGGCCGGCTGCATGGCGTACCGTTCACGGCCAAGGACTTGATCAACAGTGCCGGCATGAAGACCACGTTCGGCTCCAAAATCATGGCCGACAACGTCCCCGTCGTCGACGCGGTTTCTTTGGCCCGGCTGCGCCGCGCCGGGGCCATCCTGATCGGCAAGACGACGACACCGGAGTTCGGCCACAAACCGATGACAACGGCGCCGCTGTTCGGCACGACCCATAATCCTTGGCGCCTTGATCGCACCCCCGGCGGATCGAGCGGCGGATCGGCCGCCGCCGTCGCCGCCGGCCTGGCGCCGCTTTCCATCGGCACCGACGGCGGCGGCTCGACCCGCATCCCGGCCGCGTGCTGCGGCGTGGTCGGCGTCAAGGCCACCCTCGGCCGCGTACCCCACGATCAAACGCCCGATCGGTTCGGCAATCTCGCCTACCTCGGGCCGATGACCCGAACCGTCGCCGATGCCGCGCTGATGCTCGACATTATGGCTGGCGCCGATCCGGCGGACCCGCACTCGCTGGCCAAGCCGCCGTCGCTTGCCGTAGCTGCCGCTGCCGCCGGCACCAACGCAAGGTTTGACAGCCTGCGCGTTGCCTGGCGACCGCGCCTCGGCAACCGGTTGGTCGATACGGAACTCCTATCGATCGTCGAATCGGCGGTGTCCGTCCTCGCCGACCGCGGCGCCGCGATCAGCGAATGGCCTGATGATTTCGAAAACACCGAGCCGCACTGGCTGGTTCTCACCTATGCCGGCTGGGCCGCGCGCTTCGCCGACGACGTGGCATCCCGCGGCAAAGACATGGACCCAACCCTGGTGACCAGCATCGAGCGCGGCCTCGATTACACGGCACGGGATATGCAGGCCGCGATCAACCTCAGGAGCCGGCTCTATTTGACGGTGAACGGCTGGTTCGACGACGCCGATGTGATTGCCACTCCGACCTTGAGCCGGCCGCCGATGGCAGTCGACCAAGATCCGTTCGGGCAAACGATTATCAATGGCGAGGCGGCAGGATCGCTGCGCTCGGCCTGGTATCCTTACACCCACCCGTTCAACCTCACCGGTCACCCCGCAATCACCATCCCCGCCGGCTTTACCGCCGATGGCCTGCCGGTCGGTCTACAGCTGGTGGCGCCCTATTGGCAGGAAGAGCGCCTGTTCAAAGCCGCCGCCGCCATCGAGGCGGATCGTCCTTGGGCACACCGCCGACCACAGCTGTGATCAGATCGTTGCCGCAAAAATTCAGCAAATTTGCAGCAAAACTACTATTAATAGTTTATTTATGATTTTGTTAATTTCTAGTTGTCATTCTCTCGACAACCGAAAGGGTGGGCGCCTTAAGTACTTGAAATCGTGAGAGAATTGATGATAATTTCATTCTCGCAAAGCGGGTGCTGCCGCCAGTTTTCCCGCGATTGCCGCGGCGCTTTGTTGATCGAATTTGCCTTGATCGTGCCGGCCTTCATTCTCTTTGTCGTTGGCATTATCGAAATCGCCATGTTGTTGTTCACCAACGTATTGGTCGAAGGCAGCCTGCGGGAAGCGTCGCGTTTTGGCATCACTGGCCAAGTGATGGGCACCGCGGAACGAGAAGAGACGATTGAGCAGATTGTTAGCCAGGGCACCGGCGGCCTGGTTAATCCGGAAGACCTTTCGGTCAACACCTATGTGTTCCAAACCTTCACCACCGTCGGAACGCCGGAGCCTTGGGTCGACAACAACGACAATGGCACCATCGAGGACGATGAATTCGACGATACCAATAGCAACGGTGTCTGGGACGGCAAACCCGGTGCCGGCGGCAGCGGCGACATCGTGCTGTACCAGGTCGATTACAATCATTCCTTCATAACCGGCCTGATGAAGAAATTTGGCGATGCCAGCGGCAAGCTGACAATGACGGCCAATATCGCCGTTCGCAACGAGCCTTTTTAAGCAGCTAGACCAGGGTCGGTGATACAAATGTCCATTCGAAATGTCTCAAAGTTCGGCAAGCCCGGTCGCTTCCTAACCGATCGCGGCGGCAACGCCCTGATGGAGTTTGCCTTTGCGTTGCCGGTGCTGATGGTGTTGTTGCTCGGCTGTTTGGAAACGACCCGCTATGTCCTGATCCAGCAGAAACTCGATCGCACGTCCGCATCGGTCGCCGACCTCGTCGCCCAGGCCAATACCATTTCGGAGAGCGAGGTCGAGGCCATCATCGGACTGACCGGTCAATTGATGCAGCCCTATGAGTTTTCCAACGATGGCGTCGTTTTCGTCACCTCGGTCACCGAAGACGTCGACGACGGTCCCATGGTTCAATGGCAAGTCGACGGCGCCGGTGTGCTGTCCGCCGCCAGCGCCATCGGCGTGGTCGACGACCCAGCGGTGATGCCGTCGGGTTTTGCCATGCGTGATGCGGAAACCGTTATCGTGACCGAGGTTTTCTACACTTACCGTCCTTGGATTTTCGATCGGTTCATTCCCGAGCAAACGATCTATCGGCTGTCCGTTCGCCGTCCAAGGCTTGGCGGCTTGTCAACGTTAAGCTGAGCCAAAACACAACCGACACCGTACATGCAAGAAGACTCTTAGGGCGCTCTAACGAGTTTATCGGAGTACCTTCGTGATGAGCGACACACATCTGCACATGAAGCGCATTGTTCGGCAGATTCGCCGCTTTCTTCGTGACCGATCCGGGGCGACCGCATTGATGATGATGCTGTTGGCCGTGCCAATGGTAGCGATTGTCGGATTGGCCACGGACGCCGCGCGCGGCTACATGCTGAAAGCGCGGCTTGTGCAAGCGGTCGACGCTGCCGCCCTCGCCGGCGGTGCGACATTCGACGCCAGCCTGCAAAGCGATGACATTCAGCGTTTCTTTACGGCGAATTTTCCCGACGGCTACATGAATGCCTCCATGGCTGCCTTGCAGATTACACCGCAGCAGAATGGCGAAGCGATTGAAGTCGTCGCCAGCGCAACGATACAGACGACCTTCATGCAAGTGCTGCAAATCGATACATTGACGGTGAACGCCCGGACCGTGGTGCAGCGGGCGGTCCGCGGCATGGAACTGGTACTGGTGCTTGACACCACCGGGTCCATGAATAGCGGCGGCAAGCTACAGGCAATGAAGGACGCCGCCAACGATTTGCTCGACATCATGTACGGCGAAAGCGACACGATCGACGATTTTTGGGTCGGGCTGGTGCCGTTCCGGGCGCGCGTGCGCATCAACAAAAACGACACCGATTGGATCGATTCGGCGCCGCCGACCAATTGGAAGGGCTGTGTCGACGTCCGTCCGGCGCCGGACGATACCTCCGATGCGCCGCCGGCTGGGTCGACGCTGTTCTCGCCGCTCGGCAAACTGGTGGCCGGCTATCTGGTTCCCAGCAAACCCGGCTACACCGCAACCAACGACTATTGCCCGAAGCGGATCCTGCCGCTGACCGCAAGTAAAACCACGGTCGCGAATAAAATCGGCAACCTCAATGCTTACGGCACCACCCGGATCGATGTCGGCGCCGCTTGGGGCTGGCGGCTGATGTCACCGACTTGGCGCGGCTACTATGATGAGGCGACGCTGCCCCTCGACTATGACGAAGAACTGATGGACAAAGCCGTTATCATCCTCACCGACGGCGCCAATTGCTGTTCTTCCTACGGCACCGACATCGCCGCGGCGGACGCGGCGCTGTTGCAGACCTGCCAAAACATGAAGGACGAAGACATCATCGTCTACACGATTTCCTTCGCCAGCCTCCCGTCGGCGCTCAAGACCATGATGACAAACTGCGCAACATCGGCCTCGCACTATTTCGACAGCGAAACCAATAGTGATTTAACGGTCGCATTCCAGACAATAGGCAATCAACTATCCAACCTGCGCCTGGCAGAATAATCGGACAGGTGCCGCCAGCGAACGGTCATGCCATTTCCAAAACACCGAAGTCCGGTGTAACGTTGCGAAATGTTGTCATCGCTTTTCAAGGCACTCGGACTGGGCATGGCCGGCGGCGTTTTCGCTGCGATCATGCTGTTGTTTTTGAATGCGAATGCGGCACGGATGACAGAGAATTTCGAGACCACCGGCGGCGCCTCGATTTCAAGCCGCTTCTTCTGTTTCTAACCGGCGCAGAAACCCCTTGATTTTCTCGGCCAGGATCTCCGGCTCCAGTCCGGGCTGCAATGTCGCCCGTCGCCGGCCACGATCATCCACCAGGTAGGAAAGCGCCGAGTGATCCATGACATAAGGCGTATCCGGATCGGTTTTCACTTTCTGGTATTGCACGCCGAAGGCCTTTGCAGCCGCCTTGATTTGCGCAGCACTTCCGGTCAAGCCGATCAGTGGCGCGCCAAAATGCCCAACATAACCGTGCATTTCATCGACGGTGTCCCGCGCCGGGTCGATAGACACAAATACCGGCTGGATTTCCAGGCCGCCGGCATGCAGCAAATCCACCGCCTCCAGCAACACCGACAGATGCGTCGGACAAACGTCCGGGCAGTAGGTGTAACCGAAGTAATAGAGCGCCGGTCGACCAACGAAATCGGCCTCTGTTACTGCCCGACCGCGATCGTCGACCAAGGAGAACTGCGCTTCAACGTCGATTTGCGCGGACGGCAGAACCAGCTCGAAGCCTGCCCACCGGGCGACTTCCAACGTCGCCCAACCGGCGCCAAGGAAGCCGATAACCACCAGGGCCGCGGCGGCAATCTTGCCGCGCCATCGACCGAAACGCTCGGAACCTTCACCGCGCATATCTAGCTTGCCTTTGCCGAAGCGACGGAACGGCCGCTGCCCGCATTCAATATTCCGTTGAAGCTGATATAGTTTACCGGACGCCGTCAACCGGGACCCAAAGCATGAATGCGGACGAGGTGAAACAGCTGGCCAAGGAATTGGGCGCCGATCTGGTTGGCATCGCCTCGGCCAAAACCCTGAACGCCTTTCCGCCGGATCCGCTTTGGCCGCAGACGCCGGATCGGGTTTCACCCTATTGCAAGAGCGTGATCGTCATCGTCCACCGAATCCCGGTGGCGGCCTTTCGTTGTAAATCGACGATACCGGTGCAGTATCTCGACATGCTTGTGCTGCGGCGCATGGATCGGGTGGCGTTCCGCTTGGCCGAGCATCTGGAACGTCTCGGCCATCCAAGTTTCGTCACCGCGGCCCAGGAAACCGACTGGAACCTGAAGCGCGCGAGTTACGGGCGGTTGAGCACCCGCCATCTCGGCATCGAGGCCGGGCTCGGCACATTCGGGCTGGAGGTCAATATCCTGACGCCGGAATTCGGCCCGCGGCTTTATCTCACCGGCATCTTGACCGAACTTGAGCTTGAGCCGGATGCGCCAATGACCGAGCAGGTTTGCATCGGTGAATCCTGCTCGCGCTGTCTCTATTCCTGCCCATCCGACGCGGTCCGGCACTTCGGCATCGACAAACGCGGCTGCGCGACCGAGGCACAGGAATTCGGCTATGGCACGGCGACGGCATTTTTCGACCGCTTCGTCGACGCCGATCCCGCCGAGAAAAAGAAAGAGATCGCGGCCCGCGATGTCTTTGGTTTCTGGCAAGGGCTGTTACGTGTCGTCGGATCGTTCGGCGATTGCCCGCGCTGCCTCGCGGTTTGTCCGGTCGGCAACGACTACCACGCCTATCTGACCGGTCCGCAAAAACACATCCCCGAAAAGACACCGGAAAAGGTTGAAAAGGCCAAAGCCTTCAAAGCAGCGCGCAAGGCCGGCGCACCGGTCGCCGGGCTTGACGACTGGAACGTCCGCTGGGTCGGGCCGGATGGTTATCAAGGTATCGTCGCCCGTCAGTTGCAGGCGTTCAAGAAACAACAGGCGGCGCGCCGCACCGAAGACGAAACCCAGGAGACTTGAGGACAATCATGGTTGCAGTCTATCAGACACCGCTCGACGCAGCCGCCATCAAGGCACAAGCCAAAGCGTTCGGCGTCGACCTTGTCGGCATTGCCGACGGCCGGGTGATGGACGCGCACCCGCCGGATCCAAAGAATCCGAAGCGGCCTGCCGACATCACCGACTACGACGCCGACCGGGTTATCGTATTGGCCAAACGCCTCAACAGCGGCACGACGCGGATCAAGGCTTGGGATGAGCGCCATAAATACTACAACGACGAACTGACCATCACCGCGTTGGAGGAAGCCGCGCTGGAATTGGTGCTTTGGCTCGAGGATCAGGGCTACCCGGCGCTGATCGTGCCGCCGACCCATGTCGATCCTTGGAGCTACGACGGCGATCCAGACAAGCATTTGACGCCGATCCTGTCGCTGGAGCATGCCGCGGTCGAAGCCGGGATGGGCACGCTCGGCCTCAATCTACAGCTGCTGACGCCGGAATTCGGCCCGCGGGTAATGTTGAGCGCGGTCCTGAGTTCGGTGCCGGTCGAGCCGGACCGGCGGACCGAGGCCGCACTTTGCCTTGGGCCCCAATGCGGCCGGTGCCTGCAGGCCTGCCCCGGCGATACCGTCGGCCATTGGCAGCGCGACTGGCCGGCCTGCGACGCCTACCGGTCGCCCTACGGCTTCAACAAGCTGACGGAATTCCTCGGCCGCGTGATTGAACAGCCGGATTCGGACGGCCAAAAAGCCATGCTGCGCTCCGAAGACAGCTTCAATCTGTGGCAAAGCATTTTGCGTGGCGCCGGTGCGGTGACCGGCTGCCGACGATGTCAGGACGTCTGCCCTATCGGCGCCGACTACGAAGCCATGCTGAAAGACGCCCTCGACGACATCCCCGAACGGACCGCCGCGAAGCAAGAACGCCTGGACGCCATGGTCAAAACCGAAGCCGACCGACAGATGCCGACGGACTACCAGAGCCAGGCTCGGTGGATTGGGCGCGTTACCGATACTTGAGGAGGAAATCGATGCCTTTGGGACTGCCGCGTTCGCGGGCCGAAATCGACCGTATTCAACGGCAGAGAAAGAAGGTTGCCGTCGACCGCGCCCGTCGCGCCACGTTTCATCGGGACCGGCTCGCCGGCATCGACATCGACCGCCTGGATGACCCGGAAGTTTGGGCGAAAATCCCGATCCTGACCAAGGAAGAACTGCGCGCCATCCCGCCGGACCGGTTTTTCGATGATTTCTGCATCGCGCCAAAATCGGATATCGCCGAGCTTTGGCGTTCCGGCGGTTCGACGGGCGTGCCGCTGTTCTACCCGCGCACATTCGAAGACATGGAATACTGCCGGCTGTCATTCGAACGCACGTTTCTCGGCGCCGGCATCGGTGCCGGCGACACGGCGCATGTGTCGTTCCCCCTCGGTATTCATCCGGTCGGTCATGTTTTCGCGCGTGCGGCACAGAATCTGCGCATTGGCGTCAATTGGTGCGGCTCGGGCGCCTCGACACCATCACGTCTGCAAGTCGACCTGATCAATCGCCTGAAACCGTCGGTGTGGCTCGGTATGAGCAGCTATGCCCTGCACCTCGCCAACCTCGCCGAGGCCGAGGACATCGATTTGGCTGGCGGCCCTGTCAGCACCGTGATGTGTTCGGCAGAGCCTCTCTCCCGGGCCAAGCGCGACAAGATTGCCAAGACCTGGGGCGCCGACGTGCACGACAATTTCGGCATGACCGAAGCCGGCATGATGGGCAGCGAAGGCGCCGCCCGGAACGGCTTCCATATTTGGACCGATCTCTTTTTCATCGAAGTCATCGACCTCGACAGCGGTGAGCCCGTCGCTCCCGGCGAGCCCGGAGGATTGGTCGTCACGCCGCTTTGGACCAACAACGCGACGCCATTCCTGCGTTGGAGTTCGGGCGACATCGTCACTTATCACGACGACGGCGCCGATGACGGGCCGCTCGCGGTCTTTCCCGTGGTCCGGCACGCCCACCGCACCGTCGGCTTCTTCAAGATCCGCGGCGTCAACATCAACCATCAGGAGCTCGAGGACTTCATGTTCCGTATGGCGGATGTAGTCGACTTCAAGGCGGAATTGCTGACCGAGAACGATTTGGAAGTGCTTTCGATTTCCATTGAAGTCGTCCGTGGCGGCGACCCGGCAAGCGCCAGTACGGCGGTCCAATCGGCGACCAAGCAGACGTTCGAGGTGACGCCATCGGTCACCGTCCTGGAACGCGGCACCCTCGCCCGGGAGTTCGAATCCAGCGTCAAGGCGCCGCGCTTCGTTGATCGTCGCGTTTGATTTAGTGTCGTAAAAAGCGTTCGTAACTGCGTAAATTTGTAAAACGCGATTCCGAACAAGTTTCGGTTCGTTTGTAAATGCTCGGGCGGTCCCAACAAAACGGTTTTGCCAGGTCGGCGGACAAAAACACTTGGCTTGACTCTTTCACGTTGATTAAAGTCTTGGTGCTAATTCGCCTAAGAAAGTCCACGCGATGCCGGACAAAAAACAGCCACTATGGAAAAATCCCGCGGTCGTTGGTCCGACCATCGGCGCGCTAATAGTGGCGGCAGTCGCCATTCCGCCGCTTCTGCCAAAAAGCGACAAAACGTCTCCGCTGCGCCCAGACATCGAAAGTATTGAGGAGTTTCCGAGCGGCAGTTCGACCATTGTTATAAAGCTGACCTATACCGGTGCGCTGGACAATTCAGATGGCACTGGGATCAACGAGGTCAAGGTCTGGCACCGCCACGAAGACGACGACGTCTGGACCGAAGTTGACATCGCAAAAACCGGCCAAAACGGCGAGTTCTTGATCGCAGGCCTTGCTAAGCCAGGCGTCTACTATTTCGACATGGTCGCGACGGACCGCGCCGGAAACAGGTCTCCCTCACCGGACGGGACAAACGGTCAAAGGGACTATCTAGTCAAGATTCGAACTCCCGTCGCGGCGCCATCCGATCGTTCAAGTAGCAGCGGAGTCCGGGATTTCATACGAAAGAATCCTCGATTTGCCAATTCCGTTGGATGGATCGATGTACCCGTGCGTTTCACAGTCATCCATGACGAAGACCAGGGCCAAATCGGCGATGACCGCATCCATCAGCAGATCGCGACGCTCAATGGCGCCTTCTTCCCTGGTCAGATTTCGTTCTCGCTCGTTTCGATCAATCGGATCAACGATAGTGCATTGTTTAACGCGAGCCGAAGCATCATTGAAGCAAGCTGGCGCCCGAATCCGACTGCAATGCGCGAACCCGAGGCACTTGACGTCATCAGCCACAAGCCAAACAACGGCGTGATCGGTATGTCCTCTTTTCCAACAGGCATGACTGCGATGAATGCGGGCATCGACGGGGTCACGGTGGCCAGTTCGGCGGTGTCCGGCGGTGTGGCCCCCTTCAATATGGGCCAAACGGTCGTGCATGCGGCGGGACACTGGCTGGGTCTTTATCACACATTTCAGGGCGGTTGTACCGGGCCAGGTGACGAGGTGGATGATACGCCGGCACACAGTAGCCCCAACTTTGGCAAGCCTGATCCGAGTGTTCGCAACGGCGCATGTGATCCCAGCGAACGCGCACCGGTTCACAACTACATGAACTATGTGGACGACCGCACCGGGAAATCGTTCACATCCGGCCAGTATGTACGGATGAAAGCGGTCGTCGCGCTGTACCGTCCAAACCTGCTCAAGGGGGATCAGCTCGCTCTCGTGCGGCGATAGAGATTCTGGCCACAATTGCCGTTTTGGTGCCGTAGCCCTAAGGCGCCACCAACGCCAAGCGCGTACCGAGTGCCACGAACGCCGCGGCAAAGCCGTAGCGGAGCCAAGCCCGCACGGTTTCGGAGCCGATGACCCGGTCTCGCAAGGTGGCGGCCATCAGGCCGTAGATCACGAAAACAATCAGCGTCATGGCGATGAATATGCCGCTCAACAGCAGCATTAGGGACACCGGACTGGCGTGATCTGGCGGCACGAACTGCGGCAGGAAGGCGAGGAAAAAGATCGAGAGCTTGGGGTTTAGGACGTTGATCAGCACGCCGCGCACAATGATGCCGCCGGCGCGGCGTTGCCGATCGGGGGCGGAAACCGTGAGCGGGCCACTATCGCGCCAAATTCCCCAAGCCAAATAGAAGATGTAGGCGACGCCTAGGAATTTCACAGTCGTGAACACCGGCCCGCCGATGCGCAACAGCGCCGCCAAACCGAAAATCGTCACCAATAAGTGGGGAACAATACCAAGAGTGCAGCCAACGGCGGCGACTACGCTCTGCCAGCGCCCTTGAAACAGCCCATGGGAGAGCGTGTAGATAACACCGGTGCCGGGCACCAGCACGACAATCAGCGAGGTCAGCAGGAAATCGCCGCTCAACTCCATGAGCAATGACAAAATTTACTCGTCGCCGGTACCGACATGCTCGATTTTTTTGACGGCGCCGGTCTCGGTATCGAAGACCAAACGCGCTTCCTTGCTCATGTCGGTGCCGGTGACACGCACGAACTTGGATTTGGCCGGATAATCGATGGCATGAATGTCGCCGACGTCGTAGAGGCCAGCCTTGCCGGGATAGAGCCGATAGGCGCGGACTTTCTCCAGGTCGGCTTTATCCTCGCCGCCGGCATCCTTGCGCCGCCATTCCGACATATCGGTGTAGCCCGACGCCTGACCATAAATTGCCCAAGAGCTTCCGTGGTCGTGCGGCGGCGAGGTGCGGGCTTCAGCCATGTTGTAAATCAATATGCAAAAGCCGAAGTCCGGATCTTCATAGATTTGCTTCATGCCGGAATCGTCGTCTTCGACCAAATAGTCTTCCTGAAACCCGGGATCACCGAGCAGGGTTTCCAGGTTCTGCCGCATTTCGTCACGGCCTACCCGGCCGTTCCCTTCGGCCAACAATGCCCGTGCGTCGCCACAGAAATCTTCCAGTGAATAGGTCATATTGTATTACCTCGGATTCGCAAGTTCTCGTAAAATTCATTCCTGCAAGCCTATGCCGGTCAAGCCTGTCAGGGCAAGCCCACCAACGGTTGCCTCGCCGCCCAGCCGCAGCATAGTCTGGGCGCTTCGTGGCCCGAGGCGAACAGGTATAGGTCGATTATGGATTCCGTGACGCAATTCCTACTCGGCGCCAGTGTGTCCGGAGCCGTAATCGGCCCCAAATTGGGCGTCCGCGCCCTGTTCATAGGCGGCATCGTCGCCACCCTGCCCGATCTCGACGCGTTTGTGCCCATGGGCAACGCCATCGACACCATGACACATCACCGCGGTGCCACCCATTCCGTGCTCATGCAGACCCTGGCGGCGCCGGTCATCGCGTTTGCGGTTTCCCGATTCGTTGCCGACACACGCGCCCACTTCAAGCTGTTCCTGCTCACCGTCTGGCTTTGTCTGATCACGCACAGCCTGTTGGATTCGCTCACGACCTATGGCACACAGATATTATGGCCGCTGCAATTCGGTCCCCCGGCGGCCTATGCATCGGTTTTTATCATTGATCCGTTCTATTCCCTGTTGTTGCTCGCGGGTTTGGTGACATTCCTTATTTGGCGCCGGCGGCCAGCGCGCGCATTGCGCAGTAATCGGCTGCTGCTGGCCGCGGCGACAGCCTATCTTGGGCTCGGCATGATCGGTCATGGCGTGGTCATGGCCCGGGCCAAGGCCGACCCGGCCTTTGCCGGTCTGTCGCTGCAAGTCCAACCGACGCCGTTCAACATCGTGGCCTGGCAGGTTTTAGGCATCGGCGAGAACCGCTATGTCGCCGGCCTGACCAATTTGACGACGGCATGTCCCATTTCCGCGGTCACGTCCCATCCCCGCCTCGCCAAGCCGCCGGAAGGCCTGCGACGCACGCCATCGGTTGAGCGCCTCGAATGGTTCACCGATGGATTCTACAGCTATCAAGAACGGGCGGGGACCATCACCATCACGGATCTGAGGATGGGATACCATCCCAACTTCGTCTTCTCATTCGCGATTGCCGCGCGCCAGGGCACCAACGTCGCGCCGATCGCGCCACGGCGCGTTGCGTTGTCGGCGCCGCGGACGGAATTGATCAAGACCCTGTTCGCGGAAATCGACCGAACATTCCGCTCCTGCCCGGCTTAGGTCTGGCGGCGGATCACCTCACTACTGTAAAATCCTCCGATGACGAATAGCGACCAAGAGCCCAACACCGTCTTCAGCCGCGCCGAATATGACGGCCGGATCGCCGAAGCGCGCCGGCGCATGCGCCAACAAGGCCTCGATGCGCTGTTGGTGTTTGCCCAGGAGAGCCTCTATTACCTGACCGGTTTCGACACCAGCGGCTACGTGTTTTTCCAGTGCGCGGTACTGACCGCGGACCAACAGCCAATGACCCTGTTGACCCGGCGGCCGGACCGGGATCAGGCGCACGCGACGTCGATCATCGAGGATGTGCGGCTCTGGCTGAACGCCGAAGATGCCGACCCAGCGGGCGACGTGCGCCGAATTCTGGAAGAAAAAGGCCTGCGCGACGCGACCGTCGGCATCGAGCTCAATACCTACGGTCTGACCGGCTACAACCATGCGCTGATGCAACAGGCGTTGGCGGGATTCTGCAGCTTGGTCGACGGCTCAGAGGTCGTCGCCCAAATGCGTCTGATCAAGTCGCCCGCGGAAATCGCCGTGACCCGCAAAGCCGCCCAGCTCGCCGACAAGGCCATGCTCGCCATGGTCGATGTCGCCCGCGCCGGCGTCCCCGACAGCCTGCTCGCCTCGGCCTGCCTGCATGAGCTGTTGAGCGGCGGCGGCGACGTGCCGCCGGGCGGGCCGCTGGTCAATTCCGGCAGCCGCTCGTCATTCGGCCGCAGTGTCGGCGGGCCACGCGTCCTGTCCGATCGGGACCAGGTGCTGGTCGAGTTCGCCGCCACCTATCAGCGCTACAACGTCTGTGTCGAACAGACCATCGCAATCGGCGACCCGCCGGCCAAGCTCCGGCACATGTATGACAGCGCCTTAGGCGCGCTGATTGCGATGACGGCGGCGGCCCGACCCGGTACACCGCTCGGCGCGATCGATGATGCCCACCGCCGGGTGTTCGATGATGCCGGCTACCGCGACAACCGCTTCGAAGCCTGCGGCTATTCCCTCGGCGCGACCTTCCGGCCGACCTGGATGGACGTGCCGCCCATGCTCTATTCCGGCAACCCCATGCCGGCCGCACCCGGCATGGTCCTGTTCCTGCACGCCATCGTCGGCGACCAAGCCGCCGGCATCGCCGCCGGCGTCGGCCACACGCTGCTGATCACCGACGACGGCGCTGAAGTGCTCAATCAGGCGCCGATGGAACTGCATCAGAAGTGAATGCTATTCCGTAAACCTATTCGCCATGATCTGTTCATAGCGGTGGGAGATGATTTCCAGCACGTTACCGAACGGGTCTTCGCAATAACAGACCTTGATGCCCTCGCCGGGGAACAGTTCCCAGACCTTTGAGCGCTGGCGGCCGCCGTTCTCGACGATTTCGGCGACCTTGGCGTCGACGTCGGGATCGGTGATGGCGATGTGGAAGAAGCCGTTCTTCCAATATTCCATGGTGTCTTCGCGGCGCTCCGCTTTCGGTTCGAGAAACTCGAACAGTTCGAGGCCGACGCCGTCGCCGGTGACCATATGGGCGATCTTTTCGGCACCGAACCGCGGCCCGCAAATGTCTGCGACCAGTTCGCCGAAATGCGAGCCGTCCCGGCGCACTTCGACCGGCGGCACGATCAGGGTAAAACCGAAAACCTTTTCATACCACGCGATCGCGGCATCGATGTCGGTGACCGATACGCCGACATGGTTGAGGCACTGCGCCAAACGTTCAGTCATACCCGCCTCCCTTAGAGATGAACCACTTGACCCGAAGCCGCCGATTCCTCGGCCGCCAGCGCCGCCTCCAACGCCGCCATGGATTCTTCCGGCGTGATAATGGAAGGCGGATTGCCGGTGACGCAGCACTGGGCGAAATAGCTCAGCTCGTCGCGTAGGGCGCCGGCGGTGACGCCATGCAGTTCCGGCCAATAAGTCGTGTCAGGGCTGCGGAAGCCGTCCTTGGTGCAGATGCCGATGTTGGGGAAGGTGTCCTGGACATGGACGAAGCCTTCCGAGCCGATGACGCTCATACGCTCGTCGATATCGAACGGCGTCTTTTCCGGCATGCACCAGACCGTCTCCAGGGTCGCCGTGGCGCCGTTGTCGAAGCGATACATGGTCTGCCCAACATCGGGGTATTTCAGACCGCGCAGGTCGACGGTCTGGGCGTAGGCGCTGACCACGCGGGCGCCGGTGAACCACAGCATCAAATCGGTATCGTGGATGGCGTCGCCGACGATCGGCCCGATCTTGTTGAGGATTTCCGGCGTCCAGGCCGCCGGGATGTTGCGCCGCGAGCTCAAGCTCAAGACCCGGCCGATATTGCCGGCGGCAATTTCCCGCTTGGCGGCGGCGTAGCGCGGATTGAAGCGGCAGATATGGCCGACCATGAGATGGCCTTTAGCCTTGGCGGCGGCATCGCAAATGAGTTGGCAATCGGCCACCGTGTGGGCCATCGGCTTTTCCAGAAACACATGTTTGCCGGCCTCGAGTGCTGCCAATGTCGGCGCGGTGTGCTGATCCCACATGGTGACGACGCTGACCGCGTCGATGTCCGGGTTGGCGAGCAGCTCGTTGTAGTCCGTATAGAGCTGAGAGACACCGTATTTCCGGCCGAGTTCTTCGAGGCGCGCCGGCGTCCGGGTGCAGAGGGCGGCCAGGTCGAAAGACGGTATGGCCGATATGGCATCGCAATGAATTTCGCCGAACCATCCCAATCCGATCACGGCAATTCTGGTTTTCTCCATGCTCCCTGCTCCTTTTGTTTTATGGCTGCCGCCGGTGAATGAACCGGCCGTTTCGGTCGCCGGTCGGGCCGCCGCCGGACCAACTGATGGTGCCGCCGACGATCACGTGATCGATGCCGGCGGCCGGCTGCTCGGGCGCCTCGAACGTTGCCCGGTCTATGATCGTATCGGCATCGAACACGACTAAGTCGGCGTGAACGCCTTCGCGGATCTCGCCGCGGTCGGCCATGCCGAAATTGCCGGCCGACAGGCCGGTCATTTTGTGAACCGCCTGTTCCAGCGAAAACAGGCCCTCGTCCCGGCAGAAATGCCCCAACACCCGCGGGAAGGTACCCCAGAGACGCGGATGCGGATGGGCGTCGTGGGGCAGCCCGTCGGAGCCGATCATGGTCGGCGGATAGGTCAATATGCGCCGGAGATCGGCCTCGTCGATCTGGAAATAGATCGCGCCCGCCGGGTTAAGCCGAACTGCCGCGTCGACCTGGGAGCACTGCCATTCACCGGCAATGTCGGCCAGGTCGCGGCCCGCCATTTCCGGGAACGGCACCGACCAGGTGACCGTGATACGGATTGCCGGATCGACCATTTCCGGTTCCAGCACCGTCGAGCCGGCGGTGTAGGGATAGGCGTCGAGCGAGACCTGCTGGCGACCGCGCGCCTGATCGATTGCCGCCAAGGTGTCGGGACTGCGCCCCCAATTGTCCGGGCCGGCGCATTTGTGATGGGAAATGACAATCGGCGCCCGCGCCCGGCTTGCGGTCTCGAATGACTCCTGCAGCGAGTCGAGCACGCCGTCATGTTCATCACGCATATGGGTGGCATAGACGCCGCCGTGATCGGCCAGCAGCTCGGCGAGTGCCACGACTTCATCCATGTCGGCGGCGGCGTTGGGCTTGTACCAGAGGCCGGTGCTGAAGCCGATGGCACCGGCATCTAGGCTGTCGGCCAGGCGTTTGCGCATGGCGTCGATTTCCGCGGGCCGCGCTTTACGGTCGAGCCGGTCCATGGCACCAACGCGGAGCGTGCTGTGGCCGACCAAAGCGGCAACGTTGACGCTCGGCCGGGCAGCATCGACCGCTGCCGCATAGGCCGCCATCGTCGGAAACGTGAAAGCGCCGCGGCCGCCCAGCAAATTCATCGGCGGCGGCGGATCGATCGGTTCGACCGGCGACAGGCTGATGCCGCAGTTGCCGGCCACCACTGTCGTGACACCTTGGCTGATCTTGGCCGTCATGTCCGGCCCGATCAGCACCGCATTGTCGTCGTGGGTATGAACGTCGATGAAGCCGGGCGCGACGATACGGCCGGTGACGTCAAGCGTTCGCGCCGCCACCACCGGCGCCCCGGGTGACAGAACGGCGCTGATCCTGCCGTCGGCGACGGCAATGTCGGCCGGCCGCCGGTCGGCGCCAGTACCATCAATCACCGTGCCGCCGGTTAGCAGCAAATCAGCGGTAGCATCGTTGTCATTTGTTTTATCAGTCACCAAGCGGCTCCAAAATCTCGCCTTCACGGATACTCATTAGATTGTATTTTATGCGCCTCAGATTCTCTTGGGCGTCGATCCCGAGTTGATAGGCAATGCCGGTGGCCAGCAAATCAATGGTTACCATGAATGCAAACCGCGAAGCTGTCGGCTTCAAGACTTCCGGCACTTCGGGAACGTCGATGGTGAGCGCGACATCGGCGGCCTCGGCCAGTCGCGTACCCGACCGCGTGATCGCCACCACCTTGGCGTGATACTGATGGGCGATACGGGTAGCATCCAGGACCTCCGTCGTCCGCCCGGTGGCCGACAGCACGATAAGCGCGTCTTCGGCCCCGACCGTAGACGATGCCATGCGCATCAAATAGGTATCGGAATAGGCGGTGACGTTGATGCCATAGCGAAACAATCGATATTGCGTGTCTTGGGCCAGAGCGGTAGACCCGCCGCCGACGCCGAACACCAGGACACGCTTGGCATTGGCCAGGATATCGACCGCCGCCCGGACCTTGGATTCATCCAACTGCCGCTCGGCCTGGCTGATGGCGGCGCTGGCATGGCGGAAGACGCTGTTCCAATAAGGCAGCCGGGAACTGTCTTGGACATGCGGCGGATCGCGAAAATAGTCGGTACCGACGACCAGGCTTTGCGCTAGCCTGAGCTTGAAATCGCGCACGCCGTCGCAACCGATCGTGCGGCAAAACCGGGTCACGGTTGGTTCGCTGACACCGGCACGCTGGGCAAGGATGCCATTGCTGGCGCGTACCGCGAATTCCACATCACCCAATACCACGTCGGCGACCCGCCGCTCCGCCGGCCGCAGCTCTCCCCGCAATTCCTTGAGCCGCGAAATCAGATCATCGAACGGGCGCTCGGTCTGGGTTGGATCGTCGATCAGGGTGATGTCTCTATACTCCCGCGGTTGCGCGTTAGAATTCCGCCAATGTCAGCTCGCGTGACATGACAATGTTGCCGGCGGTCAAGCCACAATCGACGGGTAAAACCGCCCCGGTGATGGCGCCGGCGTCATCGGACGCCAGAAACGCCGCCGCCCTAGCGATGTCGATCGGATCGGCGACGCGGCGCAGCGGGTACCACTTGACCAGATTGGACAGGATTTCCGGTTCCCGTTCGACCCGCTCCGCCCAGATCGGTGTGCGTACCGTGCCCGGACAAATGACGTTGGCGCGGATGCCGAAGCGGCCGTATTCCATCGCCATCGACTTGGTTTGGCTAATCAGGCCGGCCTTGGCGGCGCTGTAGGCGGGGTCGCCAAGGGCTGCCAGCCCGTTCACCGAGGAGATGGTGACGATGGCGCCGCCGTCCGCGGCCTTCATATCTTGGATGGCGAGCCGGCTGCAAAAATAGGCACCGTTGAGATTGCCGTCGATGTCCGCTTGCCAGCTGTCCGGCGTCGTCGCTTCGAGATTGCTCGCTTCGGAAAACCCGGCGTTGTTGATCAGTACATCGATCGGCCCGACCTGGCCGCGCAACTCCGTGATCGCCAACTCAACGGCAGCATTCGATGCGATATCGGCGACCGCCGCCGCGGCCTCGATGCCCTCGCAGGTCAATTCAGCAGCGAAGTCGCGAACCGCTGGGCTCTTGTCGAGAGCGGCGATGCGCCCGCCCTCGCCGCCAAAATAACGCGCCAATTCCCGGCCAATACCGCCGGCGGCACCGGTAATCAGGACCGTCTTGTCGGCAAACCGGCTCATGCCGAGGCATCCAGACTGCCCAGCGCCGCGCCCATCCAATCCAGGCTCGCCGTTCGCAAATGGCCGTAATTGTAAAACCCGATGTCGCTGACGCCGCCCGCATGGAGCGTACGCACCGCGGCGGCGACTTGCTCGGCGCCAGTCAGGTCGGGATGGCCGGGGCGCAGCAGACCGCGCACTACGGCATCATCGCCGACACGACGTTTGACGTCATGCAAATCGCTGGCGATGCGCGCAACACTCGGTTCGTAGAAGCAGACGTCCAAGCAATCGGCGGCCTCGGCGAGCCCGGCCAGATCGCTGCCCTCGAACCAGGCACCGGCCGTCGGGCGGGCGACCGAGGGAATGACGGCAACCGCCGCATCGGCACGCACCGCCTGACGGATCTCTACGATCAGGGATTCGACGGTTCGGCAGCGCCACCGCAAAAACCGCCCAAGGTCGGGATCAAGCACGATATCGGACAGCCAAAACGCCGCCGCCATGTCGTCGGTATGATCGACGTCGCTTGCCAGGTACCCGTCGATCGCGGCACGCACACGATGGCGCAAAGCCTCGGCTTCGATGTCGTCGGCACTGGCGCCGGTCACGCAATGCGTACAAAAGCAGAGGCCCAGCAGGTTATCGAGCCAGCTGTTCTGCCGCACCAGCCCGAATTCATGATGATAGCCATGTTGAAACGGCAGGAAGCCCGGTGTTTCCAAGGACAGGCCCATGACAGGATAGGCGTCGGTGACATCGCCGCAGAGCGCCACCGCATAGGCGCGAGCCGCTGGTGCCGACGGGCAGAGATTATAGATATAGCGGTCGCCGAACGCGTTTTCGACGCAGTGATCCGGATGTGCCTGGCCAAGCCGGGAATTGTGCATCAGCACCATCCAGGCATTGACCGCCATGTCGCCGAGCCCACAGCATTCTTCGAAAATGTCATGGTCGGCAAGCAGGCTGTTCTCGACCGGGCGAATGGCACCGTAGCGCTCCGGCCGGGTTTTGAAGTAGGCGGTGCCGTCTTCCGGGAAATAGACCTTGCCCCGCTGGCCGTGCGGCCGCAGGAATTTCCCGGCGTGATAGGCGCCCGCCAAGGTGATGGTGTTGATATGCCGGGCACGCAGGTCGTCTGCCGCCGCGGGCACGCCGGCCTCGGCAAGATCCCAGGCGTAACAATACATGGACCAATGGGCCAATTCGGCGCCTCCTCCTGTGCCGGGAAGTGGCAGTTTATCAAATCATGTAAGAAACCTATATGAAATTTTCTAAAAAGGCACCCTGATATGAAATTTTGTTTCAATTTCGACTAATTAAAAATTGCTAATCTTGCCTTCATGTAAGATACTTTCCTACACTTCGGTCGTGAACGGCTATGCTCCTGGAGTGTTTGGCGGCGCCCGTAGATCGGGCGGTTTAAGGGTCAGGGAATAAACGGCATGAGTGATGCGGTTGGCGCCAAGGACAAACTCGTCGTCGAAAACGCGACCAAATACTACGACACCAAGTCCGGCCCGCTGCATGCGGTCGATAAGTTTTCAATGTCGGTCGCCGATGGTGAATTTGCCTGCGTAGTTGGCCCGTCAGGCTGCGGCAAAACCACCTTGCTCTGGTCCATGGCCGGTCTGCACAGCCTAACCGGCGGCACGGTCACCTTGGATGGCGAACAAGTCACCGGTCCGCACCCGCAAATCGGCATGGTATTCCAGGAAGCCAATTTGCTGCCCTGGCGCAACCTGACAAAAAACATCCAGCTGCCGTTCGAAATCAAAGGCGAGAAGCCCGATCACGCGCACATCGATCGTCTGCTCGAGCGTGTCGGGCTGACCGGTTTCGGCAACAAGTTTCCGCGTGAGTTGTCCGGCGGTATGCAGCAACGCGCCGCCATTGTCCGGGCGTTGTCGTTCAACCCGTCGGTGCTGCTGATGGACGAGCCGTTCGGCGCGCTCGACGCCTTCACCCGCGATGAAATGAACCTGCTGGTCGAAGAGATCTGGATCGAGACCAAAAAGACCATCGTTTTCATCACGCACAACATTGCCGAAGCGGTGTTTTTATCGGATCGGGTGTTTGTCATGTCGTCGCGACCCGGCCGGTTGGCTCGGATATTCGACATTCCTTTCCCGCGGCCCAGACACCTCGACTTGTTCGCCAGCAAGGAGGTGTTCGACCTGGTCAACGAAATCAAAGCCGAGATTGAGCACCAACCTTCCCAAGGTGCCGATCAGTCGCCCACAACGACGGCGGCGGGAGACCGAGCCCATGGTTGATAAACAACTCGGCGACCAGATCCCGGAATTCGGCAAGGCGAAACCAGGTGGCGAACAAGGCGTCGGCCTAACCAATATGTCAGCCTTCGCGAGCGGTCCCGGCGGCCGTACATATTGGGAAATTCTGGCCATTGTGATCGTCGCCGTCTGCATCATCGGCGGCGCGGAAATCGCGGTCCGTGGATTCGAGGTCCCGCAATATGTCATGCCGCCGCCGAGTGCCATCCTCGTAGCGCTGATCACTGACTTCGAGTTCATCGGCCCGCATCTTATCCATACCTTGGTCGAGCTGTTCTCCGGCTACGCCGTTGGCGCGTCGATCGGCCTGATCCTGGCGGCGGTTATCACCCAGTTTCCGTTCGCCGAGAAAATCGTCGCGCCCTATATCCTGATGCTGGTGACGACGCCGATGCTGGCGCTGGTACCTTTGCTTATCCTGCGCTTTGGTTTCGGCTACGAACCGCGCATCATCGCCGTGGCGCTGGCTTCCGGGCCGATGGTGATGATCAATTCAGCCACCGGATTCCGCCGCGTCGATCTCGCCAAGATCGCGCTGGCACGGTCGTTCGGCGCCAGTACGTTCCAAATATTCTTGAAGATCCGCGTGCCCATGGCCCTGCCGATGATCATCGTCGGGCTGATGATCGGGGCCATTTTCGGACTGTTGACCGCAGTCGGCGCGGAGATGGTCGGCGGCGGCTTTGGCCTCGGCAACCGCCTCACCACGTTCTCGGCGACCTTGCAGATGCCGCAATTCTTCGCGGTCGTCCTGGTGCTGTCGATTTTGGGTATTCTGATCT
>Ga0315336_1002461_pt1 | contig 28174 bp, 19 predicted proteins | sample ASW5metaG_FD_204512 | JGI IMG/M metagenome (GOLD analysis project Ga0315336, IMG submission 204512) | Ammonia-oxidizing marine archaeal communities from Monterey Bay, California, United States - ASW #5 | ecosystem: Environmental > Aquatic > Marine > Intertidal zone | place: USA: California... | reverse complement strand
GCAGCGTCGTTTGAGACAGCAGTCGTCGATATCCTTATCGAAAAGCTACGGCGCGCCGTGCGGCGTCAACAGGTAGACTGCGCCCTCGTTTCTGGGGGTGTGGCCGCAAATCAACACCTGAGACAGCGCCTGGAGCGTTTCAGCCGGGAGGAATCGGTAAAGGTTCTCATCCCGGACCTTACCCTCTGCACCGACAATGCCGCTATGATCGCGGGAATGGGATACCGGCTGTGGGAGTCGGGCCGGCGAGACGATCTATCGCTGGATGCTTTCCCGATGAGTTTGACCCGATGAGTGTACGATGAGTTGGGAGCCGAACGTGGAACGCGCTGAAAAACCATGATGCAAGAAGACATTCGCAAGCTTCTGAAGAAAGTGCGGGCGCAGAAGATGACGGTGGATGAAGCCGTCAAGCAAATCAAGCTTGAACCCTACGAGGAGCTTTCCTGTGCTCGTGTGGACCATCATCGCGAAGTGCGCTGCGGATTCCCGGAGGTCATCTTCTGCGAAAGCAAGCGGCCGCAGGACATCACCGAAATCGCGCGCTCGATCCTCAAGCGGTCGACCCGTCTGCTCGCGACCCGCGCTGATCGACAGGCGTTCCGCGCGATCCAAAAGGTCCATACCAAGGCCAAGTACCACGAGCGGGCCCGCTGCGTCACGGTGATAAAGAAAAAGCTCAAGCCGCACCGCGGACGCATCCTGGTCATCTGCGCGGGAACTGCCGACATCCCGGTCGCCGAGGAGGCGCGGGTGACCGCAGAAATCCTCGGTCACAGGGTCGCAACAATCCATGATGCCGGGGTCGCGGGAATCCACCGTCTTCTGGGCGATGCCGACAAAATCCAGGACGCCGACTGCCTCGTGGTGGTCGCCGGCATGGAAGGAGCCCTCCCGAGTGTCGTCGGCGGACTGGCGGACCGCCCGGTGATCGCTGTCCCGACGAGCGTCGGCTACGGCGCCAGCTTCGGAGGTCTGGCTCCTCTCCTCACCATGCTGAACAGCTGCGCTGCCGGGGTGGCGGTCGTCAATATAGACAACGGCTTCGGTGCCGGATACATGGCGTCGCTAATCACGCGCCGCCAGCAAGTGCAGTGATGCCGGTGAAGCGCGTGGAAAACCCTCCGCCAATCCTTCGCCGTGCCCCCGCCACTCACAAGGGGACTTACGGACGTGTGTTGATCGTGGCGGGCTCTCCTCGAATGCCAGGAGCCGCGGTTCTGGCAACGCGGGCGGCTCTGAGGGGGGGTGCGGGCCTCGTGACCGCCGCCATCCCGGCGTCTCTCTCGGGGGTGCTCGCGAGCGCGGTGCCGGAAGCGACCCAGCTCCTGCTTCCGGAACCCGGAGCCGCTCGCTACAAGAGCGCCTTGCTCGGGGCCCTCGAGCGGCACCCCCTCAGTGGCTTCGACGCGATGGCCGTCGGTCCTGGGCTCGATGAGAGCTGGCCGGGCTCTTCGACTCTTCTCGAAACGCTGATAGGTGAGTTCTCGGGCCCACAGGTTCTCGACGCCGACGCCTTGAACATCATCGCAGCGCGGGCGAAAGGGATCCCGACGCCGCAACCCGGTCGCATCTGGACGCCGCACCCCGGAGAATTCAAACGCCTTACCGGTGAAAGCCCAGCGGAAGACGCCGAGCGCGTCGCAGCCTCGAAGCGTTTCGTACAGCCCGGGGAGGTCGTCGTCCTCAAGGGCCACCGCACGGTTGTTGTCGAGGGAGAGCGGTATTACATCAACGAGACGGGCAACCCGGGGATGGCGACCGGAGGCTCCGGCGACGTTCTCACGGGGATCCTTGCCGCTCTTCTGGGCCAGGGCTACCAACCGTTCGACGGTGCCTGCCTCGGGGTGTACCTGCACGGAACTGCGGGAGATCTCGCGGCCGCGGTTTTGGGCGAAACGTCGTTGATCGCGGGGGACATCACGGAGTACTTACCCCAAGCGGTTCGTAAACACGAGGACGAATCATGAGCTGTCACCCGACTATCCCTCGCATCCAGCCCTCGCGGATCGTCTCGAACAGGCGCGTCGGACCGGGGTGGTATGTCCTCCGACTCGAGGAACCCACGCTGGCCCGCTCATCGAAGCCGGGACAGTTCGTCCAGATTCGGTGTAGCGAGGGTGAAAGCTTCGACCCCCTCTTGCGTCGTCCCTTCAGCGTTTACCGCGTGGATCGCAAGCAAGCGACCTACGACATTCTCTACACCACCGTGGGACGCGGAACGAGGTGGATGGCAGCGCTTCCGGCGGGCCCGGGGGAGAACAGCCCGGGGGAAAGTGGGAACGGCACCGTCGACGTCGAGGGTCCCTTCGGCAATACGTTCACCTCGCCTGGGCCCGATGACGCCGTTTACCTGGTCGGTGGTGGGGTCGGTGTCGCGCCGCTTTACTTCCTCGCCGACGAGATCCTTGCGGCCACGAAGCCGCCTCGCATCACGCTCTGCATGGGGGCGCGAACGCGCGACCAGCTCCAGGGGATCGAGGACTTTCGCAAGCTCCCCCTACGCTCGCTGACGGCCACCGACGATGGCAGCGAGGGTTACCACGGACGGGTGACGGAGCTCTGCGCCAAGCTCATCGAGGAAGAACCGAAACCGGGCCGCATAAGGGTCTACGGTTGCGGGCCGCAGGGCATGAATGAAAGCCTGCGAGCACTCGCGGTCGCGAGGTCGCTGCGCTGCGAGATCTGCCTGGAAGCGCTGATGGCTTGCGGCTTCGGCGTTTGCTTCGGTTGCGTCCTGCCGATTCGCAAGGAAGTCCAAGGGGACTTCTACAATCGCAGGACGTGCTGGGAAGGTCCGGTGTTCGATGCGAGATTACTGTATCCGGGGATCGAGGGATGATCTCTTTCTTCTTCTTTCCCGTTCCCGTTCCCGTTCCCGTTCCCGTTCCCGTTCCCGTTCCCGTTCCCGTTCCCGACGGTTAGAATCATCGACTTACCTCCCCACAACCACAAAGGAGATCCGCAATGCCAAGTCGCACCCCCTACTTCCTAGCAGCAGCCGGCCTCGTGGTAGCCGTCACCGCCTCCCTCTCTCTCGGCTACGCCCTCGGTGGTGGCGCTGAGGTCAAGGGCTGGAAGCCCGGCCGAGGTTGGGGCTGGGTCTGGGGCAAGGACGACCAGATCGGTTCACTGAACGCCATGACAGACGCGTCACGTCTGGCGGCGCTTTCCCTCGTCCAGAAGGGGAAAGTTTACGATCTCGGGGTCCCCTACGACCGAGAATCCTTCAAGTGGCCGGGGCACAGTCCCGCGGAGATCATGACCTTTCGCTCGCCGGAGGGAGAGAAGCGCATGGCGGATCAGCCGTTCATTCCGAACGATCCCTCCGCCACGGGCTGGCACAGCTGCGCCCTTTTTATCAGCGACAACGTCGGCACCCAGATCGATGGGCTCGGGCACCTCACTGCCGGCAAGGATAACCACTGGTACAACGGCTTCAAGGAGGGTGAATACGGGGGAGATTTCGGTATCCGCAGGTGTGATGCCGATACGATTCCTCCGATCGTCAATGCCGGGGTTCTTATCGACGTCGCCGGCTGGAAGGAAGTGCCGGAGCTGCCGCCGCATTACGCGATCACCCCTGAGGACCTGCGCGCCGCGCTAGCCCAGCAGAAGACGGAAATCCGGCCCGGAGACGCTGTCTTCGTTCGCACGGGCGTGCTGCGCCACTGGGGAGACAACGGCGCCAACCGGGAGGTGCTCAAGGAATACGACACGGCAGGAATCAACCTCGACTCGGCCAGATGGCTCGTCGAGCAAAAGGGGGCCATTCTTATCGGCGCCGACACCTCGGGACTCGAGGTCTCTCCGGCGGCGAAGGGCTCGAAGAGCTTCATTCCGGTCCACGTGTACCTCCTCGTCGAGCAGGGGGTCCACATCGGCGAGTTGCACAACCTCGAAGCACTGGCGCGGGATGGAGTCTACCGCTTTTGCTACGTTGGGCTGGTAAACAGGATTCGCGGAGCGACTGCGGGGTTCACGATGAGGCCGGTGGCACTGTACTGAGTGCACGATTTCCAGACCCTTGCGAATCGCACACTTCACAGATCTCCATATCACGGAGAAACCCTCGAATATCGCCTGGCGGGACCTTCTCTCGAAGCGTTTCCTTGGCTGGGTGAACCTCTCCGTCCGCAGGTTCCATGTCTTCCGCGACGCGGCCGTAGTGACGCGAGCCCTGGTGCGAGACCTGGAGCAACTGAAGCCGGATCACCTTGTCTCGACGGGAGACCTCACGGGCATGTCGCTCGACTCCGAGTTCGAGAAGGCAAGGGACGCGCTGGGTCCCCTGCTCGAACATCCACGGGTGACAGGGATTCCGGGAAACCACGACGTTTACGTGAAGGCGGCCGACAATGGCAGAGTTTACGAACAATACTTCGGACGCTGGACACGCACCGATCTCGCTCCCGAGGATTTTCCCGAAGCGTTCAGACCCGTTTATCCATACCCTCTGGTCCGCTTCCTGAACGAAGACGTCGTTCTTCTCTTCCTGCGCGACGTGCACGCAAGGGCGCTCCACGATTCCTCCGGCGAAGTCCGTGAGCTGCAGCTGCGCACGCTCGAGCACCTGCTCACCGAAGAGCGCATCGCCGGCCGGCAGAAGATTCTTGCGCTCCACTACGGGTTGTGCCGTGCGGATGGATCCCCCGACGGGAGGCTCCACGGACTGCGCGATGCGGCGGCGTTGATCTCGGTCGCGAGGAATGCCGGCGTTTCTCTCGTGATCCACGGCCACCTTCATGGGCGCTTCGTCCTGCGCGCTAGTGACAAATTTTCTCTGACCATCGCCAACCCGGGTTCGGTGACCAGCAAGCACCATGATCGCGCCTATCACGTGATCACCATCGACCAGGGTCGTATCGCGGTGGAAGCCCGCCGCTACGATGAGGCCAGCCAGCGCTTCGTCGCCTGGCCCGAGGCCCCCGGGACCGGGGTGGTCCATCCGTAACACTCGCCCGGGGAGAGTCTCGGCTCCCGTTCCCGTTCTCCTTCTCCTATTGTGGTGCAGGCGTCTCGCCTGCCTTCTTCGTAATCAAGCTTCTGCTTTGCAGGCGGGACGCCCGCACCACAATGCTTCCTGGAGGTATGAACGGTAGAAATTCTTGTTGCAAAGGGCCCTACACTCGTGTTCTGTTGTTAGGTCCGGATTCTGGCGGATCAGCTTACAAACAGAGCAAACTCGGAGCAAACAGAGCATGGCACATTACGTGGGCCCGAAGGCAAGAATCAACCGGCGCCTCGGTACGGAGGTTTATGACTCGAGCGGAGCCCTCCGTGCTTCTCACCGGCGCATCTTCCCTCCAGGCCAGCATGCCCAGCGCCGTCGCCGCATAACCGACTACGCCCGCGCGCTCATGGAGAAGCAGAAGATCTGCCACTACTACGGGCTGAGCCACCGTCAACTGATGCGTTTCTTCGGCCTTGCGAAAAAGTCGCGCGGAAACACCGGCGAGTCCTTGCTGATCCTCTGCGAGCGCCGACTCGACAACGTTTTCTGGAAGGCAGGCCTGGCGGCTACGCGCTCCCAGGCACGGCAGGCGATCAGCCACCGTCATGTCACCGTTAACGGCAGGCTCACCGACGTTCCTTCCTACATGGTGCGGCCAGAAGACGTCATCCGGATCCGCAAGAAGGAGAATCTCCAGAAGATCTACTCCTCGCGCATGGAGGAGACCGATCGGCCCCAGTCAGGCTTCCTCGCGGTGGAGCCAAAGGAACTGCTGATCAAGATGGTGCGGCTACCCGACAACGACGATGTCGGCCTGCCGGTCAACATCAATCAGGTCGTCGAGTTCCTCGGCCGGTAGAAGACGCTGCGAAGAAGTTGCGCCCGGGGTCAACCGCGAAGAAGTTGCGCCCGGGGTCAACCGCGAAGAAGTTGCGCCCGGGGTCAACCGCGAAGAAGTTGACCGCTCCCGCCTTGGTCGCGGTCAAGGTCGCGGTCAAGGTCGCGGTCAAGGTCGCGGTCAAGGTCGCGGTCAAGGTCGCCCCAAGGGCGGCGTTTTTTTGCCTATACCCGGCTTCCCGCCCACTCTACAATTCGAGAGTAGTCTCTCCTCGCCACTTTGGGAGTTAGCCCGTTGAAGAAGTCCTATTCTCTCTCCACTCTTCTCGTTGTGGCGTTGGCGTGCCGCATCGCGCTGCCACAAGAGGAGGTGACCAAGCGCGAAATCAACGCGGCCTTCAAATCGCCCGACTCGTTTCTCAGGTTCAAAACGTGGAAGAAACTGAACCCGGAGAATCGCGCGCACTACAAATTCCTGGTGCGCATCTTGCGGACCCAGTCCTGGTACGACCGCGAGGGTGCGGTCGAGGCCCTACTCAAGGCGGGAAGCTCTGAAACGCTCGAGAAGATGGTGAAGGCTCTGAAGAAACACAAGGACCCCGCGGTCCGCCAGGGCATGTCGGATGCCCTCGCCAAGATGAAAGAGGACGAAGTAGAGATCCAGGGGAAGGACGTTTACTCCCACCTCTACGATGTTCTCGACGACAAGGACCCTCTCGTCCGGCGCATGGTCGCGTACCACCTGAGGGTGCATAAAAAGATGGACGCGGTAGAAGCACTCATCAACCAGTTTCAAGAGGAGAAGGACCCCGTCGTGAGGTCCTTCATCGTCACCTCCTTGAACAGCCTCACGCAGGCCTATCAGGGGCCAGACCCCATCGCCTGGTTGACGTGGTGGCAACAGGCCAAGATTGATAAGGACTACGAGCTCGGAGAGATGGACGAAGAATCACTCCGCAAGGCCGAGGAACTCGGCCACAAGCTCAAGAAACGCAAGACGCAGTCGGTGTCCGGTGGGGTGACGCTGGAGACGGAGGAACGCGGCAAGCTCAACTCCGTCCCCATCCTGATCATTCCGTATTACGGATACTCCAAGAAGATCATGATGCCGTTTCTATCGGAGCTGGAGAAGACGAACCAGCTCTTCTACATCGACCTGCCCCCTATCAGTTCGTTCAAAGGCTTGAAAGTGGTTAGCGCCAAGAAGATCCCGTACTACCCCATCGACAAGCTGGTGGCGGCCTTCGAGGATCTGCGGAAGGCCACGGGGCAGGAACGTTTCGCTCTCATGGCCTGCGGCATGAACGCGTGGATCGCCATGCGGTATGCCAACCTCCACCCGAAGTCCGTTTCCCACCTTGTCTTCATTTCTCCGCTCTCGAGCAACGGGGCTTACGGTGCCGCGACCAAGCGTATGGAGTCGGCAGGCAAAGAGAAAAGTGACCTCGAGCTCTGGCACTTCGCCATGACGCGCACGTTCAACAGGCAGACCGGCGAGAGCACCCACGACTCCTACCACAAGGAAAAGGAAATTCCAGAGCCAGAGGGGGAAGACGGAGGCATCGATCGCCGCTCCTGGAGCCTCTACTTCAAAGATGAGAGGGACAGCTTGATCGGCATGCTCTACCCGGTCAAGAACCACCCCATGGGCTCCGTCGCCATCCCCGATTTTCGGTGCTTCGCCGAGCCTCCCAAAGCGCGAATCCCGACCATCGTGATCACGGGCAAGTCAGCTCTCTACTCGAGCGTGGACGACTGCAAAGCGATCGCCAAACACTTCGGCGGCAAGCTCTACGTCTACCCGAACACTTCCGGCATGCCCTTTGCCGAGGACAGCACGCTTTTCAACAAGCACATGGCGTTTTTGCTGAGAGAGAAGGGGAAAAAGGCAAAAGCGAAGAAGACGAAGAAGAAGAGGAAAGCGAAGAAGAAGTAGGATGCAGACCGAGCGCGGGACTCTGAAAACGCGTCGTCACTGGAGCGTGACGTTGTTACTTGGCTCGGCCCTGGCCGTCATTTCCCTTGCCTTTTTCTCTCTCGACGGCAGCACAGCAGCACAGCAGAAGAAATCGGACAAGGACGCCGCCATCGAGAAGGCCCTCCTTCGGGCCACGCAGAAGGTCCAAACCGCCCACCTGAAACAGCTCAAGAAAATCGCCGCGTGGGCGAGCAAGACGGGACTCGAGGACGAAGCCAAGGGGCTGCTGCAAACGATGCGGCGGCTCGACCGGCAGTACCGCGGGCGCAAAAAGCTGGAAAAGAGGGTCGAAAAGAACCTCGCCGAAAGCGAAGCGAGCTCCGACCCTGACGAGGCTCGTGCCACCCTCGAGAAAAAGATCCAGGCAGCTAACGAAAAGAATGCCAAACGGCTCTTTGGCCTCGCCTCGAAGTGCATGAAGGCGGGGCTCTTCACGCGGGCCTACGATCTGGTGAATGCTGTCATCGAGGCGGACCCCGACCACAAGCGGGCTCGTAGCATCCTCTCTTACGCCTTTGACCGCAAGGAAAAGGAGTGGATCACCAAGTGGGAAGCGAAGATGAGGAAGAAGTACTTCTTGACCGATGAAGGCTGGGTCAAAAAGGCCGACAAGAAGAAGTGGAACAAGAGCCTCCGGCCCTACCTGGGGAAGTGGCTGACTGTCCAGGAGGAAGCGCGCCTCCGGAGGCGCAACGAGTACAATCCCTTCCGGGTCGAGACGGAGCACTTCGAGGTGCTGACGAACCTCGGGAGGAAACAGGCCTTTGAGTTTGCGCTCTTGCTGGAGGACTTTTACCGGGAGTTCTTCCGCTTCTTTATCGGCTACTACGATCAAACGAAGGCGACGAAACTCCTCTTCAAGCAGGCTGACCTCAAGAAGAAACACCGAGTCATGGTGTTTCCCTCGCGCGCCAAGTACCTGACGTTCTTGAAGTCGGAGAAGGGAAACGACGAGCTCCTGGTGAGATCCGCAGGTTTCTATACATCGGGGGACGCTCAGTCCTACTTCTACTGGAGCGACAACCTTTCTGGCGTCCTCGACACCCTCTACCACGAGGTGACCCATCAGCTCCTCGCCGAGACCAAGGACGGGGGGAGCACCTCGGGGAAGGTCTGGCTCGTCGAGGGAATCGCCACCTACATGGAGAGCTGGCAGAAAATAAAGGGAAAGTGGCGTCCGGGCTCCAGGATCGACTCCCCCGGGATGCTGGGGATCCAAAGACTCATGGCCGAAAGTTCCGACTTCAACCTGCGCGCCTACATCGGGCTCGACCACAAGCAGTTCCACGAACCCTCGAGCAGATCCTACAACTACGAGATGGGAGGTGCCCTCTGCCACTTTTTCCTCCACTACGGCGACGAGGTCTACCGGGAAGACTTCATCGAGTTTCTCAAGGACTATTACTCGGGGAAGGCAAGCGGCGACTCGCTGCTCGACTACCTACACGTCGAGGGAGAGGCGGAGACTTTCGCAACCCTCGAGAAGCAGTTCAAAAAATATATGACTGGCCTTGGCAAGGCGAAGGCCGGAAAAGGAGACACCCAGGAATCGTGAGCTTACGAAACAACAGTTCGCCCCTAGTGAAGCCCTCCTGGCACTTGACCATCCTCTTGCTGCTGACGGTGCCGATGCTGGCCCAGAAAGTCCCCGTCGAGGAACGCATTCTCGATAACGGCCTGCGTTTGCTTTTCCTCCCAAGGGAGGGAAGTCCGAACATTGCAGCCGGCTGGGTAGCGAGGGTCGGCTCGGTCCACGAAAGACCGAGCATCACGGGCATCGCGCACCTCTTCGAGCACATGATGTTCAAGGGAACGCACGTCATCGGGACCCGTGACATCGAAAAGAATCTCGAAATCATGGCCGAGCTCGACCGAGTGAAAGAAGACCTCGATCGGGAGCAACAGGCCCTCGCCGACAAGCAACGTCTCGGCGAGGTTCCCGACCCTCCTGGAGACGAGAACCTCACCGCGCGGCACAAGGAGCTACTCAAAGAGCTCGAGCGACTCACCGAGGAAGAGCGGAAAATCCTCGTGAAGGACGAGTTTGATCAGGTTTACACGGGCGCCGGCGCCTCGGGGATGAACGCCGGCACGACGCAGGACTTCACGATCTACTTCGTGAACGTACCCTCCAACAAGCTCGAGCTTTGGTTCTGGATGGAATCGGACCGTCTTCTGAATCCGGTGTTCCGCGAGTTCTACAGCGAGCGCGACGTCGTGCGCGAAGAACGCCGCATGCGCATTGAAAGCACGCCCATCGGGCGTTTTCAGGAGGAGTTCGAGGCGATGTTCTGGCAGTCTTCGCCCTACGCCTGGCCCGTGATCGGTTGGCCTAGCGACATCGAAGCCATCACACGCAACGAGGCGCTCGCCTTTTACGATATCTATTACGCGCCCAACAACCTGACCGCCTGTCTTGTCGGAGACTTCCAGCCCGAGAAGGCCATGGAATTCGCCAATCTCTACTTCGGCCGCCTCAAGCGGGGAGCTCGCCCGCCACCACGGCTGCGCACGATCGAGGTCCCTCAGGTCGCAGAGATGCGCATGAAAGCGTACGCAGAAACGAAGCCGCAAACGAGGATCCGCTGCCACACCGTACCCGAGGGTCACGTCGACGATTTCGCCCTTACACTCCTCGGAGACATCCTGAATGGTCTGACCGGAAGACTGTACAAATCGCTGGTCCTGGAGCAAGAAATAGCCAATGAGGCGCGCGCCCGACAGCGCTCACTGAAGTACGAGGGCTACTTCGAGATCGTGGGCATTGCCAAACCCGGCAAGGTTCCTGAGGACGTTGAAGAGGCCATTTATTTGGAGCTGAAGAAGCTTCAGGATGCGCCGGTGACTGAGCGCGAGCTCCAGAAAGTGAAGAATCAGCGCGCGGCCGACGACTTCCGCAAGCTACGCTCCAACTTCTCGCTCATGCTCCAGCTCTTGATTCGCGACGCTTACCGAGGTTGGGAGACCATCAATACGGACTCGCCCCGCCTACAGGCCGTCAGTGCCGACGACCTACGGCGTGTGGCGAGGAAATACTTCACGCTGGAGAATCGCACAGTTGCCACTTACTACACGGACGCAAGCGTGGCCGAGGAGGCGGATGCGCTGCTGAAGTCGCTCACGGACGAACAGCGCGAGCAGGTGCGCCAGGTGCAAGCTTCGTTAGCGGCTGCCAAGCCCGAGAAACTGAGGAAGATGCTCACACAGATGAAGCAACAAGCGGGTTCGATCCCCGAGGAAAAGAAGGCAGTTTTCACAGCCATACAGGGTTCGGTAGAGAGGCAGCTGAAGAGCCTCGAGGGGGGGGAGAAATGAAAACCCTCACCATCCTCTTCGGCTTCCTTGCGACCGCCGGTGCGCAAATTCCCGAGAGCCCCGACAAGCTGGTCTTTCCCGAGCTCGAGTTCACGCCTCCGGAGCGCTCGAGCTACCGGCACACGCTTTCCTCCGGTGCGATTGTTTACGTCGTCGAGGACCCCGACCTGCCGCTCGTAGACGTCAGCGTGACGGTGCGCACCGGCAGCTATCTCGAACCCGAGTCGAAAGCCGGGCTTGCCCACTTCACAGGCACGCAGCTCCGCAAGGGAGGCACGGAGAAACACACCCCTGAGGAGTTCGACGAGGAGCTCGCCTTCCTCGCCGCGGAAATGAGCGCTTCGGTAAGCGACACGGAAGGCTCTGCATCCTTGAACTGCTTGACCAAGGATCTCGATCGCGTTCTCGAGCTCTTCAGCGACATGCTCCGGACCCCTCGCTTCGATCCGGCGCGTCTCGAGCTCGAGAAGAGTCAGAGGATACAGGACCTCGGAAGGCGCAACGACCGGACCACGAGCATCGAGAGCCGCGAATGGGCACGGCTCCTGCGCGGGGCGAAGTTCTTCTCCGTGGATCACGTCACCGAGAAATCCGTCAACAGCATCACGCGGGAGGATCTGCTCGCATTTCACCGCCGCTACTTTCATCCCGCCAATTGCATCTTTGCAGTCTCCGGAGACGTCGATACAACGGACATCTTGAAACGCCTCGAGACCGCTCTGGCCGACTGGCCGCAACCCACCTCGGCTGACCCCGTTCGACCCGTACCGAAACCCGACTACCGACCGGCTCCGGGTGTCTACGTGGTCGACAAGCCCTCGGTGAATCAAGGAAGGGCCAGCATCGGTCACCTTTCCACGACTCGCGACAGCCCCGACTTCTATGCGCTTTCGATGATGAACCGGATCCTCGGTGGAGGCGGGTTCACTTCCCGTATCACGTCGCGGGTTCGCTCCGACGAGGGATTGGCTTACTCCGCTGGGTCTCGCTACGGGTTCGGTGTCTATTACGAGAGCGCCTTCAAGGCCTACTTCCAATCAAAAAGCGAATCCGTGGGCAAGGCCGCGTCTATTGTGCTCGAGGTCATCGACGCGATGCGTACTGAAAAGGTGTCGCAAGCAGAGCTCGATACCGCGATCAACTACGCGGTCGGAGTTTTTCCGAGGTACTTCGCCACCAAACGCGCGATCGCAGCGACCTTCGCAGACGACGAATACACGGGCCGCCCTCCCGATTACTGGAAAAACTACCGGCTCAAGATGAAGGCCGTTACCGTGGACGACGTCCTTCGGGTCAGCAAAGAGTATCTGCGACCTGACCGACTGGTGGTGCTCGTGGTCGGTAACGCCACGGAAATCCTCGAGGGAGACGCGAGCTCAGCCGACGGCTTTCTCAAAAAGCTCGCAGGAGAGCAAGGGATTCAAAGGATCCCTCTGCCGGACCCGCTGACGTTGGAGTATTAGAAGCTCGTGGTGTTGTGGGGCGGTCTCCTGACCGCCCCACCGGTTGGACGTTGCGTGGGCGGGTCGGGAGACCCGCCCACAACAGGGTTTTTAGGGGCTCCCTCACCTCTCCGCCGGCGCGTAACGGTAATACACCTCGAGACACAGAATCGAAATCGCAGTCGAGTAGACTCGGCCGCCGAGTCGGGCGCGGCGAGAGAGAGGATCCCAGCTCCCGGCGGCGGTGCCGGCCTTTTCTCCGAGCTGCAGCTGGAGGAGAACCGGCTTCATGCGCGCGTTCCATGTCGACCAAGCAACGCCCTCTTCCTGGAAGAGCGCCAGCGCCGCGTAGTACCAGTAGTAAAAGTTGGTGCCGTCCTGGTCCCGGGGCTCGGGTCTGTTTCCTAGCAGGATGCTAACCGACTCGTTGGTCGCCCGACGCTGGAGCAACCTCTCTCTTGCGGTCCGTGCCGGGCGTAGCTCCGAGAGGACCTGCTGGCAGAAGAGACCCTGCGCGACCATCGCGAGAGAGGTCCGGGGCAGGCGAGGCTGATACGCGTAACGACCTCCGTCCGCTGACATGCGGACGCTGTCGAGGTATTTCACCAGCCTCTTCACACAGCGCTCATCAACCTCTATACCAGCGAGGTGTGCACTCTTGATTCCCATGATCATCCATCCAAAGACGCTCGTATCGACGTCCGTGCCTCTGGGGTAAGGCTTATAGCGCCACCCCCCACGCTTCGGGTTCTGAGTGCGCACTGTGAAGTCTATGGCCCGGCGCGCAGGCTCTTCCAGTTCCGAACTCCTGGTCAGCGCATACGCTTCGCAAATAGCGAAAGCGGCGATGGCATGCATGTAGAGATTGCCGCCGGCACGCAGATCCCCGTCACGCCGCTGCTGGCTGACGAGGAAACGCAGCCCTTGGGAAACGTTGGTGCGATAGGGACCAGGCTCTACATGCGTATCCCCGTGACCCAGAAAGGCAAGCAGAGCCAGGCCCGTCGCGGCGGTGTCGCCACTCGAGGCGCGGCTGGATCCCCCACGACTGTCGTAGCGACCTCTCCCTCTCCAGTCGGGATGCCAGCGATCGCGAGGAGAAGGCTCTGGCAAATGGTCCGTGAAGTCGGAGAGGCTCCAGCGCCCATCCGGACTCTGGTGGAGTGCGAGCCACCGCAAGCCGAGCTCGACCGCCCTTTCGGTCTCGTCGCTCCCGCCTCCGAGTGTGACGGCCGCTTTGCGGCGCTTCTTCGAGCGCAATTCGTAAATACGCGGCACGAACGCGCTCGTCGCCGCTACCGGCTCCAGAGAGCCGGGCTCCGTGATACCTCCTGCACCTTGCCGTTCACCCCGCGCCACGAAAGCACCGCGAGATGGATCCGCAGGACGTACCTCTGGACCTCCCGCCTGCTCGCCTTGCTCGAAACCCCTCGCACCGGATGGCGCCTGCGCCAGGTAAGGGTGGAGGGGGGCGATCGGGAAGACCCACGGACGCATCTCGGGGGACAGCCCCAGGTCGCGGGCTCGGGGCGCAAGCGGACGCAGTGCGCCCCCTCGACGCGTAGACGACAAACGTCTTTCTCGCATCGCCCGCGGCGTCACCGTCACGCGTAACTCCGCGGGGGGCACAACCGCAGACGGCTCGAGGTTCTCCCTTGAAGTCTTCCGGGGCGCGATCGAGAGCACGGAAGCGGACACAGGCTCGGGCCGGGAGACGATGCGTGCTTGGCGCGACGCCCGCGGCGGTGCAGACGTGACCGGTAGCGGTTTCCTGGCCAAAAGAAGTCGGCGCGGTTCTCTCTCGAGAGTGGCACGTTCCTTTGCTCGGCCTGGACGTGTCAAAAGAGTCGAAACCTCACGCTCGCGCGCCACGAGGGACGGGCGCTCGTCCCGCGGACGCCGCACCGGCACCAGCGTGCCGGCGACGTCGCTGTCGGTTGCCGGCTCGATATCCTGCGGTAACCTCCTGGCTGCCGCGGGCGCGGCACGCCTCATCAGCGCAACGTCCTCGGTGGGACCCGACCGCGCCGGTACGATCTTGGGGCGCAGATGCGTAGCCACGAGCGGGGCAAGTACGCTCGATGGATGCTCCCTCGAGACGAGGAGAGCCCGGGGGCGCTTTTCGCTCAACGGTGGGGTCGCCCCTGACTCCCGAGCTTCACCCAAGGCAAGCCGAGGAGGAGATGCCGGGTCCGGCTCTCGGTCGAGAGCCCGCACCGTCGCCGCAGGAATCTCGGTCCGCGTCTCGGCGCGGAGGGGAGACCTTTCGACCGCGGAGGGCGTGCGTGGCACCGGTCTTCGATTCAGCTTCGTTGACGACAGCTCGGTCCGCTCGACCGCGCGATGATCAACAGCTCGTTGCTCAATCGCCCGCTCTTTCGCCTCCTGCCGAGGCACAAGAGGCTTTCGTTCCAGCACGAGCTCAGGATCCCGTCGCGCACTCGCCCCACGCGACACCGTGCTCTTGACCGGGCGCGCCGTGGCAACCAGTGGTGTGGGCGTGACGCTCACCGGATCGGGCGGCAGGCGCAGACCCTCTTCCCTCGAAGGTACGGGGTCCGGACGCGAAACACTCTCCACAGGGCTCCGGGGAACCCGCGAAGGCTCCACCTCTTTGGCGCGAGCACGAGCGGGCTCGACGTGTGTCGTCACCGTGAGTGAAGGAATGTCCTCCGACGTTATCTCTGCGTTCCTGCTGACCTCGACAGACAGGCTCGTCCGGCGGAGTGGTAGAGCGGGTCCCGGCGTCGGCCCTGTTTGAGGGTGCCCGAGGGCAGGCGACGCCACGAGGTCTCCGGCTGGCAAAACATCAGCAATCTCGATCGCGTCCACGCCGCCGATTTCTTCACGGGCGGACGGCTCTCGGACGGAGGGAATCGCGATCCGTTCTTCGGGTTCTCGCGGCAGCGAATGTGTGCTGGGAGAAGAAAAGCTTGTCGCAACCAACGGCGAAAGGCTGTTTGCCGCGTCGATGGAACTTTCTACCGTGCTGATGGAAATAGCGCGCTGCGGCATCTCCCTCTGCCGCCGAAGCGCTGGCGATCTCGGGAGTGCAGGCTGCCGCGCGGGATCGACACGACGCGGCGAGGCGACCTTGACGACAGGCTCCTCGAACGCACCGTCCAGCGTGAGAGTTGCGGTCTCGAGAGCGTCGCCCCGATCGTCGTCGGCGGGCATCGGCGAGACCTGGGCACGCGCGATATTGAGACGCGTATCGGCAGCGGAGGTTTCCGGAGAGGTGGGCCGCGCCAGGTCGACAGGCACGGGTCGCACCTCCTCCAGCATCGGGTCCTGGACCTCGACGCGCGCAACGAACTCGATCGGCCGCGTCGTCCTCGGGAGGATTTCCGGCGCGGTCGTCGCGCGACGCTCGAACAACCCTTCAGGATCGTCGCCTCTTTCCCCAGGAGGCAACCCTATCCCCAGGATGGGCTCGACGTCCCGCCCATTGGCCTCTCCCATCCGACGCGCGAATTCGTCCGCAGTCGGCTCCTCCGGAGGCGGCAGAGGAGGCGAAGCGGCGTCTACGCTTCCAGGCGTCGTTGCCGGCTCTACCTCGCTTGGGACCGGTCCGGCCAAGACTCTTTCCTTCCGGACCAGAGGAAGCGACGGTCTCCATGCACTGCGCGGCTCGAGGCGTGACGTACGGACCGACGCCGTGGGCACAGCGCCGAAGAGCCTACGCGGAGCAGCCACGGCAACAATCGGCCCGCTCGGCGCTTCGAGACCGACAGCCTCCGCAGTCTCCGGCTCCAGCGGATCGGAGACCACTTCCGCAACAGGCTGAGGAGACTCGGCCGGTGGAAGCTCGAGAGGTCCATCCTCTGGCTCGACGTCACTGGCGAGATCTACGGGCAGAGGCTCCAGGTCCTCGAAGGTCGCCTCTGCCTCCTCCACCCGCGAGGTGAACTCGACCACCCTCACCTTCCGCTCCGGGGCTTCGCTTTCGGTCGGGCCGCGTTGCACAAGGGCAAGCGCGGGGTCGAGCGGCGTGCTGTCTTCCGTAACCAAGGGATCGATTTCTTCCTCTGTGACTGGCTCCGGCGGCACTGGCTCGTGCCCCGGCACATCCTCAGCGAGGGAGGAGGCCACCGGTGCCGTCGGCGGGCTCTCCGTGAAGCGCCGGGCCCCGTCAAGCTCAAGCACGCTGGGAACACTGTCGTAGTCCTCCACCATGGCGAACACCTGCGGCAAACCGGTCTCGAAGCTAGGCGCCACATCCTTTCCAGTAAGCGCCACTTTGTTGCGAATCATGAAAGCGATTTCGTCCTCTGCCTCCCCCTCGAGGTCGACCTCGAAGGACCCGAGCACCTCCTTATCGCCAAGGGTACCGAGCAGCACCCGGTGCACCTTGCGCGTGTTCATCCAGAGGGCCCCCAGGAGATGAACGAGGAGGGCGATAGCAATGCATCGCAGGAGAATGGCCGACCGCGAAAGACGCCTCGAAAGGAGTAGGGCAAAGGAGAGACAGACCAGGAACGAAAGCAGCAACGCCAGAATGGTCGGATCGACAGCCGCGAGGATGCGAATCAGGAAGTTGCGTACAGCGGCGAGACTCCAGTACGTCTCGCCGGCCGCCGTCTGCAGAAACACCTCCCGCGAAACAGCCACGAAGATGTCATTTGTCCGCGCACTCTCCGGCTGACGCGCGAAATAAAGTTCGACCCCGTTGTCCGATAGCGCAGGGTCCAGTTCCTGGCCCCGCGTGTTGACCTGGGGTCCGAGGTTCTCGGGTTTTCCGAGCACCTGCGCGGAGAGCCGAGCGCGGTAGAGGTCAAAGCCTCCCTTTCCGTCGGGGCGGTTGCTCGCGAAGTAGATGTAATCAGAGTCGGGGGCGATCGCGATGGTGCCTTCGCTGTAGTCCGGAAGGCTCAGCCCCTCGAGCCGCAACGCCTCGCCAAAGTCGATGGCCCGGACATCCAGTCTTGACGCATGGTAGATGTCGTAGTCGGGCACCGCGTACGTCTCCCGCACGGTGGCCGCCCAGCGCGGAGGCTCCGGATCCTTTCCACTGCGGCGGTTCGAGGCAAACAATAGAAGCTGTGCGTCCGCGGTTATCGATGGGCTGTACTCGTTGAAAGGGCTGTTTACCTGCGGACCGAGGTTCCAAGGGGAGCTCCAGACACCGTCTTCATGACGCAAGCTCGCCCAAAGATCGTACCCTCCTTCACCCCCCGGTCGGTTCGAATAAAAAAGGACGAGCAGCTCGCCCGGCTCCTCCGAAAGCCCGAAGCAAGCACCCATTTCATCGTAAAGGGAATTGAGCTCCAGAAGCGGCGACGGCTCGCCCCAGCCTCCGCTGCGTCGCTCGCACAACCACAGATCGGCATTGCCGGGTCGTCCTCGGGTGAAGACGAGAAAACGGCCGCCGGGGCTCAGCCTCGGTTCGTACTCGTCGGTCTCGGGTTGGTTGATACGCTCGCTGAGCGAAACGGCGGGCTGCCACAGGAGGCGCCGCAATGGAGGTCGCGCTTCCGTAACCGCCTCACGAAAACCGGTGCCATCGGTATAAAAATAGCGCGTTCGATGAATAAAGAAAGGAGCCACCAGGCAGGCCGCGACAACGACTGCCGCGAGCGAAACCAGGGCTCTCGTGGTAAATCGGGTGCTTGGCACTGCAAGTAGCTCAGGGATCGAGGAAGTCCTGCTTGGTGTCGACGTACGGTCGCGAGACGCCTGCCTTCTCGACGATGGCGAGGACCCGGGCCACGTTCCCGTACCGCGTCCTCTTGTCCGCACGAATCTTCACTTTGAGTCCATTGTTCAGCTGGGCATTCTGGGTCGAGATGATAAGGAGCAGATCGTCCTCCGCGTATTTTCTGCCCGCAACGAAAACACCCCCATCCTTCTTCACGTTTATGATCAGGTTCCTGCTAAGCGCCTTCGAGAGGCTGCCCACGCCGCTCGTAGTAGGAAGGAGGACGTCCTGCTCCCGCTCCTTTTGTGTAAAGGTCGTCGCGGTCAAGAAAAAGATGATGAGGAGAAAGACCATGTCGATCATGGGCGTCATGTTCAACTGAAGAGATTCTTCCTCTTTGCGCTTCGTCTCGATCATGAGGGTCGCTTCTTCGACTTTCGAGCCGCAGGCGCAGGCGCGCCTCCGTGCGCTTCCACGAAATCCTCCAGGAGGTTATCCATCTCGTGTACATAATGATCGATCCTCGCCATGAGCCAGTAGTACGTGAGCAGGCAAGGGATCGCGACCACCAGTCCGGCGACCGTGGTGATAAGAGCTTGATATATTCCGGGCGCAAGCGCGGCGCCGGACGAGCCCAGGCCGCTGATGGCAACCTCTCGGAAGGCCTGGACCAGCCCCATGACCGTGCCCAGCAATCCGATCAGCGGTGCCACACTCGCAATCACCGCAAAGATACGGATGTTTTTCCGCAGAAGGTAGGTCTCTCGCTGAGCGGCATTGTTCACACTTCTCTCGATCTCATCCCGGCCCTGGTTGAGGTGAGCCAGCGCCGCCCGCAGGACCACCGCCAACGACGAGGGGTGCTCTTCGAGAAGGGCGGAAGCCTTCCCGCGATCGAGAGGCACTTCTTTGCTGAGGGAGCGAAACGCCACGCTGAGCTCTTGAGGAATCACCTTTGCCTTGTGCAGGAAAAGGAGCCTCTCGACCAGAAACGAAAGCCAGAAGATGCTGCACAGGGTCAGCGGGATCATCAGGTAGCCCCCCGCGACCGCAAACTCGAGAAACGTCTCGGGTTGTTCGTGTACAGCGTCTTCCGCGAGGCCATCGTCAACTTCCTCGAGCAAGGCGGAAGTGTCGGAATCTTCGGAAGGCACCTCGGTAGCTTCCGGTCCTGGTCCCGGAGCATCCTGCGCGCTTGCTTCCCTGACGACGGCTTCCGTGACGAAGGCTCCGGCCACGAGGAGGACGCTCACGAGCAAGACAACGGACGCGGCTTCTCTCGTCATAGATCTCGGTTCCCGAGCCTATCCAGACGGTCACGGGCCGCCCTGCCCTCCTTGCTCTCGGGGAAGCGCTCGACGAGCTCGCTAAACTGAGCGGTGGCGGCCTCCTTGTCCCGCACTTCCTGGAAGGCCGTACCGGCCGCTAGAAGAGAGCGCCGAATCCATTCCTCGTACTCCCCTCCAAAGTCGAAGTTGGCCACGGTCGTGTTGAACTCTCTGGCCGCGTCACGGTGCCTTCCCTGCTCGAGTCGACACTCTCCGATGTGGTATTGCGCGCGGGCCGCAACGGGCAACCGCGTACCTGCCACCACTTTCCGATAGGCTTTGACAGCGGAATCGTGGTCATCGGAAAACTGCAATGCAAAGCCACGGGCGAAACGAGCCTCATGCCGCAAGTCTCCTTCCGGGTACTCGGTAAGAAGGCGATCCTGGCACCGAATCGCCAGCACGTACTCGCCGAGCTGATGGTAGTTTTCTCCGAGTCGTAGAAGACTTTCCTCGTGCTCGTCGGCGGCACGGTCTTTGTACTCGTCAGCAACTCTGCGGAAGCGCACCACCGCCTCCTTGTGTTTTCCCGCCTGCGAGAGCGCACGACCGGCCTGGAAGGCGGCCCGCGGCGCCAGCGGGCTGCCAGGATTCTCCATCACGCGGTCGAGGAGCTCCGCCGAAAGGACGAAATCTTTCTCCTCGTAAGCGATGAACCCGAGGCCGAACCAGCTGCGTTCGAGAATCGTCTGCGCCCGCTCCCCGTCTCCAGGCTGTGCTGGCACCGAGTCCGACTCGAGCGTCTCAAGCGCCTTGCCGAGCCATTTTTTGGACTCGGCGTAAGCCTTGCGGTTGAAAAGGTGCTGGCCCAGCTCGAGCATGGCATCGACCGCAAGCTGACTCTGCGGGTGCTCCGCGATGAGCTGACGATAGGCCGATTCCATCTCCTCTCGATGCCGTGCACTGTCCGGGCCTGACGCAGCGGCATCCTCCGCTGCCGCCAGCGCCGAGTGGCACCATGCTATGAGGTAGATCGCCTGATCGGTCCCGGGGGCGGCAACCTCGCGCTCCAGGATGGGCGTCAGGATTTCAACAGCTTCTCTCGGTTTGCCGTCGTCGAGAAGGGAGCGCCCCAGCTGGTTGCGGACTTCCGTCTCGTGAGGAGTTCCTGGCATCTGCTCGAGATACTCGGCGAGCCTCGCTCGCCCCTCCTCGGCCTTTCCGGCCTCGAGCAGGGCTACGCCTTGCTGGAAATGAACATCCTGACTCAGCTGCGCTTGTTCCGTCAGCGCCTCCCCATGCTTCAGACGAAGCAGGGAAAGCGTCTCCGCGGCCTCTGCCGGCCTCTCCAGTCGGCGCTCGAGCATCGCCTTTTGGTAAAGGGCGCGCACAGCGAGGACACTATCACTATCGCTTTCGGCGGCAGAAGCGTAGGCCCGCACCGCTTCTTCCAGGTCTCCTTTCACGAGTTGAGCGTTCCCGAGCTCGAAGCGAACCTGGCTCGCCAGATCATGATTCGGAAACTCAGCCAGAAATTTCTCGAAAGTACGCGCGGCTTCTTCGTGATCCTCGAGCCATTCCTGACACAGGCCGAGATTCACCAGAGCGTTGGGAACGTGGGTAGCTGGAGAGTCGCTTCGCGAAGCCCGTCGGAGGTAGTCGGTGTAGAGGGAGCTTGCTCGCTTCCAGCGCTCGCGATCCGCAGAGCTCGCAACCGACTGTCGGGGTTGTTGAGAGAGAGAATCGGCAAGGTAAAACGTCAGTTCAGGAAACGGGGGCTCTCCGGCGGGGGCGCCCTCGGTCGATTCACGGGCTACCGCGTCCAGCGCTTCTGCCGCCTCCGGGTAGTCGCCTAGGAAGTAGAGGGCAACCCCGGACATGTATCGCGCCCACCGCGCCTCACTCGGGTCGCTGAGCGCCGCCCCGGCCTCACGGTAGAACCGAGGCCCCTCCCGCCGTAACGACTCCGGAATCGTACCGGCAGGAGCATGAAAGGCGCACTTCGCGGAGAGAAGCAGAGACTCGGCATGAAAGCCTGCCTTCTCGGAGTAGCGTTCCCGGTAGGCGGCGCTCGTAGCCGCACCCCGAGCGTATTCTCCGGCGAGATAGAGCGTTCTCGCCTCCTGGTACAGAGCCTTCTCCGCTAGTTCAGGCGAGACGTCAGCGAAACTCGTGTGCACCTCGCTGAACACGGACGCGGCCTCGACGCTAGCGCCGCTGTCGGCAACAAGAGCGTCTGCCCTCCAATAAAGGCTCTCTGCGATCTTACGCCGAGTAACAGAACCGTCCGGTTGAGCCGCGGCCTCCTTCCGGAGAGTCTCAACGGCCTCCCCCAGGACCTTGGCGGCCAGCGCTGCGTCCGGCTTGTCTTTCAACAGAAGCGCCTGCCCTTGGCGTAAGAGGGCTCGGCCAGCAAACTCCGAACCGTCTGTGGCCGCTTCAAAACCGACCACGGCTTCGTCGTAATCCTTGAGGTCGAACGCGCACAGAGCCGCGTAGTAGCGTGCCTTGGGAGTTAGTTCATGCCGCGGGTTCTCCTCGAGAAAGACGGAGAGCTCCTTTCGAGCCTGCTCGAGGCGTTTCGGATCCTGGGTCTCGAAGAGTGCGATCCCGCGATGGCAGGAAGCCTCGGACGCCCGGTCGCCTCCTCGCTCGATGACCTGCCCGTAGACCTCCACCGCCTCGTCGAGCTCGCCATCCTGATGCGCCAGCCGTGCCAGAAGGTAGGCGGATTTCTCCCACAGAGCCTCCTCCGCGTAGCGCGAGTCCGCTGCAACGCTGAGGGCTCTTCTCGCCTCAGAGAAGGCTCCGGGACGGGGATCGTTGTCCCGCGCCACCGCGTGGCGAGCGAGTCCGAGGATGTAGACGCCGCGCTGATAGTAGGGCGAGTCAGAGAGGCTCGTTTGCTCCTCCAGCAGCACCTCGAGTACGCGGCCCGAATCCTCGTACCGGTTTGCCTGATAAAGGGCTTCCCCTTGGGCGCCGATGGCAAGCACGCTCAAGTTGCGATTGCGACTGCGGTCGTCTTTTATCTGTGCTTCGGTTTTTTTCTTTGCCTCGGCGCCGGCTTCACTACCACCCCGGCCGAGGGACAGCTTCCGGTAGAGGGCGGCTGCCTGGCCGTAGGACTCCGCCGCGGCGGCGAGGCGGCGGGCGCGCTCCTCCTCGTTCCCTCGGGCCTCCGTCGCGAGCGCTTCCTGCGAGCGTCCCTGGTAGAAGTTCGCATCGGCCTGCCACGGCGTGTTCTCGTCCCGCACGGCGAGACGAAGGAGCTTGACCGCAGCGGTATGATCGCCCAAACGATTCAAGCAATAGCCGGCCGCAAAACGTGCCTCCGCACTGTCCTCGTGCCGTGGAAACCTTTCCAGGAACTCCTGGAAAGTCCTGCCTGCGTCGCGCCAGTTCTTCAGACGGTAGAAACGGCTAGCCGTATTGAAGAGCAACGCCGACTCACGGTCCTCGGCCTCCTCGGCAAGCAGCCGGGTACCAGCGGGCAGAGCGAACAGCATCACCACCAGACAAGCAAAGGTGGTGGGACCGCAATTACGTCGCTCCATGGGGGGCCTCCTCAAAACAGTTTGGCAACCTATTGAAGTAATCCGGGTAAGAAAACGTATTATTGTACAGGAGAGGCGGTCGACCTCACAAGCTGGACCGCTGTTTCTCGTAGAATCGCCGCCACCAACCTCGGAGATGGGTCCGGTGGTCCCCCGCCGGGTAAGCGCTCGATTTGAACCGATTGATGAGGGCCGCGCGAATGACCACCCCCACCGGGAACCCTCTGAAGCTGCGAACCACCACCTTGGCGCTGAGACCGCCTCTCGCACTGCCTACCGAGATCTGGGCGTAGGCGAACTGGCCCATTCCAGGCACGTCGTGGACGAAACTTTCCCCGCGCTCGTTCGTGTGAACGACGAACTCGCCGTCCGGGTTGAGGCCGACATTCCGCAGGCGGCTGAGGCGCTCCTTGTCCATAGCGAGAATCTGCAGCTCCCGGATACCGGTGGGACTCGGATTCTCGACCTCCAGAATCAGCTGAGGGATCAAGCTTCTCGGCACACTCCAGAGCTCGCGAAAAGCCTTGCCCGCAACGTCGGGACTGGCCTGCAGCCGGCGAAGGTAGCTCTCGATGTCTTCGCTGCGGCGTACACTCGCGGAGCGAGGCTTCTGGACAGTGGGCTTCCCGGACCCACGATTTTTCGCCTCCTGTCGACCGGAGGGAACATCGTCCACAACGGGAACCTCGTTCAGCGCCGACTCGCGGGAAGGTTGCGAAGGCTTCCCCGAGCGTTCCACACCCTCGTTCCGAGGACGATCGAAAACGACATCTTCCGGCGACGTGGAAGCACAACCGAAGATGACGAGGCTTCCGAGGAGAACCGCCAAACTCGAACTTGACTGCTCAACGAGTCTCACGGTCCACGCTCTGCATCTCCGGACGCCGCCTGCGTTCCACTCGCGGCTGCCCTGATGGACGCCTCGTTCCCCTCCTGAAGAATGCCACCTCGCGCCGGCGCGCCAACCGCAAGGACCTCCGTCCTGGGGGGCCATGCGACTCGTGAAGGGTCACGTGGCAGCGCCTGCAGCACTTCCTTATTCCACTTGATGAGCTGGAGAAACAAATCCTGCTGCTCCTCCTTGGATGGTCCCGAGGCCAGGTACTCGCTTACCAGCACGGCATCCCGTGGGTCCCGCCCCCTGGCGAAGAACCGCAAGAGCTGCCGGTGCAGCTGCCCCTTTGTCTTACGAACCTCGGCGGTAGCCACTGCGAGCGTTTCCTCCGCCCCCGCAACCTTTTCCCGCAACCGCGCGAGCTCAGCGGTGTGCGCCTTGGCCCGTGCCACGCGTCGGGCTTCTCTGGAAGCTGCCGAAATCCGCGAGCTTTTCCGAGCCCGTTGCTCCGTCTCCAGTCTGGATTGAAGCTCGTCGGCGTGCTCTTGAGACCGCGAAAGCGCCAACCGCACCTCCTCCAGGCTTTTGTTCTGCCTTCGAAGGTCGCTCTCGAGCTCCCTGTCCGTTCGAGAAGCCGGATCGGTTCCCTCTCCAGGAAAAAGATCAAACCCACAGGCCGCTGCCAAGATTCCCCCCAGGACCGCCCCACCGAAGAAAGTTGCAGAACTCTGCATGACACCTCCTCTGAATCGGCGTCCATGAGCCCGGTTTCCGACGCTTCAGCCAAGGCTCAGACTCTTCACCTAGTGCCCGATTTCAGAAATTCGCATCAGTTTGCGCGGCGATTTTTCCCGCTGGACTGCGTTCCGCTCCCTCAGCGACCCCTCCTGGGTCGCCTGCGTACGCGCGCCTTGCCAGCGAAAAAAATCGCTCACGCTAACCGCGCTATGGCCTTCGAAGTCCATTCCGTGACTACTGATCCCAATTTCTGAAACCGAACACTTAGGTCCTCATTATAGCAGCCTTCCGGAGGAAATAAATCTGTCCCCCCGTTTCGGCTTGGCTACAATGGGAGGCATGGCAAAGTGTCCTAAGTGCTCAAGCCGGAAGGGGAAACGGCATTGTCCCGCCCTGGAGACGCTCATCTGCCCGCAGTGCTGCGCCGAAGGCCGTCTGAAGACGATAGCTTGCCCTCGGGACTGCCGCCACCTCGAATCCGAGATCTACCAGCACAAAAGGCGCCAGGAACGAGCCGTGTCGCGAGGGAAGGATTTCGTGGAGTCGAATACCAAGCTCTTCTCATCGCAGGAGTCTCGCGACTTCGCGTTCAACCTGCAAGCGGATATCTACTACCACCATCGCAAAAACGGCCCCGTCGACGACGACATCATGCTGGAGATCCTCGAATGCGTGCGGAGCTCGCAGTCGCAGGTGTTCCTTCCTCAAGCCACGCCACATCCCTTGACGCGGTTTCTGCTGGAGCGGCTGGAGGACACGAATCGATATCCCACGGTACCGGCTTTTGGTAAGGAGGACAGGGCTCGCGCGCTCAAAATCCTGGTCGCACATGTACGCGCCCTCAAAGCCAACGGCAAACGCAAGTTTCACGAGAGACTCGCCGAGTTCTTCGACGCCCTGGACTTCGAGGCAGATCTCGACTATTCCCCCAGCGATCCCAAAACCGAGGCCGAAAGTGCGTCCCAGAAGCGCAGCCCCGGAGGCCTGATTCTACCCGGATAGTAACTCTTGGTCTGAACGCTGAAATCTGAAAGCTCCACTGCCCTCCCCCAGGTCGTCCTCATCGCGGCGGTCGAAAAAGAGATACGCCCCCTGCGCGAGCGTCTCGAGAGTCAGAGTCCGCGTTTCACTCCACACTTTGTCACCACAGGCATCGGAAAAATCAATACAGCCGTGGAGACGGCCATGGCTCTTCGCGACGTGTCCCCTTGCCTCGCCATTCAGGTCGGGTGTGCCGGGGCTTTTCCGGCCGCCGCTCTCGAGGTAGGAGACGTGGTCGTTTCCGACCTCGAGCTTCTGGGCGACGAGGGGGTCGAAAGTCCAGGAGGCTTCCTGGACCTCTCGCACCTCGGATTTCCAGTGGCGCATCAGGGCAAAGCACCGATTTTCAACGAGATACCCGTCGCGAGGCCTCGCTTCGAGGACTGGAGCGAGATCTTGCGTCGGGTGGGCGGACGATTTACGATTCGCTGTGGTAGAACCGTTACACTCTCGACGGCGAGCGGTACGGACCGCCGCGCGAGGGAGGTTGCGATTCGCTGGGATCCGCTCGCGGAGAGCATGGAAGGAGCGGCGGCGGCGCTTGTCGCCCTGCGGCAAGGCTGCCGCTTCATGGAAGTAAGAGGAGTCTCTAATCAAGCCGGCGACAGAAAACGTGACGGGTGGGACGTCGAGACCGCTTCTGATCATGCCGCCGAGGTGGTCCTTCACATCCTCGATCTCGAGATTCCACCTCCTGAGGAGTCAGCCGCGTAGACGCTATTCATGAATCGGAGCACCTACCGTCTCGGTTTTTCTCCCTGTCCCAACGACACCTTCATCTTTCACGCCCTCGCGACCGGTAAGGTGCCCACGCCCGGTATCGAGTGGGAACCTATCCTCGAAGACGTGGAAACACTCAACAAACTGGCCTTCGACCGCGCCATCCCCGTCACCAAGATCTCTTTTCACGCCTACGGTAATCTGCGCGAGTCGCATCTGCTCCTGTCGGCCGGTTCAGCGCTGGGGAGGGGTTGCGGGCCTCTTATCGTTGCCCGCGAGACCATGACCCGGCAAAAACTAGAAGGCGAGCGCATCGCCATTCCAGGCAAGTGGACCAGTGCGGCGCTTCTGCTCCGGCTCTTTGCCCCCAAGCTGCGCGCATCGCAGCTCGTCGAGATGCCTTTCGACTGCATTCTCGAGCGTGTAGCACAGGGCAAGGTAGCCGCGGGACTTATCATCCACGAAAGTCGCTTCACGTACGCCGATCACGGGCTCGTCGCGCTCGCGGATCTCGGTCAGTGGTGGGAGGACGAATCGGGCCTCCCCATACCTCTCGGAGGCGTCATCGCAGACCGAGCCCTGGGGGAGGTACAACTTCGCACCATCAACGACGCACTGCGGGAGAGCGTGCGCCACGCAAGGAGTCATCCAGATGACAGCGCCGAGTATGTTCGCAGTCACGCCCAAGAGCTGTCCCAGGAAGTCACGCGGGCGCACATCGATCTGTATGTGAACGACTTTACCGAGGACCTTGGGGAAACGGGGCTGGAGGCTATTGGTGCCCTTTTCCGCTACGCCGAAGCCAAGGGCATCTTGCTTCCCTTTGAAGGCTCCCTCACGCTGTAGCACAAGAAAAAGACCTCCGGAAGAACAAAACCCTTAGGGCATCGGGCGTTGCTTACATTCTTCCGGGGGCTCTATTCGTCAGGAGGAGCACCCACCGGTCACCTCGCAGCAGAGCCTGTCCTGGGTCGGGTCGGGCCCCCAAACGTCCGGCTCGGGGTGAGGCTCGCCGCTCTGGTACAGTGCGTAAAGCGTGAAGACCGGATCGGACATGTCGATGAGGCCGTCGTCGTTCGAGTCGGCGGCGTCCTCGCACAAAACATCCTTCCCGCCTTGAAACAGAAACGACAGGCTGTTGATCGCGTCGGAGATGTCGCGCACGCCGTCCACGTTGGAGTCGCCCCGCAGGAAAAACCCGATTTCGCCGAGGCCCAGAATGATCCCTCCGTCGGTAAGACACTCCCGAGGGACGGCCAGCACACCGGCCACGTCGACTGGAGGATCCTTGAGCTCCGCCGAATTTTCCAGCACGGCGAGGCCATCCTCTGACCCCACGGTGGTGAAGCCGACGGGGCTCAAGCCGTAGGCAGCGTTGCTCACGCTACGGAATTTGAATCTGTAAAGCGGCACCTCCTCTCCTAGCGGCCACTGGAGCTCGCCGGCGAGCGCGGACGCGGTGAGCTCCAGGTGGATCCAGCCTTCGGTGGCCTGCTCGCCGGGAGAGTCGTCGCGATTGTCCATTTCTGTCGTGGTGATGTCATTGGGCAACGGCGCCATCTCCAGGATGCGCTCGGCCGACTCGATGCGAAACTTGGTTTCGTCGAAGTTGATGGCCACCGAGATCCTCTTGAGCTCGATGTTGCTGGAAACACTCAGCGTGAGCTCGGCGGTCTCCCCTGGCCTCATCCCCACCGTGTCGAGCAGGAACTGGACCTTGGGCTCGGGGGGCTGGGGAGCAATCCCGGCACCGCCATCTGCCCAGACGAGCCCGCCGGCCCAGAGTAGGACGACACAGAGCCCCAGACCCGACACGAGGCTGCCGGACCGAGACAAAAACCTGCGATACCG
>Ga0315336_1002460_pt1 | contig 28177 bp, 21 predicted proteins | sample ASW5metaG_FD_204512 | JGI IMG/M metagenome (GOLD analysis project Ga0315336, IMG submission 204512) | Ammonia-oxidizing marine archaeal communities from Monterey Bay, California, United States - ASW #5 | ecosystem: Environmental > Aquatic > Marine > Intertidal zone | place: USA: California... | reverse complement strand
AGAGGCAAGTTGCACGGGTGTAAATCTTGTTCGCATTGAAAAGAGCGACTGAAACGGGTCCCGAGAACCAAACGGCAAAAGTGCCTCGCTTTCGATCTTTAACGGATCAACACTCATTTCTCCCGCTCGCGTCGGAAATACGGCAGCTTTCTTTAACACAATCGTGTTGTATCTAAGTCCATTTTCGATTGTGATACGCGGAATTGGCCTCGTTTCCACGTCCAGTTCTTCTCTCCAGAATCCTTCTGCGTCCCAGCTGTCGGTCAATCGGCTCTGTCTTAATTGAATGCCTTCTCTAAAGTAGAGTCGGTATTCAACGACTACCTGCTCGTTTTGAAACGCGGATCGAGCCGATGGAATCGCTCGTATAAATATGTCGTTTTCCGAAGGAGCGGGTGCTTCTTGCGGCTCCGCATTTACCGGAGATCTAAAAAGTCGATCCAGTGGGTTGGAAGATCGTTGGCGCGCCGGCATTTGAGATTGCGGCACGACAGTCAGGTCAATAGGTTGGGTGTGATACGCCTGACCGCCCACTGTGACGCTCCCAGCTCCAATTCGAGTACTTCCTTCGCGCGTTGGACGGAATGTCCATGTGAAGCCGAAGCTCCTGGTCATCTGGCCATTGACGATCGACACATTCTGTTGCGTTCCGGGCACCGACTGAAGCAGGGCCAGTCCGTCTGCAGGTGGGGCATTTGGAACCGAAATATTCGTCCCATCCGTGCCCTCGATCATCATCGTATAAACGACCGCGTCTTCCGTGCCAATTCTATTTGAACTCACGGAAGATTGGACTTTCACTGTCTGTGCAACGGCGCGTGTATTTGAAAAAGCGGCCGCAAAACACAGAGTGATCGCAAGTATCAGAAGCGTTCCTGAATCCTTTTTCATTACCAATCTTTTTCGACACGACGAGGTCGCGTTTTCATCTTCTGCACTTGTCTCAACAATTGCTCTTCCTCATTCTCAAGGGCTTGCAGTATGCGTTGCGCCTCTTCCTGGCTCAGTTTGGTTGGGTCTTCGCGTTCGCGTTGCTCCTGCTCTTGCTGCTGATCTTGTTCCTGTTGAGTCTGATCGTCAGGATTGTCTTGCTGCTCCTGCTGATCTTCTCCGTCTTGATTCTCGTCGCTGTTTTCCTGGTCCTGCTCGCCGTCCTGCTCTTGATCGTTCTCCTCTTCATTCTGATCGCTATCCTGTTCTTGCTCCTGTTGCTCGTCCAACTGTCGTTTTACAAATTCATAGTTGAACTTGGCGTCGGCATTTGAAGGGTCATTCAACAACGCACGCCGATAGTTTTCGAGAGAAGCTTCAAGTTGTTGGGCGGAGAAAGCGGCATTTCCGGCATTGTAGCTTGCTCTGACGAGGTCTTCAGGAGACATGGCCATGGCAGCAGCGCTTGAAAAGGCGATTCCAGCCTGCTCAGCGTCACCGCTTCTAAATAATGCAGCTCCCAGATTGTTCAGAAGCCCTGAGTGAACCGCGCCAGCTCCGTTCTCCTGAACGGAACGAACGCCATCTTGATAAGACGCTACTGCTTCTGAATACTGCTCCTGCACGTATTGAGCATTCCCTTTCCGGCCTTTTTTCTTGCCATCTCCGGGGCCCAAAAGCACCGAGCCCATCATCAGTATGCTTAAAACTCGAATCATAGAATCACGCTGTTGCGGGGGAATGAAATTCTTCAACGCCAGAATCTTCTTCGCGTTGCTTCCGACGCTCAGGAATCGACCATTCGCTTAATAGGAGAATAAGGCCCAAAAACAGAGGCCATTGAAACCGTTCTTCGTATTCCTCAAACTCGTCCTGGCCAAATGTCGTTTTGTCGAGTTGATCGAGCGCAGCCGTAATCCTCGGAAGCGAGCTTGACGTCCTGGCAATTCTGAAATAACTGCCGTCTTGAGCTAGATCCTGAAGGACCGATTCTTCCAGCCTGGTCGTCACGACCGCTCCAGTACGATCCTTCTTGTAGTCGATTCTGCGGCCGTTTCGATAGATGGGAATGGGGGCGCCGTCGGTTTCGCCAACGCCTGCTGCATAGAGGACGACACCAGCCTCCCGTGCTTGATCCAAAATAGATTCCAACTCGGCGATGTGATTTTCGCCATCGGACACAAACAGCACCGCTCGCGTCCGGTCTTCCGTATCGGGATCACCTGTAGGTGCCTGAAACGCCTGCATTGCCATCTGAAGGGCTGCGCCAAAGTCTGTCCCCGGCGTGGGAATCAGTGATGGGTCCGCCACATCGAGAAAAAGTCGCACTGCACCGTAATCGGTAGTGAGAGGGCATTGTATGAAGGCGTCTCCAGCAAACGTGACCAGACTGACGCGGTCACCCTTTATCTCGTCAAGAAGATTCTTGATCTCATTTTTGGAACGCTCCAAACGATTCGGCGCTACGTCCTCGGCCATCATAGAAGCGGAAACGTCGAGAGCAACAACGAGGTCTATTCCTTCACGCTTGACCTCCCTAAGCTGCGTTCCAAATCGAGGGCCAATCAATGCTGTGGCGATCAGCAATACTCCAACCGTTTGCATGGCTGCCTTCCAGCGTCGGCGCCGCGTGCTGATCGAGGCGGCCAACCGAGCGATCATACTGCGCTCTCCAAACCGTTCTGCCAGCTGGCGTCTGCGTAACGCGGCGCCAACAAATAGTGCTATCACGACTGGTGACAGAACAAGCGTCCAGAAATATTGAGGATTAAGCCAATCCATTAAGGGAATCGCCTGAATAATGTGGTTGAAAGCAGTACTTCGAGGAACAGGAGGAGCAGACCGGGGAAGAGGAGGGAAGCATATCGTTCTTCGAAATCCATGTAGCTGCGCTCCTCGATCTTCGTTTTCTCGAGATCTCCGATCTCATCATAAATATCTCGGAGCGCCCGATTATTGGTGGCCCTGAAATATTTACCACCCGTCATATCAGCAACAGATTGCAGCATTTCCTCGTCAATTTCCACGGGTACCATGCGTCGCTGCCGTCCAGCAAACGGATGGTCGACGACAAACGGAGCCTCTCCGTGTTGTCCTACCCCAATTGCGTAGACGCGCACACCAAGTGTTCTCGCAACTTCCGCAGCTGTTTCCGGGCTCAACTCGCCTCGATTATTCTGACCGTCGGTCAGCAAGATCACGACCTTACTCTTGGCCTCGGTATCCTTCAGTCGGTTCACGGCCATGGCTAGCGCAGTTCCGATCGCCGTTCCGTCTTCGATCACGCCCACTTCAACCTCATTCAGCATTTCCTGCAGAAACGTGTAATCGAGAGTCAATGGCGCTTGTGTGTAGGCGTTGGCGGCAAATACGACCAGACCAACACGGTCTGAGGTTCTGCCCTGAATAAATTCAGCCCCCACAATTTTCGCAGCCTCAAATCGGTTCGGCCTAAAATCTTCGGCACGCATGGAGGTAGAGGTATCGAGTACCATCATAATGTCCACGCCTTCTGCGAACCGTTCGCGGACGACGTTTCGATCTTGAGGGCGCGCCATCGCGAGAATGGCCAGCGTGAGCCCCGCGACCCGAAACAAGGTTGGTACGAATCGAAGCCTCGCTTTTAAGGATACCCCGGCAGCTTGCACGGCCTGGGTGGAGCTGAAGCGCATTCCCGCACGTGTTTTCGTTGCGTGCCAGGATTTCCATCCTGCAAGCGGTACGAATACCAGAAGAAGTAGCCAGTATGGTTCAGAAAAAGTCAAATCAGATCTCCCTCTCCACGTTTTCAACGACGTCTTCTAATTCTTCATCTTCATTCTCTCCGGGAGGAGCATAGACCAGTGCTTCGCGAGCCTCCCTGGCTTCTCTGGCAAGCCGCGCGTCGTCTTCCTTGTAGATCGATTCAGTGCCTTCGATTGCGTCCCGGGTTTCTGCGACCATCGCGCGTGTTTGTTCGAGAATCGGTTTGAGGTCAGCGAATTTTACGAGGTCAGCGTGGGTCAGGACATCATCGATCTCCAGAACGACCTCATTTGGCAGGATGGCTCCTCGGCTTGAACCTTTGAGTCGATTCAAGAGCTCTCTCGTCGTCGATTCAAGAGCGGGTACATGGGCGCGGCGTCCCACGTAAGTCCTCAAAATGTCCGTCAACTCTATGTAGAACGGCTTAATGTTTTCCGAATCAGAAAGGTCGATGGTCTGCAGGTGCACCAAACGCTCGAGGGCCTGTTGATAAGGAGGAATTTGAGGCTCAGGCTCAGGGATGTCGATTTCTTCGGCCATCCCATTTTTTCTTCTCCACCACCACAGGCCATACGCTACCGCGAGCAGTGCCAAGATGCCAACGACCCAGGGCCACCATGCTCGGTCGAACTCAGCCAGATCAGCGAGGTCTTTAATATCCTCAGCATCCTCTGGAACAAGCGACCCAATCTGAAGAAAGAACGCAGGCGCGGCCCCAACCAGCGTATCACCTTGGGCCACGAGGCCTACAGGAATCCCAGCCACTCTGGCGGTGTCGAGCGCAAATGTTGTGGCTTCGTAGACAACCGAATCGATACGTCCACCGAGGTCAAAGTCGCGTCCGCCTCGAGACACCATCCGCAAGATTTCAAAATCGCCGAGCGTAAAAATGGCAGCTGATTGGAGGGAATCCGGCAGCAGGTCGTGAGGAAAGATGGCTTCGCCGCTTCCGTCGTGACCGAGCACAAGTGTTAGTTCGAATCGATCTCCAACCGTGACTGAATCAACTGACGCATACGTCTCGATCTGCTGTGCAGACGCGGGAAGAGCCAGGAGCAGCAATGCGAGAAGGGGCACCGCGAAAAAGGGCAAGGATGATCTTCTTTTCACTAGATCCCCACCATTTTATTTCGCTTGCGAAAGAAACGAATCAATGGTTCGACATAACTCTCATCCGTTACGATCGGAATCTTGTCAACCTTCAATCTCCTGAAGATCTTCTGAACTTCCTCAGCGCGCATTTCTGCTTCCTGAGCGTACATGTCACGTACTTCAGCGCTAGAAGTATCAATCAAGATCTGCGCCCCGGTCTCTGCGTCGGTGACCTCCATAAGCCCGACCTCTGGGAGCTCAACCTCGAGAGGATCAACCATGTGAACAGCTATCGTGTCATGCCTTCGCGCCACCGCTCTGAGAGCAGGCTCAAATCCGTCGTCCATGAAATCGCTGAGGACCATCACAATCGAGCGCCGATGCAAGACATGCACAAGATGATTCAGGGCGACAGTAAGATCGGTGCCTTTCGACTGCTGTTCGTGTGCAAACAGGTCTCTGATGAGACGTAATACGTGTTTTCGTCCTTTTTTCGGAGGTACGAACAGCTCAACCTGATCAGAAAACAAGAGAAGGCCGACCTTATCGTTATTCTGAATGGCACTAAATGCCACGACTGCGCATATTTCGGCGGCAATTTCGCGCTTAAACATTCCTGCGGAAGCAAAATTCTCGGAGCCAGATACATCTACCGCGAGGATCAGCGTCTGCTCGCGTTCTTCTTTGAAGATCTTTATGAATGTGTCCGGATAGCGCGCAGAGACGTTCCAATCAATATTTCTGACATCGTCCCCGAATTGGTAGGGGCGCACCTCGGCAAAATCCATCCCCGTCCCTTTGAAGGCAGAGTGGTACTCGCCCCCAAAAATGTTGGACACGAGACCTTTCGTTCGGATCTCGATCTGTTTGATCTTTTTAAATAACTCCTTAGGAATCATGTGGCCATCACAATGCGATCATCGTCAATCGCACTCGGGGTTGAAAAATTCTGCGGCAGACTCTCTATAACGATCAAGAAAGCCGGATGTTGTCCAAAAATGGATCATTCATACAGATCATTTAAGTCCGCCTTATCAAGCTCTACGAGAAATTGCGACAATTCTGCTGCGACTTCGTCAAAATGGGCTTTTCCTTTCTCCGCTGTCGAGGCAGCGGGGTCGCCGACTCCGGTATCATCTGTCACCTCAGACCACTTTCTAGGCGCCCAGACACGCTTGTCACGCAGTGCTTTGATGCGAAATTGTCGTCCGATTCCTCGCCCCGCCTCAGAAAGAGGTCGAACCAGTTCAGGATATAGGTGCATCATAATGCTGGTTTCCATTTCGCCTGCATGATCTCCCGGGTCATCAAAAATAGTTTTGGCGTTGCCCAATACGAACCAGTTGGCCTCGCATAGAAACACGTCCGTGCTCGCCTGAATCTCCCGGATCATCTGGCGAAAACTGTTTGCGCCGTGCCCATTTAAGATGACTAGTTTTCTCACACCCGCATTCTCGACCGACTCAACCAGATCTCGTAGCACGAGCTCTTGTGTCGAAGGATTCATGTTAATGGTCAGCCGAATATCCTCTTGCTGCGTGTGCACGCCAAACGGAACAGCGGGAAGGAGCACCACCCTCGCTCCGTGCTCGTGCGCTTTTTTACAAGCTGCGTTTCCTATGGCCTCGGCCTGAAACGTATCGGTGCCATAGGGCAAATGTAGATTATGTGCTTCGGTCGCACCCCAGGGCAGGACGGCAACCTCAAAGTCAGTATCTCTGACCGTTTTCCAGGTCAAATGGGCTAATTGCATGGCGCACATTGTACAGAAAAAGAATAGTTAATAAGTCAGACTAGACTTGTCGGTGTGAAAATATGCTACCAACCGGACAGATATGACCTGTTCGGACCGACGCGGCATATAAATAGTTAAGTGATGCCAACCAATAGCGAACGCCGACGACCGAGCCTCGCTGCGCACCCGCGTATTCGCGAAACGTTTGGATTCGGCTGAGAATGAAGCCGTATATTTCGGTGGGCAAACAAGCCCCATTTTGAACACCACTTTGAATTTTGAACGCTGGTTCTATGTCTGTTCGCTTCGGAGTTATCGTCTTTCCTGGTTCGAACTGTGACCACGATGCCTATCACGTCGCAAAACACGTCTTCGATCAGGAGGCACGTTTCATCTGGCACAAGGAAGCCAGCCTCGGCGATGTTGATTTCGTGATTGTGCCCGGCGGATTTTCCTACGGCGATTATCTGCGGAGTGGGGCCATTGCTCGTTTTTCACCCATCATGAAGGATGTGGTTCGATTTGCCGAGAACGGTGGGCTCGTAATGGGGATCTGCAACGGTTTTCAGATTCTTTGTGAGTCGGGCCTGTTGCCGGGAGCTCTCATGCGAAACGAGTCACTGCGCTTCGTGTGCAAGAACATCCACCTGCGAACCGAAAACACGAATAGTGCTTTCACCCAGGGACTTGAAGAGGGGAGTGTGCTGAGAGTCCCCGTAGCACATGGCGAAGGTAATTATTTTGCGTCTCCAGAAATCCTTGACCGTCTTGAAGGAGAGGGACAGGTCGCTTTTCGATATTGTGACGAGAATGGTCAGGTAACTGCGGAAGCCAACCCGAACGGGGCATCCCGCGGTATCGCTGGGATTCTGAACGAGAGTGGAAATGTACTTGGTATGATGCCGCATCCAGAACGATGCTCGGAAGCCATTCTGGGCCGGCCGGACGGCGCGCGAATCTTCGAATCCATTCTTGATGCTGCTGGCGTGGCTGTATAGTCCGTCGAATCGTTTTTTTCAAGCTCGAATGTCGCAGGGGCCGATTCTGGGCCCTTTCTTCGGCAAGGTTGAATTATTTGATGTCCATAGTGAAACATATGGTCAGGCCCTCGTAGGATATGTTTCACTATGCGTACTGAGCGCAATCGAATCAAATAGATCCAAGCTGTATGAAGCTGCTGACCCGCCCCGAAGAATATGTGATGCTAGCGATCTGGAAGCTCCAGGAAGGTGCTTACAGTCTACCAATCCGTGAACAAGTCTCTGAGAACACTGGATATACCTGGTCGCTCAGCGCGATCTACACGCCGTTGAATCGCCTCTCGAAAAAGGGAATGGTGAAGTCAATGATTACGGATCCGATTCGTGTGAGAGGCGGACGTCACAAGCGCGTGTACGAACTTACGGAGTCCGGAAAAAAGGCGCTGGTTCAAATACGGACCGTCGAAGCATCCATGTGGTCTGGCGTGATCGGACTTACCGCTCAGGGGGTAATGCGATGAATGATTCAAAGCACAACAACCCACCTCGCATTTCCGCCTACTTCTTGAAATGGCTTGTCGCCGATCATTTCGACACGCCCTCGGGAGATTTTGAGGAATATTTCCACGAGATTTCTGAAGAATATGGTTCACGCCGAGCTCGCTGGTGGTATCGAGGTCAGGTACTTCGGCTCATTCCAGACCAGCTATATGAAAAAGTATTCTGGGGCCTCGTCATGCTTCGGAGTTATTTCCAGGTTGGAGCCAGGAATCTGGCAAAAAATAAAGTGGCGGCGTCAATAAATATCGTTGGCCTCTCGGCTGCAGTTGGAAGTGCCATCGCTCTGTTGTTATTCGTCGTAGTTCTAAACGATTACGACCAATTCCATGAAAACCGAGATCAACTGTATCTCGTGGGCCAGACTTTTGAATCCGAATTATCAAAACCAGACGTGCTACTTCGATATGGCACTTCTCCGCTCCCGCTCGGCCCGATCCTTGCGGCCGATTATCCTCAGATAAAGCGGTCAGCTCGTTTTTCCACGACCGCGGCAATGGTTCGCTCTGATGGCAACGCATTCAGAGAGCGTGTCTCATTCGCAGATCCTGATTTCTTCGAGATGCTAACCTTTCCCATCTCGCAGGGAGACGCTAGGCTCGAAGACCCTGGGTCTGTGGTTATAAGTAGCGAAATGGCCGAAAAATACTTTCAAGACGAAAGTCCGCTCGGTCAGGAAGTGTTGCTAACGTTTGAAAATGGTAACGAGGAATATCTAATTGTAGGAGCGGTCGCTGAGGAATTTCCTCAGACAGCGAGTCTAAGCTTCGATTTTTTGGTGGGCTCTGAAAAAAGATTGGCCCTTGGTCTCGAAAGCATGTTCGATTGGGGCGCATCGACGGACGCCACGTTCTTGCAGATTGAACGGCCAGAGGATGTTCCGTTGCTGGAGGCCGAGTTAAATCGATATGTCCCTTTGGTAAATGAGGCGGGTGGAGATGTTCAGATCCAATCACTTTTCCTAGACAGCATTTCCGATCCAGGTTTCTTTTCTGGATGGTTGATAAAGGATCGCGCGATGGAGGCTCCGCGGCCAGTTGAGTCGGGGATGTTTGGAATATTGGCGCTTCTAATGTTGATGGTTTCCTGCTTCAACTATATCACCATTTCTCTGGGTTCTGCCGCTCGGCGGCTCAAGGAGATCGGGATTCGAAAAACCACGGGAGCGGAGAAAAATCAGCTCGTCGTGCAGTTTTTGACTGAGAACCTTCTGGTGTGTTTTATCGCAATGGTTGGAGGCATTTTGTTTGCGTTTGCCGCGGCCATTCCGTTCATGAATAGCATGGTCGTTCTCGACATTCCTTCCGGTTATCTCGCTGAGCCGTTCTTCTGGCAGATCTTGATTGGCCTTCTGGCATTCGTAGGAATAATCTCAGGTTCTTATCCCGCGTTCTACATCTCCTCCTTTCAACCAGTCGAAATCCTGCGCGGATCGCGGAAGCTAGGAGAAAAGAAGGGCTTGACAAGAGCACTCACTACCGTTCAGTTTGTACTCACAATCATCACTATTACGTTTGCGACATTTGCTGGCACACTTGATGAAAAACTGATTGCAGACGATTGGGGGTATGATCCCGACCCGCTTCTGGTACTGCCGGTCTACAATGAAGTACACTTCGCTGAGATGCGCAATGAAGCACTTCAGCAGCCTTTCGTAAGCAAAGTGTCTGGTACCTACCATCACATCGGCGAATCAGCCGGCGGTGCAACGGTGATGGTCGATGCCGTTGAAATGGGCGCGGTTTATTTCAGTGTCGGTCCCGAATATCTCGAAACGATGGGGGCGAGGGTTAGCGAAGGGCGGTTGTTTGGTGACGGCTATGGCGCAGACGATTCGACCTCCGTGGTAGTCAATCGGACATTCGCAGACCAGCATGAGTGGGAATTTCCGATTGGTCAGCACTTGACAATCGCAGGTCAATCGTTTGCCGTCATTGGTGTCGTCGAAGATTTTATACTGACGCCTCTATCAGGTAAACAGGAGCCAGTTGTTCTGGGTGTTTCCGACGTTTCTAACTTCAACACAATGGTTGTTCGGGTTGAGGACGCCAAATTGGAGCAGACCATTCTGGCCTTGAGGACGTTCTGGGAGGCAGAATTTCCCGAGGTGGATTTTGAGTACTACTCCCAGACCGCAGCCTACGGCGCTGAGTCATTTGAAGGACTGGGCATGTTCATGCGGATCGTCGGGGTATTCGCCCTGCTTATTTCCAGTATGGGACTTTTTGGAATGGCTTCTCAGAAAGTGGCCCTTCGTATAAAGGAAGTTGGAATCAGAAAAACGATGGGCGCCTCTGCCGCTCACATCATCTTCGTGGTGAACCGCGAGTTTCTGGTGATGCTAGGCGTTGCCACGCTCATCGCGACTCCGCTCTGTTGGATTGCATTTAGCAATACGCTGCTACAATTCACGACAGTTGATATTCCAAACAGCAGCACGCCCTACATCGTTGCCAATGTGATCGTGTTTTTGGTGGCTGCACTTTCCCTATCCCTTCAGTCGCGCAAACTGGTCCGTCTCGCTCCGGCTGACGCCCTGCGGATTGACTAACGCCGCGGGTTGATTAGCCTTGCGGATTGACAAACCCTGCCGGTAGATTGACACCGGTGGTTTACCGATTGGTCTAGCCCATTAGATCGGACGTTTCCATTTTAGAGAGGAGTTGTACGAGGGTCTTCTGTTCTGACTTATTCAGGGGCTCAAGCATGGATGTGGCCATTTCTCTGTAAATCGCGTTTTCCTGTTCGAATACCTTTAGGCCTTTCTTGGTCAACTCGATCGTCCAAACTCTGCGGTCGTGCTCGCTCCGAGTCCGTTTGATTAGTTTCGTGCTTTCCAGTCGATCTGCGATTGGTGTTACTGCGCTTTGACCGATACCGAGAGAGCCAGCAATCTCACCGAGACGACATCCACCCCGGTCTCCCAGGATTCCAATCGTGATCAATTCTTGCTTGGTCATAGATGCATGAGAAGCAGATTGTTTTCTAGCGATCTGGGCGACGAGCGCTCCCAGATTTCGGAAAACTTGGATGAGCGCATCAATATTAGAAGCTGAGGGCATGGTGCTTTTGATTCGATTCGGAATTCAAACAGTACATTTATCAGGATGTTTCACAAATAATATAGTTCAATAAATGAAACAATTAAATATTGAAGCAGTAAGCTGCTAAGAAACCGAGCCTTCGCAGCGTTGGATTTGGCTCGAATTCAGTCACTTCAATTTTAAAATCATGAAACGTCGACTTCTCAAAACTACAGCCTACCTGTTGGGATTGGTCGTCTCCTTGATTGTTTTATTTATGGCACACATCTGGAATCCCATGGGCTCGGCGCCATCCGGCGAGCGACGCGATCGAATTTCTCAATCTGAGCAATACCGGGACGGAAAATTCGACAACAAACTACCGTCGGTCTCAGAGGGGTTTTCTCTTTCGATCATCAAAAAATATATCAAAGGAGGGAGCAATTATCGTAAGCCTGAGGCGAATGTTTCGTCTTTGAACCGAACAGCGACAGACTTTAGTCCGCGAAGAAAAGATCTGCGAGTGACGTGGTTGGGTCACTCTACAATGATTGTGGAAATGGAAGACGTCCGAATTCTGATCGACCCTGTATTTGGAGATTACGCCTCGCCAAATCAGATTCTGGGAATCAAGCGATTCTACGAGTCACCGCTCTCACTGGATAATTTGCCCGAGCTCGATGCTGTAGTGATATCCCACGACCACTACGACCATCTGGATTTTTCTACAATCAAAGCGCTCAAAGACCGGGTGCCACAATTTGTTGTACCGCTCGGCGTCGGGTCACATCTCGAATACTGGGGTGTTGAAGCCTCGAAAATCGTCGAACTGGATTGGTGGGAAGAGTTTGTCATTCGAGACCTGCGATTGATAAGTACACCGGCAAGACATTTTTCAGGAAGGTCACTGACTGATCGCAACGCTACATTGTGGTCAGGTTGGGCTTTCATTGGATCGAACAATCGATTGTTTTACAGTGGCGATTCAGCAATGGGCCCCCACTTCAGTGAGATCGGAGAACGACTGGGTCCGTTCGACATGACGTTAATGGAGTCCGGTGCATACGACCCGCTCTGGACTGACGTACACATGGGTCCCGAACAAGCTGTCTTGGCTCATCAAATGGTGAAAGGTGGACTTCTCGTGCCGGTTCATTGGGGTCTCTTTGATCTCGCGCTTCACGGATGGACCGAGCCGGCAGAACGAATTCGCATCGCTGCGACCAAGCAAGGCATTCCAGTTGCATTTCCGATGCCGGGAGCGAGCGTTACGCGAGAGGAATATGACTCAGAAGCGTGGTGGCCGGACACTCCGTGGGATTCTGTCACCCGCGTACCGATCGTTTCAACTGGTCTGGATGCATCTATTGTCGACGCTCTGAAGTGAAGATGTGAGCTGGGCTAGTTCTACCCGATCAGCGCTTTCACGTATTCGCGGCGCATTAAGGTGATGGCTGAGACTGAGATACCTTTCGGGCAGACCGCCTCACATTCGGTGTGGTTGGAGCAGTCTCCAAATCCTTCTTTGTCCATCTGCTCGACCATGTTGCGTACCCGGGTCTTGCGCTCGGGGTCGCCCTGCGGCAGTTTAGCTAGATGAGAAATCTTGGCCGCCGTAAACAACGATGCAGACGCATTAGGACATGCTGCGACACACGCACCACATCCGATACAAGAAGCATAATCCATCGCCAGGTCCGCATCATGCTTTGCTACAGGAATGTTGTTCGCGTCCTGTGCAGAACCCGTATTTGCTGAAATGTATCCTCCAGCTGCCATGATGCGATCAAAGGCAGAACGGTCTACGACCAGATCGCGGACGATTGGAAATCCTTCAGCGCGCCATGGTTCAATGACAATGTTGTCGCCATCTTTGTAATGACGCATGTGAAGCTGGCAGCAGGCGGTGCGTTGCTGAGGACCATGGGCCACACCGTCTACGACGACGCCACACATTCCGCAGATACCTTCGCGACAATCGCTGTCGAACTCAACAGGGACTTTTCCTTCCTTTATTAGCTGCTCGTTCAAGACGTCGAGAAGTTCAAGAAAGGACATGTGCGGATTCGCATTCGGAACGGAATAAGTTTCGAATCCACCCTGGGCTTCAGGTCCTGCCTGACGCCAGACTTTCAAATGGATGTTCATGGTGTTTGACATATCAATTTCGAAAGGCGAGAGCCCTTATTTATAGCTACGAGTGGTGAGTTCGACGTTATCAAATTCCAGATTTTCCTGATGCATATGGTGTCCGTCGGCCAACAATTCCCAGGCTGAAACGAAGGTGAAATCTGCGTCGTTTCGCTGAGCTTCGCCTTCTTCAGACTGATATTCTTCTCGGAAATGTCCACCGCAAGATTCTTCTCTGGTAAGCGCATCACGGGCCATCAATTCACCCAGTTCAAGGAAATCGGCGACCCGGCAGGCGAACTCCAGATTCTTATTGAGGGTAGTTTTTTCGCCCGGGACCAGCACATTTTGCCAGAAATCTTCCCGCAAGGTCCTGATCTCGCCGATCGCAGCCTTCAGTCCTTCCGCAGTTCGTGACATGCCGACGTAGTTCCACATGATCTGGCCGAGTTCGCGATGGTACTCCGTAACGGTCTTCGTCCCCTGAACGGAGAGCAGTTTATCGACGCGTGCACTCGCTTCAGACTCTGCACGTTCAAACGCACCATTATCTGTTGTAACGTCTCCCAACTTGTTGCTTGCGATATAATTTCCGAGCGTATAAGGAATAACGAAATAGCCATCGGCGAGACCCTGCATGAGTGCGGAGGCTCCAAGTCTATTTGCTCCATGATCGGAGAAATTTGCTTCGCCCAGTACGAACAAGCCCGGGACATTGCTCTGCAATTCGTAGTCGACCCAGAGGCCGCCCATAGTGTAATGGACCGCTGGATAGATTCGCATGGGCACCTCGTAGGGATTTTCGCCCGTGATGCGCTCATACATCTCGAATAGATTTCCGTATCGCGCCTCGATAGCATCCCTTCCGAGACGTTTGATCGAGTCCGCGAAGTCGAGAAATACGGCTAGTTTCGTTTCTCCAACGCCCTTGCCGTCGTCGCAGGCCATTTTAGCATTTCGGGATGCAACGTCTCTCGGAACGAGGTTTCCGAAGCTGGGGTAGCGCCGCTCCAGGTAATAATCACGCTCGCCTTCCGGAATATCCTGCGGCCGCCTGTCATCACCCTCTTTCTTTGGGACCCAGACACGCCCATCATTTCGGAGGCTTTCCGACATGAGCGTCAGCTTGGATTGATAATCTCCTGAGACCGGAATACAGGTAGGGTGAATCTGCGTGTAACACGGATTGGCGAAAAATGCCCCTCGTTTGTGGCAGCGCCAAGCCGCCGTCACATTTGAGTTTTTGGCATTTGTCGAGAGGTAGTAAACATTACCATATCCGCCTGTGCATAGAAGCACCGCATCTCCGACGTGCCGCTCATATTCACCCGTTACGAGATTTCGTGTGATTATACCACGTGCTCGGCCATCGACCTTTACCAGATCGAGCATTTCCTGGCGGGTTAACATTTCTACGTTGCCTTTACCAACCTCTTTGCTCAGCGCCTGGTAAGCACCGATTAGCAATTGTTGCCCCGTCTGCCCTCTGGCATAAAATGTTCTCGATACCTGCGCTCCACCGAATGATCTATTGTCGAGCAGGCCGCCGTATTCACGAGCGAAAGGAACACCTTGGGCGACACATTGATCAATAATGCTGTTCGCTATCTCTGCGAGGCGGTGCACGTTCGCTTCTCTCGAGCGATAATCGCCTCCTTTAATGGTGTCGTAAAAAAGACGCCACACCGTGTCGCCATCGTTGGGATAGTTCTTCGCGGCGTTAATTCCACCCTGTGCAGCAATCGAGTGGGCGCGGCGCGGGGAGTCCTGAATGCAGAAGCACTTGACCTGGTAGCCCAGTTCGGCTAGCGTAGCTGCTGCCGAAGCGCCCGCAAGTCCTGAGCCCACGACCAGAACCGTGTGTTTTCGTTTGTTGGCTGGATTAACCAGCTTGATCCCGTTTTTATAATTGCCCCACTTTTCCTTGAGGCTTCCTTCTGGGATTTTTGAGTCGAGAACAGTTGACATGGCGAACGTTTCTAAGCTTTCAAATTGCTGAATACTTCGAAGAAGGTGATCAGATGAACTGGAAATAAACGGCGAGTGGCATCACGATGAATCCAATACCAATACCCAATCCAAGGAGAGCACCCAGGGCATAAACGAGGGGAGTCAGAGATGGCCGCATGGCACCCAACGATTGAAGCGCACTCCATACGCCGTGGCGTAAATGCACTATCAAGAGCAACATGATAGCCGTGTATCCGAAGGTGTATCCGGCGCCTGCGAATCGCTCACGAACCAGTAATGCCAGATCTCTCATTTCGACCCCGTTTACCGAGGAAAGGTAGGCTTCACTCTCGCTGCCTGGTCCACCGGGTCCGTACTTGAACGAAATCAGGTGAAAAACGAGGAATGCGAAAAGGATGATTCCCGTTATGATCATGCTCCTTGAGCTAGAAGACTGAAGACTCGGGGAGCCCGCACTTTTATAGGTGTCATATCCCACAGGTCGCGCTTTTCGTTTGCCCATCCAGATGCGAACACCCAGAAAAGTGTGGGCCAGGAAAAACAAAACAAGAACAGACTCGATCACCCAAAGGAGTGGTCCGAGGCCGATGAGGAAATGCGAGTATTGATTGTAGGCTGCGTCACCCGAGAACATGGAGAGGTTGCCGATCATGTGCATAAGCACAAAACCAGTCAGCCCGAGTCCGGTGATTCCTGTAATCAGCTTTTTGCCGACCGGGGAGCGCAGGGCGTCTGAGATGCTCATATCTGCTTTGAAAACCAGGAGGTTGTTTCAAATTTCGTCCTGTCGGGAATGAATATCAGGGTCTCGACGGGTCCAACTGCACAAGGTACACCCCAACATTTTTTGAGACACCATTTCGGCGGCTGATCTGATGCAGTTTTAACGAATGTCCTATCCGCGACCCGTCTTGAGCCCCTTCGTTCCCGAATACGCCGCTCTCGGTCGGATCAAACGATTATCAGACCACTGCTCCATGAGGTGAGCCGTCCATCCGGTAATTCGGGAGAGGGCGAAAATAGGCGTGAAAAGATCCATTGGAATGTCCAACGTGCCATATACGGAGGCCGAGAAGAAATCAACGTTCGGGTAGAGGCCTTTCTCTTTCTCAACGACTTCCATGATCGCGATACTCATGTCGTACCACTTGGTACTGCCACGTTCAAGGGACAATGCATGCGTCATCTCTCGCAGGATGGCAGCCCTCGGGTCAAGCGTCTTGTATACCCGATGCCCAAAGCCCATGATGCGTTCTTTGTTATTCAGTTTTTCGAGGACCCATTCTCGAGGATCGGCGCCAGCTCTATCGATCTCAGTGAGCATTTCCATTACTTTCAGATTGGCTCCGCCGTGAAGAGGGCCTTTGAGCGCCCCGATGGCCCCTGATATGGATGAGTAGATGTCTGAAAGCGTAGCTCCAATTACTCTTCCTGTGAAGGTCGACGCGTTAAGTCCGTGTTCTGCATGGAGAACGAGGCAAGCGTCAAAGGTTCGCTCAGACGCCTCTCCCGGCATTTCGCCATGGAGCATGTAAAGGAAATTTTGAGCAGTTGAGCCGTCTCTGAGTGGAGGAATTGGCTCGAGTCCGCGGCGGCGGCGGTCAAATGCTGCAAGAATGGTCGGAATTCGGGCAGTCAGTCTAATCGCCTTCTTATAGTTTGTCTGAGCAGACATCTCGTCGGCTTCTGAGTCGAAAAGAGACAACGCCGAAACCGCTGTCCGGAGAACGGCCATCGGGTTCGCATCTTCAGGCGTCATAGCGAGCACCTCCTGGACCATCGGAGGCAGGATTCGCTCACTGACTAGCATCCTTTTTAATCTATCCAATTCCTGGGCCGTCGGAAGCGCTCCATTCCACAGCAGGTAAGCCGTTTCTTCGAACGAACAGTGGTGCGCCAGATCATCGATATCGTATCCCCGATAGATGAGCTCACCCTTTTGTCCGTCGATATCACAAATCTCCGTATAAAGTGCGATAACGCCTTCAAGTCCTTTTGGAGAAGTAGACTGAACAGATTTAGATGAAGAGTCGCTCATTGGAGTCTGGCACGAAGGTTCTGGAGAGTTTTTTTCCCGAAATGCGAACGGTCCGAAAGAAAGTCAGATTCCTGAATTCGGAAAGCGCTTGGGGCCCTTCGTAAAGTAGGGAATGGCTCGGGATCATTTTACCCTATAAAGAGATTAACTAAATCGAAATTGAAATCCGGATTGCAATTCTTACGCTGTAGACACCTTCTGCAGAATCGTACTTCTACGAGATCGTAAAGCAAGTCGGTCAAATCTCCCGTCTGGGAAAATTGCACGTCATTTTATCATGCACGTTGCTATTTGATGCACATCACACCGCGAAGGTTTTTATTTGAGTTTTCGACAAGCATGGCATTGCTGTTTTTTGCAGCAAATTGCCTCATTGTGCGCTTGTCGGAGAAAATCAGTGCCTTATTGGCACACGCGCGTGCCTTTCAGACGGATTCTATGGGACACTCACAATTGGTCGGAATTGACTCGTGTGATGCTCCCAATCCTACTACTCACATTACCAAGCATTTGAGGACGGACTCGCGTAAGTCAGAGCCGTCGGTGAGGAGAGTTCAGGGTCGCCATTTTGTAGACACGCAATCATTTCCCTTCAAGGAATTTGAAGTGTCAGGCCCGCATTTTGATGTTTTATACTCCCACCGCACTGGAAAATCTCTGAGCGAGCCGTTCCCGAACGACAATCGTTTATGTCGAAGGAAATTGTTATTAACAAAGGGAAGCAGACCCGCATTGCCATCGTTGAAAATGGCGAACTCGCGGAGCTGTTCATTGAAAATCAGGAACACGAGCGCACCATCGGAAACATCTTCCTTGGTCGCGTCAGGCGAGTCATGCCTAGCATTCAGGCAGCATTCGTCGACATAGGTCAGAAACAGGACGCCTTTCTCCATTTTTCTGATCTGATTGAAAACGTAGAATCCTGGATGGGTTACGTCAAGGAGGACGCACCCGTCATAGGTGAGTTCGACGGAAACTACACGACCAGACCTGCCGGAAAAAAACGGCGGCACCCGAGTGGTCAATCCGATTCGCGTGGTCGCAGAGACTCCCGAAGTTCTGGTCACCACGTAGCGGACAAAGACAGCGCTAATAGGCGAAAATCGGCTCAGCAGAGGCAACATGGTCGCCACGAAGCTCGCCGACGAGATGACGATCGAGACTCGGGACCTACCTTCGATCCAACCATGATCTTGAAAAAAGATCAGCCGGTCCTCGTCAAAATCAGTAAAGAGCCAATTGCCAACAAAGGCAGTAGGATCACTACAGATATTTCGCTGGCTGGTCGTTTTCTGGTTCTGGTTCCGATGGCCAATTATGTGGCCGTCTCGAAGAAAATAATGTCTTTTAAAGAGCGAAGAAGGTTACGTGCTCTTGCCAGGAGTCTCCTGCCCGAGGGATTCGGTGTCATCGTACGAACCGTAGCCGATGGAAGAAGCGCCAAAGCGCTGGACACGGATTTGAATCTCCTCGTGAGTAAGTGGAATAAGCTCGAGGAACGCCTCAAGACTAGACCTGCGCCACCGAGTGTGGTCCACGAAGACGTGAATATGGCGTCTTCCATCATGCGGGACCTTTTCACGGAGGATTATGACAGGATCTTGATTGACGACCAGAAGCTGTACAGAAATATCAAAGGGTATGTCCAGGCGATTGCACCAGATATGGTCGCGGATGTGCATTTTGATGATACAGGGCAATCAGTATTCGAAAAAGTCGGAATTGCACAGGCTGTGGAAGAGGCATTTCAGGACCGAGTAAATCTTCCGTCAGGTGGTTATCTGTTCATCGAACAGACAGAAGCCATGCACGTGATTGATGTCAACTCTGGAAGAGCTGGAAGGGGCTTATCTCAAGAAGAAAACTCACTGCGCGTAAATCTTGAATCTGCTCGCGTTTTGTGTAAGCAAGTCCGTCTGCGGGATTTGGGTGGGATTATCGTCGTCGACTTCATCGACATGCGCCACGAGCAGAACCGGAGAAAGGTATATGAGTGTCTTCGAAGGGAATTTAGAGGAGATCGCGCCGTAACTAAGGTGCTTACGATGAGTGATTTTGGTCTCATCCAGATCACCCGCCAGCGCCTGCGTCCAAGTATCACCAAGACGTTTTCTCTTGAAGAAGGCGATCCAATGGGTACCAGTGAAGGTGGAAGCACACGTGTTCGCACCAAGATCATTGAGCCGAGTTACGCGAGGGTCGAACCGCAAGAGCTTCTGACGAAAATTGAGGATTGGATAGGGGAGTACAAGAAGTCAGGGCTTTCTGGGAAAGTGCGACTTCGGGTGCATCCATTTACTGCGTCCTTCCTTAATGGTCGATTTCCTAGCCAAACAGTTCGATGGGCTCTCCGTTTTGGCGTGAGGGTGAAAATTGATTCGGATTCCAAAATGGATCCCATGTCGTTCCGTTTTTTAGACGGCAAGGCGGGAAAAGATATCACCAGACTACCAAAGCCCAAGCCTAAAGCCAGTCGTGCCAAGCCTAAGGCCAGTCGCGACCGAGACGAGAAGACCGAGAACCGATCGGGTAGAAACGAGCGCAAGGGTCGTTCTAGCGGCGGAAGTCGAAATAAAGCAGAAGGGAAGGCCGGCGATGATCGTGGTCGTGGTCGTGGTGGAAGAACGTCAGATTCGAGATCCGAACGCAGTGGTGACAATCGTAAACGGGAAAGTTCGGACTCACGAGATCGCGGGCAAGGGCAACAATCTCGCGGAAGCGGGAATGCCAGGAATGCGGATTCGCGAAGAGATGACTCCCGTAGAAAGGATTCGCGAAGAGATGATCCTCGTAGAAGTGATGCCCGTGGAAGTGAAGCTCGTGGAGGTGAAGCTCGTGGAGGTGAAGCTCGGAGCGACGACTCTAGGTCCCAAAGGCAATCTCGTTCATCCGACAGTTCCGAAACGAGGCAAGGACCTGGCACAAAGCGGTCTTCATCTGGAAGATCTGACCGGCGCAAGCCAACGAGGACCAAGTCTGACGACCAGGTGATGGAGCTCGATTTCCCGCAGCAAGAATCGACGAAGCAAAGAGGTTCTTCTGAAAGGGACACTTCTTCCAGAGGTCGTTCTTCAAGGGATGATTCTTCTCGAGGACAGTCGGAAAAGGAGCCTAGAAAGGCACCAGCAAGAGGAAACACGGGTTCGAAAAGAATCGTGGACCAAGAGAAGCCGGAGTCCTCTTCGGCACCCGAAGCGGTTGAGCCGAAAAAGGAAACTCCACCGAAGGCACTTCCAGCGCATTTCAAGATCGACTTGCGCACCAGCGCCTCTGATCCGAAAGTAAAGGAAGAACGAGATCAGAAGTTACCGGAGCCATCTCGGAAGGATGAGTCTGCAGCGAAGGATGACACCTCGCAGCAGGTTGTGAACTCAGAAGGTGATGCGAAAACTGAGGCCGGAACAGAGGTCGAAGTTGAGGTCGAGGCAACTCCGAAGTCTGCTCCCAAAAAAGCAGCTTCGAAAAAGGCACCCGCGAAAAAAGCCCCATCAAAAACGGCGACTCCGAAAAAGGCGACCTTAAAAAAGACCGATTCGGAAAAAACTGATCCTAAGACAGAAGCTCCCAAAAAGGCCGCCTCCAAGACGAAGGCTAGCTCCAAGAAGGCCGTCTCAAAAACGAAGGCAGGCGCGGCGGAGCAAGAGCACTCCCAAGAACCGGGTGATATGGTTGAAGACACGGCGGCTAGGGCAAGCGCATCAACCAAGGCAGGCAAGTCAGCTATGTCGGAACGGCCCGCCAAGAAGGCAAAGCCAGCGAAGGAAACCGTGGCAAGTCCTAAGGGCAAGGGAAACCGATTCCAAAAATTCGATTTTAGGGTCGACACGAATGAAGATGCTGCATCCGGTGACGATCTGAACTCGGAGGACACACCTAACTCGGATTCCGGCGCTGGAGAGGACGATAGTTGAATGATGGGAATGGGCCATGTCCATTCGCCTTTTTCATTCCGGATGGGATAGCTAGTATTCGAGTCCCGCCTTCAATCAAATCATCTGAATTACATCAGTATGCGCTATTTAATCGTACTGCTGGCCGCATTTCTTGTGGCGGGAACAGCACACGCTCAGATCTCTTACGGGGGAGCTCAGACACCGGCGGTCTCAGCAGGAATTCAGCTTGCCCAGGTAGACTTCTCGTTTGTTCGGGAAGGGGCTCCGGATGCGAGTTTTAATTTTTCTGATCCTACGTACGGCATTTTTTACAGCCGTCAGGGCTTCAATGCCTCGTTTGCTCGGGGTAGCTCGAGTCTGGCCGATGGCGGCGACCTAATATTGATCGATGGGACCGTTTCCGGCTGGGCGGGAATCCGACCTTTCGAGAATTCTCAAGACAAAAAGCTGGATATCTTTTTTCCCGTAGGGATTTCGAGTGATTACAGGAAGGTCCGGAAAAAGGATGGCGACGTCGATGCAGATATTTTCGAGGTGACGGTGCTGGCACTAGGAGCTGGTCTAGGAGCGACGACAGGAATCAGGGGAAGCGACCTTTCAATTCGAGCGATGCCGTTTTATGGATTGGCGTCTCGCTCCTTTGGAAACGATACAGGTAGCTCAGCGGTCTTGACCACAAATGTAGAGTGGGCTTCGGGATCGATATCCGACCGGTTTGGCATCTATTTTTCTTACGGATATCGATGGCAGCAGTGGAATTTAAATACGTCTATCGTCCTCGATTCGGAGGGCAAGGGAGACCTTACTTACGAAGGGTCGTATCACGCCATTCAGATTGGGCTCACGTTTTAGGGTCCGCTTAAATTGATCGTCCTACCGGTTTTCATTCAGTGCTGCAGAAGTGTATTTTCAGCCCATGAAAACGGTGCAGATTGTAAAGGAATTGGAGCAAGCGGTCGAGCAACTCGGTCTGCGTGTCCGTCGTGAGAAGGGGAATTTCCGCGGTGGATTCTGCATTCGCAATGAGGAGGAGTTTTTGATGCTAAATCGCATTCATCCTCCCGAAGTACATCTGGCGGTTCTGGCTGATGCATTGCGGACAATGGAAATGGACTCCGTTTATCTAAAACCGACCGTGAGGCAAGCCCTCGAAGATGCCTGGGCACGAAATGATGTTGTAGAGTTTGAGGCAGAGGAAGGTGACTGACGAACGGTCTGTCCACGTAAAGATTCTGGGAACTGGGACTTCCACTGGCGTGCCCGTCGTCACGTGTGAATGCCCGATTTGTACGTCTACAGACCCTCGTGATTCTCGACTTAGATGCTCTTGTTATGTGCGGGTCGGGGATCTAAACATTCTCATCGACGCCGGACCAGACTTCAGGCAGCAGGCCATACGGGCAAAAATTGAGGATGTCGACGCGGTTCTCATCACTCATCATCATTTCGATCACGTTGTCGGTCTCGATGACCTTCGACCATTCATCTTCCACAATCGAGCAAAAATCCCTTGTTATGCCGTTCCGGAATCCGCTGATGCGCTCCGCACGATGTTCGGCTACATTTTTCAAGATGGAAGTTATCCCGGCGTTCCACGTTTGGAGATGAACGATGTAGAAGGGCCGTTTGATGTAGAAAGCCGTTCCTCCAGTGGTGAAAAAATCCGAATTACACCCATCCCGGCCATGCATGGCTCGCTGAATGTACTTGGTTTTCGCATCGGTAAATTTGCGTATCTGACAGACGTAAGTGCAATTCCTTTTGCAAGCAGATCACTTCTTGAGGATCTGGATGTTCTGGTACTGGACGGCTTGCGAGATCGGCCACATCCGATGCATCTCACAATCGAACATGCCTGCGAACTCGCATTTGATATTGGAGCCAAACAGACCTATCTGACACATTTTTCGCACGAGATACTGCATGCCGAGCTAGAAGAGCGGCTTCCAGAAGGCATTTCTGCTGCTTTTGATGGTCTCGAATTTTCTGCTTCGATTTAAAGATCAGGCCTTTAGTGTTGCGCGCACTCCCTCGATCACCTGGTCGACTTCCTGCATAGAATTGAATACGTGCAGTGAGACTCGTATGGCGTTGAGCTCCACTTCTGTCACGATACGTAGCCGTAGCTTAAAATCGGATGAAAGCGCACGGTTCAGCTCTGAGTATTCCATTTCAGAACTTTTGAAGGTTATGATCGAAGCGCTTATCGATTCACTTCGAGGAGTGAGAATCTGTACAGACGAAATCTGCTCAAGTCCTTCTCGAAGTCTGGCTGCTAGTTCCAATCCGCGCTTGCGAACGCGATCGAGTCCTATTTCTGACATAAATGAACACGCGACACGAACACCCTCTACCAGAGCAGCGTTTCGGGTGCCACTTTCGTGCCGGCGCGCCGAATCGATATAGTCGAGATGGTCGGGAAGGGAGTAACCAGCGTCAGAGTACGCCCCGATTTCTGAAGGCAAGATGTCATCCAGGCGATCATGGCGAATGTACAAAATGCCTGTTCCGTGCGGCGCACCGAGCCATTTGTGTCCACTCGTGGCATATGAGTCGCATCCTATCTCGTGCAGATTGATCGGGACCATTCCAGCAGACTGCGCACCGTCGATATGAAACCAGCAGCCGTTTTCATGTGCCAGATCAGCAATTGACTTAGCCGGCAGGAAGATTCCCGTCGGAGCCGTCACATGACTGATCTGAATGGCCTTTGTCCGCGAGGTCATGGCTTGCCGTATCCGAGTTACAATCTCGTCTGCTGTGGCAGCGGATGGATCAAAAAGCCGAACGACGATCCCGCTAGCTTTGAGCTGATTCAACCAGGGTATCGCACCGCCAGGATGGGCATGTGAATCGACAACGATTTCGTCTCCTTGCTTCAGGCCGAGGCCCGACGCGATCGTCGCGTTTCCTTCGGTGGCGTTTCGGTTAAACGAGATTTCCGAAGCGGCCGCACCGAAGAAGTGCGCGACCGGTTCTCGAGCTTCCTCTATCAGGCGATGCCCGGTCTCGGAGACTGTCTGAAGCTCGCGACTCAGTTCCAAAAATCGATCGAGAACCGGTCGCGGGCAGGGGCCGAGGCCGCCCGTGTTCATGTACGTGCGATGATCCGAAAGCGCGTACTGCTCGCGAATTTCGTCCCAGTACTCTTCTTCCGAGACCATTCCCCAAACAGGCATTGGCTTGCGCGCGGCGGTTGGTGGAGTTCCAGAACCCCGAACGGCCAGGCCCGAGAGCCCGAGTGCTGTCTGTCTGATGAAACGCCGTCTGTTAGACATGACGATGGGTCGCTGTGAATGGGACTAATTGTCGAGTAATTCGAGACCCATGGTTTTTCCTTTGTCCACTGCTGGCACTCCTTTCTCGAGCCACACGGGAGCTGGTTCATCTAGCAGGTAGTGATCGAAATATTGCTGCATGCGAATCTGCCAGTCTCGGCGGTCATCCAGATCGGAAAGACCGTGTCCTGCGCCGTTATAATTCAGCATCCAGGTTGGTTTCCCAAGTCGGCGAAGCGCGCTGAAGAACTCGATTCCCTGATACCACGGCACGGCGCCGTCGTTGTCATTGTGCATCATCAGAACCGGCGTCTTGACTTTGTCGGCCTGAAAGAGCGGCGAATTGTGCATGTAGCGTTGCTGGGCATTCCATAATGTGCCGCCAATGCGACTCTGTGTTCGTTCGTACTGAAATGCACGACTCATTCCTGATGCCCAACGGATTCCGCCATATGCGGATGTCATGTTCGAGACAGGAGCGCCGGCTTCTGCAGCGCGGAAGAGATCAGTCTGCGTCACCATGTATGCGATCTGATAGCCGCCCCAGCTATGCCCTTGCACACCTATTCTATCTCGGTCCACGAAGCCGTCATCGATGAGCGACGTGATTCCCGGCATGATGGCATTCATTGCGCTCTCCCCCGGGTAGCCCACTTTGTACGGGATATCGGGAATGAAAAGGAGGTATCCGCGACTTACGTAAAATGAAAAATTGATACTCGAGCTTCCGGCTGATGGCGCGATGTAGCGATGAAGGCCAGTTGAGTTTTTCTCGTAGAAATACACCATCATTGGATACTGCTGAGAGGCATCAAATCCGTCGGGTTTGTACAGAATGCCTTTCAGCAGTTCTCCATCGAGAGATGTCCATTCATACAATTCTTCCGAACCCCAACTGAAGTCGCCTTGCTGCGGGTTAGCATTCGAGAGTCTGACTGGATCCTTGAAGTCCAGATTTGTTGTTCTCAGATCGGGTGCCTCTCGAAAATCATTCCTCGTAAATAGAAGCGCATCTGCTTCTTCCGCTTTCTCAAAAATCCGGTAGCCGTGGGGAGACATGAGGATTTTTTCTACTTTCGCTCTTCGAGGGTTCAGTTCGTAGAAGCCTGCATCCATGTTGTCCAGATCCAAAGCCGTCAGCATCCACTCGTCGTCGGCGGACAAAGCAATCTGCTCCCGATCGAGATCTTGATAACGCAATCGCACACTATTCTCTCTTCCCACGCTTGCCGTTAGGACACGGGTCGATCCGCCAGGCTCGGTGGCTAAAATGTCATATTTGTCATAGTAGACAAATTCAGCGTCTCCTTCCGTCCAGCCAGCCTGGCCGTAGCTACTGGGCGCGTAGGCCCGATCGTCAAGTGCGTTGACCACCGAATGTGGGGCGTCACCCGAAAGAGGCAGAATATTTCCTGAAGACGATTCTACCGCCATCCAGAGAGCGGCATCTCGATCCCAGTATGTGACGTGTGTCCCATCGGGTGAGAGTCGGGGAGTGTCCTGAACAGCTTCCAGCACCTGGAAACGCTCTCCACTTGTCGCATCGATGATCCATGCATCCTGAAATCGCGGAGAGTCCCATGAGATTTCCTGGCGATAGTTCATATTACTGGTTCCAAGTATCACATCCCCGTCGCCTTCCTGAGAGGTAGAAACGGTCGGAATCTCTACCGAAGCCAATTGAACTACACTCCCTGACGAGAGATGGATAACAGCGGTGTAGGACCGATTGCGTTCTCGCGAAGCCTGTACGAGTTGCATTGGTTGAAGCAGAGGATCTTTCCAGTTCCAAATGTCAACCTTGACCTTTTCCTCGTCCAGAATATCATCGTCTTCCGGATCCGGGGCCGGTTTTGGAGCCGTGCCGAAATAGAGTCGTTCGCCCGAGTCGGAAAAATCCAGACTACCATTTTCACTAACCCACCAGCCGTCCGGCACGCCATCAGATCCTTCCATGACGCTCGTGCCCAACTCACTGAGGTCACCGGCAAAGAGTGTGAAAGATGGCTGATCTGCCTCAAAATCATCCCGATTGGTCATGAAGGCTATCTTCTGGCCATCGTCCGACAAGGTTAGCCCGACGTAATTACCTATGCCCTCGGCTGCCGTGCGTTCATCGAGTGTGCCACCGCCTGCGGCGTAAACCCCGTCGTCTTCTCCTTCCTCACTTTCTCTTAAAAAAACGATCCCCATTCCGTTTTTGTCGATCACGTACTCAGTCACGTTTCGGAACGTGTTGGTGGAGCCGGACTCGAGGTTCAGCACAACCAAATTGGTCCCCTTTTTCTTTTCGGGTGAATCGTCTTCGTCGTCTTCTTCTCCTTCGGTCGCCTCTTCTTCTGACTCTTCAGTCATCGTCGAGTCTGCCGGTTCTTCTTCTTTGCTTGCCTCCTTCGTCAGGCGAAATGCCGCAAGATGACCACCTTCTGCGGACACTTTGAAAGACTCGACATCAGAAAATTTGCGAATCGACCCATCGATTAACGACAGGATACCCAGAGAATCCGTTGGCATATCGCTTGATTTGACTTCGTCGAGCTTATTCTGCCTTACGGAGTCTGCTTGAGGCAAAATCTTAAACAGTAGAAAACGGCTGTCGCCAGAAAAACGAGCGCCATCTGCGCGGGGCAGTGTGTAAGTGGTCTCTCCCTTTGAGTCGGAAACCAAGATTTCTCCGTCTCCACGGGCCGGGGCCTGCCTCCAGGCTACCCATTCTCCGCTTCGAGACATTTGGGCCTGCGTCAGACGAATCCAACTATTTACATCTTCGTGCTCCAGCGCTCGCTTTTCCTGAGCAAGGGCGGAAGATGCGGTTAATAAGAGGGCAAGCAATGACGATAAAAGGAGGCGACGGGTCATGACAACATTTGATAGGTGATTTACGCAACGAACCTCGCGTTTTAATACCTTGAAGTCAACCCGGGACTCCTTGCAAATGGAGATCGAGTTCCAATGATGTGAAAATCAGCACACCAAAGCAATGAAAGTCGTCAAATGGTTTTTTGGATCGCTCGCTGTAATTCTAGTCGCCGTGGCCATATTTGCCTTCGTGATGGTCTCGAAGGGGTCGGATAAAGCTTCTGCGACGTTTTCCATGCAGTATGATGATGCGTTCATCAGAACCGACGATGCTGCGATGGAAACTGGAAAGTATCTGGTTCAGACCCATGGCTGTGACAGCTGCCATGCTCAAAACCTTGGTGGTCGGACGCTGATTGATGCGCCGCCTTTCTTGATCACCGCCTCAAATTTGACGTCGGGTGCAGGGGGCGTCGGATCTGAATTTTCGGACGCGGACTGGCTTCGCGCCATTCGTCACGGTGTTGGTGCGGATGGTAGAGGATTGATGATCATGCCCTCTGAAGCCTATTATTTTTTCAGTGATGAGGAAGTTGGAGCCATTATTGGTTACCTCAAGCAGTTGGATCCTGTCGACAACGAACTGCCGCCAGTACAACTGAGGACGCTCGGAAAACTTATCATGGGGCTGACCGACGACCTGAAGTCAAGCGCTGAATTGATTCCAAACGAGGCCAGGCCGGCTATGCCGGAAAGCGGAGTAACCGCAGAATGGGGCCAGTACCGAACCACGGTAATGTGCCGCGTGTGTCACGGCGCTGATTTGAAAGGCGCGCAGCCACCAGATCCAGATTCTCCTCTCGCGCCGGATCTGCGAGTAGCGGCCGGTTGGGGATTGGCATCTTTCGTTCGCGCTATGCGGACAGGGGAAACACCGGCTGGTCGAAATCTAGATAATGAATACATGCCCTGGGATGAATTCAGGAAAATGACTGACACAGACCT
>Ga0315336_1002459_pt1 | contig 28190 bp, 23 predicted proteins | sample ASW5metaG_FD_204512 | JGI IMG/M metagenome (GOLD analysis project Ga0315336, IMG submission 204512) | Ammonia-oxidizing marine archaeal communities from Monterey Bay, California, United States - ASW #5 | ecosystem: Environmental > Aquatic > Marine > Intertidal zone | place: USA: California... | reverse complement strand
GCGAGTCAAACATCGTAACGACCCGGGCCACTGCCACGAGTTGACGTTCCCTTCCTGCCGACGTCTGCCCTTGCGCACCGAGGGCGAGCTGGAGGAGTACTTTCGGCCGAAACAAGCGGCTTCTTAGTCGATCACACACTGCCTTGAATTGCTGACCGGTTATTCACGCCAGGTGAAAGTGTTCACAGTCGCCCCTACGCAGCACTGCTGGGCAAGCCAGCAGTGGCACCCGGCGGACAATGTTTGTATTTGCGACAGGACATCGATATCGACATCAAAGTTGCTGATAGCGAGAAGTGAACGCCCGCCGAGTCGAATAGATTTTCGTTGTGTTGGAGAGTCGTAAAGCCACTATGTAGAACGCAACGTGGTCCACGATGCCCGGAGGCAGGTGTGCCTCCGGCTAGTGACTCTGGTTGGCAGGTTCAAACAGGATGCGGTAGCGGCTCGAAGAGAGCTACTCCTTGGTTTCGGAAGCCGCATCTGCCTGGGCTGCTTTGCCCGGTACCGAATTGGTTGCTTTGCCTTTTTCCGCAGGTTTGGCATCATCATTCGCGCCGGCAAGGGTGGCTAGGCTTTCGGGGATATCGACACCTCCGATATCTCGCATCACTTGCATCATCGGCGGCAGCGTACCGGCCATCTTGTGCAGGAAGTCGGCCGTGTTTGAGCGGCCGTTTTGACCTCCATTTTCCCAGACGACGACTTTGTCGAACTTGATATTTGAGATTGCCTTGGCCGAGGAATCGGCCAGGTTGTCCAGATGTTCCAGCATCATCAGTTGGAAAGCTTCTCTGGCACCACCACACGCTTCGACGATCCGCTGCAGACCCTCGCCCTTCTTGGCCAGAATTTCATATTGCCCACGGGCTTCGGCTTCCAGCTTGGCGTAGATAGCGGCTGCGGCGCCTTCGGCTTCCAGTCTGCGTTTTTCTGCTTCTGCTTGAGCATCGACGATGACGCGGGCTTTTTCAGCTTTTGCCGGGGCTTCGACTTTGGCTCGTTCTTCCGCTTCGATGCGTTCGGCATCCGCCAACGCCGCTTTGGCCATTGCGCGGTATTGAATTTCGAGCACCGCAGCTTCGGCTTCTCGTTTTCGCGATTCACCGCGCTCGTAAGCGTTGGCACGCTCGGTGAGCAACGTGGCTTGCGATTGTGCGATGGTTGCTTCAGCAACATTTTCACCATCGACCGCCTTGGCGTTTGCGTCTGCCACAGAGATACGCATCTGCTGCTCGGCGTTTTTCACCTGCATCTCACGTTCGAAGGCAGCGTTTTGTTCACCGACCGTTTGCTCTTTCTCTAAGTCTGCGATCCGAACTGCCTGTTCACGCTCTGCTAGGCGGGTACCGATCTCCCGAAGCTTGGTCGCGTCGGCCACCTTCACTGCCTTTTCGCGGTCGGCATCGGCAACGCGGATTTCGCCCTGTTTCACTTCATCAGCAACGTCGCCGCGCGCCTGTTGAATTGCCTGCGAAGCCGCCTTCTGGCCGATGGCATCGATGTAGCCACTTTCGTCGGTAATGTCGGTGATGTTGACGTTGATCAGCACCAAGCCGATTTTCTTTAGCTCCGGTTCTACGGAGTTTTGGATATGCTGCAAGAAGGCGTCACGGTCGCGATTGATGTCTTCGATGCCCATCGAAGCGACCACTTGCCGTAATTGACCGAAGATGATTTCCTCAGCCTGCTTGCGAATATCCGGCGTCGATAGATTGAGGAGCCGAATGGCTGCGTTGGACATTACGTCGGGTGTAGTACCGACTGCCACGGTGAAGACGCTGGGTACGTTCACCCGAATGTTTTCGATCGACAAGGCGCCTCTGAGCGGGATTTCGATTTGGATCGGTTCCAAGCTGAGATAGCGATAGTCTTGCAGCAACGGGATGACGAACTGGGCTCCACCGTGAATCGTCTTGGCTGCCTGGCCTTTGCTCGTCAGGCCGTAAATTACCAATACTTGGTTGCTACTACAGCGTTTGTAGGACGACTTGATAAAGGCGATCAGTCCCAGGAAGGCGATGACCACCATCAGCGCCAGGCCCGCGTACCAAACGTTACTCGGATCGGTCAGGCTAGATTCTGCAGATAGAAGCATGTTCATGAGAGTCCCCCGCTTTCTGATGCTGAATTTCGATCAATCTTTGTGAAGGGATTTTCGTTTGCAGCTTTAAGAGGTCGAGTCAATCGTTTCTGTGGCTGGTTCGACCAATACTTTGTCGGGACCGAGGATGTCGACGACGACAACCTGGTCCCCTGAATTAAGCGTCGCATCTTGTTCGGTGACTGCTTGGTATTCAACGGTACGGTTTTGTATCGCTAGTTGAACTTTTCCCATGCCATTGCGTTGGCCGGGAATGGAGACATAGACGCTGGCCTGTTTGCCCAATGAGTTGCGGATGTTTTCGTTGCCTGAGGTGCGCAGTTTGTAAATCTGTGCCATAATCCAATAGACGCCGTACATCGCTCCCGCTCCGGCTGCGAGACCGATCAGCAGGGCTTTGGTGTCCGAGCAGCCAGAGGCGAGTGAGGCCTTGCCTGCGAAGCCAAAGAACGCCACAGCTGCGATTACCGAGCGGAATGAGAGGATCTCGAAAATCCGCGAGGCATCCGGGTGACCAATGTCGGCATCGCCTGCCTGGCTCCAGGCGGTCTGGTGATCTGCGTCGGCGATATCGACACCATCAGCGGCAAGGTCCGCGTCGGCAGAGACATCTCCAAGATCTGCGTCTCCACCGATGTCGCCACTGCCATCGTCTCCCATTCCGAGGCACATCAGCAGAAACTGACAAACCAAAATCGTGCCACCGACAATGGCTGCAATAATGAAAATGGTGTCGAGCATCACTAGGTCCCTCCCCTAATGGATAGGCAGGCAGTCCTTTCGCAGGACTCCCATTGTACTAGAGAAACAACACGTCGGCGAATTGCCTTCGTGGGAATTACACGAAATCGGCCGGACCAGAGTAAGCTGGTGCAAAATGCACTGCTAAGTGCCGCAGTTTTTCCGTCTACGCCCTGTTTTCTTGAGGAATCTACCGATGCGCCTCTTGGAGCGTCGCACAAGAAAACGGGTCTTGAAGAGCTATTCGCCAAGGGCAACGGAATATTGCCGAATTTTTTTATCTTTCGCTCGCTGATGGCGGTGCAGAAGTTGAACACGTAGTCGACGGCGAGGGACCTTAGTTCGACACTTTCACTTTTTTCTGCCCGCGAATTGCGCGAATGGATTCGAATAAAGGGGAACCTAATAGGGCGTGGCTGCGAGTCTACTCGCAAAGGCGGCAACAGTCGGGTCTTGCCAGGCACTAGTAATCCTTGCCGGGCGGGTCCCGATCTGATCCGGTTGTCGTCATTCGGACGATCCGATTGGGATTGGATTGGGCGACTGGTGTTTTTCACGCTGGCGACGGCGAGCCTGCCTCACCTTTCTACCTACCCGCTTTCGGGTTAGAATGGTGTTTTCTCAACCGGCAGGACCCTGGACCCGGCGAACCCGACTGGCTCTAGGCTGGTCTTGCCAGGCATCCGGCCTTGCCACATTAGGCCCTCGACATTCCCAATCAAACTCTCACGTCGATTGAAACGAAACTCGATGACTAGCCAGCCTCGCACACTGTTTGAAAAGATTTGGGACCAGCACGTTGTCCATGCCGAGGAGGGTCGGCAGGCGATTCTTTACATTGACTTGCATCTGGTCCACGAAGTCACCAGCGCCCAGGCGTTCGAGGGACTGCGGCTGGAGGGTCGACAAGTCCGTCGGCCGGAACGGACCGTGGCGACCGCCGATCACAATGTGCCGACCTCCGACCGTAGCCTGCCGATTCTCGATCCGATTTCCAAGCAACAGATCGATACGTTGCGGACCAACTGCCAGGAGTTCGGCGTCACGCATTACGACCTGAACGATCCGCGGCAGGGCATCGTGCACGTGATCGGTCCGGAGCTGGGCTACACCCAACCCGGCATGACGATCGTTTGCGGCGACAGCCACACTTCGACGCACGGCGCGTTCGGCGCATTGGCGTTTGGCATCGGCACCAGTGAAGTCGAGCATGTGCTGGCCACGCAAACTCTGTTGCAGGATAAGCCGAAGACACTCGAGTTGCGGGTCGATGGCTTGCTGGGGTCGGGGGTGACGGCCAAGGACCTGATTCTCTATCTAATCGGCCAGATTACCACCGAAGGGGGCAGCGGATATGCTGTCGAGTACACCGGCGAGACGATTCGCGCGCTGAGCATGGAAAACCGGATGACGGTTTGCAACATGTCGATTGAAGGCGGCGCTCGGGCGGGGATGATCGCACCGGATGAGACGACCTACGATTATCTTCGCGGCCGGCAATTCGCGCCGTCAGATTATCAAAGTGCCGTTGAGGCCTGGCGACAACTCCCCACCGACGACGGGGCCAAGTATGACAAGTCGCTAAGCTTTGCCGCTTCTGAGATTGCGCCGCAGGTTACGTGGGGGACCAACCCGGGTTTGGTCACGTCGGTCGACGACACGGTGCCCAAGCCGGACGACTTCGCCGATGCGACCGAACGCAGAACGGCAGCTGACGCGCTCACTTACATGGGTCTGCGTGGTGGCGAGGCGATCACCGATCTAAAGCTCGACCGCGTGTTTATCGGTTCTTGTACCAATGCCCGGATTGAAGATCTCCGCGCTGCGGCCGCGGTGGCCAAGGGTCGGCAAGTTAGTTCACACGTCTCCGCGATGGTGGTACCCGGCAGCGGACTGGTGAAACAACAGGCCGAAGAAGAAGGGCTTGATCGTGTTTTTACCGAGGCGGGCTTCGACTGGCGCGAGGCGGGCTGCAGCATGTGCCTGGCGATGAACCCCGACAAGCTGGCGCCGGGCGAGCGGTGCGCTTCGACCTCCAACCGAAATTTCGAAGGCCGGCAAGGCAAAGGGGGCCGCACCCATCTGGTCTCACCCGCCATGGCTGCCGCCGCGGCCATCGAGGGACGCTTCGTTGACATCCGAGAATGGGAGTAGAATCGCAGATCATGAAACCATTTACGCAACATCAGGGCTTGGTCGCTGCCATGGATCGGGCAAACGTTGATACCGATCAGATTATCCCTAAGCAATTTCTCAAACGGATTGAACGGACCGGGTTCGGCGAGTTTCTGTTTTGGGATTGGGCACGACTGGACGATGGTACGCCCGATCCCGAGTTTGAGTTGAATCACCCAGCGGTCCAAGGGGCCAGCGTGCTGCTGGCGCGGCGAAATTTCGGTTGCGGTTCCAGTCGCGAACATGCGCCGTGGTCGCTGGAAGACTATGGGTTCCGCGTGATTGTCGCTCCCACCTTCGCCGACATCTTCTATAACAATTGTTTCAAAAACAGCATGCTGCCGATCCGCTTGCCGGAAGCCGTGGTCGACGACCTGTTTTCAAGATCGGCCCAACACGAAGGGTACGAGCTGACGGTCGACCTGGAGGCGCATACCCTGAGCGACGCACATGGGTTCACCGCTACGTTTGAAGTCGATCCTCACCGTCGCCACTGTCTGCTCAACGGCCTGAACGACATCGGCCTGACCTTGCAGCATGAAGCGAAAATCACCGCCTTCGAAGCGACGCAAAATTGACATGCCCCGAATCGCCTTGTCCGCTCTGATTCTGTTGCTTGCTGTCGGACGTCCTTCAGCCGCTCAGCAGGTCGATTCTGCCGGCTCTGTGCCCATTGCAGATCAGTCGTCCAGCTATACGGTGAGCACGGTGCTTGGCGGGTTGCATTCTCCCACCGGGCTGGCGATCCGAGGCGGTTTGGCGAGCAAGCGCACATTCGATCTCTTTATCGCCGAAAGTGGGTTGGGCCGCGTCGTGTTGATCTCCGTCGATCGGCCTGAGGAAATTCGGGAGGTGATCACCGGGTTTGCCAGACGGGCCATCTCCCTCGATTCTGCTCGAAGCGGTGGCTTGCTTGGTTTGCAGATGCTCACGCCGCGTAGCAAGCTGATCGTCAGCGGAGGCTCAACGGGCGACTCGGACGACATGGTGCGAGTCTATTTGCTTCCCGACCAGGGCGACGTGCTTTCCGCGGAGCAATCGGATCAGGTGCTTGGCTCCAATGCAGAGAACGTCGGTGGCCACCATGTCGGTCTAGCCAAAACCCAGAAGGCCGCGTTCTTTGCAACCAGCGGCGATGAACATTATGGTTGGATTCTCAAGTCGAACATCGAAGCGAACCGACTGGCCGACCTGAAACCGCTGGTGGCAACCAAGAAGGAGACTGGCGGTGGAGCGCCAATGGCGATTGCCGCAACTCCCCCATCGCGACCCCAGTTTCTGGTCGTGGGACAGCAAGGCAACCTCGCTGCGCCGCACAGCAGCCTGTTGACGTTTTACAGTCCGATGAAGGGGACGCGTGTGCTCGAGCTGCCTACCGGTCTGCACGCAATTGTCGGATTGGCCTACAGCCGCACCGGACAGTTGTACGCGCTTGATGCTGCCTGGCAGGATGTTTCTCAGGGAGGCGTCTACCGGTTGGATGACGCGCAGCTCAATGGCCAACAAGCCTGCCGGGCGGTGAAAATTGCGTCGGTATCTCTGCCCTCGGCCTTGGTTTTTGCGCCCGATGGGGCGTTGTACGTCGCCGCTTTGGGCGAAGCGGCTCAAGAGGGTACGTTGCTGAAAATTGTGGGTGAGTTTTGAGCGGTAGGATCTGGCGCCTTGGGCCGCGTTGCGGCCCGGCTTGGTGGGAGTGTTGGAGTTATGTCTACGCGACAGGAAAAAATCGAGGCGATGCTGGCCGAAGATCCGGGCGACACGTTTCTCCGCTACAGCCTGGCGATGGAATTGGACAAGCAAGGCTGCCACGACGTGAGCTTGGAAAAGTTTGCCGAGCTGGCCCGCGACGTGCCGCCTTATGTGCCGGCTTTTTTTATGGCTGGGCAACAATTGGCCCGATTGGATCGGCTGAGCGAAGCGCGGGCCATCTTGCGCGAGGGCATCGAAGCGGCCCGAACGCAGGACAATGCCCACGCGGCAGGCGAGATGAGCGAATTCCTGGCGTCGCTCGGCGCGGAAGGCGAATAGCTCACCGCGGCTTGACTGGCTACGACTTGCTCGATCCACAGGCGCTGGCTACCGCGCACGAAGTGCAGCTTTCGCAGCCCCCCTGCCCCATCGCCTCCTCGGTCCCGCAGCCTGGGCCGCAGCCTTCGGCCAGCGTGTCGGCGAAGTTGCGAAACTCGACGGTAGTTTCGTAAGTGGCGGCTAACTGCTCGATGAGCGGATTCGCCTCGGCCGGCAACTCGCCAAGAAAGTAGAAAAACAGCCCAGCCCCGTCGAACAGTTGCTCGACGTCCATCAACGTGACTGGCACGTCGTGTTGCTTGAGTAGATCGCTGCAGGCATGAAAGGCCTTGTGTCGGTGTTTTTCCAGCCGCGCTTCGAGCAGATCGTCCTCGACGGTCATGCGGCGCAAGATCTGTCCAGCCGGTTGGGCCAGGCCGTTTTCGGCAGTCGGCTCGGCAAGCACCCGACCCACCTCCAATCCTCGCTCGCTACGGACAATGACCCGAGTGCGCCGCGTGTACCGGGTCGCGTCGGCAGCGATAAACTGCCCTACCTGTCCGAGCAGGCCATATCTGACAAGGTGGAATCCCACGAGTCTGTACCCAATGAACGTCTTCTGCTGCCAAGCCGAAGCACCGTGGCTCGCTCCCGAAGCAGGCAGCGGTGACAAGCCCCTCGACTTTCTATTATGACGATAACTACAGGCCCTGCCAAGCTTGTTCCGCAGCCGACCTGGCCAAAGCACCTTGTCAACGGGCCGCGGGTCTTGATACTAGACATGATGGCACAGGCGCATGAGCAGCACTGCCTGGCCGTGGCGATAATCTCTTTCCAAGAAAATGTTGGTGGCTGATGAATCCTTCCTCCCTTGATTGTGTTCCTATTGAGACCACGGGTAGTCTGTGGAGTAGCTTTGCTGAGCGCGTCTTGGCCGGCGAGCAGCTTTCGGCCGATGAGGCGCAAGCAGTGCTCACGGCACCCGATTTGGAAATTCTCGATTTACTTGGCGCAGCCTATCGAGTTCGCCACCATTACTTCGGCCGGACGGTCCAGCTCTACTTTTTGATGAACGCCAAGAGCGGACTCTGCCCGGAGGATTGCAGCTATTGCTCGCAATCGAAAATCTCGACGGCGGACATTCCCAAGTACAATCTGTTGAACCGCGCCGAACTGCTGGCAGGCGCCGAGGAAGCGGTTCAGCGGCAGGCGAAGACTTATTGCATCGTCATTTCGGCTCGGGGTCCGAGTGAGCGGGAGTTGGCTGCGCTGGAGCAGATTGTCCCGGAGATCAAACGACGGCACGGCCTGAAAGTCTGCGCTTGCCTCGGCCTGCTAACGCCCTCGGAGGCGAAGCGGATGAAGGCCTGTGGCGTGGATCGCGTCAATCACAATCTCAACACGGGCGAACAGCACTACTCCGAGCTCTGCTCGACGCACACCTATCAAGATCGCGTTGAGACGTTGCGTGCGGTTCGCGACGCGGAAATGGAATTGTGTTCCGGCGGAATCGTCGGCGCGGGCGAGCGTCCCAACGACGTGGTCGACATGGCCCTGGAACTGCGCGAGTTGGGCGTCGAGTCGATCCCGGTAAACTTCCTCAATCCGATCGAGGGTACGCCGCTGGCTGGACAAAGTGAGCTGACGCCCACCTATTGTCTGAAGGTGCTTGCCATGTTTCGACTGGTGAACCCTGACCGAGAGATTCGCATCGCCGGAGGCCGCGAGCTGCACTTGCGGAGCCTGCAGGCCTTGGGGCTGTACGCCGCCAACTCGATCTTTGTCGGCGACTATCTGACGACCAAGGGCCAGTTGCCCGAGGCCGATTACGCGCTGATTCGCGATCTTGGGTTTGAGGTGATGGCGGCACCGGAGCTAGCAGCGCCAGCAGCACCAGCTTAGTGCAGGCTGCACACCCGTCTGTCGACGTTTCACGCTGACGCCTTGCCGGAACAAGGTGCCCATCTATCCCAGTTTTATTGACCCGAGTAATTCGGAGGATCGGATTATATCTCCTAACAATCTCTGCCGATAAAGCTGACGACGGACTTTGTTCATTGTCACTAATCATTCGTGCAGGGATGCGATCATGAAACGTGGACTAATACTAGTAGTCATCTGCGTGACTGTAGGCGGATTCTACTCCTCAGTTGTCTCGGGTAAAGAGGCACGGTCGTCTCGCAAGCAGACTTTGATGGAACGTTTCTCGATCGTACGTGATGCGTTCACCCGAAAGAGTTCGTCGAACTCATCGAACCGCTCGAACCGCTCGCAGAAATCGTCGCAACAGGCCAAGCGCCGATCGACTGCGAGCGTGTCGCAGCCCTCCCAGCCTCAACAAGCCGCCAAGGTGGCAGCTGCCAGACCGAAGAAGAAGTCTGCCGGTCCGCGTCCGCTATTGCCTCGGGTCCAGCCGAGCGATTTGCTTCCCGGCAGAATGTTTTCTGGTCAACCGGCGTCTTACAACTCCGATGCCGAACCGAACACGATTACCACGCCACGGGTCGGCAGTGCGCGCCTAGCCCGCCGCTCTCCGCCGATGAATCGCACGCACGAACTGGAATCGGCTTTGGCCGACCTGCTTGAACCGACAGCCGAAAGCTCGGACAACAACGGGGCTGTCTCTTCCACTCTCGTGGCCGAGATCGCTTCGGCGACTGATCAGTTGGGCGACACGGTGTCTCCGATCTACGAGTTAGACGACGTCGACGTGGCCTACGAAACAGACCAGGAAATGCCTCCCGAGGACCAGCCTTTCACCACCGCTGCGGACACCACCGAGCAGCCGGCCGACGTGGTTGCTGAATCCTCTGTTGCTGAAACAGAGAATGAAGAGAGTCAAGTTGCTGGAACAGAGGTTGCTCAATCGCAGGTAGCCGAGCTTCCAGCGACTGAGACTTCAGATCCTGAGACCCCTGCTCCTGAAACACAGGAAGCAGAGACTCAGGTCGCTGAAGCAGAGGTTGTTGAGGTCCCGGAGATTGAGACCCCGGTTGCTGAGACGCAGGTTACAGAAACTCAGGTTGCCCAGATGCCGGTGACAGAAAACCAGTCCCCGATCCGTCTGCAGCCTGCGGAATCGAATCCCATTGCCGATTCGCAAGAAGTGATGTTGCCGCAGCTGTCAGAAGAGTCACTCTCCGCCATAGAGGAACAGCCCCTCGTGGCCGAATCAATCGCGGCGATCGATGAAGCGCCGATGGTGGTGGCTGAATCGCCAGCAACGCTAGAGGCAGCCGAGCAAGCAGCTCCTCAGATGGCTGCCCAGCTAGCGGCCCCGGAAGAGACGCCGGTTGTTGCTGTTGAGCAGACGCTCGTCGAAACTCCGGAGGAATCTCTCGAAGAGACGTTGACCGAGACTTCAGATGAGATGCTTCTTGAGGCTCCAGTAGAGACACTGGCTGACGCTCCGGAAGATTCGCTTCTTGTGGCACCGGCCTTACCTGGTTCGGAAAACTTGATTGAAGAGGCACCGGTCAAGGCCGAGCCACTACTGCCGTCCCGCTCGGAAATCGAAGAACTTGCCGAGATTCAGCAGCAAACTATTTCGCAAGAGCAATTAGCTTTGGAAGAACGAATTGCCGCCGCCGCCGCGGTCATGGCAGCCGAACAGGCCGCGCAAGCTCAGATAGAAGCTGCCGAGCGCGAAGCATTGCAAGAAGAAGCGATACAGAATGAAGCTCTGCTGGCAGAAACGCCTGCCGAAGATCTCCAGGCTCAAGAAGAACTCTCCGACAGCGAGCCGATGATGGAGAATCCTCCCGTTGAGCAAGACGTCGCCTTAGCCGAAGATAGCCCACAGCCATTGCCGGTTGTCATCGCCTCAGACGTAGCGGAGGAACAAGAAAGCTACGCGATGGAGTCCCAGCTCAGCGAACCTTCACAGTCCGAGGCGGTTGATCAATCCGCGGCTGACCAGATCGCTCCTCCGTTGGCTCTGATTAATCTTGATCCGGCCGAAGAGGACGAACAGTTACTGTTCAGCAACGAGCAGCCGCAGATCGTCTCGCACGTTGAAGGTCCACGAAGGATCTCCGTGGGAAGCGAAGCGATCTATCGCGTGACGCTCCAGAACAACGGCGGAGCGGCGGCACGGGCCGTGAAGTCAAACATTCGCGTGCCAGCCTGGGCCGAATTGATCGGTGTCTCTGCTTCTCAGGGTACATTCCACCAAATCGAGCAAAGTGACAACTCGGTCGTCCTGCAGTGGCAGCTGCCAGATCTGCAGGCCCATGCGTCGCAGACACTTCAAGTGAAACTGATGCCCGAAGATAATCGAGCTCTGCAATTGGGAGTCCAATGGAGTTATGAGCCCGCCGACGCCGAAACCGTCGTCGAAGTGCAGGAACCACAATTGGAGATGGACCTGACTGGTCCCAATGAAGCGATCTACGGCAAACCGGTCCGCTACCGGCTGACACTAAGCAATCCTGGCTCAGTCCCTGCGGAAAACGTAGAGGTGCATCTGGTGCCATTCGGTAAATCGGAAAATTCGGGCTCGGACCACAACTTTGGTCGATTGCTACCAGGCGAGCGCAAAGAAGTCGAGCTGGAACTGGTCGCCCGCGAGGTTGGCGAGTTGGTCATGCAGGCCAAGGCAGTCGCCGAAGGTGGCCAGGAGATCGAGGCCATCAAGACGGTCACTTGTCTGAAGTCTGAGATTGTCATCGACTGGCGCGGTCCGGAAGTAAAATACGCCGGCACTCCGGCGACCTACTATTTCCGCATGTACAATCCCGGTTCCATATCGACGGATCCTGTGGAGGTGAATCTTCAACTGCCTAATGGCGTTGAAGTCTTAGCCGCTAGTGAAGGATTTACACGAGACTCGGAACTCGGCTCAATCAGCTGGCAACTGTCCGGCTTGGAACCCAAAGAGGAACGATTTCTTGAGGTGAAGTGTAGTCTCGATCAGCCGGGCAACAACGAATTGTTAATCAGCGCAAAGACGGCCGGCGGCGACTTGCGCCAGATGAAGGCCGTCCGCATCAACGTGATCGCTGTCGCCGATCTGAAGCTGGACGTGAGCGATCCGCAGGGGCCGATGGCTGTGGGTGAAGATGCGGAGTACTTGATCCGCGTGCGGAATCGCGGGAATCTGGCCGCCCGTGGAATCAACGTGGTGGCGCTGTTCTCTGAAGGAATCGATCCAACGGCGGTCGAAGGAGTTCGCTACTCCGCGCGTGACGGTCGGGTCGCGTTCCAAACCATCGACAGTCTAGATCCCGGCAATGAGGTGGTGCTGCGGATTCGGGCGGAAGCGTCCCAACCTGGCACGCACATCTTCCGGACCGAAGTCTACTGCCAAGACCTCGACATCAAACTTGCGGCGGAAGAGACTACGCGTTTCTTCCTCGATGAAAACCGCTGGGATGATAGCAACACGCCCCAATCAGCTAGCCAAAGTGAAAAGGTTTGGCGCTAAGCCTTGGCTGTGCTAGCACCGCGGGACGATGTCCCGCGGCTGCTCTTGGTCTCGGCCGGGTCGACGCTATAATCCGCCCCCTTCTGGGCTGCGGGCCAGTCTCTCTCCAGGGCAGTGCCTGCAATACATTGATCCAAGGTTGGCGGGTTCGAGATGCGGCAAAGAGAATCTTTGGCACTGATGACATTGGTGCTGGCTAGTATCGTGGGCTGTGGAACGACGCGCACCACCAACACTCTGCGGACCGCCACCGAGCAGCTGCTGATCTCCGACGCAATCGATCGGGCCGTGCAGGAGATCGATTTTTCTCCTTTGGCGGGTGAGACGGTCTACTTCCATGAAGGACATCTCTACGAGGTGGTCGACAGCGGGTACCTGATCAGTAGCTTGCGGCAACATCTGCTTGCCAGCGGCTGTATCTTGAAGGAGAACCGCGAAGAGGCGCTCTACGTGATCGAACCGCGGGCTGGCGTGGTGGGAACCGATAGTCACAATCTGCTGTTCGGTTTTCCCGCGACCAATGTGCCCCAGGTAACACTGCTGTCAGCCTTGCCGCCGGCGATTCCGGAGATCCCCATTGCCAAGCGACGCAACCAGCGCGGCGTGGCAAAGATTGCGGTTTTTGCCTACCGACGAGAAACGGGAGAACCGGCCTGGCAATCGGGAATTGTTTCCAGCGAAAGTACGGCAAATGATGTTTGGGTGTTGGGAGCGGGGCCGTTTGAACGGGGAACGATCCACCAGGGTACTTCCTTCGCAGGCAGGAAGCTGACGCGGGAGGAACGCGAGGAGGCAGATTCCCTAGCCGCCCGGGCAGTGAAGATCGAACAACAGGCCGTCTTTGGCCAGGTTGCTGCGAGAAACTTCCGCAGGAACCAAGCGGAAGGCGGTGTGCGCCATGCCTCGGCCGAGCTACCACTCGACCGCGAGGAAGCTGAGCTCGAGGGGGCGCGACTGCTGCCCCCACCAGGTGCGGAGGCGAATTTGATTGCGGAGTGAGGGCGGGAACCTCGTAGTGCGCTGTTACCAAACGCCGGGGGAAACGCCGCTACGAAACGCCGTCAAACACAAGCGGATCCTCATGATTCGCGTTGACGATACGGATCGATTTCTTGCCGTCGAGCAGTTCGTTGATCAGATTGCCAACCACCTCAGCCCGCCAGCCGCGAGAGAGTTTCGGCGGCCCCTTTTCCTTGGCTTCAGGCAGGTCCAGCCGAAAGGCGATCAGTTCGCGGACGTCGGTGGCAGTTCCCACCAGACTGGCGGCAATATTGCTGCGCTGACATATCGTGGCCAGCGCTGGTGTTAAGAATTGTCCCAACAGGTTCAGCTGCGAAACGGTGCGAGTGCGCGTCGATTTGGGCATCCGCTCGACCGGCGCCTTCAACCCGCGTCGGACGCAGGCGGCCATCTCTTCGGCCAATTGCTTCATCGGGCCACGCTGCATGCCGCGAATAGCCATCAGCTGCTCAGGCTTATCGGACTTGCGCTTGGCCGCCTCGACCAGTAGATCGTCTCGCAGCAAACGTTTTGGCGGCTTGTTGAGTCGCTCGGCCTCTTGCTGCCGCCAAAGCCACAGCTCGCGAACGATTGCCAGCGAGCGGGGACTGAGCGAGCCGATGCCCGACACACGGCGCCAATCCTTGCGCTGCCGCGCTGCAATCACCTCGTCGCGCCAACGCTCAAGTTCATCCTGAAACCAGTCGAGGCGGTCGCTTTGGGAGAGTGTCTCTGTCAAGTGTTCATACAGCGGCAACAGATAGCGAACGTCTTCCAAGGCATAGTCGATCTGGGCATCGGTAAGTGGGCGTCTACGCCAGTCGGTCCGTTGCTCGCCCTTGCGCGGCTTGTGATTGAGGTATTTCCTGACGATTGCTCCGTAGGCCGAGGGAAACTCCTGGCAACAGAAACCGGAGGCCAGTTGAACGTCGAACATCTGCCGTGGAACCGCGTCGACCGCCCGCAGCACGAAGTTCAGTTCTTCGCGCCCCGCGTGGAAGATCGTCACGTGGTCGCCCTGAGTGAGCAGATCCCAAAACGGCTTGAGATCCTTGACCGCCATGGTGTCGACAACCGCCAGCTCTTCGGCGGTGGCAATCTGGATCAGACAGAGCTCGGGGTGGAAGGTGTCTTCGGAGACAAACTCAGTATCGATGCCGATCTGTGGAGCCTGCTGAAGCCGCTGGCAAAGTTGCTCGAGGGCGGCCTGATCGGTGATCGTGGGAGGATGCACAGCGGGGATTCGCCCAGCGGGGTGTTTTTCTGATGTCTGCGCCACGAATGAACCCTGGGGCTAACCTCTTCCAGCGAAATCGGGGATTTCGCTGGGCACCTTCGGCTCGAATCGGAGCGTAGAACTCGATAGAGGGATGCTCCATCGCCGCGTCCCGACGCTTCCCTGCTCATCTGCTGGGAATCGCCACAACTGCTCATCGCACAGTGCGACGGCCTACCATGGCCGAGCCCATTCTATCGACCGATGCGCAACCCATGAACCCCGGTGCCCGCATTTACTTGCTATTGACCCCTTAGCAGCCAATGAGCCGGGGACACCCAACGTGTCAGCTAGGGTGATCAGCCGCGGAGACGACCGCTTGCTGGGCAGCTTGAGCCGACGGGGATTGGTCGGTGTCGGCCAGATAACGCCAGTGGGTCAGCGCCAGAATCGGCAGCAGAATGATGCAGCTGTAGACCATGTAACCGAAGAAGCTGGGCATCTTGACGCCCGATGTTTCGGCGATCGCTTTGACCATAAAATTCGGTCCGTTGCCGATGTAGGTCATCGCGCCCATGAACACGGCTCCCAAGGCAATGCCGACCAAGATCGTCTCGGGAACTCCACCGGTCGCGCCGACTGCCCCGGGGACTTGTGCGGTTTTGAAAAACACCAGGTAAGTCGGTGCATTGTCCAAGAACGCCGAAAGCGCGCCGGTGAGCCAGAAGAACCCTCCCGGGCCGATCTGAAATTTTTCGACCAGTTCGGTTCCCATCGCACCCAAGATCTGCAGCGCGGGCTGCATGCAGATGAAAATTCCCATGAACAGGGCGGCCACTTCCACGATGGCATGGTAGTTGAAGTTGTTCTGCTCGCGAATCATTCGGGAGCCGAAATACAAGGACATGGCCACCAAGCAGAGCTGAGCGATTTCCCGGAGGAACATCCAGGCATGCCAATCGGTTCCCGGAACTGCCTTGTTCGGGTCGAGCAGCGCCACGGCCAAGACGACGCCCAGTAAGAGGGGAACGTTGATCGCCCAACCGCTGATCTTTAGACGTCGCGTCTGGGCCACGTCGCGCTGAATATCACGAACGCTTTCGCGCGGGTGATACAGGAACTGATCGACCAGGCAGTAGACCAACAGCAACAGTCCGTTGACGAACAACCAGGGCTCCCACAGGCTCAGGGTCCAGGTAAAGTCCACTCCGTGCAGATATCCCAGGAACAAAGGGGGATCGCCAATCGGCAACAGGCAGCCGCCGCAGTTGCAGACGATGAAGATGAAGAAAATGACTGTGTGGCTGACAAACCGACGTTCTTTGTTGGTCTCCAGCAATGGGCGGATCAGCAACATCGCCGCTCCGGTGGTCCCAATAAAGCTGGCCAGCAGGCCGCCGACAGCCATGAACGAGGCGTTGGTTAGCGGATTGGCTTGCAGATCGCCTTCAATCCGAATCCCGCCGGCAATCACGTACAAACTAAACAGCAGAACAATAAACGGAACGAACTCGCCCAGTATCGCGTTGCCCAAAACGGTGCCGATCAGGCCGGCCTGCAAACCGCCGGCGGTTGGCTCGACGACTTGATGGGCCGGCCAATGACCTTCGATCGGGCTGTGATGCAAGAATCCGAAGTACGCGAGCGTGAGTAAGGCCAGGACGGCCGAGACTTTGAATCGATTGACATTCTCTTCCCACCAATGGCTGGTCGAATTCATGAGCGGAAAGACGGCAATGGCGCCCAGCAGCAGGACGAACGGAATCACGGTCCAGTAGGGCGGCGGTACGATCGCTGCGTGGTGCTCGCCGCCGGAACCGTGCGCAGCGTCGGGCGAGGAATGGGTCACATGCTCCTGCTCAGCAGCAGTACCCTCGGCGTGGGCCACGGCACTGTGACCGGCGGCGACCAACTCGGTCGCATGCTGCGGCATCCCAGCCAACGCGCTGAGCAGATAGAGCCCCAGGATCGAGAGAATCGCCAGGACCACCGAGTTGCCTGGGCCGACGGAGCGGGTGGAAGTCATACTTGCAAGGTCCGATGCCACTATACTGATTTCCTCTAGCGGAGCTGCCAACGGCTTCCGACTGAACGAAAGCTGCTTGGTAGCGGACCGCTTAACACAGGTTCCCAGACTAAGAAGTCGGACGCCGTTCGTCTATGGCCCACAAGAATGGCCCATAAAGCTCGCCCCGATCAGCGAGTCTCGCACGGTATCGCACCGTGCGGGATCGACTTGCTTCCTTTTCTGTCCCAACTAGGGTCGCGCAAAAGGGAGCCCTCTGTCCGTAAGAAACGGTAGGTTACGAATAACCGTCGGTCGCCGCGGACACCCGTTTTTCGTGCGGCTCGACGAGGCAACCAAGAGCTCCCCTGGGACAGATCGATACGACCGTACTGATCGAATCAACACGCTTCTTGATCGGTCCCGCAGCCGTTACACTCGGTGGGGTCCCTGGACCGGATAGCGGACTGGCTGGTTGTGGTTCGACTGGTTTCCGGCCGGATAGGACTTAATGGCCTACTGGGTTTGACGATGGCAGATGGGATATGAGTGAAGTTTGGCTGCGTCCGAATCGACGCGTTCTCCTAATGGCGATGGTACCTACCGTTTTGTTGGGAGCGGTCGGCCTGGGGTTGTTGGAGATTGCCGAGTCGGCAACCTCCCGCACCGTGGCCTGGCTATTGACAACTGTCGCTGCGATGCTGCTGGTCGGATTGTTGCACCAGGTGCTCAGACCGCGAATCGGCTATCGCGACGGACTGGTGTTGTTCTATCTCAAGGCGGGCGGACCGATCGAAGTTCCGGTGCATGTTGTCGAAGCCTTTTTCTTGGGCCAAGGACCTGCGGAGCTGCCCACCAGGTTGCCAAGCCAGGCCGAGACGGTCAATCTGATCGCCCGACTGTCGCAGCGCGAGTCGAGTTGGGCCAGCAAGGAAGTGAAGCAAGCCTTGGGAAATTGGCAGAACGGCTACGCGACGATCCGAGGCACCTGGTGCGAGCCGCTCTCCAGCGACCTGATACGCCAACTCAATCGTCGGCTCGGCGAAGCCAGTCGGGCTGTTAAGGCGACCGAAGGGGCAGCTTCGTGACCGAGCTGGATCGACCCATCGTCGTTACGACTCCGTCGAGTTCCGATCCCACTGCGCCGGGTCCACAGCTGCTGGTGAGCGTCCGCAGCGCCGACGAAGCTGCCGACGCGCTGGCGGGCGGCGCCGAGTGGGTTGATCTGAAAGAACCGGATCTGGGTCCGTTGGGAGCAGTCGGAGTCGACGTGGCGCGGCAAACTGTCGCGACCGTCGCAGGGCGAGCGCCGGTCTCCGCGGCGGGCGGCGAGTTACTCGATTGGATGACAGGATCTGCCACCGAGCTGCTCAAAATCGAAGGCATCCGTCTGATCAAGCTAGGACTGGCTGGCTGTGCCTCCCAGCGTGGCTGGCTCAATCTTTGGCGACAAGCGGCTCGGCAGATTGCCAATGTGGGCAAAGAGTTGGTGGCGGTCGCCTATGCCGACTGGATGGGGGCGGATGCACCTACTCCCCAGCAAATCGTGGCCCAGTCCGCCAAGCTGGGCTGTCGCACCCTTTTATTGGATACGTTCGATAAGACCTCGGGATGTTGTCTTGACCACCTCCCGGCAGGCGAGCTGGAGATTCTACTGTCTCTGGCTAAGCAGGCCGATCTGCGATGCGTCGTGGCCGGCGGCCTCTCGATCGAGTCGCTGCCGGTGCTGCCTGAGCGGAGCATCGACGTAATCGCCGTGCGTGGCGGCGTTTGTGCCGGGCCGCGGACTGGTACGGTTCAGCGTGAGCGGGTCACCATTTTTCGGCAAGCTATTTGCAGTCGTTGGGCTGAGACTTCGCCCCTTTGACGATTCGGCACGGCACCGGAGACTGCTCCCGGGAAACGGCATCTTCGCCAGTGGCGATGCCGGTGGGGTGGCCGTTGAGATCGCGCCATCACCGGGAGTTTGCATTTTTGCTTGACACTTCTTCAAAATCGGCGATACTCGCTTCCAGAAGATGACCTGATCCGTGACCTTGGCCACGATGGTAATAGCGGGTCCTACCGACCAGCAGAATGGTTCGGTGGGGGGGTCTTTTGGGGCTGAAGGATGCTCAGAGGGTTGGCTCACTTGCCTTCAGCTAAGCGACAGCCGAAAACTGCTCCATCTGTGGCAGACGGATTTGACAGAGATGAATAGTTGGTGCTGCTCAAGCAGCAGGGGATTAACTGATAGCGCGATGGGGGGATGCCGCCGTGCCGAAGTCTGTATTGGAAGCGATTAAATTAGGAATCTGGGATTTCGAACCTGAGCTGATCGCGGAAGGTGGATATGAAGCCACCGGAGCGATGCCCGGAACGGACGCCAAATTGGATGTCTTAGCCGCCCGTGTCGCGGAAGGCCTGCCACTCTGGCACAACAGCGATCGAACGGATTACGACGAAGGTCGCTAAAGTTTTCAACGACGAGCCGATCTACTGGGTAGCAGGTGGTTGCCCTCCTGGGTGATTTGCCGCGCAGTCGCTGGGTAAGAATGCCCTAGCTGCTCGCGGCCGAAAAGAAACAGGTGCCCGACGTGCCGAAGTTTAATCTGGACGTTCCCCATACGCTCTCTGCCGAAGAAGCGAAGTCTCGCTTGCAGCGTTTCTCGGATTCGCTGCAATCGAAAATGCAAGATCAGGTCAAGGAGATGGAGCAGTCTTGGGAGGGCGACGCTCTATCTTTCGGTTTCAAGACCTTCGGCATCAAGATTCAGGGCCGGATCACGGTTCACGACGACCGACTCGCCGTCGAGGGCGACCTGCCCTTCTCGGCGATGATGTTCAAAGGCAAGATCGAAGGCGAGATCAACAAGGAACTGAGCCGATTGGTGAAGTAGCTTGCCGCGACAGTCGCAGGCCGATTTGGCAGAGGCATCCGATCAAGGATCGCCGGCAAGAGTGCCAAGAAAATCGCTTTCTCAGAGATTCGCTTGCTAACGGGCCCGTTCGATTTCAACCCGGCGACCCTGCCGGCTGAATTGCAGCTTGGCCGGTGCCAGCACACTCTGTAACAACCCATCCAGGTCAGTGTTTTCGACGTCGCAGGAAATCAGTGCCTCGCGTGCGAGCTTCTCATGGTCTGCATCGCCTTGCCAGATCACCTCCAAACCCAGCTGCCTGACCAGCTGATCGACGACTCCACCGACCGGCTGATTCTCCACCCGTAAACTGTAAACGCTTTGCGCCTCGGTGGTGCTGCCCCGGTCCGTGCTAAGTTTGCCGAGCTTGTTGGGCGAGAGCCGCTGCCGTAGCAGGAGATGCTCTTCCCAGCGACCAGTGAGCGTTAGCCGGTCGCCTTTCACTTCCAGTCGGGCATGAGGAATCTCGCGGCGGATCGAGCGCAGCGAGTTTACCTGCTTCCGTAAGAAGGGGTAGCTCCGCACGACTTGCACGGGGTGCTCGATCGGCAGGATCTGACAGGCCCTGCCGCCGGGCGCCATTTCGCACGTCAAGTCAAACCCGACCAACACCAACACAGCGCGGTCAATCAGAGCCAGCGGCGGTAACTCTCTCTCACTCCAGAGATCGTGAGGGATCTGTTCTGTGCCGACCAGGGGCACGCGGGCGTCTTGGAACAGCCCGCTCAGCAGCTCTCTCGGCCGCGTCAGCCGAGGCCAGTCAGACGACTCACTTTGCAGCATGCTAGGACCAACTATCCCTTCTGCCCGAGAAAGCGATTCGCGGGCCCGTTGAACCAACGAAGCCAGAGCGTTGGCTGCATCGGCTGGGCCCAGATAGATCACCTCACCCACCCAGGAGACGCCCACCTGGAGTTGATCTGCGAGGCGCTCGAGCAGCTGTCCCAACGGCTCGTCGGTTGCCTCCAACTGAATCAGCTGCTGAGGATCGATCCGTCGGTCGAGCCAGATCGTCAGCCCCTGGTGCCGGGCCAGGCGATCTACAGCAACAACCAGCTGTTGATGCTGCCAATGCACCGTCACCCGACGCTCGAGTTGCGCAGCCAGACGCTGCTCGGCAGCCGACTCATGCGCTGAATTGGCCAAGATGTTCAGCGCCGTCGGCTGTCCGGCTAGTTCTCTCTGCGCAAGACACACAGTTGCAATGCTCAACACCGCGCTCAACACAGATAAGCAACGCACAAGCGCGGATCGCCACAGCATGACAGCCCTTTTGGAAAATTGGGGAAGCCGAGGAAAACTATTATGAACGGATTCGCACCATTTACTAGCGAATTTGTCAAGCGTTTTTTTTCGTCGGCAATGTTTGATTTCTGACGTCCTGTTAACAGGCAAAATAGGTACTTGTGGAACTTTTCCTTTGAGGATTTGGACATTGTGATTACACTCGAAGAGTGGGCCGAAAACCTCGCGATACGACGCGGTCTGATCGTGACAGGGAAGCCGCGTCCCACTGACTGCGGATGAATCGCTGATACTCCAAGCCGAACTTAGCCAACACTCTCCTCATTGATGCAAAGCCAGCCGTGAGTCGCGATAACCTTCAACGCCCGTTGCTCGATGACTACTACGAGCGCTACTTGGTGAACCAAGATCTGCCGACTTACGTCCGGGCCGTGGTGAAACGATATCAGATAGGTTCTCTGGAGCGACTGGCACTGAGCGGCGAGCGGATGACCCGACGTGGGTCGGTGCTGGCGTTGGGACGGTTGGGCGATTACTCGTCCAACGGTGTGCTCGGTCGGGCTCTGAAAGATCGCGATCGAGGCGTCCGCACCTTGGCTGAAAACGGCATCCGCCGCCTCTGGATGCGGTTGGGAACTCCGGGCCAACAGCGGCGACTGGTGGCCACGGCCGACCGGCTCAGCGACAAACAATACGAACTGGTGGTGAAATCGGCGTCTTGTCTAGTGAAAGATGCGCCCTGGATTGCCGAAGCTTGGTACCACCGCGGCATGGCTTATTTTCACCTCGGCCAATACGACTCCGCCACCAGCGACTGTAACCAGGCTCTGGAAATCAATCCGTACCACTACTCGGCCGCGTCGATCATGGGACAGTCCTACCTGCAGGCGAACAACCCGGTGGCCGCTCTCGAGTCGTTCCGCCGAGCATTGCGGCTAAATCCCAACATGGAAGAAGTCCGGGCCCAAGTGATCCATCTTCAGCGATCGCTCAAGAACGAATGATCGACCCTCCGGGTTCTGTCGCGCGGCCGAAAGCCAACAACTGGGCCAACTCTTGCCCTGGGCCGATGCCCGCCGGTTTTCGACGGAACTTTGATCGGCAGACGTGGTTTGATACATTACGGGAACCTGCTGCCCGGAATGATCCGTTTCCTGCTTGGGACTCGAGAAAACCATGCCGCGAACTCTTGGTCGAACGATCGGTTGGAGTCTGTTTTTCCTGCTAATCGCTGGAGATTCGCTCGCCGAACAGGACGGCGAAGGTGCGGTTTCCAGCCAGAGCAGTGAAGCGTTGTTCCGCAAACTCGACAAGAACTCTGACGGTCGATTGGTTGTGGAAGAAGTCGGCACCGAACACAAGCGGCTGTTCGCCCGACTGCTGCGCACCGCCGATAGCGACGGCGACCAACAGCTCTCACCTGCCGAATTCATCCAAGGCCTTCTGCCACGTCGCCCCGTCAAACCATTGGTCAAGAAGCAAGGGGGCAAACTCCCGGGTGGCGAAGCGTTGTTGCTATTGGCAAACAAATTGGACGACGACGGCGATCGGCGTATCGAAGCTGAGGAAGTTCCACAGAATCTCAAACAGTTCTACGACCGCATCCTACCCATTGCAGACGTCAATCGGGACGGCACGATCGACCAGCGGGAACTCTCGCGGCAAGCTCCCCAGCTCTCACGAATTGCACTACGTACGGCCAGGCATCTTGGCATAGACGTGCAGCAGGAAATCGCCGCGCTGCCCGAGGAGCGCCGCCGGACGATCACCCGAATGGAGGGGCCGCAGCGCGGGGCCGAGCTGCTGGCCGACCCCGAACGGGCCAAAGATTTGTTCGCCCGGCTGGACCGCAATAGCGACGGGCAGGCGACGGCTGGAGAAGTTCCCGAGCAGCTACTCGACCGGTTTGAGCGACTGCTCGATCGAGCGGATCGCAATCAGGACGATCAACTCAGCCGATCGGAATTGATGCAGCTCTCCCGACAGCTTGCCGAGCGTCAATCGACTCGGCCTTCCCAAGCCGATCTCGATCGACAGGTGAAGCGGCTGCTCGACAACTCCGATCAAAACCGAGACGGTAAGCTCGTCCTAGAGGAAGCGCCGCCACGGTTGGCCGAGCGATTCGATCAGGCTGACCTCGATGGGAACGCGGTGTTGGAAGGAGCCGAACTGGAGCATGTCGCCGAGATGTTCTTGCGCAGACAGCGCCAGATGGCCGACGAACTGCCCGCTAGATACAGGCAGCCCGATCAGAACTCGGGTCGTCGCGGACAGACTAAGGATCGGTCCAAATAGGCATTCCCGGGTGCGCGCTTGTCCAACTTACCATCGTGTAAGCTTTTGGCAAATTCCTAACAACGCGGTTCAAGCCCTTGCACAGCAAGTGAAAGCACTTGTCTAAATGGCTAGGCGAATGTTGCGCAAATGAACCATGAACCCCTCTGGGGTGTCCTCCGTATCATACAGCGTCAACGCGATCCAACTTAACAAGTCTCTTCAAGTTCTCTTCTCAACGGATCGTCGACACTAGGAAAGGAGGAGATAGGATCATGGCAGCACAGCAGTCCCCAGTACCGGCAAGCTCAAAACGAAGCCTGCCTCCCGTCAACATTGATGGACATGCTCTTTTTGAATTCAGCATGCGCATCAACCGGGCCTTGAGGCGCCTGGAACATCACTTTGGCGCCCACCAATGTTCTGTGATCCCTAGTTTTCGTAAGACCTGGCAGCCGCCTCCCAAGAAACCGCGGTAGGCCGGAACAGTCACATGGCGGCGAGTCCAACTCCCGCAGAGGCGCACGGCACTTGTTGCAGGCCGCTGCGCTTTTGCGGGAGACTTTCTTTAATGGGATCACCCTAACTATTCAGCTATCTGAAGAATTATTCACCACGGAGTCACGGAGAGCACCGAGAAAGACTGACCGGATAGTGAGTTGGGCAGGATTAGCAAGAAGTGAGCCTGTAAGGGAGACAGAAAGTCACTCATACACCTTTTCCCTGCTGTTCCTGAGGAATTCGTTGTTCTTCTCGAAGGATTGTTTTCTCCGTGTCCTCCGTGCCTCCGTGGTGCTAAGTTTTACTTAAAAGCTGCAGACGGCTGAAGTATTACGGATCACCTTTGCAGCAGCTCGGCCGCCCGGTACGATGGTCTCTATGATCGGTGCAGTGTTTACCTCCGGTCTTTGATCCTTCGGGTGGGTGTTTGATGAAGGTCCTTCTGGCTAGTCCGCGCGGCTTCTGTGCGGGCGTCAACATGGCAATCGAAGCGTTGCAGCTAGCGTTGAAAATGCTGCCGCCGCCGATTTACGTCTATCACGAGATTGTACATAACCAGCACGTCGTGAGCCGCTTTCGCGAACAGGGGGTCGCATTCGTCGATCACCTGGACAACGTGCCGGTCGGTTCCACCTTGCTCTTCTCCGCGCACGGCGTTTCGCCCGAAATCCGCCAACTGGCCCATGATCGGCAGCTCCGTGCCGTCGATGCCACTTGTCCGTTGGTGACCAAGGTACATCTGGAAGCGATCAAATATGCCAACGAGGGCCGGACGATCTTTCTGATCGGCCACGAAGGGCACGACGAGGTTATCGGTACTATGGGCGAAGCGCCCGAGGCGATCGTTCTGGTCGAAACGCCCGAAGCGGTCGATACGCTGCAAGTCGCCGACGAGTCCAAACTGGCTTATCTGACGCAGACGACGCTGAGCGTCGACGACGCCAATCGGATTATCGATCGGCTGCGGCAACGCTTTCCACAGATTGTTGCGCCGCCCAAGGAAGACATCTGCTACGCGACTCAAAACCGGCAGGAGGCGGTCTCGCTGTTGGCGAGCGAGGCCCAACTGACCCTCGTCCTGGGCAGCCAGAATAGCTCCAACAGCCAACGTCTGGCAGAACTCTCGCGCGAGCGGGGCGTACCGGCCCACTTGATCGATGGTCCGCAAGATATCGAACTGAGCTGGCTGGAAGAGGTCGAGACCGTGCTGGTGACCGCCGGGGCAAGCGCCCCGGAGATCGTCGTGGAAGACGTGCTGAGCTTCTTGGAAGAACGTTTTGACGCGACCATCGAGCACCGCTCGATCCGCAACGAAGACGTCTCTTTCCCAATACCTCGCGAGCTCCGCGTCGTCGCGGAAAGCTGAATGAGCCGGAGGCAAGTTTGCCTCAGGCCAAAAACGCCTGCAGTAACTCGGCTAGTGGAACTTCCTTTGCTATTGATCCATCTGAAGATACTTCCACAAGAAGGCAAAGCGGTCCGCTGCCAGATCGATCGATTTACTGATCGGCGTCCCCGCCCCATGCCCGCCTCGGGTTTCGATCCGTAACAACACCGGCGCCGGACCGCCTTGCGCCCGCTGCAACGCCGCTCCGAACTTGAAACTGTGCATCGGCACGACCCGATCGTCCGTGTCGGCCGTGGTGATCAGTGTGGCCGGGTAACGCACGTCCTCGCGAAGATTGTGGTAAGGAGAATAGGAAAGCAGATTGTGAAATTCCTCGGGATCGTCGACGGTGCCATACTCGCCGCGCCAGAAGTGCCCGGCGGTGAACCGTTGATAGCGCAGCATGTCCATCACCCCGACCGCGGCAATACAGGCCCCGAACTGCTCAGGCTGCTGCGTCATCGCGGCGCCGACGAGCAATCCACCGTTGCTGCCACCCATAATCGCCAGCTTTTCCGGCACGGTGTAACCTTCTTCAACCAACCACTGGGCCGCCGCGATAAAGTCGTCGAACACGTTCTGCTTGTTGAGTTTCTTGCCCGCCAGATGCCACGCCTCGCCATATTCGCCGCCGCCGCGCAAGTTGGGAACCGCCACCACGCCGCCCATCTCCATCCAGACGGCATACGTGACTGAGAAACGGGGCTGGATCGAAATGTTGAACCCTCCGTACCCGTAGAGCAACGTCGGCCGGCGGCCGTCCAGCGATAGATCTTTTCGATGCGAAACGATGATCGGCACGCGCGTTCCGTCCTTGCTTTGATAGAACGCCTGGCGCGAGACGTATAGGGACGGATCGAACTCGATCTGCGGCGCACGCACCAAGGTGCTCTCGCCGGTGGTCACGTCGTAGCGATAGATCGAGGTGGGCGAAGTATAGCTGGTGAACGAGTAGAATGTTTCTTGATCTTCCTGACGCCCGCCAAAGCCGCCAGCCGAGCCGATCCCTGGCAAGGCGACTTCGCGCTGGGGTGTGCCGTCGAGCCCAAAGACTCGGACCTCTGAAACAACGTCTTGTAAGTAGGTAGCGATCAGCTTCCCGTCGAGCAGGCTCACTTCGTCAAGCGTCGCCTCCACCGCCGGGACAATCTCCTGCAGTTGTTCTCGTCCAGGCTCCAGCACATTCATCGCGACGATCCGCTTGGTCGCCGCCTGGTAATCGGTCAAGAAAAAGAACCGGTCCTGCTCATTGCCGATAAACCAAAACTGATTCTCAAAATCGCCGATCAACTCGGTCCAAGGGCCGTCGACCGGTGCGTCGATCCGCCGCAGCCAGACCTGATTCTGCGGGTCGGTGCTATCTGAGATCGACAGAACCAGGTAGCGATTGTCGTCGGTCCGTGTCAGCGAAAAACTCCAGGTTGGCTGATCGGGCCGCTGGTAGACGATTACATCTTGTTCCTGCGGCGTCCCCAGACGATGAAAACAGATCCGCTGGTCGGTGGCCAACGACTGATGTTTCTTTCCCGGTTCGGGCTCGGGATAGCGGTTGTAGTAGAACCCGGTACTCTCAGCGTTCCAGACGATGCCGCCAAAGCGAATCCAGCGGAGCGTATCGTCCAGCTCGCGGCCCGAGTCGATCTCCATCACATGCAGCGTCGACCAGTCAGATCCCCCCTCGCGCCGACCGTAAGCCAGATAGCGACCGTCTTCGCTGACCTTGGTGTTGCCAAGGGCAATGGTTCCATCTTCGGACCAGGTATTCGGATCGACTAACACGCGGCCCGGAGCGTCGTAGCGGTCGGCTACGTAAAGCACCGACTGGTCTTGCAACCCGTCGTTCTTGTAGAAAAAGTAGCGCCCGGCCGTTTGCCCGGGTATCGAGTAGCGCTCGTAATTCCACAGGTCGGTCAATCGACGGTGGATCGTTTCGCGCTGTTCGATATTGTCGAGATGCCCGCGGGTGAACTGATTCTGCGCCTCAATCCAGTCACCGACCTCCTGTGAACTGTGCGCGTCGGCTTCGAGCCAACGGTACGGATCGGCCACGTCGGTGCCATGGAACGTATCAATCTGGTCGCCACGGCGGGTCTCGGGATAGTGCAAAACAGATTCCTTACCTAGGGCCGAACTGGCAACCAGTAAGAATGGCAGAAGCGCCACAATGATCGTTCCGAATGTTGATCGCATTGTGGATTCATCCTTTTCTTTAGGGGTAACAGATAGCTCCACGTTCCGTGTGGAGAGTTGCACTCTGGAGGATGGTGCACTCTGGGTTAATTCTTAACTACTCGCACTGCGATAGGATAGCAGGGCCCGATTAAAAACCCAGCGGCTGCCCAGCAAGCAGAACAACGCCGCCACCACGGCAAATGCGGCCAGAGGTAACTGCTCGCTGGAGAGAGGCTTGGCCAGCAGGCGAGCCGGAACGTTGATCACCACCAGAATCGGAATCACGAACGTGAACGAGAGCCGTAGCGGTGTTCCGAACTTGCCTTGATAGATTTCCATAGGGTAGCGGGAGAAGTTGGTAATGTAAAACCAGAAGTCATAGAGCGATTGGTTCCGCCCCAGCCAGATACTCGTCGCCGCCAGGGTGATCATCACGCTGTACAGAATCAGCACGCCCAGCACCACGTATAGCGGATAGAGCAGACACTGCCAAACGGTCAATTCGAGTCCCTCGATCCGCGGCAGAGAATAAGCCAGCAGCAGCAGCGCCACGAAGAAATTTCCCAAGCTCGACCAGTTCACCCGCCGCAGCGAAACCAAGAACTGCGTGTCGATCGGCTTGAGCAGCGCGAAATCGAGCCCGCCGGTCCGAACCAACTCGCTGAGCTCCTGGGCGTTGAGCATAAAGAACGCCTGCACCAGGCTGTTGACGAACATCGTAGTGGAGATGAACACGAAAAACTCGTACTGCGTCCACAGGGCAATGTTTGGTGTGTGCTGGTAGACCAGCGTATAAAATCCCAGATTCATGATCATCCACGACATCGAAGAGACGATTTCGATCAAGAAATTCGCCCGAAAAGTCATGTCGCGAATCAAACTGTTCCGCGCGAACATATAGAAGACACTAGGATAGGAAGGATGGTGGGACATGGGAGTGGGATGGTTGAAGTGGACTCAAAGTTTGAAAATTGCATCGTACAACTTGACTTGGCTAGGTTCTAGATAACTTCAAACGCGAAAAGATGGTGTTCCAAAT
>Ga0315336_1002458_pt1 | contig 28195 bp, 22 predicted proteins | sample ASW5metaG_FD_204512 | JGI IMG/M metagenome (GOLD analysis project Ga0315336, IMG submission 204512) | Ammonia-oxidizing marine archaeal communities from Monterey Bay, California, United States - ASW #5 | ecosystem: Environmental > Aquatic > Marine > Intertidal zone | place: USA: California... | reverse complement strand
CGGTCTTATTCTTCCCATTTCCCACCTCTGGTCCGGCGCCGCGGCCTTCGCCGCCGTCATCCTTACCCTCTCGATTCAGTCCCGTCCCCGCGCCACGGCGACCCTGTTGCTGGCTGCAGTCTTCTTCACCGCCTGCTTCAGATGCGGACTGGCGTTGGATCCCCCCGGCCGACGATCTCTGCCTCTTCGAATGGATCGGGATGTTGAAGCCATCACCGTAGTGGGCCGGGTCGCGGACGATCCCTACTTTGTGGCCGAAGCAGAAGATTCGGCCCTGGGAACATGGAGATTTCGATTCGCATTGGAGGGTGTAAACCGGGTCGGCAAGCTTGACCCCATAGCAGGCTCCGCAAACGGCCGCTGGCATGACGCACCCGGAGATTTTGATCTTTCCTATGGGGACCGCCTCGAAGTCAATGGAGTCGTCCGCCGCACTGCAATTTTTGGCTCCGGTGCAGCTTCCCTGATTTCGGTGGCGGGGACCGGAAATGATATCAGACGGCTGGAGCAGGATGCCGGCTATCGGCTGGTTCAAATCTGCTATGAGGCCAGAAACTATTTCGCAGGCGTTCTCTCCCGGGGGCTCGGTGAATTCCCGGACCATGTCGCGATTCTTCACGCACTTCTACTCGGATATTCCGGCGGGATGCCGGATGAGCTTCAAGAATCATTCTCACTGACGGGTACACTTCACATTTTTGCCATCAGCGGACTTCACGTTGGCGTGGTCGCCGGGATCATCTGCGCGTTGCTGAGAATCTGCATGGTACCGCGACATCGTTGGATTTTTGTCCTGGCGCCACTGTTGATTCTATACGCATTTGCGACCGGTATGCGTCCCAGCGCCGTCCGCGCCTGTGTGATGGCGCTTACCTTCTGGTCTGCTGGGCTGGTGTCGCGAAAACCCGATGCCCCCACGGCCCTCGCGATCTCCGCCGTGCTCATCCTCGCAGCGGATCCACTCCAGATCGCATCGATGGGATTCATTTTGAGCTTCTCTGTCGTCACCGGAATTCTTCTTCTGTTTCCCCTTTTCTATCAGCCCGGGATCGAAGTCCTTCCGGACGACCCGTATGCTCCCCGAAAGAATTCCCGCATTCGCGATCTTGCCCGCGCGTTTGTTCGGTGGGTCTGGGGGTTGGCCGCGATCTCACTTGCCTGCTGGCTGGTTTCGTTTCCGCTTACCGCCCACTTCTTCAACGTCTTCTCACCGGTCGCCCTGGTTGGAAATCTCGCCGTGGTGCCTCTCACATTTGTGGTGGTGGTGACCGGGTTTCTCTCCATGGTGACCGGGATGCTCAACGGGTGGGTTTCAGAAGTTTTCAATCATGCAAACGTGATTTTCGTGGAGATTCTCCTGCGCATCGTCGACGCGATGGCGAACATGCCCGCCGGGCATCTGTTCGTGCGGTCTCCTCCCTGGATCTGGATCGCAGGATACTATCTGCTACTCCTTGGAATCGTAGCCATTCAGGATCGTCGTAGATGGATTGCGGCAACGTTGGTCCTCGTTCTGTTCGCTGGTTGGCTCCGGGCGGGAGCTGTGCGCACCGGGGAAGGCGTGGGCGTGATGAACCGGTCCGGTTCGCTCTCCGTGAACCTGGAGCACGGTAGGGGATTGTCTATGCTGTTTGATCCCGGCTCTCGAAAGCGCGGCTATGAATTTTTGTCCTATCTCCGCAAACGGGGGGTCAATCGCATCGAAGTCATCGTGCTGTCAAAAGTCATCTCTTCGCGCGCGGGTATCGTACCGGAATTGTTGGAACGGAGCCGCGTCGGAGAAGTCATGATTGCGCGTCTGGACGGGGATCCCGATCTGTTGGAGGAACTCTTAACGGTTGCCCGGGCGCGGAATGTCAGGGTGAGTCAACTTCTTCGCGGTGGCGGCGATCCTTTGACGTCTTCCGACGCTTGGGAGGTCTTGTCTCCGGGAGTGGAGGACGATGTTTTAGAAGTGCCGTGCGTGATCCGGATTCCCTGCGGGGAATCGGCGCTGCTGGTCGTCGCGGATCTTTCGCCGGGAGGCGCATATCGCTTTCAGAGAATGTACCCCGGCCTTCGGGCAGCCGTCGTTGTCGAAGGAGCTTCATCGGTTCGGGGACTACGCACGGACTTCTTTCTCGAATCCATCGACCCGGCACTGCTCGTTTCTCCGGAGCGATTTGTTTCCCGGCCTGCGACCGCGGCTGCGCGCCCGCCGGGTATTGAAATCCTGGAGATTATCGCGGGTGAACTCGCATGGCTGGCGCCGGCTTCCGGGGAGCCGAGCGGATACTCGGTGCGTGATTCTGCGGTGGGCGGAACGCAATAGCCCGCTCCCGGACAATTCCCTCCTAATGCTCGTTCAGTCCCCAATCGTAATCGAGCCATTTGAGCTTGAATTTCTCTTTGCGGAGAAAGTTTTCATCCGTCTCCCCGGCATAGGACATCACGAAGTTCAGGGCCGCGTTTTCTTTTGAATTCAGCTTCGCGCGCGATAATCTCGCAGCGTATTTTTCGACGAAATCTTCGCCAAACCATTTTAGGATCGGGGACAGGTGAACACGCTTCTTGTCCCTGTCGATTCGAAACTTTGAGTCGTTCGAGATGAATGCGATGGTGCTCCGGTCGAACTGCTCCTCCAAAGCTGCGGCGGTAAATGGTTCGTTCAACAGCGGCGGACATCCGATCGATGCGCAGTTGATGGCCATGTGAATCCTTGGTTCCGAGAATTCAACTCGGAGAATGCCGTGCTCGATTTCATTGAGCGTGATTGTTCTTCCCATGACGTTAAACTTCAGTTTGTCCCAGACGCTCTGGATCAAGTTTCCGATATCCTTGATGCTCTCCACGGGGTAATGATCGATGATGGCCTTGAGAGTCAGTGCATTGTAGGTATTGATCCAAAACGCCATTTGCTCGGATCGGCTCCAATTCTTGAACACCTTCGGATCAAGACCCGAGGCCCTTGCGACAAACTGGTCCAGATCGGAGCGGTTCTGTAACAAGGCACGGTAGTTGACAAAACCGGCTTCATCGACGTGGGTTTTCAGTACCCGGGCATACTCATCATACGTGAATTCGCCCCCGGGCGCTTCCGCCCCCGCCGTTGTTCGGGAGCATGCCGAACCCAATGCCAGCAGGAGAATCAGGGTGAGCCGCCCGGGGAATGCTGATAATTTCGCGATCATCTGAATGGTTCCTTCTGAAGTGTCTTTCAATCGGGAGGGTGGTCGTACCGATCGTCCGGGAGCTTACAGGACCCTTCCCCGATGCGCACGCATGTGCGAGGCCCGGAGTCCGTAAATCCGACCGGGGAAAACCATGTTGTCATGCCTGGAATTTCAGGTATATTCTGATCCTTTATGGCCAAAACTCTGTTTGAAAAAATATGGAACCGTCACATCGTAGAAGATTTCGACGATGGGACGACGCTCCTTTATATCGACCGTCATCTCGTCCATGAAGTGACAAGCCCACAGGCGTTCGAAGGTCTCCGCCTGGCGGGACGGGCGGTTCGACGGCCCGAGTTGACCTTCGCAACCATGGACCACAACGTTCCCACCACCGCGGATCGCGACACCATTCGCGATCCGGTGTCGAAGGCCCAGATGGACGCGCTGGCAGTCAATTGTGAGGACTTCGGGGTGCAACTTTACGGGTTGGGACACGACCGCCAGGGAATTGTCCACATCATCGGCCCGGACCTCGGCATCACATTACCGGGACTTACCATGGTTTGCGGAGATTCGCACACCTCCACGCATGGCGCGTTCGGAACGCTCGCGTTTGGAATCGGAACGTCCGAAGTAGAGCATGTACTCGCCGCGCAGACTCTTCGCCAGAAGAAGCCGCCGACATTCCGGGTCACCTTCACCGGTTCTCTTTGTGAAGGAGCGACCGCAAAAGACATGGTCTTGAAATTGATCGGAATGATCGGGGCCGCCGGCGGCACCGGGTACGTGATCGAATATTCCGGCGATGCTATTCGCGATTTATCGATGGAAGGGAGAATGACGGTTTGCAATATGACCATTGAGGCGGGTGCCCGCGCGGGTATGATCGCGCCCGATGAGAAGACATTCGAATTCATTTCACGAATCGAAAGGCCCTTTGCTCCCCGTGGAGCAGAGCTGGAACGCGCGATCGCCGATTGGCGGACTCTTCCCACCGATGAGGGCGCGGAGTTCGATCGCGAGCTCGAGATCGACGCATCGCAAATCGCGCCCCAGGTCACATGGGGGACCAATCCCGGAATGGTCATCGATGTTACCGGATCGATTCCGAATCCCGAGGACGTTCCGGGGTGCACGCCGGGGGATGTTCAGAAGGCGCTGGACTACATGGGACTGGAATCCGGGAAAGCGATAACGGACATTCCTGTAGACACCGTCTTCATCGGTAGCTGCACGAATGCGCGGATGGAAGACTTGCGGCGGGCGGCAAAAATTCTCGAAGGTCGGAAGGTCGCCAACTCTGTCCGGCTGCTGGTCGTACCCGGTTCCGCCGAGATAAGGCGCGAAGCGGAAGAGGAAGGATTGGACAAGGTGTTTACGGAGGCCGGAGCCGAATGGCGGTTTGCCGGTTGCAGTATGTGCCTGGGAATGAATCCAGATCAGCTCAAGCCCCGTGAGCGGTGCGCGTCAACGTCCAATCGCAATTTTGAAGGGCGGCAGGGAAAGGGCGGTCGAACGCATCTGGTCAGCCCGGAAATGGCCGCCGTTGCCGCGGTAGAAGGTCATTTTGTTGATATTCGCGACTGGATGAAGGAGTAGGCAGGTGGATCCCTTTCAAAAATTTCGAGGGGTCATCGCGCCCCTGCAGCGTTCGAACGTTGACACGGATCAGATCATTCCCAAGCAATTCCTGAAGTCGGTGAAGAGAACCGGGTTCGGGGAAAGCTTGTTCTTTGACTGGCGATTCCTGGCCGATGGGAATCCGGATCCCGATTTCGTTTTAAGCCGCGATGCGTTTCGGACCGCGGAAATTCTGGTCGCCGGAAATAATTTCGGATGCGGCTCCAGCCGGGAGCACGCGGTTTGGGCGGTTATGCAATTCGGATTCAAATGCGTGATCGCCCCCTCCCGGGGTGAAGGCCTGGAACGAGTACCCGGATTTGCCGACATCTTCTGCAATAACTCCGTAAAGAACGGGCTGCTGACGATCGAGTTGTCCGAAGCGGAGGTGGATTCAATTTTCGAAGTGGTCACCGCCTCCCCCGGCTCGGAAGCCACCGTGGATCTGGAGTCACAGACCGTAACCATTCACGGCGACACGGATCTGGTTCTTTCCTTCGAGATTGACGGGGCCTCGAAAGAGACCCTGGTCAAGGGCCTCGACGAAATTGCCCTTACCCTTCAAAGCGATCCTCAGATCACCGCATTCGAGAAGAGTCACCAGACTTATTTGCCATAGCAAAGATGCCTCCGAACGGATCGTGGAAACGGCTCTAGGGGGGAACGAGAATGTCGCCGATGCGGTCCGGGTCCCGGAAGATTACGATCCAGCCCTTCGATCGCAGGTTTCCGGCAATCGCGGATTCGGGGGGTAGAACCGCGAACCGGAATTCGTATTTCTTCAAGACCTTTTCGAACTTCCCGGCATCGAAGAGATCCCGGTAGTCCGGAAAAACTTCTGCATCGTACGACAGGGGCATGGTGCCGAGGATAAACACGCGGTGCGTTGGATACAGGTGCCAGATCAAATATCCTCCCCATTCGGACTGGTTGAGCATGGGGCCCTCCAATTGCAGGCGTGGGATCTCCGCCACGGCTGCTGCCGGGTATTGGCGCGCAATGCTTCGCGTGAGTAGACCCGCGTCGATTGTTTGCGCACATTCCACCGCGAGTACGAATGCAGAGAGGAGCACCTGGCACGTCGGGGTGATCCATCGGAGCAATCGGGAGGGGGGCAAGGGACCGAGACAGCAGAGGCAGGAAAGATAGAAGTACGAAATCATGCGAAAGTGGAGGCACGCCTGTACCAGGAATACCGCGGGCAGAAGAAGGAGAAGCCAACGGCGATTCTCCCGTGCGCCGCAGAAGATGCTTCCCAGGAAAAAGGGAAGCGAAAGGTAGAATACGGTATCCAGTGAGAGGGGTAGAATTTGAGGCCGGTGCCACTCCCCGATGGTTTCGAAATGCATCGGAGTTCGTTGAGCGTGGAGGAACGGATACGTGAGGGTGTGAAAGCTTCGGGGAGTCAGGCAGCACGCGGCGATGCCCAGTACACCCAGGATAAGCCAGGCTCTGATTTGCGTTTCTTTCCCGGGGTCGGAGCGTGTGGCCTGGCCCTGCTTGACCACCGTGGCCACGACATAGGTTCCCAGCAGGGCGATTCCCAGGATAAACTCCCCATGCATATTCGCCCACAAGACAAGAATGCAGAACACCCCCAACCCTTTCAAGAAGGACAGTTTGTGCCTCCACGCCGACTCCAGAATCAACATTTCCAGAACAAACAAGAAATAGGAAAAGAGATACGGACGCACCGAGGATCGTAAAAAGAGGGAAAGAAAAATTATCAGCGTGAGCGTCGCTGCAAGAGGATAGTTTCGCCTCCGGAGAATAACGAAAATACAGAGATAAGTCATCACGCGGAGCAATGCCCGCACTGCAATGAGACCATGCGGCCCAGCCGCCTCAAATACCGCGTAGAAAATGAGCTGACTCAATCCCTCATGCGTTTCCCACAGGGCGCCGGGAACGGCGAAACTGAACAGCTCTGTTTGGGGTAAAGCTCCCTGTTGGACAATTTCCCGGCCTGTCGCCAAATGCCACCAGATGTCCCAGCTGCTGATTGGATGCAGAGAAAGCATTGCGAGGGGAACCAGGACCATGGCGATTGAAAGGCCGGGGCCGAATCTCTGTAGCCATGTGGAAGTCATTAGCAATTTGAACCTGCGCCGATTCGACGAAGATTAATAAAGTGAAGAATTGAACAGCAAGGAGCGATATTGTCGAAATAATTTGGCGGTTTTCCCTAGTAAATCAGCCCGAAACGAAAAACTCCCGCCGGAAGTGTCTTTTTATTTGACTGATCAGTCAAATGGGGTATGTTGACGACCATGACACGAGGAAAACCAAAGTCCTTCGACCGCAATGATGTCCTGGCCAAAGCGATGGAGACATTCTGGTCCCGCGGCTATGAGGCCACCGGCATGACCGAGCTGCTGGAGGAAATGGGAATTCAGCGGCAGAGTTTTTACAACGAGTTTCACAGCAAGGAGCAAGTCTACGAAGAGGCGATAGACCTTTACTGCGACACGATCCTCGCGCGGATAGCTGCCGAATTGAGCAAACCGGGAGATCCCCTCCAGAATATCGAAGACGTATTTAAGTTCTGGGAGCAGATGGCTCCCGATGCCAATTCGCCCGGATGCCTGGTAGGGAATTCCATCGCCGAGTCAGGTCCTCAACAGGAAAGGCTCGCCAGGAAACTCTCCGGACGCATCAAGCAGATGGAAGATGCATTTTATCGGACACTACAGCGAGCAGCTGATGAAGGCTCGCTTCCTCCGGGACGCGACCCGCGTGCGCTGGCACGAACGATCGTTGCCACATCGCAGGGTCTCGCCCTCCTCTCACGGGTCGGCATTGCCCAGACAATGTTCGACGATGTAGTCGAAACCTTGAAATCAATGTTGTACGCCAAACAGTGAAATTTTTTGCCTATTATTTGACTGATTGGTCAATTAATGGAACCGGAACCAAAGGAAACAGGAGAAAGACATGTCAAAGAAGATCGATCAAATCGCACTGGCCGCCGCCGGCTTTTTCATCCGGCATCGTTGGAAAGTAATCATCGCACTCTTCGTCCTCGTCGCCGCGATCGGAAGCGGGATGCGGCATCTGCAATTTGCCAACAACTACCGCGTCTTCTTCGGGCCTACGAACCCGGAACTCCTGGCATTCGATGAATTCCAGAAAACGTATACAAAGAACGATAACATCCTTTTCGTATTGCAGCCGGCGGACGGGAGGATCTTTTCGCCGCGGATCGCGGAAGCGATAGAGGAAATCACCGAGAGGTCCTGGAAGATTCCATATGCCATTCGAGTCGATTCCGTCAGTAATTTTCAACATAGCTGGGCCGACGGCGATGACCTCACCGTGGAGGACCTGATCCGAAACGGTGCGACCTTGTCCGCGGACCAGTTGGAAGAGAAAAAGCAAATCGCCCTCGCCGAACCTCTTCTCCGGAACAACCTGGTTTCCCATGATGCCGACACCACCGGGATCAATGTGACGCTTCAATACCCCGAAGAGAGCATTCTCGAGGTTCCGGAGGCCGTGGGAGTCGCCCGGGAAATCGTGAAGGACATCGAAGCTCGGTATCCGAATGTAACGGTGGCGCTGTCCGGGGTTTCGATGCTTAACAACGCATTCGCCGAGTCCGGAATGAAAGACGCGGGTACCCTGGTGCCCATCATGTACGGAGTCCTGTTGCTCATCATGGTAATTGCCCTGCGAAGTATTGCCGGAACGATCGCAACCCTTGCCGTCATCGGATTCTCCACCATCACCGCGCTGGGGCTGGCCGGGTACGCAGGCATTCTGCTGACACCCATTTCAGTTACCGCGCCGACCATTATCCTGACTCTTGCCATCGCGGACAGCATCCACATCCTGATTACACTGCGAAAGCATATGAGGCGCGGTCTGGGGAAACAGGAGGCGCTTCGAGAGAGTATCCGGATCAACGCAATTCCGGTCTTCGTTACGAGCCTGACAACCGTGGTGGGGTTTCTCGGTTTGAACTTCTCGGACTCTCCCCCGTTTCGGGATCTCGGTAACATTACTGCGATGGGGATTGCCGCCGCGTGGATCTACTCCATGACACTGCTGCCGGCGGTCATGAGTCTGTTGCCGGTCCGTGTTCGACGGATTGAATCCGACGATGGCGGCGAACGCTCCGACGGCATGGAACGATTCGCTGATTTCATTACCGGCAACTACAAGACGGTCGGGATTATCGCCGGTTCGGTTGTCGTGTTGCTCACCCTCATGGTCCCCCGCATCGAATTGAACGATGAATGGGTGAAGTACTTCGATCACCGGGTTGAGTTCAGAAATGACGCCGAGTTTGCCATCGACAACTTGAATGGGCTGTACCTGGCAGAGTTTTCGGTCGAGTCCGGGGGAGAAGGGGAGATCAACGAACCCGAATACCTGCAAACGCTCGACCGATTCACTGCCTGGTTGCGGGATCAGCCGGAGACAACGCACGTCTACAGCTATTCGGATATTATCAGGCGGCTCAACAAGAACCTGCATGGGGACGATCCGGAATGGTACAGAATTCCGGAGGATCGGGAGCTGGCTGCTCAGTACCTGCTGCTTTATGAGCTGTCGCTGCCCTTCGGGTTGGACCTCAACGACCGAATCAATGTTGATAAGTCCGCTACCCGTGTTACTGCGTCGATGCCGGAGATTTCAACGGCCCGGGTCCGGGATTTTCTTCACCGGTCGCAGGCTTGGCTGGCGGCGAACTCTTCCGAGAAGATTCAATCCGAGCCCACCGGGGCCACGGTGATGTTCTCGTATATCTCTCAGCGGAATATCGAGGGCATGTTGAACGGAAACATGGTCGCACTGGGCCTGATCGCCGCGATTCTGGTGGTCAGTTTCCGCAGTTGGAAGCTTGGACTCCTGAGCCTGGTTCCCAATACGTTGCCCATTCTCGCCACGTTTGGTTTGTGGGGCCTGCTGGTGGGGCAGGTAGGCATGGCCGCGGCGACCGTAACCTCCACATCCCTTGGCATTATCGTGGACGATACGGTGCACTTTCTTGCCAAGTACGTGCGCGCTCGCCGGGAAGAGGGGCTCGATCCCGCCGGGGCCGTTCGGTACGCCTTCAGTACCGTGGGTACCGCGATTGTAGTGACCACCTTTATCCTGGCGCTGGGATTCAGCGTCCTCGCCACATCCACCTTTTTGATTAATGCGCAGATGGGCCTGTTGACCGCCCTGGCCATTGTGGTCGCGCTTCTGTTTGATTTCACAATCTTGCCGGCGTTGTTGATGGCCGGCGCGAAAGCCCAAGTACAAACCGAGGAAGGAAAGATCCATGAACACACTGCAACAATTACATCACCCGCATAAGTCAGTCCCCTTGATCCTGGCCGTTCTCACTGTGATCACAACGGCCGCGCACGCCGAGGAAGAGCCAACAGACCGGGGCTATGAAGTCGCTGCCCGCAGCGATCGCAGCGACCGAGGCTTCGGAGACAGCACGGTGGATCTGAAGATGATTCTTCGCAACAAGGCCGGAAAGGAAACCACGCGGGAGCTCACGCTTCGGACGCTGGAAATCCCCGATGAATCCGTCGGAGATAAGAGCCTGATCGTGTTCAACAGTCCGGCCGATATTGAAGGAACGGCGCTACTTTCTCACGCCAGGATTCTGGATCCGGACGACCAGTGGCTGTATCTTCCGGCTCTGAAAAGGGTGAAACGAATCTCGTCCGTGAATAAATCCGGCCCCTTCGTGGGGAGCGAGTTTGCGTTCGAAGATTTTACCGCGCTGGAGCTCGAGAAATACGAGTACAAGTACCTCAATACGGAAGCGTACGAGGGGATGCAGTGCGACATCGTGGAGCGAATCCCACGGTACGAATACTCCGGGTACACGAGGCAGGTATCGTGGATTGATCAGGATGTTTTCCAGGTCCGGAAAGTCGAATTCTATGATCGCCGGGGTGATTTATTGAAAATTCTGCACCTGACGGATTACCGGAAATACGAGGGAGATGTGTGGCGATCTCATTCCTTCCATATGGTGAACCAGCAGACCGGAAAGAGCACCGACCTGGTCTATTCGAACTATGCATTCAAGACCGGAATGGCGGACAGGGATTTCGAGAAAGGCGTCCTGAAGCGGATCCGGTAGTGTACGGGCATCCATGGCGGAACCGGGTAGATGAGAGCACCAGGGAAGGCGCGAACAATGATTGGACTTCGAAATCGATTGGGCTCTCAACCCCGCACCGGGCCCGGCTCCGTCATGGCGGCTTGGAGCGTGCTTTGCCTTTCGCTCACCGCCTTCGACGTAGCCGGGGCGGGCGAGCATTCCATTTCCGGTTATGTGGCGGGGGAGGCACGTGTCTTCTTTCATTCGCCGATTCATCCCGGGCAGAAAGACGAGCCCGAACTCTCGCTGGCGGTTCGGCCCGAGTATAGCTACCGCTCGGATACTCGGGACCATCAGCTTCGACTGGTTCCGTTTTTCCGGTTGGATAGCGTAGACGAAAGGCGGACCCACGCGGATATCCGTGAGGGGTACTGGAGGTGGTTGGCGGATGATTGGGAACTGCTGATTGGCATGGACAAGGTATTCTGGGGGGTGGCCGAGTCTCGGCACCTGGTGGATATCATCAACCAGACGGACCTGGTCGAGGACATCGACGGGGAAGACAAACTGGGGCAACCGATGCTGATGCTGGGGTCGCAACGGGAATGGGGCGAGGTTCAGTTTTACCTCATGCCCTACTTTCGAGAGCGTACCTTCTCCGGGGAATCCGGCCGTCTCCGGCGTGGGTTCGTGGTGGACACAGATGGGGTGGAGTATGAATCCGGATCCCGGGAGTATCATCCGGACCTGGCGCTTCGATACTCGCACTACCTCGGAGATTGGGATTTCGGCGCATACTATTTTTATGGTACCGGACGAGAGCCCCTGTTTCGCTTTCAAGAAACCTCCGAATCCGTCGTGCCTGTCTATACCCTGATTCACCAGGCGGGACTTGATCTTCAGTACACCCACGAGGCCTGGCTGTGGAAGTTTGAGGGAATTCTGCGGGAGGGACAGGGTGACCCATTTGGCGTACTGGTGGGCGGATTCGAGTACACATGGTACCAGGTTGCTCAAAGTTCAGCCGACCTGGGCCTGCTTCTTGAGTACAACTATGACGGGAGAGACCGAATTGACGCCCCGCCCACGGTTTTCGACAACGACGTTTTTGTGGGTTCGCGCTTCGCCCTCAACGACGAACAGAGCAGCGAGCTGCTGGTGGGCGTGACCGTTGATGTCGACACCGGAACCACTTTCGGTTTTCTGGAAGCCGAGCGGCGTATTGGCGATGAATGGAAAATCGAGATTCAGAGCCGGATTTTTGCCAATGTTGACCGTTCGGACCCTGCTTTTGGGCTGAGAGAAGACAGTTTCCTCAACCTCAGCGTCCAGCGCCACTTTTGACGGAATCTCGAGTCCAGCCCGGTGATTTCCCCACCAGCTAAGATTCACCTTGCGGGTCCGTGAGCTTGCCGTATTCTTCCCCGCTCCGATGAACAGGACACTGGCTATTCTACTGATTGGGTTGCTGGCCGCGCCGGCATTTTCATCCTTGGAGTCGATTCCGCAGGAGGAGATCACCCTCCGTGCCTACGGTGTTCCCAACAGTGCGGATAACACGATGCGATCCCTGATCAGCCTCGAGGTCATGGATGCGTTCAGGACCCGGTTCCCGCACATCCATCCAGTCAGTTCGGAGGGCCTCAATATTCCGGGGCGGACCATGGATGTCCTGCCCCTCATGCAAATCGCGGGGGATATCGCCCCGGATACCGTGTACGTGAACTTCAGGCAGTCGGACACCTACATCCGGAGTAAGTTTCTTTATCCGTTGGACAAGTATATCGAGCGACTCGCGGGGATAGAGATTCCGGGGGGACACCTTCTGAGTCTCGACGAATATCTCGGCCGGTTGCGCGAAGGACCCTCGTACGGCGAAGAGCTGGAGGATCGCGTTCCGGAACAATGTTGGAAGGTCATTCGTAGAGAATGCCCGTACCAAGGCGATTGCCACTATCTCGTCAAGTGGGGTGAAGCGGGTGCTGAGACACACTATCACACCTGGAGCTATCCCATCGGCGCACTGGTGATGGGGCTATTCTACCGGTGGGATTACTTTGCCGAAGCAGAGATGCCTCAGCGCGCGCCGGAGACGATGGAGGAACTTCTTGAGTGGAGTCGGAAACTCCACAATCCCGCCGCGAACCGGTACGGCTTGATGCTGAATGGGTCCGAATTGAGTTGGACCACGTTGAGCTTCCTCTACTCCATGGGCGGGTTGCTCGTCGACCAGAACGAAGAGGGAGAGTGGCACAACGTATTTAACAGCGACGAGGCGGTGGAAGCCTACTACTACGTAGCGCGTCTTTTTCATGAGCCGTTCGAGAACGAATACGGAAAGTTCACCAGTTCGATCTACCTGAAGTCGCCCGGTTCGAAGAATGACGACGATTACCACAGCATGTTTTTCAGCTATCTCGATCTTCGCTTTTTTGGCCAGAACGATCCGGCCAAGTGGGCATTCGGCCCCGTTCCCCTCGGCCCGACCGGAAAACGGGGCAGCGAGTTCAACTCGAGGATGCTCGGAATCTATGCCGGACTCGAGGACGACGAACCACGCAGGGAAGCCGCGTGGGAGTATATTCGATTTCACGACGGAAAGGAGGCCCGGAACATCTCAACGCGTTTCATGGTCGAAAACGGTTTTGGTCATTATGTGCGCCCGTCCCTTCTCGAGGCCGCGGGATTTCCGGAGTACATCCGGAGAGTCCCGGAAGGATGGGAAGAGGCGTTCCAGGTTGCTCTGAAAAATGGAGTCCCTGAACCATACGGAAAGAATTGCCAGCAAGTCTACACCTACGCATCGAAGGCGATCGATCAAATTCGGACCGACACCATCGTTCGCGATTCCATTGCCGACGGGGACGAACACCAGGCAAAAGAAAGAATCAGGGAGATTCTTACCGGCGGCGTCGAGCGCAGCGACCGGAAAATGTTGAACATTCTCTCTCCCGAGGAGACTCGTTTTCGAAGCCGGGTGGCTGCCGCCGTGGCGGGAGCGATCGTGATTATCTTCGTGTTTGTGTTTCGCCGGGTCTTCAGGACTTTTTCCGCGACGCAACAGCACGTCACGCTCTTCCAGGACGAAAAGAGAAAGGGAGAGTGGCAATTCGTGCGGTTCTGGAAGGCATACTTGATCATGCTCCCGGCCATCGGCCTGGTTGCCATCTGGGCCTATTACCCTCTCGGCCGCGGAAGCGTCATGGCGTTCCAGGAGTACAACGTACGCGGATTCACCGAGTGGGTCGGCATGTCGAACTTCGCCCAGATCCTGTTTGATCCGGAATTCTGGTTTTCCATGTGGATCGCATTGAAGTACTCGCTCCTGTTCATGCTTTTCGGATTCGTGACACCGATCGTGCTCGCGTTCCTGTTAACCGAGGTGCCGCGGGGAAAAGTTCTGTTCCGGACGATCTACTATCTGCCGGCCGTTCTGTCCGGCGTCGTCGTTATCTTTCTTTGGAAAGGGTTTTACGGATCGCACGGACTGATTTCCGCCATTGTCAATTCTGTGATCGGCGTCATGAATTTCCTGCCCGGCGTGGCGATGGATCCCGTGAATCATAATTGGCTGGATCAGCCGGAATGGGCGCTGATTTTTTGCCTCTTGCCCTCCATCTGGGCCGGAATGGGGCCGGGCTGCCTCATTTATCTCGCCGCGTTGAAAACGGTTCCGGATGATTTGTACGAAGCCGCGGACGTCGACGGCGCCGGGTTTCTCGGCAAGGTGTTTCACGTCGCGATTCCGAGTATCAAGGCTCTGATCTTCATCAATTTTATCGGAGTCATGATTGCCACGATGAAGAGTGGCGGTGAGTTCATGCTGGCCATGACAGGAGGGGGCCCTTACACGCCCTACGGCGAAACAGAAGTGGTTGGGCTCCACATTTTCTGGGAAGCCTTCACGTTTCTCCGTTTTGGAACCGCGGTCTCCATGGCCTGGATTCTCGGTTCGTTTCTTATTGGATTCACGGTTCTGCAGCTTCAACGATTGAGCCGGATGGAATTCAGAACCGCCGACAGCGGGGACAATGATTGACCGATAAACACTGGTTTTTGATCACCTGAACCTGTATGCCCATCATTTCCAAAGTCAACGCGCGATCCTGGCAGGGGAAGTCCCTATACGTCACGATTTTCATCCTGTTGATCGCGGGCGCCGCAACCATGATTTATCCGTTTCTCCTGATGCTTTCGGGATCGATACGAAGCGATGTGGACGGCAACGAGTTGACGATCATTCCGCGCTTCTGGAGTGACGACGACATTCTGTACCGAAAGTACGTCGAATCGAAGTACGCCAACTCGGCCATTCTTCAGCGCGCCTGGGGAGACCGGCCCGGAGGCTGGCGGAAAATTGAACCTCCGGAAGATTCGGGAACCCGCTATCTCGACGAGTTTCTGGCATGGCGACCACAGGCTCCTTACTGGGAGCTGGGACATCACCTCTCGGGCCAGTTGTTGTCGATCAACGCAAGGCTCTATCGCTCGGACCTCTATGAACGATTCGACGGGGACCTGGATCAATACAAGGAAACCATCAAGATTCCTGTGAAGGACTGGAACCAGGTCCAGCCGCCGGGACCCAGCATCATCCGGTATCTCCGCGCCGACACCGAATATTATCATGACTGGTTCGAATTCGCGAAGACGCGCCCGGTCGAAGACCGGTACATTATCGATGCGGATGCCGAGTTTGTCGGCGACTATCTCATGGGAATTTATTCGCCGAATATCGACAAATACAACGAGCGGCATGGGACTCAGTATGCGAGCTACGACGAGGTCGTCCTGGCGGATCGCGTGCCCGAAACAGCGGGGCTGGAACGAGAGGACTGGGAGTACTACGTTCGTTCGGAGTTGCGGTTGGAGTTCATTCGCCTGGACCCCGGCTTGACGGAAGCCTTCCGTTCGTTCCTGAGTGGTGAACTCTATGCCACGATCGATGAGTTCAATTCGAGGTTTGAAACCGACTACACCGCATTTCGCGACATTCCATTCCCCGAGACTGCGCCGTCGAACCGTGTTCTACAGGCGGATTGGGAAAAGTTTCTGAAGGACGCGACGGCCTGTCCGGTGGAAATGATAACCATTGAAGGATCCCGGCAGCTGTTCGAGGAATTCATCGCGACCCGGAAAGGCGTTCCGCGGGCGAACATTTCGCCGGTCAGGATTCCATCGCAGCTGGCCGACCACCATGATCTCATTGAGAATAAGAAATTTTGGCGCCGTGAGCTGACCCAACGGAATTACAAGCAGGTCTTCGAGTACATCCTGCGACATGGGAACGGAATCAAGAACACGATTATCTATTGTATACTTGCGATCGGAACCGCCTTGTTCGTCAACCCGCTCGCGGCGTACGCCCTGAGCCGCTATAAGCCGCCAAGCATGTACAAGATCCTGCTCTTCTGCATGGCAACCATGGCATTTCCTGGCGAGGTCACCATGATCCCCGCGTTCCTGCTGTTGAAGCGGTTTCCCGCAGTGCCGTTGTTGGCGGGACTGGTTGCCTTTCTCGCCGCCATCTGGATTCTGAATCGTGCGGCGCGTCAATGGCCGGAGGTACTGCGGCTCACGTTTGCCCTGGTACTGGCAATTCTTGCAGGAGCATGGGCTGTTCCTGCCCTCACCGGCCACTCTCACGTGAGCCTGTTGAACACATTCTGGGCCCTCGTGCTGCCGGGCGCCGCCAACGGATTTTTTATATTTCTGCTGAAAGGCTTTTTCGACAGCTTGCCGCAGGAGCTTTTTGAGCAGGCAGAAATCGACGGGGCAGGGGAGTGGACGAAGTTCTGGAGCATCACGATGAATTTGTCTCAACCGATCCTGGCGGTGATTGCATTGAATGCTTTCGTGGGGGCCTACAGCGCATTCATGATGGCCCTGATCATCATTCCCGACCAGGACATGTGGACGCTCATGGTGTGGATTTTCCAACTCCAAAGCACTGCCCACGGTTCCGTTCTCTATGCGTCTCTGGTCATCACGGCCATTCCCACATTCCTGGTGTTTGCTTTTTGTCAGAACATCATTATTCGCGGGATTGTGGTGCCGGTGGAGAAGTAAGTTTCACCCGGATCAGGATCGCAGGGGTCGCAGAGGAGCACGGAAAGGCGGAATTCCTGATTCCAGTTGATTTGTATCATGAAGATTGCACTACTTGGTTACGCCCAGTCGGGTAAGAAGACCCTTTTTGAACTGCTGACGGGCCGAACGGTTCCTGAGTCACGAAGACCGGGGGAGGACGTAGAAGGCATTTCCTCCATTCGGGACGCGCGCGTGGCGGACCTGAGTCGACTTTGTAACCCGAAAAAGACAATCTACGCCGAAAACCAGTATGTCCTTTGTCCCGATGTCACCGACAGCGGGTCGGATCGCGCCTGGTTGGATGCGGCGCGCCAGTGCGATCTTCTGTGTCTCGTGGTTCGTGCCTTTCATTCTGAGGATGTCTACCATCCGAAAGGTTCCATCGACGCGGCGCGCGATCTGGAGAATCTGCGCACCGAGTTGATCTTTGCGGATATGGAACTTGCAGAGCGAAGACTTAACCGGATGGAAAGAGAAAAGCGGACGGGAAAATCTCCTGGCCGTCCCGGCGAAGAAGAGGTCCTGCGTCGAGGCATGGCTGCACTGGAAGAGGGCCGTCCACTCTCTTCTCTCCAGGTAGAGGATCATGAGTACCAGGCAGTGAAGAGCCTGGACCTCCTGACATTCATTCCTGTTCTCGACGTCTACAACGTATCCGAGGAGGATGTGGCAGGGGATGCCGGCAGTGGAGCCGTCAACGTCTCCTGCCTGCTGGAGCGGGAGATCATGGCCCTCGAGGATCCCGCGGAAAGATCCGAGTATCTCTCGACGTATCAGCTCGAAGCGTCAGGATTGGACCGCGTGAATGCAGCCGCGTATGAAGCGCTCGGTCTCATGTCTTTTTACACGGTGGGTCCCGATGAAGTGCGGGCATGGACCATCCGGAAGGGCTCGGCCGCACCGGTTTCCGGGGGCAAAATCCACACCGATATCGAGCGCGGATTTATCCGGGTGGAAATTATGAAATTCGATGACTTTGCGCAATTGGGTTCCGAAAAAGCAGTCAAGGATGCGGGAAAAACTGAAACACGGGGCCGTGACTACATCATAGAAGACGGCGACATCTGCCACTTTCTCTTCAACGTATGACGAACAATGGCATGTCCCATGCTTTGGATCGCAATTGAAGTAAAAGCCTGTCGTTTCATCGGCCTGCACCGGAGGAGGAACCATGTGCATTGCCAACACGCGTTGTCGCCACAGCCTATTGCCGTTGCCCACCCGCTTACGATCAGGGCGGACCGGGTTTACGCTGGTCGAAATCATGATCGTGATTGCGATCCTGGGTATTCTTGTCGGTCTTTCCGTCCCCCGCGCCCTCACCGCGCTCTCAAAGGCGAAATCGAAGTCCGCGCAGGCACAGATTACCATCTTGGCGGGCGCGATCGAATTCTACCGTCTTGATGTGCGCAGCTATCCCCCCGACCTGGAAGCGCTCCTCGTGCCTCCCGGGGGCGTTTCAAACTGGGATGGCCCCTATCTGAAACGGAAGACGGTGCCGAAAGATCCGTGGGACAACGACATCGTGTACCAGGTTCCCGGGGCGTCTACCCCCTACGATTTGATCTGCCTCGGCGCGGATCACGTGGCCGGCGGCATGGGGGCGAACCGCGATATCTGCCTTTGGAGGTAGCCGCCAGGGGGTTCGAGGCGGGAGCATCCGCAATCCCCCTTGCCATTCTCCGGCCTTTGCCTAAGGTGTCGCCATGAGTCTCCTGCGTCGCCTCGGGAAAGAACCGCTGATTCATTTCCTGATCCTGGGCCTTGCCCTGTTTCTTCTCTACGAATTCGCGGGTGGTAGCGGAACCGCCGGCAACAACAAGGTGATCGTGAATCGTAATGCACTTCTGGCATACGCCCTGGATCGCCCGGAATACTTTGAAGCGGCACAATCCGAAAATTTTTTTGATGAGGTCGGGAGTGACAGGCTGCAGAGCGTCATCGAAGGGTATGTTCGGGAAGAGGTTCTGTCTCGCGAAGCGCGGGCGCGTGGGCTTGATGTCGGCGATCCAATCATTCGGAAGCGCCTCGTCCAGAAGTTGGAATTCTTCAGCCAGGGCATGTCCGCGAGACCGGACGAACTCACGGAGGAGGACGTGGCTCTGTTCTTCGAATCCCATCGTGATGACTATTCCGTCCCCGCTCACGTCACATTCAGTCACATATTTTTTGACGACCTTTCAGGCGGACGGGAGACGGCGTTGCGTAGAGCCGATGCCGGACGCCATAGCATGAACGCCCCCGGCATCGTGCCCGGCCGGGACCGCTCCATGGGAGACCGGTTCATGTATCACATGAGATACGAGGAAAAGACGCGGGACCATATTGCGCTCCAGTTTGGCCCCTCTTTCGCCGACGCGGTTTTCGACCTGGAGCCTGGGGGAGATGCCTGGTTTGGACCCCTTGCATCCAGGCACGGCGTTCATCTCGTGAGGGTGATGGACAACTCCGAAGCGCGTATCCTCGACCTGGACGAAGTCCGGTCGCGGGTAGAGGACGATGTGCGTCGCGAGCGCCGTTCGCAGCGCAGCGAAGCCGCCTTGCGTGACATCATCGACAGCTATGACGTGCAAGTAATTTTGGACACAAATATCTCCGGCGCGGCAAATCAGGCTACGACTTCAGGCGCCGGGCACTCCAGGCTATAGGGATCTTCGTACTCGCGAAATCAATCCTGGGTCATTCCCGTCATCACTTCATGTTTCGGCTGCTGCGGCGTGCCAAGGTCAACCGCGGAGACGCCGAATCGGCGCCAGATCTGGCCGGTGTGAGTGTCGATGACTGCGATGTCTTCGTTTCCTTTTACTCCCTTTACGGCAATGGCCCCGTACCTGCCGTCGCCGACCGGTTGGCCGGTGGCGCCGATACTCACCATCAAGGATGCGCCCAATATCATACCGAAAGCTAAAATGACTCCACCATGCACTTTCATGTTCTTCTCCTGTTTTTCGAGGCTTTACCGCGCAATACGTATCGAAACCCAGTACCACGAATACGCCCGAACTTCAAAACGAATCCACGGAACACTTTACGTCATAGAACGATGCACTAATGCCTTCTTATGACGGGTCTTGCCCGGTAGATCTCGTTGTTTGTAGATGCCCACATTTCATGATGTGACATTCTTTTTGCCAGGAAGTCGTCTCGAGCGCCGGCGGTGAAACGGTCCGGCGAGAACTCGGAGATGTCCATACTCGTTTGCCCGTCGACGATCCATTCCGCCAGCAAAGACCCGGCGGCCGGATGATGCCCGAAACCGCCCGAGGAAAAGTTGACGGCCAGGTAAAGCCCGGGAAGGTCGCCGACCGGGCCCACGACGGGTTCGCCATCCATCGCAACACTGATCAGGCCGACACGGTGGGCATCGAATTCCATGCCCCGAAACATGGGAACCCGATCCGCCATTACTTCCTTCAAATAGGCGAGGGATCTCGGGTCCGGCCGCAGGTCGTCAAGATTGAAGTCGGGCCGTGGAATCAGGAACTCGTCGGGGTTGTTGGCGCCGGTGCCCATAAGCAGGCGGTTATCTTCCGTTGGACGAACGTAGGTTCCGTTCGCCTGATCATTCGTCGCCGGAAGGTTCGGCGGCCGGTCAAAAGGGAACGTTACAAACCTCTCGTGCACGAAGTTCTTAAAGGGTAACGGACGGCCGATACCCGAAAGGACTTGATTGGCCCAGGCGTTTACGGTGCACACGACGGCATCGCAACGAACTTCGCCCAATCGCTGCGTTCGCACGCCTCGGACCCTGCCTCTCTCAATGACAAATCCGTCCAATCCGTCATGTTCATGGATTTCCACACCCAAATCGCGCACTTTCGCGGTGAGCGATGGGATGTATACGTCCGGTTCGCTCCATCCGCCGCGGAAATCGAGAACGCCGACTTCCGAGTCGGAGATCTGCAAATCCGGGAATCGTCTTTCGATATCCCGGGGACCCAGCACCTCGAAATCTCCCCCGGCCCTTCGATGCATGTCATGGTCCCGTAGTATCGCCTCATACTGATCCCGGCTGTACAGCGCAAGGCAACCGGATTGATGGAATGTATATTCTTCCAGAATGCGATCAAATGCCGCAAGAATCTCCATGCTTCTGCCGCGGAAACGTGTCGCGGTTTCCGTGGCCATGAGCATGGTGCTTATGGCTCCCGCTCGCTGACTCGAACCGGCGCCAATCCTGCCCTTGTCGATTATCAGGATCTTTTCGACGTTCTTCTCGGCCAGGTGGATTGCCGTGCTCAGTCCGGTGATCCCCGCGCCTACGATTACGACGGAAGTGGGTTTTACATGATCGGTCATCGAGATCTCCCCCGCTTCGAAAACACGACCTCAAGAGGCGATTTCCGAGCGCAGGCCTTTTCCCTTCGGTCCCGATATACGTGGAGAAGCTCGTTCAAACGCGGCGGGGGCCGAATCTGATTTGCGAATGCTCCCGCCATGGTTGCGCCGGCATGCCGATTTCCCGCATCGTGAGCTCTTAGCCCGATCCGCGCAATTCCTGCACCGCCGCACGGGTCCGGCCGGCCATGTCGTCGATAACTTCGTCGCTCATATCGGACCACCACGGGAAGCTGATCATATTGTCGAAGAAGCGGTCGGACTCCGGTACGTCGGCTTCGCCGAACCCGGCTTTTTGAAATAGCTCCGAACGGTTCAACGGCCAGTATTGAACGATGCACGTAAGATTGTAGTCCGTGTGAAGCAGACCGATGAGATCGTCCCGGGTTTTGCCGGAATCCGTTCCGTCAAAGCGAGCCGCCATGAGATGATATGCGTGCCCGCAACCCGGCGGGATCTTTTGAAAAACCAATTCGGGCACGTCGGCGAGGGCACCGATGAATCGGTCAGCCTGGTGACGACGCTGTTTGTTAATGGCATCCAGCCGTTTGATCAGCAACCGCCCGACCGTTGCGTTGGGCTCACCCAAACAGTAATTGACCGGGAGCCGACCCGGAATGGCCTCCACAAGATTGGCCATGGCCGGCTTCCAATACTGTGCGCGTTCTCCTTCAAAAGGACTGTTGCCCATCCATCGCAGGCGACGTCCCTGCAATCCGTGATCGGGATTACGCAACGTCAACATGCCGCCCTCGCCGAGCGTGGTGATGTTTTTGTGGGTATGGAAACTGAAGCAGCCGAAGTCGCCAATCGATCCGACCCGGCGGCCCTTGTAGACCGCCCCGGGCGCTTGCGCACAGTCCTCGACCACCATCAGCCCATGCTTTTCCGCAAGTTCTAGAATTGGATCCAAATCGACAGTCAAGCCATACAAATGCACCGCCACCACCACGCGGGTTGCCGGGGTTATCAACGGCGCAATGGTCTCCGCGGTGATTACTCGTGTGTCCGGATCTATGTCCGCCCAGCGCAAGCTGGCGCCCGTGCGGGCAAACGGCACTGCGGTCGCCACGAAGGTATGGGCGGGGAGGATAACTTCATCCCCTTTTCCCACCCCGGACAACATCGCCGACAACTCGAGGGCCGACGTGCAACTGTTCACGGCGATCGCTTCAGCCGAACCCGCAAAGGCCGAGAACTCTTTTTCAAAAGATTCGCCCTCGGGACCGGTGGCCAATGTATTTGCATTCCGCAGCACGCGCAATACGGCCTGCTCTTCTTCATGATTGAGCCGGGTTTGCACTCCCGGCATGGCGATCGGGGTTAGCGTCCCGGTTCCTGGCGTTGTCATTGATTTCTCTCCGTTTAATGCTCATGCAATCTAAGCAATCGTGGATCGCTTTGTCCACTATCATTGCCGGAAGCGGGCCGGGACAACCGCTTATCCACTGTTGCCGGCTTTCCTGTTACGACTCCTCATTCGATCGTGGTCTTGGCGTGCGGTTACGGTACGCCAGGTCCCCGTGCTCGTCGGTGATGCGTACGTAAATCTCTGCAATCATCGCATTGGGAACCCAACAAAGCCATGTCATGATCGGGTACCAGGTCTGCAGGCTCATCCCCTCGGGTTTGGCGAGGAATCGTACGGTAATCACCGCAATCGAAATTGCATAACTACGGATCATCCATCGGCGGTGCGCGATCCAATTGCCGCCGCGAATCTTTCGATATGCGATCCAGGTCGTGGAAAACCAGGTCACGGCCAGGGTCATGAATCCGGCGCGCGAGACGATGCCAAAGAGATTTACCGATGCCATTGCGAATCCGGCGACCGCGCTGAAGAGCACCGTAACGACATAGACTTTTCCCATCCCTCGATGCAGGGCCCGGCAGTGATTGCGCAACCACGGAACAAACAGGAACGGGCCAAGGATGACGCATGGACATCCTGTCAGTATGTGGAGAACCAGAACCAGGTTGCAGAGTAACGGTGAATCGGGAAACAAGGGTGCCCCGTGCCGCACGTCATTCAGAAACAAGTCCGGCGGCGCGAGAACGAACGCAATGTAAAAGAGCGTGTACACCGAGAGCGCCACGATGATTGCCCAGCAGACCCGGGTGAAGATGAACCAGGCATCGATGAATCGCGGTGCTGATATTCTGTCCATGATACGCAATCCGAATCCGCTGCATCATAGTTCGCTCGAGCAAATTGACAACTTCCTTCCTCGAGTCCTATGATTTCCTCATGAGTGATCGGCGGACCTTTTTTAATGAAAACGGCTACTACGTTGCCCGCGGCGTCTTTTCACGGGTTGAGGTTGCCCGGCTCGAAGCAGAGTTTGACCGCGTGATTCAGCAGCTTGTCGAGAGTGGCAATCCCTATGACGGTCCGAATGCGAGTCCGGGCAACGGAGTCATCTCCACCGTCAACGTGCAGCAGTACTCGGGATACTGGCTTACCGATGGGATCCTGAATCCACGATTCCTCGACATCGCGGAGGAATTCATGGGTCCCGACATCGTTCTCCAACATACGAGTCTCTACGAAAAGAGAAGATCCGAAGAGATCGGGCCGTTCCGGATGCACCAGGACTCTAGTTACGGAACGACGGAAGGCGACACGATGATTTCAGGCATGATCTATGTCAGCCCCGCCACCGAAAAGATGGGTGCTCTTCGGGTCTATCCCGGAACGCATCATTCACGGATGGAGAACGCGGTGGCCGACGACCGGGGGGGCGCGTTTCATGAGAAATTCCCGCTGGAAGGTTCCACCGTGCTCGAAGCCGAGCCCGGTGACGTGGTCTATTTTGACTACCGCACCGTGCACGGCTCCACCTCGAATCGCACCGGGATCCCGCGAAAAGCGGTTCACGTGCGCATGTTCTCCGGTAACGATCGCAAGGAGAACATCCACGATTTTTGCGAAAACCTTGTCCTACGCGGCTGGAATCACCACACGACCAGTTCCACGGCACTAAAGTCTTTTCCTGCACCTGCGGCAGGGGAGGGACCGTCCTCGTCGACCGAAAAGCAATGAAGTCCGTCCCCATTCTGGAGAAAATTCGCACTGCTCCTGAAGGCTTTGATGCTTCGATGGAAGTCGGGACACACCTTGGCCTATTCTGCATCCAAGCGTAGTCGCAACGCTGATCGACCGGCGATGAAAATCGATTCAGATTGGAATGAGAGCTGCAATTCAGGGCAGCCGGAAAAAGAGAAGTTGGCTGTTTTCCGATGCGTGAATTGAAACCTCTCCCGGCGCATTCTCCAGGGCCAGTCCGTCCCCCGTATCAAGATGTTCGTGATGGGCCTCCACTTTTCCCTGCAACACCTGAATCCAGGTGTGCGGCCGGGAAGGGGAGGGCGCCGACGTGATGTTGTGGTCCTTTTCCAGCCGGACAAAATAGATCTCAGCATCCTGTCGGATAGCCGTCGAATGATCCCGTCCGGTGGCTGAAAAAAGCAGCGTGAAGATATTTGCCTGCGCCCTGTCTCCCAGTGGGATCTCCGCATAGTGGGGTTCTCCACCCTGCTCGTCGGGCTGCAGCCAGATCTGGTACAGAACTGTCTTCGCCGTAGCGGAAGGATTGAACTCGCTATGGTAGACCCCGCTGCCGGCGCTCATATACTGCAGGTGGCCGGCTTGAATGACCGCTCCGTTGCCCAGGCTATCTTTGTGCTCCAGCTCTCCTTCCAGGACATAGGTGAAGATTTCCATGTTGTCATGCGGATGTTTCCCGAATCCTCCCCCGGGCTGAATGGTGTCGTTATTCATGACTCGAAGGGATCGGAACCCCATATGATCGGGATCGAAGTACTCGGCGAAGGAAAAGGTGAAGCGTGCCTGGAGCCAACCATGGTCAGCCCGTCCCCGCTCTTCCGCCGGACGTTTCCTGGTTTTGAGTGCGTTTGCTTTCATGCGATTTAGAATAAGGGATTCTCGCCAGATGATAAAATACTTTGATTTTGCGGAGGCTTTGCGTTTCAGTTAACCCTGTATGTCACTTCAACATCGATGACATTTCATCCTGGCAGCCGGGAATGGGAGAATGCATATGATTCGTAAGGCATTTGTAATGCAGGTGAATCCGGACCGGCATGAGGAGTACCGGAAGAGACATAGTCCTGTCTGGCCGGAGTTGGAGAGCGTGCTGAAGTCTCACGGCGTCCACAATTACTCGATCCATCTTCATGCTGAAACCAGCCAACTGTTCGCATACGTCGAAATCGAGGATGAATCCAGATGGCAGAGTATTGCCCAAACAGACGTGTGCAGGAAGTGGTGGGCACATATGCAGGAAATCATGCCGTCGAACCCGGACAACAGTCCGATTTCAAGTGATCTTCAAGAGGTTTATTACATTGAGTAGGAACCGAGAAGAAGTTCACGGAAAGCGAATTTTACTCGCCGATCAGGCAAGTCGCCGCGAACCGGATTGACCTCGGCCGGTTTCCACCCAATGCCATCCCGATGACGTCCCATAACACGCTCTTTCGCGCGGTGCATTACCAGGCCGCAGATCCCGGGCTGCACTGGATCAAGGATGCCGACCCGGCCATCGCTCCCGACGGCCCGCTGGACGCAGGGTACGCGCTCACGCCGACTGTCGTCAGGATGGACGGCGGCTATCGGTTGTACTACAGCGCATTCGGGCCGAGCCGGCCGCGTCCGGAATCGATCGGTTACACTTTGAGCGCTTTCTCGATCGATGCCAAAACCTGGAGCAAAGAAGAGGGCGTCCGCTTCGACGCCGGCGGCGAGGGCGCTGCCGATTGTATCTGGTGTCCCGACGTTATTCCCCTGGCCGACGGAAGCTGGCGCATGTACTGCCAGGGCCGCACCCGGGCCGCGGATGGCTCGATCAAGAGCGTCATCATCAGTGCCCGGTCCGGGGACGGCCTGTATTGGCAGCAGGAGCCCGGATTCCGGCTGCAGGCGGAAGACATCTCCTACGGCGCGCCGCGGTGCCTCCACACGGACGCCGCGCGATTCCGTCTCTACGCCAGCGACTCCAACAATCACCAGATCGTCAGCGCCATTTCCGACGACGGCCTGCGTTTCGAGCTCGAGCCGGGCGTTTGCATCGCTCGCGAACGAGCGCTCGAAAGTTACGAAGTCTACGCGCCCGAGATCCTGCGACTTGGCGACGGCAGCCACCGCATGTACTACGCGGGGTGGGTGTCGGCGCCGGAAGTCCCCGCCGGCTCGCCGTACCACGGCCGAATCTTCAGTGCCGTGTCCGACGACGGTTTGGAATGGCACAAGGACCCGGACATCTGCATCGACAACGGCGGGGAGTGGGACCGCGCCAAGGCCTCCGAACCGTGCGTCATCGATCTGCCGGACGGCCGCTTCCGCATGTTCTACGAAGCCTGCGACTACACCGGTTGCTGGCGCATCGCAAGCGCAACGTCGACAACAAGTTCGGATGAGTGGCGCAGCGTCGAAGGGCACAGATGAGCACTGCCATTGAACAGGACAAGGACTACGACGAATTCTGTCGCCAATGTCTCCACGACCCGTATCCTCTTTTCGCGCGCCTCCGCGAGGAAGACCCGGTGCATTGGTGTGAGCCTCTGCACATGTGGCTCGTGACGCGCTACGACGACGTATCCCAGGGGCTGCGGGACAGAAAGCGCCTGTCGACGAACCGGGAGGCGATGTACACCGACCCTTTGCGGCCCGAAAGCCTCCCGCGGGCGCGCCCCATGATCGATCATATCAACAAGTGGCTCCTCAATGTCGATCCGCCGGACCATACGCGCATGCGGAAGCTCGTGAACATTGCATTCACGCCCCGGCTCCTGCAGAAACTCGTGCCGCGGATCGAAACGTTCGTTGAGAAGCTGCTGGACGAAATGGCTCGATCCGAACAAGTCGATCTGATCGAGTCCTTCTGCTTTCCCTTACCCGCGCTCGTTATCTGCGACATGCTCGGGATCCCGGAGGAGCGCCGGGCCCAATACCGGCGATGCGTGGAGGGGCTGATTCCGTTCAGCTCCTCGGGGGGGCCGGGATTGAATGACACGCTCGAACAGGCCCGGGCGTCCCTCGATGAGCTCATTGAGTTCTTCGATGAACTGATCGCGCGGCGGCGGTCGGACCCCAGGGAGGATCTCGTGAGCGCGATGGCGGCCGCGGAAGTGGATGGGGAGCGCCTGGATCGGGACGAGCTATTCGCCCTGTGCGTTTTCCTCTTCCTCGCAGGGCTTGAAACCACGATGGGATTGCTCGCGAACGGTACCCTCGCTTTGTTGCGGAACCCGGAGCAGTTTCGACTCTTGCGGGCGGATCCGGAGGGGCTCGTGGAGAAGGCGGTGGAGGAGTTCGTCCGCTACGAGTCGCCCGGAACGCGCGGGGTGCGGCGCGCCCTGGTGGATTTCGAGTGGCGCGGGAGCCGAATTTGCGCCGGGCAGACCGTGACGAACCTCATTGGCGCGGCAAATCGGGACCCGGAGCAATTCCCGGACCCGGACAAGCTCGACATCACTCGGCACCCGAACAAGCATGTGGGTTTCGGCCAGGGAATCCATTTCTGTCTCGGCGCGCCCCTGGCGCGACTTGAGGGGCAAATTGCGTTCCGTGGGATGATGCGGCGCCTGCCGAACATGGAACTCGCCACGGATCGTGTGAGTTACAAACCCGTGATAGGAATTCGGTCGCTCGAAGCCCTGCCAGTGCGGTTGGGATGAAATGACGAATGACGAAGGATAGGTGCCCTCCTTCCCGAAAATGGGTCCAATCGATTTCGGAATTTGACATCCAGCTTCCTCTCGTCATTCGTCCGCGGCGTGATTAACCTATTGGAATGCTGGTACACCCGGAGAGATTCGAACTCCCAACCCTCTGATCCGAAGTCAGATGCTCTATCCAATTGAGCTACGGGTGCATTGCCGGGATCTTCTTACTTCAGTGCCGCCTTCCGCGGCA